>Ga0137398_10000018_pt1 | contig 41412 bp, 25 predicted proteins | sample czorhiz216metaG_FD_106659 | JGI IMG/M metagenome (GOLD analysis project Ga0137398, IMG submission 106659) | Vadose zone soil microbial communities from Angelo Coast Range Reserve, California, USA - czorhiz2.16 metaG | ecosystem: Environmental > Terrestrial > Soil > Vadose zone | place: USA...
CTAAAACAATCTTTGGTAGAATGTAGTCCGCCCTAGCCCTAGCACCTCAGGAGCTAGGGCTAGTCGACATTACGTAAGTAGGCATCGTCTACAGCCACAGAATAGAGAAACAAACAAAATTAACTACAGATACAGCCAATTTTTTAATTAGGCTAATTAAAATTTAATGAGAATATTAAAAACGCACGTACTTCTTAGATTTGTAAATTCTTATGTAGTTGATTCTCCTCAACCTGCCAATATTACTTATTTATGGAATTTTGGATCATTATTAGCCACATGTTTAATTATTCAAATATTAACTGGGGCTTTTTTAGCTATGCATTATACACCTAATGTAGATTTTGCATTTAATAGTGTAGAACATGAAATTTCTCAATTGTGTTCTTAAAACTTTGCTATATGCTGGGACATTCTTAGAGCTTTAGATACTTATTAATTTAAGTAAAAATTCTAAAGATTGGACAATCAGCAGGAAACTTAAATTCACTCAATAGGTAGCCTGGGGCTAGTATTCTCCAGGTAGAAATAATAAAGGATCCTCAGAGACTATACGCGAAGATTCCCATTAATTTAAATTAAAAAAAATGGAATATGAAATAGTCCGATCAACCATAATAAATGGTTGCTAACTTTGCTTAGAAATATGAGTATCTCAGATCAGATCAGATCTGCACTTTGTTTTGATTTATTTAATAAAAAAAGAACCATTTGCAATGAAAAAAGAACAATTTTCAAAATGGTTAACAGGATTTGATTTATTGATGGTGAGGGTAACTCCCAAATATTTTTATAAAGGAATTACTTAAGAGTAATGTTTAGAAATCGATAACACAATGATGGCATAGCAGTATTACAGAAAATACGAGACTTTTTAGGTGTAGGTAGAGTGGTTAGGGAAGGTAGTAGTTGTCTTTTTATAATTATTGACGACAAAAGTCTATTAACTGTTCTTTTTCCTCTATTGGATAAATATCAATTATACACTACTAAGTGGTTAGATTACAATTGACTTTAAAACTGTAGTATTCTATCTTTCTAGATGTAGTAGTTAAACTACAATGTTACTAGTAGCATTCGCAACTACTAAATGTTAATACTAATTCAACGCGATTATCTTTATCACAATTAGATTGGATTAGAGGAATCATGTCTCAAATGAATTTGGGTCGAACAGTTTTTAATTCTGATTTAATTCAATTCCTAAACCTATTGTATATCCTTTTTTATTAGTGGGGTTTATTGTAGCTGAAGGAACATTTTTATTTAAAAAACTTAAGTCCTTAATTTCAAGTAGGGCTAATTGATAGAAACTCAAAGGTATAGGAAGTTATTTCTAGTTTTTAGAAGTCATTATCTAAAGTTTTCACAAATAGCCTAAGAAGTGAAGTCCCAAATGTACTTAAGAATTTAAATAAACAAACTAGGCTCTGCCTAGTTGTAGGCTGAGCCTACATTGTAACTAGTAATACATATTGTTAATATTGATGTACTATACGATTACTTAATATTTTTTTATTAGATTTGCCATTTCAAAGTAGAAAAGCCGAAGATTTGTATTTTTGGTTTCTTGCGCTTCATTTACTTAAATTAGGCTACTTCTATTTACCCTAATGTCGATATTTTGTTGGAGTTTAACTAGGCTACTAATTATCTCAATATGTAAATAAAGGGCGATACATTACGGTACTTAAACCAGTCACAACTCTTAGTTTTATCTGAAATAGTTAAAGTTTTAGATTTAAAATTACTTGTGACACTTCAACCTGAGATGTCACATGTAGATCTAGCGAAAGCTTTCGCTAGAAATAAAAGCCTAGTTAAACTCCAACAAATTGCAAATTGGGTTTAAGATACAGGAGTTTTATTAAGTGATAGATCTTTCAATTCTTTTTTATCATGTATGGAAGCTAATGGCTAGTAAAAACTTAGTTTAGCAGCTAGACGAAGTATAGAAACAGGAAAATTGATCGCAGGACGATATACTTTTTACTCTAAACCACTATATTTATCTTAATTTTTTTTTATAGTAGGGTTCGCGTCTTACAAAGGGGATAAATAAGTGGTTGTGTTTATAACATAAATGATTATGAGAGATGTTAATAATGGATGGTTAATTAGATATACACATGCTAATGTAGCTTCATTCTTCTTTATTTTTGTATATGCTCACATAGGAAGAGGCTTATACTATAGTTCTTACAAATCACCAAGAGTATTAGTTTGGTCTATTGGAGTTATTATTTTAATTCTTATGATGGCTAACATTGATTTATGGCCAAATTGTAAATATGATTTTTATGTTCAAATTATTTATATAAAAAGTGCTATGCTACCTATTAATAAACCTAGAACTAAAGCTATATTAAGAATAGGTCCTCAGAATAAGGAAGTTTTAGATGTTATTATTTGTGGGTTGCTTGGTGACTTTTGGGGGGATAAGATACCTGGGAGATTACTAAATAGTACTAGATTTCAAATAGAACAAAGTATAAGTAATGCTGCTTATATTCATTATTTAACTTTATATTTTTATAATTTAGGTTATTGTCCTCGACCTGTACCAGTATTAGTTAACAAAAAAGGGTTTAATATTTCGGAGACGAGCTTAATTACGTCTAGTTCTAGCGAATCCAACCAAGGTTTATGTGATAATAATCCAAATAAAATAGAAAATCGATTTAATTATAGACTTACTCTTTTTACCTTTACTAGTTTTAATTGAATTTATGATTCTTTTTATACTAATGTTATATCGCCTTCGGGTCCACCTAGTAATAAAATAAAAAAAGTCCCGTCATATATCTCTGATTATTTAACACCCAAAGGATTAGCACATTGAATAATGCAAGATGGATCTTGTCAAAAAGGTCAAGGTGTTTTAATAGCTACAAATAGTTATACATATGATGAGTGTAAATTTCTTGCTTTAACACTAACAAAAAAGTATAATCTAAAAACTAGTGTAATCAAATCAGGAAAAGTTAATCAGTGGCGATTATCAATTTGAAAGGAATCTATGCCTAGATTAGCAGAAATAGTAGGTCCTTATTTTATACCTGAAATGGAATACAAATTAAAGGGTTATTTATAATTTAAGTTTTTCTATTAAAAAAAAAAATCAAATATTACAAAGTCCAGATACTAGGGAAAATCGTAAATTGTTTAATAAAGATTTTGTATAGAAGTATTCTGAATACCTCGACAAAGGTATTGGTTTTAAACTGGCTATACTAGTGAAAACGGTCAAAGAAATTAAATCTGTTTCAAGACCGTCGGTTGAAATCACAATCGCTACAGACTGGGTCACTAGTGGGTGTCTGCAATGATGCTTAATGTACAGTCGAAAGGTTTTAATTAATTATTTTTTTTTTAATTACACAAGGCTCTAATTGATGATTATTAGTATAAATTATGCTACTAGATCTAAATTGATCTTAGTAGTAACATTGTAGGCTTAGCCTACTACTATTAATTAATTTGTAGAGTACAGGCTCAATAATACAAGATTTTGGTTTAGTATTAGCGAATGCTACTACAATGTATATTGGGAAACCTTTGATTGCATTTTTAGGTTATGTATTGCCTTATGGGCAAATGTCACTATGGGGTAAAATTATCTGCCCAACATGGTCTTACTATGAAACAATTTGTATGTGTCTGGTGCCTTTTAGTAAATCAAGAACTCGAGCTAAAACCCGAATAGGTCCACATAATTTCAATATATTAAGTTTACTGATGGGTTCCTTACTTGGGGATGCTTTTGCTGAAAAACATGGTGAAGGTACGCGATTCTGTTTTCAACAGGAACAAACTAACAATGCTTATCTTTTATGGTTTCACAATCAGATAGCAGGTTTAGGTTATTGTAATGTTGTTTTACCTAAAATTTTAACACGATTAGATAAAGGTGGTAAATTACGACAACTATCTCGGTTCAAAACTTTTACTTATGCTAGTTTCAACTGAATAGAAGAAGCCTTTTACGGTTATAACGAAGGTAAAGTAAAAATTGTACCACCTATGATAGAGGTCTATCTTACGCCACTAGCCTTAGCTGTGTGGGTAATGGATGACGGAGGAGCTGTATCATCAGGGCTAAAGATTGGAACTAATAATTTTACATTGTTAGAGGTAAAACTACTTTGTAATATAATTAATCGAAAATATGGGCTAAATGCTCGACCTCATTCATCAGGAGTAAATAATCAATATGTTATTTACATTCCTTCAACTTCAATGGGTGTACTTGCAAAAATTATTGGACCCCACATGCATCCATCTATGTATTACAAACTAAATTCTTATTTGTAGTAACTTAGATTCAATAGTAAGTATTATAGTCTTACTGTCTATCGCTAGCAATAATTGATTAAAATAGCTTTATTCTATAGCTCCCATTACTAAGAATTAGACAGTAAAATGTTTAACTAAGCATTGAGTCTGATAGACTCGGCGATGACAGTGAATACGGTCAAAGATGTAAATTCAACATTAAGACCGTCGGTTGATCAATCAATCGCTACAGACTGAAACACTGTTGGGTGCCTGAAATGGTGCTTAATGTACAGTCGAAATTATAGTTTATATATATTATAAACACACAAGGCCATTGGCTTGCTTACGAGAAGCAATTAAATAGAATCTATTTTTTCCTTATGGTACATGGACCTTTTGTATGAATTACTAGTAACAAATAGTAACTAATCTTACTACTAGTAGCAATCGCAACTACAATAGGTTTTTAATTTGGCTACTGTTATTACTAACCTATTATCAGCAATACCCGTATTTGGGCAAGATATTGTAGAGTTAAAAAATATTATAGAATATATATTAAATGATGTTACTACGAGTATACTAGGGATCATAACCGATGTAGGCGGAGCCTATATTAATTTTAATCTAACATATATTAGCACAATAATTCCTGTTTTGCCAACTGTTGGAACAGTAAGTTCACATGCTTTGAAAAAAGGAACAAAAATAAGATTAGACAAAAAAGAATATTTAAGTATACCTTATCAATTTATAGCATTTTTAGTGGGTTTTATAGATGGAGATGGTTATATTCAAATAACAAGAACACCTAAAGGATATATAGCTATAAAATTGGTAATAGGTTTACAATTAGAAGATATATCTACTTTAGAGTATATTGAGTCTGTATTAAAATTAGGTAAAATAACAATAAATAAAGATCATAAAAGTTCAAATTGTAGATTAATTTTCAATAGAACAGATTTACAAGAGATTATTTTTCCTTTATTAATACACCACGGTATATTTTTTATTACTGAGACTCGAAAAAATCAATTTGATCTAGCTATGTTTATTCTTAAAAATGATATAAAATTATTTGATGATATTCCTAATCTAGGCTCCGCCTACAATTCAATAAAATTGTATCATGATTCTGACGGCCCCACTACTAGTGGTCAAACTACTTCTAAAGCTTTAGATTACGTTAATCTTCATTTTTTTAAAAACTGGCTAGTAGGTTTTACAGTAGCTGAAGGTTCTTTTTTTATTAAAAAAAATAATGATGGATGTTTTCAATTAAAACAAAGAATACATGTTCAATTATTTGAATCGTTTAAATTATTATTTGAAACTAACAGAAGAATAAGTACAGAAAATAATAAATACAATCAATTCTCTGTTAGTTCTAAAGCTGATATACAAAAAGTTATTAATTTTTTCTCCTTTTCAGGTTTACACCCTTTAATAGGTTTAAAAGGAATTCAATATTTTAATTGGTTAAATAAATTACACAAAAGTTCTAGATATAAAAATAATATTTTCCCTGGATAAATTTAATAGTAGCTAAGACTACTACTAGTAGTAGGCATAGCCTAATGTAGTAGTCTTAGCCTAATGTAGTAGTAACATTTACGTTATACAGCCGGAGGCTATACAATGTCACTAGAAGCTTAGCTTCTGGGTACTAAAATATGTTCTATAATAAATGGCTCCTTATAATAGTAATATTTTAAAGGCAAATGGGGAAAATTGCAAGGACTTCTTAATTAAAGTAGTTGGTTTTTAGACCACGACCACCACCTATAACGATTGTAACTAGGTATAAGCCTAAGATATTAAAGGTAGGCATAAGGTCGACTACTGCCACCCCTCGAAATGTTAAATAATTAAGAAAATTTGCAGCGGAGCTTGATTCGGTATTATAGTAGCTCTCTAGGGGAGGGACTTTCCCCCCCCCTACTATTGGATCAAGAACGTTCAACGACTAATGAGTGAGTAATACCAACAATAAGCTCAACACGATAACCCCACAACCAATTATAGGCTACTCGTTCCCCTAGTAATAATTAATTATAAGTCGTATAAGGCAAACGCGCAAGCCCTATACACGAATGTTATAGGTGGTCGCGTAGCGCGCTCCTCCTACTAGGATTTGGTTGATAACATAGTCTAAACAATTGTCGTGAGACAATGAAAATGTAATTAAATATTATATTTTAAATAATTTGTAATCTGGGGTGGTTTCAGCGTTTCAAACGCTACACTAAATAGATTCTTTTCTTTACATTATTTATTACCTTTCTTATTAGCTGCTTTAGCTGTAGCTCATTTAATTGCTCTACATGAGCATGGTTCTAATAACCCTAACGGAGTTACTTCTAATGGTGATAGATATGCAATGCATCCTTATTTTATTTTTAAGGACTTAGTTACTATATTTGCATTCTTTTTAGCATTATCTGTTATGGTATTCTTCTACCCTAATGTTCTAGGTCAACTGTGGCCTAATATAATATTATTAATAGTTAATATTATATATGCATGCGCTATATGCTGGAAGGATATACTATTTTTTAGTAATTTGTTTAAACCAATTAAAGCAAAAATATCTAGTATTATACTAGCTAAAAAATTTAAATTATTTAAAATAGTTAAAATTTGTAATAAAACTATTTATATAGCGTTCGCTAGAGGTTTATTTATAATAAAGTTTCTTAGTAAATATATTATAATAAAGATAAATCCCTTAATAGTAAAATATTATTATAAAATATCTAATCAGCAGATAACCAAATTAATAATAAAGTATAGCTTAGCTACTATTAATTGATCTTTAGCTAAGAAAACTTATTTATTAAAAGTAGGAATTTCAGAGACTTTACGCGCAAAAACAAATGATATTTCAATACTTTGTCCAGATATTAAACAAATATTAACTAATATTTGTTGTATAAGCATATTTATGCACGGATTTATTACTAGCCAAAGGCTAGTGCTTGCACAAATTGTAGCTTTGCCTAACAAATATAAAATAAAAGAACAAGTATTCTCTAAGTCTAATTTTAAAAGTGATGTAGCGTTCAATATAAATGAGAAAATTTTAGATAGTCATAATAATGAAATTAGCTTAGAATTTAAACAATGGTTCGCAGGTTTAACAGACGGTGATGGCTACATATACGTAAACAAAAAAGGTTACGTTGGTTATGAATTAACTATAAATTCTATGGATGAAAAAGTTTTACGAATAATACAAAATAAATTTGGTGGAAATGTTCACGCTAGAGCTGGATTAAATTGTATTAGATATAGAACTCAAAACAAAAATAGTGTTTTAAAAATAATTCAGTGTTTAAATGGTTTAGTTATTAATAATATTAGATTAGCTCAATTACATAAAGCTTGTTTAGCTTTAAATATTCCTATTAAAGACCCTATTTTACCTGATATAAACTCAGCATATATTAGCGGATTATTAGATGCTGATGGTTATATTAATTTTTATAAAAATAATTATAAAGATACCTATAGATATCAATTAAATATTGCTATTTCTAATAAAAGTCTTTGCAATATTGATTTTTTAAAAAAAGTTATAGGTGGTAATACTTATTTCGATAAGAAATTAAATGGACATTATAAATGGGTAGCTAATTCTAAATTATTGCATCTTAACTTATATGATTATTTTTTAAAATATCCACCTAAAACTGTTAAAAGACATAGAACCTTTTTAATTAAAGAATTTCATGAATTAAATTCTATTAAAGCTTTTTTAGAAAATGATAAGCTATCAGTCAGATATAAAATTTGGCAAGATTTCGCTGTAAGATGAAATAATAAAAATTAGAAAATAGTATTCGCTACTATTTTTTAATTTTTATTGGCGTTTTATTAAATTAGATAAAGAGGATTTGATTTTTCTTAATTTGTTTTTGTTTTTATTAAATATAGAAGACAAATTATTGCAGTATACAATTTTAATTAATTAGTTAATTAAAAAACTTTTATAATTTATACTATTTATAGGACGCAATCTAGTCGGAGGTGCTGCCTTCTACAAGATGTAATACTATTTCCACATACCTTTATTATATAAAGTTTTGAATAAGATATAGTCCAAACTTCATTATATTGAGTTTTATAAATAAAAACAAAAATTAATGAATCAGCACTCAGATAATTATATACCTGCAGATCCTATGGTTACTCCTGCTTCTATTGTTCCTGAATGGTATTAAACAGATGCTATGCTTAAGGGTAACCTTTTGAAAAATAAACTTTACTGTTTGCTGGGAACTCCTAAAGCTTTAAGCACTAATCAAGTTTTAGGTTATATTACTATATTATTATAGATAAAGCCTAGTGCAAGCTTAGATAGTAACAATATTAAAGATATTACAATGGACAATCAGCAGGAAACCAAATATAATCTATAGTTTATAAATAAAATTTATTATAAAGTAGGATCCTCAGAGACTACACGTGAAGCTCCTTTAGTACTTTTTAGTAATTAATTACTATAGGATGAAGAAATAGTCCAACTATTACTGAAAGGTAATGGAGAATATCTTTTTTTTAATTAGATCTGATAACTTCTATAAGTTTATTAAGTTCGCAAAAATATCCTTTTTCTAAAAAAAGACTATCTAATTTAGATAGATCTAAATTGTCTATTGAATATCCTTTAAATGAAATTTTTTTAGGTTTGTTATTAGGTGATGGTCATATACAACGAAGATCACTAAATGGCAATTCTAGATTTATTTATGGACAAAGTAGTTTAAGAAAACATCATTTTAATTATTTTTATCATGTTTTTGAATTATTTCAACCTTATTTAAGTGAAGAATTTAAAATTAAAGAAAGAATTTTCATAGACAAAAGAACTCATAAGAAATATGGTTCAGTTAATTTTGCTACGCTATCATTACCTTGTTTTAATCCTTACAGAAATCTATTTTATTCTCAATCAGAAAATATTAAAATAGTTCCAAAAAACATACATGAATTACTGACTCTAAGAGGTTTAGCTTATTGGATTATGGATGATGGTTCTCTTCAAAATAAAGGTTTACATTTAAATACTTACAACTTTACAACAGAAGAAGTATTAAATTTAAAGAAAACTTTAGAGAATATGTTTGTGGACATAGGCAATTACTCTTTAAAATGTTCTATCCATAAACATTCTAAAGGGGCAAGAATTTATGTATGAGAAGAAAGCATGGGTTTGATTAGAGATCACCTATCACAGTTTATGCATAAGGATATGCTTTACAAAATAGACTGTACTAAATTTAAATAATATAGTATAAAACTGATCTGTTACCTTTCTATGCTATATTAAGATCTATACCTAATAAACTATTAGGAGTATTAGCTATGTTTGGATCTTTATTGATTTTACTAATTTTACCTTTAACTGATTTATCTAGAATCAGAGGGAATCAATTTAGACCAGCTATGAAATTAGCATTCTGGTTCTTTGTTGTAGACTTTATTATTTTACTATGGATAGGAGCTCAACACCCTGAAACACCTTATTTAGAAATAGGTCAAATATCTACAGCATTATACTTTGCCTGGTTCTTAATTATAGTGCCTTTTATAGGTATAGCTGAAAATACTTTATTAGATGTGGCCACTGAAGATTCAAAAGCTGAAGCTTAAATTTTTATTCCCCTTTTTTTCAGTTTTAAAACTGAAAATGTAACAAAGACTAAAAATTAATATTCTAGGCGTAGCCTACTATTTTTATAAAGAATTATAGAGCTCCGCTAGAATGAGCTATTACGTGAAAAAAGATAGAGTGGTCTATTAACATCAAACCCTGTGATTGCTAGGTTTTAAAATATGAGCAAGAATTTATTAAGATAAGTCATTTGATGCAAGCTACACTAGTAGTTTTTAACTACTAATTAGTAGCATTAGTAAGTTAACTTACTAATAAGTAACTAAGTTACGAGCGTTTGATATTAACTACTAGTAGCGGATTTTAACTATTAATTACAAAAGTAGGTATTGGTTGTAGTTACATTAGTAACATTATAGTTTAAATCTATTATATTAATATTAGATAAGCCTATATAAATAAACCAATATAAAGATATAGTAAAAAATGGCAATGATTATATAAGCAAATGAAAAAAAATTTAATCAAAATCGGTAAAGCATTAGTAGGGCCTGGTATTGGAATCGCAATCGCTGCTGAATCTCGATATAATCAATATCAAGAACAACAAACAAGTAGGATTGAAAAGATTTCAAATCATGAACAGTTAGATCGAATAGAAGGTGATGTGAAAAGTTTTTTAGAGAAAGAAAAAAATATAAACCAAAGAATTGAATCTGTTTTAGAAGAAAATAGAAGATTAACTCAAGAAATAAATATAAGTTTTAAAGAAAAATCTAAAAATCTAGAAAATTTATATAACGATAAGAATTTGATACCTTCTAACGAAGCTAGTACAAGTGTAAAGGTATCCGAACAAATAAATACCCAGAGTGAAATTACAGAAATGTCTAATACTATAAATTCACATGATGAAAAGGTAAAGGATATTGTAACTGATTTGGTAGATAATATTGAAAAAAGTTCAAATATCTTTGACTTAGAATTTTTACTTAGGTTACTAGATGACTACAGAAATTTTTTGACTACTTTAGCTCCAGATCAAACAGTAGCCTTAATGAATCTATTTGTATTATATATGGTATTAGCTGCTTTGGTAAGTGTTTGTATATTTTTGTTTGGTAATTATTTAATTGATAAATTACAACTAGAAATCAAATTTCCTAAAATAGCTAGATTTATTAAATATAGGCAAAATTTGAATAAAGCTTTCTTGTATCTAATTATCTTTGTAGTAACCCTATTTGTTATATTTATGTTTATTTTTAACTTACTTATAGTCTTCAAATTAATCTAAATAGTAGCGTGAGCTACTAGTGTAGTGTAGCTCAGAATTACCCCAGCAGCAAGGTTAAATAACTATTTTTTAGTTTTACTTTAAATTTAAGATTTATTTTACCATAGTCCCACTAACCCATTTGGGGTTAGGATCTGTCAATATAAACTAAGTAAAAATACGGCAAAGTTCAGCGATCTATTTACGGGAAGCTATATCTTAATTTGTTTAAATTTTATTTGTTTTAATCTTTTCTTTAACCTAAATGTTTGTTGCCTAGGGCTACTACTATTATTGTATAATTTATATTAATTATATAATGCTTAATTAGATTATTTTGCTTTTTTCCCTGTTACACCCCCTCCTTTAGAGGCATATATATTATACTAGGCTGTTAAAACTTGTGTATTAGGCTCCGCGGCCAGCTAGTCCCCAAAAGGCTCTGCGCGGCCGAACTGGTATTATTATAAAAAAATGAATAAATTTTATTTAGATCAAATATAACTACATGTAAAAATTCAGTTGTATCTGGATTCTTTTTTAAGAATAGTCTCCTTATATTAATTTATTCAGACAAATGTCAATTTTTCATTTTTTATTAATTGAATTTTGTACGTAGCAGGAGGTAGAGCCTAAAATTAAAATAAATTAATGACTGTTTTGGATATAAACAGTATCTTAGGTTACTGATTAGAAAAACTTCAATTTATAAAAGACTAAACCGTGTGATTGCTTGGTTTATTAAAAATAACAGCAAGAATTTATTAAGATAAGTTTTAAGATGCAACTACTGGTATTAATCATATTTTAGTAGTAGTAGCGTAAGCTACTAGTAACTAAGTTACTTAGCGTTTAAGTTTTAGTATATAGCGGGAGCTACTAACTAGTTGTAGGCTCCGCCTAGTTATATTAAATAAAATTAGTAGCCCCTAGCCTAGCTCCTGATGAGCTAGGCGTTGCTAATACAGTTATATCAAACAGCTCCCGTTACATCTAGTAGATGCACACAAGGAATAGCAGAGCTAGATAATAAAGTTTTTGTTTATACATACAATCGTTATAGGCTAAACCTATAAAATTTTATTTAAAACCAGTAAATTAAGGCATTATTCATTAAAAAAAATGACATATTTAGCTACTTTGATTAATATCACTATTGCATATAATGATGCACCTCAACCTTGGCTATTAGGATTTCAAGATAGTGCAGCACCAGGATATACAGGTATAGTAACATTACATAATACAATAGGATTCTATTTAATAGTTATCTCATTATCAGTATTCTGGGTATTATTTTCATTAATGTATTATTTCAATTCAAGTAAAAATGCGATAGCACATAAATATTTAACACATGGTACAGTATTAGAATTAGTATGGACTATAACACCTGCATTAATTTTAATAGCTATAGCTTTCCCTTCATTTAGATTATTATATTTAATGGATGAAGTAATATCTCCGACATTAACTATTAAAGTAGTAGGTTTCTTTTTAGGTGGCCTAAAATTATATATATTAAATAAAATGACAGACACCTTGCGAGACGATAGAAAATCAGACAAGCGAGGTCAAAAAAAGAATATTTATTCTCAAACTATTTTTAATCAAAACAATCGACTTAATTTAAATCTTAGATTAGGAAGTAATTTCACTTGTAAGGAATGGCAAGGCAGGAAGAAACCATTTATATAAAACTTTCTTTAAATTTTCTTCTAGGGGGTCGCTTAGCCTACAGCGAAGGTCTTATCACATAAGTAATATAAGAGCTATAAATAGAATAGGGCCACATAATGAAGATGTAATATCTCTTATTATAGGATCTTTATTAGGCGATGCTTATGGTAATAAAAGATCTGGAGAGGGTGTTAGAATATGTTACAGACAAAGTATTAATAACAAAGAATATTTGTTTTGGTTATATACTTTTTTCTATAATAGAGGTTATACTAGTAATCTTCAACCCAGACATTATACTAGAACGATTAAAAATAAAGAAGGTAAATTATATTACGGTTATGAATTTAATACATTTACATTTAGTAGTTTTAATTGGATTCATAAAATGTTTTATAAAAATGGCAGAAAAGTAATACCTTTAAATATCTATGAATATTTGACACCGTTAGCCTTAGCTGTGTGGATAATGGATGATGGTTGTTGGACTAATTACGGAATCCGAATTGCTACCAATAGTTTTGAACTTAAAGAAGTTGAACTATTAAATGATGTTATTAAATCTAAGTATAATTTAGATACATCTATTCAAAAAATATGGATTAAAAACCAATATTCGATATATATCAAAAAGCAATCTGTAGATGATATTAGAATTATAGTTGGACCTTATATACACTTTAGTATGTTATACAAAATAGGTATTGATAATAGATATAAAAGTTCTTTCAACCCACACACATATATATAATAGTCGTGAGAGATAATTTATTATTATCTTTCTAAGAATCCGACGGGATTCTTAAAGGCTATCAGCTATTAGCCTTTGGCGATGCAAGTGAAAACAGTTAAAATACTATATATTACAAATCCAATACCGGATATAGTACAAGACTGTCAGTAAGTGGTTTATTTTTTTTTTCACTTATTGCAACAGACTGGGTCACTTGTGGGTGATATAATTTTAATTATATTGCTTAATGTACAGTCGACATAAATTATATTTATATAATTGCACCAATGGTATTGGTCTTATGAATATTCTGACTTTATTACAGATACTGGAGAATCTATTGATTTTGATTCATACATGATCCCTGAGTCAGATTTAGAATTAGGACAATTTAGATTATTAGATGTAGATAATAAATTAATCATACCTGTGGATTGCCATATTAGATTAATTCTTACTGGAGCTGATGTATTACACTCTTTTGGAGTTCCTTCTTTAGGTTTAAAATTAGATGCTGTACCTGGTAGATTAAATCAAGTTTCTTTCTTAGCTGACAGAACTGGTACTTTCTATGGGCAATGCTCTGAAATATGTGGAGTATGGCACGGATTTATGCCTATAGTAGTTGAAGCTGTATCTTCTCCTGATTTCTTAGTTTGGGTAGCTTCTCAATAGTATAATATAACTATAGTATACTATTATAAAAGCTAGCGCTACTGTGATTATAATTTAATTTAAAACTTGGATAAATTTATCCATATAAATCCCCCCTTTTTTTTCTTTATCTATTCTTATTAAATAAGAAGATAAATTATATTTATCTAGTCGCACTTATAAATAAAATAAATTTGTTTGGGTAGGTTTGCGTTCAAGTAGCTCCACTCTAAAAGAGTTAAGTTTTTTTTTAAGTTTGTTTTATTAAAATCGATGCTATAGGGTGTATCTTCTCTTAATATATTGTATTTATATTAGTTTTATAAAATATATGAATAGTTTTGTAGCCGAAGGCTAGTAACTAATATAACTATCAATAATTATATATTTATATATTTTATATAAAAAAAATTAAGCGAGTATAGTTAAATTGGTATAATCTCTGCCTTCCAAGTTGAGGTTGTCAGTTCGAACCTGGCTACTCGTATATAAAAAATAGGTACTTATTATAGATGTATAAAGTATATGGTAATTATAATCTGGCTAGAAACCTTTAGGATGGAGATACTCAGGGAATATGAAAAATATGTTCTATTTTTCATATTATTATGTTAATCTCAATATAATATAAATTATTTACTGTATTAGTAGGTGGTCGCGAAGCCTATTTAAATTTATTATTTATATCCCGAGGCAATAAATAGAATTTAGTTATACGAATTTAGGCATTTAATAGTGTATAGTCTCGCTAGTAATATCGTTATAAAAATATGTTTTATACTAATCATAGTGCTTCTATTAAATATAGCCTCAATATCTCATTTATAATATAATAGTACTAGGCTCCGCCTATTAATTAAGTGTTTTATTTCATAATATTATATTATGTAATATTAGATGTAGCCTACGGCTAGTTTGATCTTTACTATTATATAAGCTAATACAGCAGAGATAGTTCTTATAGTTAATATATGTTTAACTATAATTTATATAAGCGCAATCCCTATATAGCAATATATTACTAATCGTCTTAGTAAAATCTACTAGAGATAGGTTAACTAGGTGATCACTTAAGTAAATTAACTTAAATAAGAACCTATAAATTTTTTTAAATAAATATAATGCCACAATTAATACCATTTTATTTCTTAAATCAATTAGTTTTTGCATTTGTTGTGTTATTCTCTATAATCTTTGTTTTCTCTAAATATATTTTACCTTCATTTACATTCCAACAAGTAATAAGATTATATATAACTAAACTAAGTAAAAAAAACTAATCTATAACTAGTAGGTAATATAGACTTAGCCTATTACAAAATAGGCTTCGCCTAATATAGTGCTCAAATTTAGTTTAAAATCTAAAAGCTCTACTTTTATTTTTAACCTTATGTAGATTTTAGCAAATGTTTTTCCTTTTAAACTAGCCTTAGCGCCTAGGCGCTAGGGCTCCTAGTAGTGTGAACTTCCATATATATTAGTTTAACTATAAATTAACTCCCCCCCCCCTCCTACAATATTTAATTTAAAATATTATAATCCTCCCCTTAAGTATAAATAACTATTATTCATACGGCGGAGCCTGCTAATAATAAGTATTATTGTGTTCTATTATACGTCAGTTCATAGCCTAGTCAAGGAGGAGCTAGATTAGTAACAATAAAACTATCAATGAGAATATTTAAATTATCAAAACTAGGTACTTTTTTTTTAAAAAAAATTAGTATAATATTCTGAAATTGGAATTTAAAACTTTATTTTAAATATTTAATATAAACATAAAGGTTAGATATAAATATAAATATGTTATCTTAGGATCATAAAAAAAAAATTAAACAATGATTGCACTACGTGGTAGTAATTCTATAAGTAGTCTACGGCTAGAAGCTTAGTTTACTAAAACTAGTACGGTAAAAAAAAAGTTGTGCTAGAAATTTATGTATATTAATAATAAAACTATTCTAATAATAAAACTATTCTAATAATAAAACTATACCTTATATAGTAACTACTGACAATATATTAAAAATATAATATAATAATTATATAAAAATCCAGTCAAATTCTAATTTAAACCCCTATACTAAAATCTATGAATCTATATAAAATATAAATAACCTAAAAATATATTAATAATATAGGTTTCTATAAGTATTAATCCAACAGCCAAATTCAATATATATTATTATAAATAATATTAAAAATATTTAACCCTTAGCTATAAAAATATAATAACTCTGTATTATGTGAGCGTAGCTCTATAAAAATGTACACGTCCACTACTATTAAAATATATTATATCTCTATTTAAATATGTTTGAAAAAGGGGATCTAGGCGGAAGACTACTAGGGGGCTAACTAAATGTTACTATAAAAATACAAACTATTAAAATATCTTAATACTAGTATAATCTAGGTATACTAAACTTAACTTAAATAATATTGAAAATAGAAATAATTATCCCAATATAAGTTAAGGGCAAACCTTAGAAAAATAAGTTAAACTATCTAACCTATACTAGGCTCCGCCTAGAATTAATAAGTATTAAGTCAAAATATAATTGTCTAATAATCCTATTCCAGGCACCGCGTCCAGCTAGAAAATGTTAATTAATTATGTTAATTATGATAATATAATCCTTAATTTAGTCTCTTTTTTGTTTTAGCTTTATAACTAATTATCCTTAGGAGTTATCCTTAAATGATGTTATAATTCATATAGTAACCATAGTTGTATCTTAGTAAATCTTGTGTATAAATTGGATACATAAAACAAATGAAACAAAGATACAACAAACACATAAAATTTCATTGGGATAGATATATATTCAATATAAATTATACTTCTATTGTACTGGATTAATTTAATAAATGATACATTAGATTTAAAATCAAACGATTATAAAGAGTTTTTAATTAATAACCTAGTTATTAGTTATGGAATTAGAGAGGGGTTAGTACCTACTGAAGATAAAAGATCCATCGAAGCAACTAAATCTTTTCAAAATTATAAACATTATAAACTACCAATTACTATGAATCCTTATAAATATGGAAGTCATCCTATTGTATCAAAAGAATTATATTATCTTGTACCAGTAACTGATTTAACATTTGCTAGTATTACTATTAAAAATAAAGGTTCCGTAGCGTTTCCGCAACTAGAAAATCATGTTGATATTATTAGAACTAGAAATATTGCATTATCTTACATTGATAAATATATTGATGAGAATAAATTTGAGAGAGTTATTGGAAATAACCATTATATTTATATTAAAGATAAAGATAAATATAACTTAGATTTATTTACGGTAAAGAAACCAGCTAGAAGAATTCAATCAGTGAAAATTGATAAGAAACGCACCAATAAAATAATTACAATGGATTTAGAAACATTAACTCTATCAAATGGAACTATGAAACCTTACTTAGTATCATGGTTTGATGGTTCAGTTTCTAAATCTTACTATTTAAGTGATTTTAATACTCACGAAGATATGTTAAAGGAAGCTATTAAAGCATTAATGAAAACTAAATATACTGGGTATAAAATATACTTACATAACTTTGCTAAATTTGATGCTATATTCTTAGTACAAATATTGAATGAATTAGGCTATATTAATCCTATATTAAATAAAGGTCAAATAATAACTGTACCCTTAAAATTTAGCAAAAAGGAAGAGTCTAGAATTTACACAATAACATTTAAAGATAGTTTACAGTTATTATTAGCTAGTTTAAGAAAATTAGCTATATCATTCGGCGTAAGTACACAGAAAGGTATCTTTCCTCATAAATTTGTGAGTGAAGAAAACTTAAATTATATTGGAGTAGTACCAGCTTTTGAATATTTTGATAATATAAGTCTAGAAGATTATAACGATTATTGTAATAATTTTAATAGTAATTGGTCTTTAAGAGACGAGTCTATAAAATATTGTAAAGCTGATTGTATTAGTTTATATGAAATTTTGATTAAATTCTTTGAGCTTATATTTGAAAAATTTAAATTTGATGCTAATAAATCACCTACTTTACCTTCATTAGCCTTTAAATTATTTAGAACGAATTACTTAGATGAGGAGAAAACCTTTATTCCAATGATTGCTGGTAAAGTTGCTAATGATATAAGATTATCTTACACTGGGGGAGCTACGGATATGTATATTCCTACTAATCAAGATAATGAACTAGTTTATGGCTACGACGTTAATTCTTTATATCCTACTGTAATGGCAGAAAATCCAATGCCTGTAGGGAAACCTACTTATTTTGAAGGAGATATTAGAAAATATGATCCTGAGGCATTTGGATTTTTCTATTGTAAAATTACTACACCTGAATACTTAGAGCATCCTATTCTACAAACTCACGTTAAAACTAAGGAAGGAACTAGAACTGTAGCAGCACTAGGAACTTATGAAGATATGTTATTTAGTGCTGAAATGGATAATGCTATGAAATATGGTTATAATTTTGAAATATTAGGTGGTTATACATTTAAGAAAGCTTATGTATTCAAAGAATTTATTAATAAGCTATATAATCTTAGATTACAATATCCTAAAGATAATCCAATGAACTATATTAGTAAAATTATTATGAATAGTTCCTATGGACGATTTGGTATGGATGATAGATTCACATCAAGCTTGATAATTGATAAAAACCTTTATCCTAAGTTTGAAGAAAAGAATTTGGAATCTATAATTGATATTAATTCATTGGGAGATAGCTTCTTAATTGAAATGAAAAATGATGAAACTAAAACTATGGTGGACAATTTATATGAAACTCATAACGTTAATGTAGCTATTGCTAGTGCTATTACAGCTTATGCTAGAATTTATATGTCTCAGTTTAAAAATAATCCTAATCTTAAATTATTTTACACCGATACAGATTCTATTTACACTAACCTAAATCCGGATCAAATGATGGTGCTTTATCCAAATATAGTTTCGGATAAAGGTTTAGGATTATTAAAATTAGAAAATATATCAAGTAAAGCTATATTTTTAGCTCCTAAATTATATTATTTAAAAACTATTGATGATAAAGAAAGCTTTAAAGTTAAAGGACTAGATAAAAATGTTAAATTAACTGAAGAAGATTTTATTGATTTACTATCTAAAGATAAAACTGTTTTAAAATCTCATGATAAATGGTTTAGATCTATTGAAAATGCTACAATAAGCATACAGAATCAGATTTATACTATCCAACAAACTGATAATAAACGACAGCTAATCTATAATGCAAACAATGAATTTTATGCTTCAACTCCTTATTTAATTACTAATGATAAAATTATATCCGTTCCTTAGGAACACTCTTTTATTGTATAAAAACGCTTTCACATTTAGAGTTCCCCTGTAGTTAAACTAATGTTGAATTAAAAATTTGGATAAAAATAAAATATACGTTATTTGTTTTGTAAGTTTGTATTAAAAATCTGCTTCATTTTCGGAAAAGTACTAAAATTCAGAAAATTGATTTTATTAACACTAAAATTAGACACTAAAATTTGGATAAAAATAAATATACGTTATTTTTTTGTAAGTTTAAGTAGAGTTCATCAATACTGTGGCCATTATGCCCTCTATCTACTCTGGGAGTACTGGGTAGTTTAGCTACTACTCAATATCAGAAAGAAAACTAGTAAGGTAACTACTACTAGTAGGCGTAGCCTATTCAGTAGTAGGCTTCGCCTACAAAATATAAACTATAAAATCGGGCACTGTGAGATTCGAACTCACGACTTCTGACAGAAGTACTCGTTTTCAAGACGAGCGCCATAAACCAGACTCGACCAAGTACCCTAGCTAGCAATTACAAAATTTAAATATTCTATCTAGCCTTTGGCTAGTATAAATGCTATAATAACATATATCTTATCGCTAATTAATTTATAATTCTAAGACGGACCTAGTAACATTTAGTTAGCCGCCTACTAATTAATCATACCTATTAATAGCCTTAGTTAAACTCCAAGATACTTATTGTTTAACTTAACTTAATACTTAATATTATTGCCCCCCCCCCCTAGCTTTATACATCGTTCTACCAATACAGGCAACTAGAATATTTATAATATACTACTTTTAGTAGAAATACTAATCTCTAACAAGAATAATTTCTATATTAGGTTATAACCTAATATTTTAATTATTACTAGGTGGACGCGGAGCCTATATAATTACTAGGTGGTCGCGAAGCCTATAAAATAGTATAGAACATAATTATTGCTTTCTAGTTTATGTACTACTACTTTAGTTTAATAAATGGTTAGTGCTAGGCTAAGCTATAATTGTCTAAAATTTATTTTTGTTTTCTTAAAAAGACGGGGTGTTAAAACTTAAACTAATAGACTAAATATAAATAAGAATAAAGCTTAAAAGAGTAATTATTAGCATTCGCTAATAATTTACTTATAAAAACCCTTGGTATATATTTAATAAATACTAGTCTGATTTGCTACAAAACTAATATAAACTGGTTTGCCGCTAGGCTAATAACTTTCATAATTTAATTGATCTAAAGTACTAATAACTTAATAAGGGAGCATAGACTCATATAAGTTATAACAAAAATACTAGGAGTACAATGCTTAAAGCCTCGGTTGCTTAGTGGTCAAAGCGCTATACTGAAGATATAGATATGGAAGTTCAATTCTCCCCCGAGGCATTTAACCTTACGAAAATAAATACGTAGGCGTGGTAAAATATGTATTAGAATTAGAGATATAGCTCTGCTATATGAGCAAAAAGTTTTTGCAAAAAATATAAGATTTAATTAATAGCTCCCGCTAGAAAAAAAAGTATTAACAAAAAAAAAAATAAAAGAGTATGTAAACAATTGCAAAAAGCAAATATTATACGACAAAATTAATTAGTAAGCAAAGTGTAGGCTTCGCCCACTAAAATTTTGATCAAATTTCTTCGTAAGAGTTTAATTTTGGCTCTGATTGAACGTTTTTCAGTAGTTTTAAGACATGCGAATCAATGGGAATACGAAAATCAAATAATAGGAGATTAATTAACCTTAATCTATTTTCTTATTTGAAAATTCTAATACCATGGTGTAAAGGTGAGTAATGATAAATTAGATACTTTATAGACCTCTCGAATAGGGGATAGTTTAATTAATAGTAGCCTCCGGCTACACAAAATGAATATTATTAGTTAAGCATAAATATAGCTATTTATAATAAAGATAAAAAAAACACTGTATCTAACAAAATTAGTATAGGTAGTATCGCTATGAAAATCGATTTATTTTGTTTAATGGTAGTTGGTGGAGTAAAAGCCTACCAAGCCTACGATCAATAGCCAAGTTTGATAGAACAGATGGCCACATTGGGAATGAAAAGCCCCAAGTAGAGAAATCTACCAGCAGTCAAGAATATTAGTCAATGCTCGAAAGAGTGAACTAGCTAACTGAAATCTTAAGATCATTTAACGATGGTACTTGAGATAACGTAAGGGAAAATAATGATACTACCTTACTATAAGTGTTGTCCAAATTACTGGTGCCAGAAGACTCGGTAACGCCAGAAACGCAAACGTTAGTCGTCCTAATCAGGCGTAAAGGGTAAGTAGGCTGCTTTTAAAGTTCTTAATTTTATAAGCTATCTCCTATCTCTAGGAGAAAAATTAAAAATGAATAAAAGCTAGAATCAAGAATAGGATAAGCCAAATAATGTTTAGAGTAGGTCTGATATCCACACATACTAAATGGAATACTTAAGGTGAAAACTTTTATCTAATACTGATTGACGCTGAGGAACGAAGGTGAGAATAGAAAATAGGATTAGAGACCCAGATATCTCTCACTGTCAACGATGAATGGTAGTTGTTAGTTTCTATACAAACTAGTAACGATGTTAACGCGTTAACCATTCCGCCTTGCGAGTACGGTTGCAAAACTGAAACCAAAAAAATTAGTCGGTCTTGAAGCAAACGAAGTGAAGCATGTTATTTAATACGAGAGTACGCGTAAAATCTTACCAGTTCTTGCATATACTTTATAATTCATTGATTAATTTATAGTAGGCTTCGCCTTTATAAAATATGAAAAGAATTAATAGTAATACAGGTGTTGCATGGCTGTCGTCAGTCCGTATTTTAAGAAGTTAGGTTAACTCCACTAACGGACGCAATCCCTGTTGCTAATTTATACTTAGCAATTTATGATTTTTAAAAATTATCATTGGGGGCTAAGACAAGTCGTTATGGCTCTCACGAACTGGGCTATCGACGTGCTGCATAGAACTTTTACAAAGTGATGCAAAACCTTAAAATTTTTATTAAAAAGGAAGAGCTAATCATTAAAGAAAGTTAATAATATCTATTTAAATTGGATTGTTGCCTGAAACTCGGCAACATGAATAAGGAATTTCGAGTAATCGTTGATCACTACTGCAACGGTGAAGATAGCATTCGGGATGAACTAACTGTCTGTCGCTGGGGAGAAGCTTGGATCGGGGGAAACTGCCACTTTATTAGCTACCTCTACAAATCTTAACTATATATTTTATTCTAGGCGTAGCTTACTATGTACACTTGGATTGCTTTATTTATTTAAAGTAAGGTTTATTTTTAGCTTATGGTTAATTATTTTCTTATATCTATTGGTATTGTTTAATTGTATATGTTTACTAGTAGCCTTCGGCTAGTAGGTAACACTATTATACTAGTAATAGTTTATATTTATATAGTTTTAGCACTTTTTTTTTTATTATTTAAGTTCAAATTTGTAAGATTAATAAATATCAGTTAACCCTTCTGGGTAACATCTCAAAAGTCATAGCATGGTAGCCGTACTGGAAGGTGCTGCTGGAAAATATATCATTGTAAACCCCCCGTATGCATTTACTCCTAGTTTAACTAGGGCTAGATAACCTAAGATTTTATTTTTAATGATTTTTACTAGTAGTTTAACTAGGCTAGTATATTCTAGTAGTAGCGGAAGCTACTATATAACTAGTAGTAACATTGTAGTTTAACTACTACTAATTAAGAGCTGGTTAAGGGTAGGAGCTACCTTACTTTTTTTATAAATGCAATAAAGTATTGCAGTGTAGGCGAAGCCTACTCCCGTTATATAAGGGGTTAGCTGAGTGGTTTTAGCGGTAAATTTACACTTTACAGACAGAGTTTCGATTACTCTACTCCTTAAATTTTTATCATTATTTATAAGACGCAGTCCTAGCCATAGGCTATAATAATTTATTTTATTATTTGGAGTACTACGAGGCCAAGTTGATTAAATCTTACATGACAAGGCAGTAACTACCCTTCTAGGGTAGAATAGATGGTAGGGTATACTAACCAATGTTACTAGTAATATAATATAAGTATAAGAATTTGCTACTAGATTGGGTTTAATGATATATGCTTAGCGACCACCTACTACTAGCATTCGCATCTAGTAGCCTTCGGCTAGTAACATTGGTTAGTATTAATGGTTAATTTTGTTTTGTTTTTTAAGACTTTAGCATAATGGTTAATGCAGTTCGCTCATAATGGATATTATAAGGGTTCAAATCCCTTAGGTCTTAAATTTGGGCGGCAATGTAATATTATTAATTATATTATTAAATATTTGGATATTTTTATTACTAGCCTTCCCCTAAATATAGTATTTATATATATATTATATATTTATATAAGCTCCTAGTTGAACTAGATAAAAAAAGAAAATTAAACAAAAGTGGACATCGAAAGGATTTTTACTAGCCAAAGGTTATTATTTTAAATATGGACAAATTTAATAACAATTTAATAGTAACATTGGTTACTATCATTAAATTGCTACACTGCCTTAGGTATAAGTTTCTTCTAGTAGTTTAACAAGGCTAGAAATAATAAGTACAAAACTTAATATGAATATTTTAGCCTCCGGTTATAGGCGGAGCCTACTAATAATGTTAAAATTAATAATGTTATGATATATAATATATATAAATATAAGCGTGTTTACTTTTGTTTTTCTAATTTGAACAATTAACTAGTTTTTTGGTTTTAAAAAGGTATAAAGAGGTTTGCCTAGCCCTGGGCTACAATTATAAAATTTATATTATTTATTTTTTTTCTACGTCTTAGAAATTTAGGAAATGTTACCTAAGTTTAAAAATAACAGTGGTTAAGTGTTTTGTTTTTAAGGTATAAATAAAAATTTCATTAAAATTATAGGCTGCCGCCTACTAAGGTAATAAAAATAAATTATTTTTCCTAGTAGCGAATGCTACTAGTAGTTTAACTACTATAATTATTATTAATAGTAATTTTGTTTTTTGTAATTATATTAATTTAATTATAACTAAGAATTACTACTAGTAGCATCGCTAGTAATTACAAATATAGAGAAACTATATTTGTATAGGTTTTAATAAAAATTAAATTTTTACTCTAAAAGAGGCTAAGTAATGATTTTTACATCAATTTTAATATTAATAACGGCGAAAGCGTTACCTTCTTTAAATAGAAATATACCCTCTATTTATTTTACTAGAATTTCATCCCTAATATTTATATATGCTGGTTTATTAACTATAAATAGTTTATATATGCACGAGTCAATAGGTTCAGGAATAGCTATATATAGTGGTTTATTCCAAATAACACCAGTAAGTATCCTATTAGAATCTTTTTTATTAATAATAGGAGGTCTAATATTAGTATCTTGGCCTATCACTATTGTTAAAAAGTATAGCCCTTTATCAGAAAAAATTTCAGAAGATTATTCATTAATAGTATTATTTAGTAGTTTAGGTTCTAGTTTATTAATATCTAGTTTCGATTTAATTTCTTTATATATTAGTATTGAATTACAATCTTTTGGTTTATATGTATTAGCTACATTATATAGAGATTCTGAAACTTCTACTAAAGCAGGTTTAAAATACTTCTTATTAGGAGGTTTATCCTCATGTATTATATTATTAGGTTGTGGTTTAATTTATGCTTATACAGGTTTAACTAATTTTGAATCATTATATAGTATAATCTCTACATCTAATGTTATTTTTGATATTAATCAAGGATTAAATTTAGGTTTAATTTTAATTTTTATTGGATTCTTATTTAAAATAGCTGCAGCTCCTTTACATAATTGGAGTCCAGATGTATATGATGAAGTACCAACTATAGTAACAACATGGTTAACAATAATACCTAAAATCTCTATATTAGTAGTACTATTAGAATTACAATATTATGGATTTACTTTAATCTCAACTGATATTACTAATAATATGGTAAATATAGCCCCTAGTTTAACTACTAATAGTTCTATAATAAAATTATTATTATTAGTTAGTTCTGTATTATCTTTATTAATTGGTACTTTTGTAGGATTAGCTCAAACTAGAATAAAAAGATTATTAGCTTATAGTACTATTTCTCATATTGGATTTATTTTATTAGCCTTAGCTATTAATAGTGAATCTTCTATAGATTCTTTAATCTTCTATATTATACAATATACTATAACTAATTTAAATATATTCTTAATTATACTAGCTTTAAGCTATGTAGCTATAACATCTAATTATAGTTTATCTATACAAAAAATAGATATGCAAATAAGAGATATTAGATATATTAGAGAACTAAGTGGTAAATTTTTAATTAATCCTATTTTAACTATTAGTTTAGCTATTTGTTTATTCTCTATGGCTGGTATACCTCCTTTAATTGGTTTCTTTAGTAAACAATTTGTTTTATATTCAGCTATACAAAATGGATATTACTTTATATCTTTAATTGCCATAAGTGTTAGTGTAATTAGTGCATCTTATTATATAAAAATAGTAAAAGTACTATATAGTGGTGAGAATGATTATAATATTCAACCGTTGTCCGAAGAAGATAGTAAGACAGTACTAGCACAGCTAGATAATAGTAGTAATACTACTGGTACTAACCAATTGTTACTATTAAGTAATCTACATAGTTATTTAATATCTGTATTAACTTTATCTATTTTATTTTTTATTTTAAAACCTTCTTTAATCTTAAATAGTACACAAGTGCTTTCTTTATCTTTATTTAACTGCTAATGAATAACTTATTATTATTATTTATTTTTGTACCTATTCTGTCTTGTGCTTTATTAGCTTTAAATTTATTATTAGCTGTACATAGACCAGATGAAGCTAAAGTATCTGCTTATGAATGTGGTTTCCATGCTATAGGTGGTCAAACTAGATCTACATTTCAAATTCATTTCTTCTTAGTTGCCTTATTATTCTTAATTTTTGATTTAGAAATTTTATTACTTTTCCCTATAGCTATTACTTTATACCAAGTAAGTGTATTTGGATATTCAATAGCATTAGTATTTTTTATAGTTTTAACTATTGGATTTATTTTAGAAATAGGTTCAGGTTCTATTAGACTAATATCAACTAATAGCAGCGGGCTAGAAAAATTATCTAGTTAGTTTAACTAGGCAAGATCAAATTAAAACAATTAATACCCCCTCTCTTTTTTTTTAAAGGCCCCGACTAGTTATAATGAATTTTTCAATTTATAATTGTAAGCGGCTAATAATGCTTTTTATTGATTTTTTGCTTTTGTAAAAGCTTAATCGAGAAGACATTATATAATTAGCAGAATTTTAATTTTTGCAAAAATTATTCTTAAGTAGGGATAGGTTCTTAAATAGCTAAAAAGGGGGGGGTGTAATGGCTAGGTCTTTAGATTAAAAAAATTTAAAGTTTTGGAGGAGATTTTAATTTATGGTAACACTAGCAGAGGCTTGCAATTAATCGTTGAAAATTATAATTGAACAAGCAATAATAATAACAAATAAGCAAAATAAAGCCATAATAATTTCAATTGTAATATAAATTAAAGATGTATTTTCATAATATCTAATAATTTTTTTTAATTTAGGAAATTTAGTTTCTACATCATATTTATATTTTAAGATTATAGCTGTTAAAGCTCCTATAATACTAATAAAATTAAATAAGGTCATTAAAGCGAATACTAAGTAAACTGTACTTAATTTATATAAAGTACTATGGTCTGAATTAGAAATGTTATTTAAATCTATATTAAGTTTATTTAAAATTATTAATAATAAAGTAGAATGTCTAAATTGTAGCCTGCTGCTATTAAATCCATTTTCTTTAATGAATTTTATTATTGAAGCTTTATATTTCATCAATAATTTTTTTATTAGAATTAGTAACGTTGCTTTTGTTTTCATTTTTAGAATAAAAAATCTTCCTTTTGGATGCAACATACCTTTGATAAATGCTTAGTTAAAGACGGGGAATATGTGTATCCCCGTCAACTATTTTAAGGAAAGATAGTAGCAGCCGCTCCGCTAGTAGCTCCCGCTAGAAATAAAAATTTGTAATATTGTAGTAGTTAAACTACAGCCGCTAACTCATTAACTTGATATAGCGTTCGACTACACGTGTTCAAAGCGCTCCTCTCCTCTAACTATCATTATGACCTTTAGTTGAAAATTTAATTTTTAGAAAATTCTCAACCACTTTTAAGTTTTATAAAATCTCGTTATAACCACAATTTGTGATATTTATAGCTCCCGCTAGAAATAAAAGGAATCGAACCTTGATTAATAGCTTCGTCTTTCATTAAATAAAACCCATTCTACCATTATTCTCATTATTAGCAGACCTACTTTTAAATATATAATGATAATAGCTTAGGTATAAAATAAAAGGTGTAGTAGCCTTGGGCTAGTACTTAAACTCCAAGATGTGAATGCTAGTAGTAGGAGGTCGCGAAGCATATATTAATAATTTTTATTATGAAAAATTATTTTCATTATAATTACTTAAAAGTATCGATGTTAATATAGTTCCATCATACCAAAATTTAATGTTAATTAAAGGGGTTATTAAGAAAAACTAATGCAAATTTATAAAAATAAGGAGGGTATTATCCCAAATGCTTAAAGAAATTTTATGAATTTTTAATGCCTTTAAGCGATCCTAAGGTAAACCTTAAAAATTAAATACTTCCCGAAGTAAAACATTTCATTAGGGAAAGGAAAGGAAATCAACCGAGACTCCGAAAGTAATGGTGAGTGAAATCGGACTAGCCTAAATGTAGTATTATATTTAATGGTAGTAACCAATGTTACTATTAAATTTAAATTGAAAACTCATATATTATTAATTAGTTTTCTTTTTTTAATTGCAGTAGTATTCTGCTGAAAAGGCAGAAATTAAAAAATTAATTAATTAATTGCAATCACTAGCCTAGTTAAACACCAAGAAGTGGTTGTATAATTATATACTAGAAAAGGTCAAAAACAATAAGTCCTGTAGATTTAATAGATTAAATAATATTACAATATATTTTATATATGATTATCGGTTTGTATAAGTAGCATTCATTACTATTTAGATATTACTAATAATTTTATATAATATTTTATACTCCTAATTGATCCGCTATAAGGTTTAGCTTCAATTAAGTATAAAATAGGCATATGTTGTTAAATGCCACACTACTGCACTATAACAATAAAGCTAATATAAAAATTAAAGAAAGGTTAATTATTTTTTTATATAAACCTAAAGTCGAAAGATACTGAATATAAACAGTCTAGGAGTATTATTTGTAGCTTCTGCTACAAAGTTAAATGCAATTAGATAATAATAATTATAGAGCTTAATATAATTTTATGGAACTAAGTAATAGTAACTAATGTTACTACTAGTTTTTATTATTGATTAAGTTATCTAAAGCCTATCTATACTAAAAAGTACGATAAGAGATAACTTGTCGGAATAAAGGGGAACCATCCTCTAAGGCTAAGTATTATAAATTTAGCGATAGTGTAAAGTACTGTGAAGGAAAGGTTTGAAAAGCGAGTAGTATACTCAAATAATATATATAAATATATATATTGGTGAAATAGATCAAGAAATAGTAACTCTATAAGCAGTCGGAATTTTAACAAAAATTAGAATGACGGCGTACCTTTTGCATAATGGGTCAGCAACTTAATATTAGTAGCAAGGTTAAAAGCCTTAGCGAAAGCGACTGGATAGTATATATACTATATTGTATTTAATATAGTTTAAGCTATGATGGATGAGTTACTAGTATTAGACCCGAAGCCAGGTGATCTTACTTAAACCAGATTATAATGGATCGAACGGGTGAATGTTGCATAATTCTCCGAAGAGTTTAAGTAAGCGGTAAAGCATTTTGCCGCACTGAGAAGTAATTCTCTTTAACAAAACTAGCTCATAACGGTGGAACCTACTAAAAAGGGTAATACCGTGGGAAGTTGTATCTTTCTAGAAATAAAATTAATTTGTATACTAAGTATAAAGCTAGATATTAACCCCGTAACGACTTTAATTGAAAAATTAAGGCTTTTATTAGATTTTAATAAAGGCAACACGCTAGCTCTCTACAGTTTCAATTGACCATGGTTAATTTTAATTAAAAATATTTATAATGCTGCTGCTAACTTTATATTGTAAATAATAAGAAAATAAAAATAAACAAAAATGATTAAGAAATTTAATATAACACCTGATTGGATATCTGGATTTACTCAATCTGATGGTAGTAGGCTTCGCCTAGTAATTAACTTTACAAATATAAAACATGGAATACCTATTAGACCTACACCCGTATTCAATCTTACTCAATCTAATTTAGAATCTGAATTATTTAAAGAAATTCAAAAATACTTAGGTATAGGGAAAGTCTATAAAAATAGGAAAAATGTGACTTTTGTAGTAAGATCTATTGATGAAATAGTAAATGTATTATTACCTTTATTTGATAGGCGAAGCCTACACCCATTAAGAGAAAGTAAATTAGAAAGCTATAACAAATTTAAAGCTGTAGTTTTAATGATTAAAGACAAAAAACATTTAACATTAGAAGGAATAATTCAAATACTAAATTTATCTTATTTTATGAATAAGGATACTTCTCTACGAACTGAAGAAACTAAAAAAATCTTAGTAGATAGTATTAGAATAAAATATGGAGAGTTACCAGAAGTGGTAACCCCGGAAATAGTATTACCGAGTTTAAGTAATTCAAATTTAAACTCTATGAATTTAGAATTTGTTAGAGGATTAATAGATGGGGATGGTAGTTTCAATGTTTCTTTTGCCACAAAAAGGCGAAGAATTACTGTTAATTTTACAGTTGTGTAGCCGCAGGCTAGAATTATCTTCAATATCTGTTTTAAATGAGTTAGTTTATTTTTTTGAATGCGGAACTGTTTATAATTTACCTTCGAAAGCAGCTAGATATCAAGTACAAAGTGTAGAAGAAATACTAGATAAAGTATATCCTAAACTTAAAGATATCAAATTTAATACTATTAAACAAAATCACTTTGAAAAAACTATTAAAGTAGCTGAATTTATTAAAATTAATGGATATAAAACAGATGAAGGACTAAAGGCTATAGTTGATTTAGCTTGGGATATGAATAAAGGAGGAAAAGGTCGAAAGATCACTAAGTCCGAATATTTATCTAAGTTTATGAAATTAAAATAGCCTTATACCCCCATATTTTTTGTTTTTAAGTAGTAACAATGGTTACTATTTATTACTAATAATTAACCTAAAGTTAAAGTAGAGATGAAAGTATAGTCTGAACTATGTTGAAAAACATAGAATAACTGTAAATAATAATTGGAAATGCCAATCTGACCTGGTGCTAGCTGGTTTTCTACGAAACATATTTAAGTATGACATCTACCTACCCTATTTAATTTAGGGAAGTTTTTTTTTAATTAACTTATAGATTTATGGAGGTACAGCAAGGCAATTCCCAACAAGTAAAATTTATTTGATTAAATCTAATAGTTTTATGCGTTCAGGTTGCGGGGACTTAGAAAATCTTACCTTTGGAAGCGAATCTCGGAATTACATAAATCAATGGTAGGTAGTCAGACTGCTCAAGCTAAGTTGGGTAGTCAAGACGGAAACAGCCGAGAACACTGATCAAGGTCCCAAATGATTGTTAAGTGAAATTAAGGACGTATGAATATCGTATACAGTTGTGAAGTGAGCCTGGCAGTCGCTACTTATAATGAACGTTTGTAACAACGCATCAACAGTTTTTTTTAATTAAAAATTAGATACTAGCGCCGAAAATTTAACGGGTCTTAAACAATCAACCGATATCGTGTTAATTAACTTTAATTTATTTTATGTTGAAGTTAATTTAGGTAGTAGAACATTCAGTCAAACTAATGATAATACAGTGTTTCATTGTATTTTAGGTTACTGAAGAGATAATGCTGACATGAGTAACGTAAAAAGAAGTTATAATACTTCTAGCCGAATACGAAAGGGTTTCAATTAAGAAAGGTTAATCCACTTTGATTTAATGCGGCCTCTAAGGATAATAGCTAAAGCGTATTACTGATGAGTATAAAATAGAAAGTCTTGTTTATTTATAAATATAGACCAGGAAATTAATATTTTATTGCGTAATTGCAAACTACCGTACCCTAAACCGACACAGGTTCGTAGGTAGAGAATACTAAGGCGTAGAGCTAAAAGTTGTAAAGGAACTCGGCAAGTTAACCTCATAAGTTTGACGACAAGAGGTACCGCATAAATTTTTATAATTAAAGCGGTGGCACAGAATCGGAGGCCCCGACTGTTTACTAAAAACACATCACAGTGCAATCATTAATATGATAGTATACTGTGTGAAATTTGCCCGATGCCATTAATATAAGAACGGTCATTTTAAAAAGTGACTTATCGAAAATCTGGTTAATAGCGGTCTTAACTATGAGGATTTGATTAAAAACCTAAAGGGTCCTCGTTAAACTCGATTATATGCTGGAAAATCCTAAAACTTTAAGTACTTAACCCCTTTTCAGGGTTAGTGAAAATCTTAAAGATAATAGTAACAATTAGTACTAGATTCCAAAAATGGATAATCAGCAGGGAATATTTTTTATTTCAAAATTTAGGCTAGTAGTTTAACTAGGAAAATAGCTAGATGGTCAAATCTAGAAAAAAGGAGGTATATTTAAAAGAGTATAGTAATTTAATACTATATGTTAGACACTATCAAATAATTTAAAAATTTAAATGTTAAAACGAGACATAAAAAATGTAAATTATCTTTATTTTTTAGGTGGTTTTGTTGAAGGAGAAGGATCTATGTCAGTATCTATTTCTGTACACAAAGATTTCAAATATGGAGTAAATATTCAACCTATTTTCAATGTAACACAACATAAAAATGGGTTAGATATATTGAATTCATTTAAAGAACTTTTTATAGAAGGATCTATAGTACATAAATCTGGATCTCCGGATATTTTTGTTTATACTTTGAAAGGTTATAAAAAAATAATTAAAAAAGTATTGCCTTTTTTAGAGATTTACATGTGTCCATTTAGTTGTAAAATGGAAGAGTATTCTATTTTTAAACAAATTGTTCAACAGTCTTCAGAAGGAAACCAGAAAGATAAAGAAACCTTAATAGAGCTAGTAAAACTAGCTTATACTTTACAAGGTAAAGGTAAAACTCGAAAAAGAGAAGTATCTGAGATACTTGAAATCATAGAAGATAAAATTGCTTATTTTAAATAAACTCCCCCCTCTTTCCCAGTGTATAGTTAATATAGGCTTCGCTTCTAGTAGCGTTCCGCTACTATACATTGTTACTACTAGTTAAAAAATAGCCCTCAGAGACTAGATAATCGAGCAAATATGTTAATATTTGATGATATAGTCCAAACTGCGTAGAAATATGTAGTATATTGCCTAAGGTAGCAAAATCAGTTGGCCATTAAATGTGGTCCGGTATCAATAATGTAACGATGGTCTCACTGTCTCTACAACTTGCTCAGTGAAATTGAATTACGCGTGCAGATGCGCGTTACCTCCAGGGGGACGGGAAACTTAAATACCTTGGAATAAATTGCGACTAGATAAGTTTATATTTACAATGTGGAAGTTTTATTTTATAACTAATCCACCTAATAATCCATCATTATGAGCTCAAACAGTATGCGTTAGAAGTAATTTTAAAGCATGAAGCCTGTTAAAAATTAGAGCTGGATACCTATGAATAATATAATGTGAATTCATGTCTGAAGTGTTAGTAATAAGTAGAAGATTTTCCCGTAATTTTCTTAATGGATCAAAAAGTTACTAGCGTATAGTGAAGTTCTAAGGGTATCGTAAACGTGTAAATATAAAAACTAGGTAAGCCCATTAGTGACCAATAATTTAATTGGAGGTTCATTTTGTGAAAGTGGATAACCATTAGTGGGTAGAGGAAATTCAAAAAAGCAAAAGTCTTATTGTAATGATAGGAATAGGTTAATAGTTAACCAATCTGAAAGGATGCTGACTTTGAATTAGTGTTAAGGTTAATAACCTTGTAGTAAAAATACTAGTATTTTTTATATATATATCTTTTCTGTTTATTTTTAGCTTAAGCGTATAAATATAGCTCCTATGTATTTAAACAAATCTGCTGCTAACAATATATTTATTGCAAATTAAAAAATCAAAATAGAAAATAATGATGAAAGTTTTAAATAAAGATTTTACTAAAGCTAATCTTGAGTTAAATTTAAACCCTTATTGGGTCACAGGTTTTATAGACGGAGAAGGTTCATTTATAATAGCGATGTTATCTAGCACAGGGCCTACTAAAAAAAAGGTATCTTTAAGACTAAGTGTTACACAAAAATCACATTCTTCGGGTGTTTTATATGATTTAAAAAACTTTTTTGAATGTGGTTCAGTTATACCATCGTCTAAGGACTGTATGAGATATGTGGTACAAGGGAAAAACGATATAATAAATAAGATTATTCCTCATTTTTGTGATTACCCTTTAATTACGTCTAAGCAACTTAATTTTGAAAGCTTTAAGGAAGCAGCTGAAATTGTACAAAAAGGTGAACATTTGAGCTTAGAGGGTATAACTAAGATAGTAGAACTTAAAAAAAAGATGAATAAAAATAGATCTTTTGATGAATTATTTAGTTATTTAAACTCCAAGAAAATTGAATTAAATCCTTTCTGGGTTCAAGCTTTTATTGATGCTGAAGGTAACTTTGGAACATTAATTACTAAATCTGAAGCTACAGGTAAAATTGTTACTAGAAATAGGTTATCAGTTTCTCAGAGTACACATGATTATTTAGTTTTAAAAGCGATTAAAGAATTCTTTAAAGCTGGAAATCTTTCACCTAGTTGCGGAACGCTTCTAGGGGAAGATGGAAGTTCTAGCATTCGGCTAGAAAAAGCTAGGTTATGTGCAGATAACTCTTTTTATTATAATTCTTCTCCTTACACATTTATTCCCTTTTTTGAAAATTATCCTTTATATACTAGAAAATATTTAGATTTTCAGGATTTTAAGATTTTTTATAAATTAAAAAAAGATAAATACTATTTAACTGATGAAGGTTTTGCAGAAATGTCAAAATTAGCAAAATTGATGAATTCAGGTAGAGATGATTTAAGCAAATCTAGAAGGTTAAATTAAACTTAATGCTTGAGCCGTATGCGGTGAAAGTCGCACGTACGGTTCTTAGAGGATATTTTTATAGAAATATATGATAAAGCCTCAACAGACCCTAAAGTGTATGGGGTCTGGATAAAAAATCGGATTAATTGCAAAGATTTCTGTTATAGTAACATTGGTTACTATTAGTTACATTGGTTACTATACAAAGTATAACAGGCAATTTGCAGCCAAGCGTAATTTAGTGTTTAATTTTATTACGAAGGTTCAACGACTAATAGGTGATAAACCTAACAAGAACATCCGACAATCTTAACAATAGTCTTTGGTTATTTGTATTCAAGGATTATTAATTTTGATTGATGACATAGTCTGAACAGTAGTGTGAATTACTGAGGTAATAAATAAAGAGTTATTACTTTAACAAAATTTGATGCAGCTTTACTGTAGTTAGTTATCATATGAATCTAGAACAATCTTAATCCAGAGAGAATAGGGAGGTCTTGTTCAGTCTATGTTTAAATTGGATATTTGACGAAATATTGGGAACCTTATAATTAAGGTTGGGTTTGTGTTTACCTTTTTAAATAAAGGGATAGTTTACTAATTGGCAGTTTGACTGGGGCGGTCGTCTTTAATAGAGTAGCAAAGTACAACCAAATATTTTATATTAAATTGTTTTGTAGGCGGGAGCCTATTCAAAGCAATACTTTACTTGTTTTAGATGTAAAGCACACAAATAAATTAGACTCTGTATTCTTCTTTTTGTTATAAGTATGCTATGCTTTAACATAGGTAGAATAAGTTGGTAGTACTAATTATAATCAGCCATAAATTTTAAAAGGTATAGCTAGAAATTGAATGGAGATCAATCAACCGGTGAAGGGTTGCGCAGAGTTTAATGGCGGTAAGCATGCTTAACTGAAAGACTAAACAGTCGCACAGATACGTAAGTAGGGCATAGTGACCCCTCGCTATAGAATGGGATAGACGAGGATCAATTGATAAAAGTTACGCTAGGGATAACAGGCTGATAGCCGACGAGAGTACACATTGTCTCGGCTGATTGGCACCTTGAAAAAAAAAGAACTTAAATTATTAAAGAAAAAGAAGTATTTGTAGCCTAGCACCTCAGGTGCTAGGCTACAAATTATTTTATTTGTTTCAAAGATAGTGTGTGATTTAATCACCATCTTATATACTTGATCAGGTTTATATTGATGTAAAATTTACGACTTGGGCTATCAGCGGTAAATTTTTACCTTAACTGTGTAGTGTTAGACGCTATCGTAATAAGCTTATTTTAATTATGAATAAAGCATTTAGAGATATGTTAATTGGAGTTTTATTAGGTGATGCTCATATAGGTAGAACCGGTTTAGATAAAGCGTATATAAGTTTTGAGCAATCAAAAAACAAAATTGAGTATATTACTTATCTACATAATTTAACTCGAGAATCTGGTTTTAATATAGAAGAACTTAAAACATATACAAGAACAGATCTTAGATATTCTAATAAAATTAATGAATCATTATATTTTAGAACTAACTCACTAGAGGAGTTAAAACCTTTTGCTGAGATGTTCTTAAATAATGAAGCTCAAAAAATAATCCCTACTAATATTGTTGACTTTTTAAATCATAGAAGTTTAGCATTTTGGATAATGGACGATGGTCAACAGGTCAAAAGAGGAGGTGTGACTTTATGTACGGATAGTTTTAATTCTTCAGAAATTAGTATTCTTAGAGAAGCTTTATTAGATAAATTTAATATTATTTCTTCAATTCACAATAAAAAAGGTAAAAATGATTCAGTATATGAACGAATATACATAAATAAAGAATCATTAGAAAATATTAAACCTTTGTTGAAAGAACATATGCACGATTCAATGCTTTATAAAATTAATATTAATGAAAATCTAGTAGCCTTCGGCTAGTAGCGTTCCGCAACTAGAAGCCTATATAAGAGGTGAAAATTCTGTAGCTGTTTCTTCAAACTCGGAAATAGATTTAAGTTCAGACTTCGGGGATTTTTAATAGAAATATTAAAATAGAAGTTGGCTATATGCTGGAAAATTCTTAGAGCTTTCAATACTTAATTTTATTTTAAATAAACCCCCCTATGGGTGAAAAGCTGCTAAAATAGCAGCTGATTTAAGAATTAAATAGCTTAATAGGGTATAGATATTGAATATTAAAAGTAAAAATTGTAAAGATTGGACAATCAGCAGGGAAGTTTTTAATATAATTTAATGTAATCAACTGTAATATTTTTAACCCCTCAACGACTACACGCCAATATCCAGATGATTTGTAAATGTATTCTTACACTGGATAAAGATATAGTCTAAACTTAACTGAAAGGTTAAGTAATATATTGCGATGTCGACTCATCCTATCCTCCGGGGGAAGAAGCTTGGAAGGGTTCGGCTGTTCGCCGATTAAAAGGGTACGTGAGTTGGGTTTAATACGACGTGAGTCAGTATGGTCCCTATCTTCTGGAGGGACAATTAGTAAAAAGGGGCAGACCTTCTAGTACGAAAGGACCAATAGGCTGTGTTTCTCTAGTGTACCAATTGTTTGTAATTATTGGATCTAATAAATTTTATTCTAATAATGAATGCATAGTTGGGTAGCCACAAACATATTAGATAAGTGCTGAATGTCTATCAAGCAAGAATCTAACCCCTAGATACTAAATGGTTTAAAAACCTTAATTAAGAAATAGAACATTTCTTGATAGGCTGCAAATGAAAGTATTGTAAAGTATTTAGTTTAGCAGTACTAATTTTTAAATATACTTAGTGATGAGGGTTAGTAAAATTTGGAAAAAAAAAATAAATAAGAAAATGTAATCTCTAGGCCGGATTATTTTAATAAGGGCATCACAAAAAAAGAAGGGGGAATAGACCTAATTTGGTAAGGGACTTACCCTGGGAGTAAGGATTTGCGAGTTCGAGTCTCGCTTCCCCCTACCCTCCCCTTTTTTGTATTATATTACGCAAATAAGGCATATATGCTTATTCGTATTACGCATAACAAATTGTGCACCTATTTTAATGCTTTTCCCTTTTATATATAAATTATAATATAATTTTTAGAGATTGGTCTTATGGCTGAGTGGTTTAAGCGAAGTACTGTTAATACTTTTCACAGGGGTTCGAGCCCCCTTAAGGCCTGGGCTTATATTTAATCATTGTATCTTTAATACTAGGCGGAGCCTAGATAAATATGCAAAATGGCAAAAATTAAGTAATTATATTAATTTTTAAGTTTCAATCTTATACGACGTGTAGTTGCGATTGCTACTACTAGTACTTTAGTAGCCTAGTTAAATTCCAACTAGTAGGTGGTCGCGAAGCCTATAGTAATAAAAATTAATAGTAGGTGGTCGCGAAGCCTATATAAAGATTAGTGTGTCTAGGCTCCGCCTAGTAAATGTTTGTATGCCAAATGGTATTATATACTGGATTAGGGCTAGTACAAATAAAGATTAAGAGCCACCACCGGCTAGTAAGCTATAAATTAAGATTTAAAATAGGGGCAGTAGTACCAATACCGAAGGCAACGGTATTCAACACATAAGCTAAAGCCGAAATAGTTTAATTGGTAAAACGAACTCCTTGTAAGATTTTAATATTGGTTCAAGTCCAGTTTTCGGCAAATGTTTTGTAAGACGGCCAAAGCCTAGTCTGGAGGTGTATCCAATATTGAATAAGTGGTTTATTTTATATATGACTAGTAACCCCTAGTAGCTTCCGCTACTATTAATGTAATTTAGCACAAAAATTTTACTATGTTAAATATAATACTAGTAGAAGGTGTAGTAGTTAAACTACTATTAATTATTATTAATAGTAACTATAACTAATTATTACTATTCTTTAATAAGACGTAATACTTATTGATATAATATATATTTGAATCTGTACAGCTGAGGCTAGTTTTTGAGTTGTAGTTTAATCGGAAAAACACCATTTTTTGGTAATGGCCTATACCAGTTCGAATCCGGTCAACTCAGCAGTATCAGTGTAAAATGGCATAAGCTACTGTCCTAGCTAGAAGTAAATTTCGTTACTACTGCTGGCTGTAGTCTCCGCCTATGACAATGTAGCTGGTCGCGAAGCCTATATTAGTATTCTTTGTTATTCTTTTTGTTTTAGTAGCCAGCTGGGCTAGGGTATATATTTAAGTGGAGGCTATTACTAGTAGAGAAGACTAGAGATAATCTATCTGACGGCTTCCGTGGCCTCGACACCACCCCCTAAAAAGAGTGTAGTATAATTGGTAGTATCGTGATCTCCAAAATCATTGGAAGGTGTTCGAGTCACCTCACTCTTGCATAGATATAATTATATCTTATACTAACAATACTGTAAGTTTAAGCTGTTGTACTAGTAGGTGGCCGCGTAGCCTATAGTAATATTAATTAGTTCCCCTTCTAGAAGTCTAATGCTTTTTCCTTGTGTACGCATTATAATTATAATTTTATTATTTAATAGCCGGAGGCTATTAATTTATATGGGCCCTTAGCTTAAAAGGTAGAGTATCTAATTGTCAATTAGAGCGGTTTCAGTTCAAATCTGGAAGGGCTCGATTAGTACCTAGCAACTTCCATTAGTAAGACGCATCCGACTAGTAATAATCGTTATTAGACAGAGTTGCTAGGGTACTACGGTTCGTGTGCATATATGGAATATGCTTTGTTTTTTTTTTAATATTTTATTATAGATGCGAATGCTAGTAGTAGGAGGTCGCGAAGCCTATCTTAATAAAAATTAATAGTAGGTAGACGCGAAGCCTATATAAGATAATTTGCAACAAAGAATAGGCGGAGCCTACTATATATTAGTTATAATCATTAAGGAAGGGTGGTATGGAGTCTAAGAGTATTTCTTAGCGCGGTTTAGGGGTTATTGTAGCCCCGGGCTACATAATATCTAATTAAATTGAATTTAATAGGGGAAACTTTTTTTTTTTAATTTAGTCAGATTTTTGGTAGTAGCCTCCGGCTAGTAGAAAGATGCCTAGGGGTGGAGTCACAACTATTCAAGGTAAAATATTTAACTAGGCGTGCATAAATGTACGTAAATGCTAAAATAAACTGTCATCACAAAATGCAATAGTATAGACAATGTAAAATTATAATTTATAGCGGGGCTTACTAAATGTTACTAGATAGTGGGATATGGTATTTTTATTGCTCATATTTTTCTTTTTTAGGGCTACTATTGGTTCTCTTAGTTCAAATGGTTAAAACAGCATTCTTCTAAAGTGCGATTTTTGGTTCGAGTCCAAAAGAGAATTAGAATTAATTTATAGTATATTTATTTAATATTTTATTATTAATTCAAGGCGGTGCTCAAAACTGTTATATTACTAGCCGAAGACTAGAGGTATATGTATTGACTGTTTACCACTAATCCTTAAATTAAAGTTAAACTAGCCTTAAATTTTTATTAATCATTGTTAGATTTTTTTTTTAATGCTGGAACGAATGTATACCAAGCACTAATTTAACTTATAACTAAAACTAGTTTCGCGGAGTGGTAGCAATAGCACCTATGGAGCTAACGCTATGACTAGGCTATAATATAGTAGTAAGGAATGTTAGAACTAGTAGCTACTGCTACTAGTTTTGCTCGTTTTATTTAGGGTTTATCTTAAAATTAATTTTTAGTCTTATTTATTACCGCGCCGGTATCAAAGGCCACGTGTATTACTAGGCAGAAGCCTATTAAATATGCAGCTAGTAGACTTAAATTTAAAAATCAATCAAAAAAAAAAGCGGAGCGCTCTGCCCCCTATTTAAAAGGCTAGGAGGCCCTTTATAATTAACATAGGTTATAATTTATATATCTTTATTGATATTACCTGTATTTATTTTATTTAAATTATATTTTCATATTGCTTATGTTTACCAAATTTTTTAAAAAAAGGTAAAAATAGTAGTATAGCCTCCGGCTAGAAGCCTATACCGCTACTACTATACTAAATTCGTTAATGCTAGCGTATGATCAACTTCTGAAACGGCACTAGTGACCGTTTCGATTATCAGGCCTAGTAGCGTATGCTACTAGTAACCTTACTTTCAGAAAAGCAAGGTATGGTACTTTTCATTTTAGTTAGCAATAAAATATAAAATTATAGCAACTAAGTTCAATTTATTAAAATGAACAATTAAATAATAAAAATTATAAACAAAAAATGAAAAATAATATTTTTGTAGCATACGCTACTAATGGCACTTTTTTTAAAAATCCTAATACTCAATTATTTGAGGCTAAATCAAATAATCATAATGACACTAATAAAAATTATTCGAATAATAATTTAACAACTGCTAATAGTAGTAATACTACTATTAGTGTAAAAGAAAAAGACTTTGCTTTAAATAACTTAAATGTTAATTCTAGTGGAAGGCAAAGCTTACTGGTTAATAGTAATCCTAATACTGAAAATAAGGGGTCTATTATGACTTCTATGTTAAAGCAAAATTTGGTTTTCTTAAACAAAAAAGGAAGTAGTAATACTTTCCCTAATCCAAATATAATAGGTTATACTTATATAAAAGGTAGTGAGTCTGATAATAATTTTGATATAGCCAGTGTATATAAAATATTATTTAAATTCTTTAAATCTATGTATTGTTTAATTAGTAAACCTGTGTTTATTATTA
>Ga0137398_10000019_pt1 | contig 40999 bp, 36 predicted proteins | sample czorhiz216metaG_FD_106659 | JGI IMG/M metagenome (GOLD analysis project Ga0137398, IMG submission 106659) | Vadose zone soil microbial communities from Angelo Coast Range Reserve, California, USA - czorhiz2.16 metaG | ecosystem: Environmental > Terrestrial > Soil > Vadose zone | place: USA...
AGGTTTCGGTCGGAGCCGCTTACCGTAGCGCCCAGGAGGGAGACGAATTGAGCCAGCGGCGCCATGCCGCTCCAGCCGACGCCGCTGAAGTGGTACCGCTTGTCCGAGAGGGAATTCACGCGGCAAGTCTCGCTGGGCGCGGGGGCCGCGTCAACACCGGCGGAACCAAACGCGATTGACGCGATGGGCGGCTGCCCTTAGCCTGATCCGCGAGATGGGGCTGTAGCTCAATTGGGAGAGCGCTTGACTGGCAGTCAAGAGGTAGCGAGTTCGATCCTCGCCAGCTCCACGTATTCCTATGGAATCCTGACCGGTTCCTCGACAAGGGACCCCTTCCATGCTTCCGCGGCCTTGAAGGCGAGATCGGCCGTCACGAACCGGTAGCCGTTCCCCTCCACAATCGCCTCGTAGTTTTCCCGCAACGACTCGCGGAGGTGGCGCAGAGCCCACTCGAGCGCGAAGGCCGACCCGAGGCGCCTCGGCGGTGGGACGCGCTGGTCCAGCAGCGTGGTGACGCTGTCGGCCCGCACGAAGAGCTCCAAGACCCGGTCCCCGAAGGAGCTCTCGTCCAGGACGCAGAGTTGCAGATCACGGCGGGCCTTCTGGAGATCCCCGCAGATCGAGTTGAACTCGCGCACCAGCCCCTGCACGTTCGCCCCGTCGTCGTGCGCGCCGCCGCTTCCGATCCCCGGCGTTGTCGCGGTCAGCACGATCGCAAGCGTCATTGCGGGAAGAAGAGCACTTCCATGCCGCGTCGCCGCGGATGTCCGTGGGTGCCGCATGTTGCGTTCTCCGATTCGGAACCGCCCCGAGCGGTCCCTGGTATAAATATCGGACGAACGTGCAGGGAACTTAGGCCCTTTCGCTCATTTCGCATGTCGCGGAATGCCGCGCGCGCATTGACGCGGACCCACCCCTCTGATAGGCTCATTCGACATGCCCCACCAAAATCGTAAGTTCCTATGGATTAGGGGACTTTGGCTGCTTTGGGCCATCCTTCTGGGACCCTTCTTGGTACCCGGTCCCGCCGTGGGCCAGGACCGCTCGAATATCGCGCCCCGCGCCCGCGTCCCGATCTTCGATGCCGGCGCCCCCGTCCAGAGAAAGGTCCTGAAATCCGGGCTGACCATCCTCGTCCAGGAGCAGCGCACCAGCTACCGGGTCGCTGGGGCGGTCGCGGTCCGGATGGGCACCATCTACGAATCCGACGATGACGCGGGCCGCGGCCAGGTTCTCATCAAGGCGATCCTGGCCGGCACCCAGAAGATAACCTCCGTGGAGCTGGCGCTCCGGCTTCTCGCCGCCGAGGCGCAGCTCGAGTCCGGCGCGGGCCCCGATCTGGGCCAGATCTCCATCTCCACCAAGCGGGAGCAGGTGGACACGGCGATCGACCTCCTGGCGGAGGTCGCGCTCCAGCCGGCATTCCCCGACACCGCCGTGGACGGCATGAGGCAGCGCGCGCTCACCGCCGCCGCCGACCAGGACGAGAACCCCGTCCGCGCGTCCTACTCCATGTTCCTCGGACCGATGTACCGCGGGAGCCCGCTCCAGCGCTCTGTGGCCGGAACGGTCTCCGGACTCGCCGGCTGCAGGCGGAAAGACGTGCTCGCCCTCTACAAGAAGTACTTCGTCGGGGGGAACATGGTCGTGTGCTTCGTGGGGAATTTCGACGGGAAGAGAGTCATGGCCCATCTGGAGAAGGCCTTCGCCGCGACGCCCGCGGGGAAGGCCCTCGAGGCGTATCCGGGGGAGCCCGTCCCGCTCGCCGCCGACACGACGGTCACCACCCAGCGCGACGTTCTGGCGCCGGTGATGACGTTCGGGTACCCGGCGCCGGGCTACATGGAGCCCGACTACCCCGCCTTCAAGATCATTGAATCGTACCTCGCCTCGGCCGACCGGTCGCCCATCACGTTCTGGCTGCCGCAGGCGGGGATCACCGCGTCGGTCGGCGTTCTCTACCCCCCGTACCCGAAGCGGGCCAGCATGGCCGTCTATTTCACCGCGGCGCCGAACCAGATGGGGGCCGCGCGCGATACGGTCTCGGCCGTGCTGGGCCGCCTGAGGACGCAACCGCTCGATGAAGAGGAGTACGCGGAGCAGCTCAAGCGCGTGCAGGAGGGGACGTTCTCGAACCAGAGCGATCCTCTGGCCCGCGCGCGTTCCATGTCGCAGTTCGAGGTGGCGGGCGCGGGCTACGACTTTCAGCGTCGCTTCGAGCAGAGCCTGCTCGGACTGAACGCGGAGCGCGTCCGCGCGGCGGCGGAGCACTGGTTCACGCACTCCTGCGAGTCGACCATCACGCCGTTCAAGACCGAGTCCAAGCCCTAGCGCTAGGGTGCCGCCCGCTGGGACGCAGAGGGAGGAGGGTTGGTGGGCGATGTGACGGGCATCCTCCTCATGATCCCGCCGCTGCTGTTCGCCCTCACGTTCCATGAGTACAGCCACGCGCTCGTGGCGACGCGGCTGGGGGATCCCACCGCGCGGCTCCTCGGACGGCTGACGCTCAATCCCATCGCCCACCTGGACGTCGTGGGCACCCTCGTCTTCGTGATGACGCAGCGGATCGGGTGGGCGAAGCCCGTGCCCATCGACGAGCGGTACCTTCGTCATCCCCGCCGGGACATCATGTGGATCGCGCTCGCGGGCCCGGTCTCGAACCTGATTCTCGCCCTCGTGCTCGGCACCATCGTGCGGTTCTGGGCGCCGCATCCCGCGACCAGCGTCGCCTCGGCGCTTCTCCTCGCCATGGTGCGTGCCGGCGTCGTCTTCAATCTCGGGCTGATGGCGTTCAATCTGATCCCGATCTTTCCGCTCGACGGATCGCGGATCCTCACGGGGCTCCTGAGCCGCGCGTGGGCGGAGCGGTATCGCGAGCTCGACCGCATCGGCCCCTTCCTGCTCCTGGGGATCGTGGTGCTGGGGATGGTGTCCGGGTTCAATCTCTTCAGCTACGTGGTCTACCCGGTCATCTACGTCCTGGGGAACGCCTTCACCGGAGGAGCGCTGTGAGCGGATCCAAGAAGCCCCGCATCCTGAGCGGCATGCGCCCCACGGGGAAGCTCCACCTCGGGAATTACCTCGGCGCGCTCCAGAATTGGGTCGCATTACAAGATTCGAGCGAAAACCTCCACATGGTCGCCGACTGGCACGCCCTCACCACGGACTACGAGCACGTGGACCAGATCCAGCCCAACACGATCGAGATGGTGATCGACTGGCTCGCGGCGGGCATCGACCCGGAGCAAAGCCCGGTCTTCATCCAGTCCCGGGTGAAAGAGCACGCGGAGCTCCACCTTCTCTTCTCGATGCTGGTGACGACGAGCCGGCTGGAGCGAAATCCCACGGTGAAGGAGCAGGTCCGGGACCTCCACCTGGAGGAGTCGGTGAGCTACGGCCACCTGGGCTATCCGGTCCTCCAGGCGGCGGATATCCTGCTCTACAAGGCCAACCTCGTCCCGGTGGGGGAGGACCAGGTTCCTCACGTCGAGCTCACGCGGGAGATCGCCCGGAAGTTCAACAGCCTCTACGGGGAGGTCTTTCCGGTGCCGGACGCCAGGCTTACGAAATTCGCCCGTCTCCCGGGCCTCGACGGGCGCCGGATGAGCAAGTCTATGGACAACGCGATCTATCTTGCGGATTCTCCCGAGGACATCGCCGCCAAGGTGCGGTCCGCGTACACGGACCCCAAGAAGCTCCGGGCGAACGATCCCGGGAATCCTGACGGGTGCGTGGTGTTCGCGTATCATCGGGCGTTCAACGCGCCGAACGCGGACCCGATCGACGCCGACTGCCGGGCGGGCCGCCTGGGGTGCGTCGTGAACAAGAAGAACCTGGCCGCGATCCTGGCCGAGAACCTGCGCCCGTTCCGGGAGCGCCGCGCCGATCTGGCGGCGCACCCCGAGCGCGTGCACGAGGCGCTGCGGCACGGGGAGGAACGGGCGCGAAAGATCGCGCAGGAAACCATGCGGGAGGTCCGCGAAGCGATGAAGCTGCCATGAGCACCACGACCGAAGACGAGCGGGAGGGATCCAGCGGGGCCGGCCTGATCCGCGTCGCGCTGCCCGCGTTCACCGGCCCCCTCGATCTTCTCCTCCACCTGATCCAGCGTGAAGAGATCGAGATCACCGACATCCCGATCGCCAAGATCACGCGCGAGTACCTGGACACGCTCGAGCTGATGCGGGAGCTGGACCTCGAGGTCGCCGGAGAGTTCCTCGTCATGGCCGCGACCCTGATGCGGATCAAGGCGAGGATGCTCCTGCCTCCCGCAATCACCGACGAGGAGGAGGAGGATCCGCGGGAAGGGCTCATCCGCCAGCTCCTCGAGTACCGGCGGTTCAAGGAGGCCGCGCGGGACCTCGAGCATCTGGAGGGCGAGCGCCGGCTCCTCTTCGACCGCGGCGCGCCCGCGCAGCTCGAGGATCCACAGGATGGCGAGCTTCAGCCGGTGAGCCTGTTCCGGCTGCTCGACGCGCTCAAGAACGTCCTGGCCCGCCACGTCCCGGCGATCGTCCACACGATCACGGCGGAGCCGATCAGCCTGGAGGAGGCCATCGCCGTCCTCCGTGACCAGCTCTCGAACGGCCGGCGGGCGCTCTTCGAGGAGGTGCTCCAGGGCTTCGTCACCCGTCTCGAGAAGATCACCGCGTTCCTGGGCCTGCTCGAGCTGTTGAAGCAGGAGCGGATCACGGTGGCGCAGGAAGAGCTTTTTGGACCGATCTGGATCGTATGGCGCCCCGAGCACGAGCGTCGCCCGATGGACGCCGAGGAGGAATGATCGATATGCCGACCCCCAAGCAGATCCTCGAGGCCGTGCTCTTCGCGAGCGACGTTCCCGTCGGGCTGCCGGTGCTCACCCACGTGCTCGGAGACCGGGGCGCGCCGGACGTTCGAGCGCTGCTCGCCGAGATGGCCGAATCCTACGAGCGCGAGGAGCGGGGCGTGGTGCTGGCCGAGATTGCGGGGGGCTTCCAGCTCCTGTCGCGCAAGGAATGCGCCCCCTGGGTGGAGCAGATGCTCCGCGCCCGGCGGAAGATCCGACTGAGCAAGCCCGCCCTGGAATCCCTCGCGATCGTCGCCTACCGCCAGCCCATCACCAAGGTGGAGATCGACTCGATCCGCGGCGTCGACTCCGCGGGCGTGCTCCACACCCTCCTCGAGCGGAATCTCGTCACGATCAAGGGACGCTCGAAAGGAGTGGGCCGGCCGCTCCTCTACGTCACGACGCCGGAATTCCTGGGCTACATGGGGATCAACGAGGTGACCGATCTCCCCGAGCTCAAGGAGCTGGCGCCCCTCCTCGAGGAACGCGAGCGCATGGCCGCCGAGGGCGAGGCGAGCGCGCCCGCGAACGAGGCCGGCGGGGAAGACGCGGCGGCGACGGACGAGGCCTTGGAGGCCGAGGTCACCACCGCAGACGGTGCGGCTTAACCAGTTCCTCGCGCGCGCGGGAGGCTCCTCGAGGCGCGAGGCGGACGGATGGATCCGGGAGGGGCGTGTCCTCGTGAACGGCGCGCCCCCCGACGGGATGGGCCCCGACATCGATCCCGCCCACGACCGCGTCACGCTGGACGGACAGATCCTTCGCTGGGACGAGACCCTCCGCTACCTCGCCTACCACAAGCCCGCCGGTGCGCTCGTGAGCCGCAGGAGCCAGGGCGGGAATCCAACCATCTTCGATCTCCTGGGCGACACCGCGCGGGGACTCCACGCGGTCGGGAGGCTGGACCTGGAATCGGAGGGCCTCCTGCTCCTCACCAACGACGGAGTCCTGGCCGAGGCGCTCCTTCACCCGCGAAGCGCCCTCGAGCGCGTGTACCGCCTCTGGGTCGTCCCCGTGCCGGACGTCGCGGCGCTGCGGCGCCTTCGCGAGGGCACGATCGTCGAGGACGTGGAGGTCGTGCCGGGACGGGTGCTCCTGGAGGGCGCGGAGCACGGCGAGGGGAAGCTCCTGGTCGAGATCACCGAGGGCAAGAAGCGCGAGGTCCGTCTTCTCGCGCGCGCGGCGGGGCTGCACGTGCGGCGGCTCCAGCGGATTCGCTTCGGACCCATCCGCCTGGAGACGCTCCAGTCGGGGAAGACGCGTCCCCTCACCGGGGAGGAGATTCGCGCCCTCGAGCGCTCCGCGCGGGCCAAGGGGAAGACGAGAGCCCGTGGCTGACATCGTGGTACACTCCGACCGACCCTTCGCGGAAGCTCTCGAGGACACCGATGTCGACGCGCACGGTGGAACCGGTTAGATCCGAAATCCGCTCGCTCGAGCCCTATGTGCCGGGCAAGCCCGTGGAGGAGCTGGAGCGCGAGCTCCACATCTCGGGCGCGATCAAGCTCGCCTCGAACGAGAACCCGCTCGGCCCCTCGCCGCTCGCCATCCAGGCGATGGACGCGGCCATCCGGGGCGTGAATCGCTATCCGGATGGAAGCTCCTTCTACCTCCGCGAAGCCCTCTCCCGATTCTGGAACGTGCCCTTCGAGCAGACCGCCGTCGGATCCGGCTCCAACGATCTGATCGACGTCCTCTGCCGGATCCACCTGGGCCCCGGCGACGAGGCGGTGATGTCGGACCCGGCGTTCGTGATGTTCGCGATCGCGGTCCGGGTGGCGGGAGGAACGCTGGTCCGCGTGCCCGGGCGCGATCTCTTCCACGATCCGGCCGCGATGCTCCAGGCGGTGAACGACCGAACCCGCGTGGTCTATTTCTCCAACCCCGACAACCCCACCGGAACCCGCGTGACGCGGCGGGAGCTCGACGACTATTTCGAGCGCGTTCCCGACCACGTGCTCACGATCCTGGACGAAGCCTACTTCGAGTACGTGACCGACCCGGACTACCCCGACGGGCTGGAGTATCTGCGGCGGGGGAAGCGGGTCGCGGTGCTGCGGACCTTCTCCAAGATCTACGCCCTCGCGGGGCTCCGCGTCGGATACGGATTCTTCTCGCCCGAGCTGGCCGCCCTCGTGCACCGCGTCCGGCTCCCGTTCAACGTCACGAGCGTGGCGCAGGCCGCGGCACGCGCGAGCCTCGAGGACAAAGACCAAGTGGCGCGCAGCCGGGCCCTGAACGAGGAGGCGAAGCAGTTCCTCTTCGCGGAGCTGCCCGGGCTCGGGCTCAAGCTCACGCCCACGTGGGCCAATTTCGTCCTGGCCTCCTTTCCCGGCTCCGCGGTGGAGGCGGCGCGGAAGCTCGAGCCCCTGGGCGTGATCATCCGTCCGGTGACTTCCTTCGGGCTCCCGCCCGAATACGCGCGGATCAGCTCGGGCACCCGGGCCGAGCTCCTGAAGCTCCTCGACGGGCTCCGCCGGGTGCTGTGACGCGCGGCACCATCGCGATCCATGGGCTCGGGCTGATCGGAGGGTCGCTGGGGCTGGCGCTCCGGGCGCTCCCGGACCCCCCGCGCGTCGTGGGATTCGATGCGGATCCGGCCACGGGAGCGGCGGCCCTCGAGGGGGGCGCGGTGGAGTCGCTGCTCCCGACGGCCGAGACCGCCGTTCCCGGGCTTTGGCTCGCGGTGACCGCGGTCCCGCCCCGTGCCGCGACGGCGCTCGTTCCCGAGCTCCTGGCCTCCTTGCCGGAGGGCGCCTTCCTGACCGATCTCTCGAGCGTGATGCTTCCGGTGCTGCGCGCGGCGGGTGCCACGGCGTCGGACCGCTTCGTCGGATCGCATCCTTTGCGCGGGTCGGAGCAGGGCGGGTTTCGGGCGGCGCGGCGCGACCTCTACGAGGGCGCGCCCGTCCTCGTGGGCGGTCCCCTGGAGGCCGGATCCCCGGCCGGGCGTGTCGCCGCGATGTGGCGCTCCATCGGAGCGGTCCCGGCGCCGACGGCGCCCACCCTTCACGACGCCCTCGTCGCGCTCACGAGCCACCTTCCACAAGTTGTCTCGACCGCCCTGGTGCGCACGCTCCGGCGCACGGGGAACATGACGGCCCTCCTGGCGCAGGGAGCGGGCCCCGGCCTCAGGGACATGTCCCGGCTCGCCGCGTCGCCGGCGGACCTCTGGTTCGACATCCTCACGCTGAACGCGGAGAAGGTGACCCCCGCGCTCGAGCTGCTGGAGCGAGAGGTGCGCGGGCTGCGCCAGGCGATCGAGCGGAGAGACCCCGCGCTTAGGACCCTTCTCGAGGAGGCGGCCTCCTTCCGCCGGGAGATCGCCCCGTGAGCCGGGCGCGCATCGCCCCGCGGGGCCCCCTGTGCGGCGAGGCCAAGGTACCGGGGGACAAGTCCATCACGCAGCGCGCCATCCTGCTCGGGGCCTTGGCGCCCGGCGTCACGCGGATCCGCGGCGCGAACCCGGGCGAGGACGCGCGCGCCGCGCTCGCCATGGCGCGCCAGCTCGGAGCGCGGGTCACGGCCTCCGTCCGGGACGGAATTCTGATCCGGGGCGGAACCCTTCGCGAGAGCGACCGCGTCCTGGACGCGCGAAACTCGGGAACCGCGCTCCGCCTCGCGGCGGGGCTTCTCTCCGCGCAGCCCTTCCTCTCCATCCTCACGGGGGATTCCTCGCTCCGGCGCCGTCCGGTGGCGCGCGTCATCGAGCCCCTGCGCGTTCTCGGCGCCGACATCACCGCGCGGCAGGGAGACCGCCTTCCGCCGATCGTGGTGCGCGGGCGGCCCCTCCAGGGCGCCGCGGTCCAGACCTCGGTGCCCAGCGCGCAGGTCAAGAGCGCGGTGCTCCTCGCCGGAATCCAGGCGAACGGGGTCACCTCGGTCCGGGAGCCGCAGCCGACGCGCGACCACACCGAGCGGATGCTGCCCCGGTTCGGCGTCCCGGTCGAGCGCGACGGAACGGCCACGCGCGTGCGGGGTCCGGCAGTGCTCCAGGCGGCCGAGATCGACGTGCCGGGGGATTTCTCGGCGGCCTCCTTCCTCCTCGCCGCGGCCGCGATCGTCCGCGGCTCCGACATCGTGCTCAAGGGGGTGGGGGTGAACCCCACGCGGATCGCGTTCCTGGATCATCTGGCCAGGGTCGGCTCCGGGCTCGAGCGGGGGAACGAGCGGATGATCTCCGGGGAGCCCGTCTCGGACCTTCGCGTCCGGGCCGGAAAGCTTCGCGGCGCGCGCATCGTCGCCGAGCTGGCACCCCGGCTCATCGACGAGCTGCCGCTCGTGGCCGTGCTGGCCGCGTTTGCCGAGGGCACCACCGTCGTGCACGGCGCGGACGAGCTTCGCGTCAAGGAATCCGACCGCGTGGCCACGGTGGCGGCGGGGCTCCGCGCGATCGGCGTCGAGGTGGACGAGCATCCCGACGGATGGACGATCCACGGCAGGGCCGGGCGGGTCCGCGGCGGGACGGTGGATGCGGCCGGCGACCACCGGATCGCGATGGCGTTCATGGTGGCCGGCCTCGCGGCGCGCGAGGGGGTCACCGTGCTCGGCGCCGAGTCCGCCCGCGTCTCGGATCCTGGGTTCTTGAGCCGCCTGCGGGGCCTCTTTCGTTGAAGCCGTTCGTCCTCGCGATCGATGGGCCCGCCGGAGCGGGCAAGAGCACGACCGCCCGCGGCGTGGCCCGGCGGCTGGGGCTCCCCCACGTGGATTCAGGCGCGATGTACCGCGCGGTCGCGTGGCAGGCGCTGAAGCAGGGCGTCTCGCTCGAGGACGAGGCCGCGCTGGTCGCGATGGTGGATCGGGCCCCGATGCTCCTCGATCCGGACGGCATGTCGGCGGTCCGGGAATCCCTCGAGCATTGGCTTCACAGCGCCGAGGCGGGGGAGGCCGCTTCGCGCGTGGCGCTCCATCCCGGGCTGCGCCAGCGCCTCGTGGCCATGCAGCGCGCCCTGGCCCGCCCGCCGGGGCTCGTGATGGAGGGGCGCGACATCGGGACGGTCGTCTTCCCGGACGCCGACCTCAAGATCTTCATCTCGGCGACCCCCGAGGCCCGCGCCGAGCGCCGATTCCTCGAGCTCGAGGCCAAGGGGGAGCGCGTGGATCGCGAGGCGATCCTCGCGCAGATCCGCGAGCGGGACCGCCGGGACATGGAGCGCGCGACCAGCCCGCTGGTACGGGCCCGCGACGCCATTCTCCTCGATACCACCGGGATCGGAGCCGAGGAGGCGGTGGATCTGGCCTCGCACTGGGCCTCGCTCGCGATGCGACCCGTGAGGCGGATCGGTCCGGTCTACGCCTTCGGAAGCGGCTTCACCCGCCTCTTCGCCCGGACCCTGCTCGATTTCGAGATCGAGGGCCTGGACCGCATCCCGCGCAAGGGACCCCTGATCGTCGCCTGCAATCACATCTCCTTCTGGGACCCCCCGTTGGTGGGGGCCCACCTGCCCCGCGAGATGCACTTCGTCGCGAAGGCCGAATTATTCCATAATCCCTTGTTCGGAGCGCTCATCCGCGCTTATAATTCCATCCCGATTCAGCGAGGGCCACAGGCTCGTACGGGGCTCCGTGGCGCGGAGGAGGTGCTCTCCGCGGGAGGGGCGGTGCTCATTTTCCCGGAAGGGACGCGGAACAAGAGCGGGGAGCTCTTTGCTCCTCGGGCCGGGGTGGGACGGCTGGCGGCCGCAACCCGGACGCCGGTGGCGCCCGCGTGCATCACCGGCTCGGACCAGATCCGAAGATCCATGCGGCGGCAGGTCCGGATCAAGATCACGTTCGGGTCGCCGATGATGCCCCCGGGTCAGACGGACCGGGACGAGGTGCGCGCCTACGCGCGAAAGGTCATGGACCAGATCGCGGCGCTGCGCGCGGAGCAGGAGGGAGCTTCTGGAAGTAATCGTAGCCGATAACGCAGGCTTCTGTTTCGGCGTGAAGCGCGCCATCAAGATGGCGAACGATACGATGGACAGCGCCGGTCTCAGGGTGAAGTCGCTCGGGTCCTTGATCCACAACCCGCAAGTCGTGAATTCCTTCCGGAATCGCGGCCTCGAGGTCGTGGCCGACCTGGACGCCGTCGATGCCGAGGACACCGTCATCATCCGCTCCCACGGCGTCGGGCCGGAGCTCAAGAACGAGGCCGTGGGGCGCGGGCTCAAAGTCGTGGACACGACGTGCCCCTTCGTCACGAAGGCGCAGCAGTACGCCGCCAGGCTCATCACCGACGGCTACAAGGTCGTCATGATCGGGGATCGGAACCACCCCGAGGTGATCGGCGTGGTCGCGCACACGCAGAACCAGGCCATCATCCTCGACTCGGTCGCGGAAGCGGAGAAGCTGAAATTCATCCCTAGAATGGGCGTGGTGTTCCAGACCACGCACGCCATCGGGCACGTCCAGGAGATCGTGGGCGCGCTCCTGAAGCGCGGCAAGGAAGTGCGCGTGTTCAACACCCTGTGCGGCGCCACCACCTCGATGCAGAAGACCGCGATCGAGCTCTCCTCGGAGGTCGAGGCGATGGTGATCGTGGGCGGGCGCCAGAGCGCGAACACGGCGCAGCTCGCGGAGGTCTGCCGCAAGGTGAACCCGCGCGTGCTCCAGATCGAGGCGGCGAACGAGATCCACGAGGACTGGTTCGAAGGGTTGACCCGGGTCGGCGTCTCGGCCGGGGCCTCCACCCCGGACGAGGTCATCGCCGAGGTCGTGGAGCGAATCACCAAGATCGAGCCCAGGCGAAGCTGAGTTTTCATTCCGGCACCACCGGCCGTCACGGCCGAATTTCATAGAAGAAGCAAGGGGGAACAGCAACGAATGGTTCGACGTCATGAAGAGGATCTGGACGTAAAGGACGAATCGGCGGATGACGCCGAAGTCGAGACGAAGCCCCGCAAGCGCAAGCCGCAGACCCGGTACCTCCACGAAGAAGGGGAAGCCGAAGGCACCGTGACCGCCGTCGGGATCCAGGAGCTGGAACCGGACGAGGACTCCGCGAGCCAGATGGGTCAGTGGCTCCAGCTCTACGAGGACTCGCTGAAAGACCTCGAAGAAGGGGAAATCGTCCGCGGCCGAGTTCTGAAGATCGACGACAAGGAAGTCACGGTGGACGTCGGGTTCAAGTCCGAGGGAGTGATCCCGGTCGAGGAGTTCCCGGACCTGGAAGGCGTGAAGGTCGGGGACGAGATCGAGGTCTTCCTCGAGAAGACCGAGAACCAGGACGGGCTGGTCGTCCTGTCCAAGCAGCGCGCCGACTTCGTGAAGGTCTGGGACCGCGTGAAGACCGCCGCGGACCAGGGGCAGCTGGTCGAAGGCAAGCTGGTCCGGAAGATCAAGGGCGGCGTGGTGGTGGATCTGTACGGCGTGGAGGCGTTCCTTCCGGGCTCGCAGATCGCGCTCCGCCAGGTCCAGAACGTGGACTCCCTGATCGGCCAGGGTATGGAATTCAAGATCATCAAGCTGAACAAGCGCCGCCGGAACATCGTGGTATCCCGCCGCGCCGTGCTCGAGGAGCATCGCGCGAAGCAGAAGAGCGAGATCATCCAGGAGCTGGCGAAGGACCAGATTCGCGAGGGCGTGGTGAAGAACATCACGGACTTCGGGGCCTTCGTGGACCTGGGCGGCATCGACGGGCTGCTCCACATCACCGATATGTCCTGGGGCCGCGTGAGCCATCCCTCGGAGCTGGTCTCCATCGGCGAGAAGGTGAAGGTGAAGGTCCTCTCGTTCGATCCGGAGAAGGAGCGCATCTCGCTGGGCATGAAGCAGCTCACGCCCTATCCGTGGGAGGATGTCGACAAGCGCTACGCCGTGGCCCAGAAGGTCAAGGGCAAGGTGGTCTCGATCACCGACTACGGCGCCTTCGTGGAGCTGGAGAAGGGGATCGAGGGCTTGATCCACATCTCCGAGATGTCCTGGACGCGCCACGTGCGCCATCCCTCGAAGGTGGTCGCCATCGGGGATCAGATCGAGGCGGTGATCCTCAAGATCGACAAGGAAAACGAGAAGATCTCGCTCGGGCTGAAGCAGACCGAGCCGGATCCCTGGCTCACGCTCGACACCCGGTTCCCGATCGGAACACGGCTGACCGGAAAGGTGAGGAACCTGACCAACTTCGGCGCCTTCGTGGAAATCGAGGAGGGCATCGACGGTCTGGTTCACATCAGCGACATGTCCTGGACGCGCCGGGTCGTTCATCCGAGCGAGGTGCTGAAGAAGGGCGACAAGGTGGACGTGGTGGTCCTTTCCATCGACAAGGACGCGCGCCGGATCTCGCTCGGCCTGAAGCAGGTCAGCGAGGACCCGTGGCCCACGCTCGCCGAGAAGTACATTCCCGACCTCATCGTGAAGGGCAAGGTGGTCCGTCTCCTGGACCGCGGCGTCATCGTGGATCTCGAGGAAGGGCTCGAAGGGTTCATCCCGCTCTCGCAGCTGGGCGTGGACGGACTGAAGAAACCCGCCGACAGCTTCCACGTCGGGGACGACCTGAGTTTGAAAGTAACTCGCGTGGATACGCAGGCGCACCGGATCATCCTGAGCGTGCGGGCGTGGCTCGCCGACCAGACTCAAGCGGCGCAGGCCGAATTCCAGGTCAAGTTCAAGCCGACCCCCTCCGCCGAATCGGGAGGGGAGTCCCCGGCCGAGGATGTGGTCGCGGTGGAGGCCGAGGAGTCAGGCGACCCGGCGACGGAATTCTAGCGTCGAGATGACGAAAGCAGTCGCGACATCGCCCGAGGGGCCCTCCAAGGCTCCTCGGGTTTCTTTTTGGACGCTGGGGTGCCGCCTGAATCAGTACGACACCGCGGCCCTTCGGGCGAGGCTCCTGGGCGCGGGGCTCACCGAGTCCCGCGAGGGCGAAGCAAGCGCCGAGATCCTGGTCGTGAACACCTGCACGGTGACGCGTCGCGCGGACCAGGAGGCCCGGCAGCTCATCCGGAAGCTCCACCGCGTAGCACCGGGGTCCCGGATCGTGGTGACCGGCTGCTACGCGCAGCGGGCCCCGGAGGAGATACGGTCGCTTCCCGGCGTGACGGCGGTTCTCGGGGCCGCCGAGCGGGAGCACCCCGACACGCTCCTGCGCGCCGTGGGGGCGCGCGGCCGCGGGCCCCTTCGTCGCGGTGGGTCCGGGGCGCGCCGCGCGCCCGTTCGCGACGGAGGCCCCGCGGCACGCCGGCCGCTCCCGGGCGCTTCTCAAGGTGCAGGACGGGTGCGATTCCTTCTGCGCGTTCTGCGTCGTCCCGTACGTGCGCGGAAGGAGCCGGAGCCTTCCCCTCGGAGAGGCGCTCGAGCGCGCGGGTCGTCTTCTGGAGGCGGGTTTTCTCGAGATCGTCCTCACGGGCGCGGATCTCGGAGACTACGGGCGCGATCTCGGCCAGGACGGGGCGCTCCCGAGGCTGGTCGAGGGGATCCTGGGCCTGGGGATTCGCCATCGCGTGCGCCTCTCCTCGATCGAGCCCCACAAGGTGGATCCCGCGCTGGCCGCGATGATCGGGGTCACGCCGCGGCTCTGCCGGCATCTCCACCTCCCGCTCCAGAGCGGGTCGAACCGGGTGCTCCGCGCGATGCGGCGCGGCTACACGCGCGAGGACTACGGCTCGCTCCTCGCGGGCCTCGCCGAGCGCGGGCCCGTCGGCATCGGGGCGGACGTGATCGTGGGCTTCCCCGGAGAGGGGGACGCGGAATTCGAGGAGACGCGGCGATTTCTCGAGGAGGCGCCGGTCACCTTCCTGCACGTGTTCCGCTACTCCACCCGGCCCGGCACCGCCGCCGCGAGGCTCTCGGGGGGCGTACCCGAGGCGCGGGCCCGCGAGCGCTCGGAAATCCTACGAGCGCTGGGGGAGGCGAAGACGCGGGCGCTCCGGCGCGCGCTGGTGGGCGCGAGGCTCGGCGTGGTGCTGGAGCGGGGTCGCGGCGCCAGGGGTCCCCTTGGCATGAGCGACCTCTACGTCCCGGTCGAGCTGGACCAGGACCCCGATTCGGGCGAAGGGATCCTGGACGTCACGATCACGGGGGAGGACGGCGTCCGCCTCCTGGGAACGCCCGTCTCCCGAAGCGTCGGCGCCCGAACCGTTTCGGAGCGCGCCGTCAGCGACCGGTTGACCCTCTAGCGTCTCTGCCGATATTCTCCGGCACTCGGATCCAATCGCCCACCCGGAGGAGACCGTCATGTGGATCCTGAAAAACCTGGCCTGGCTCCTGATCATGGTCGCGGTCGTGGGCTTTGCGATCTTGAACGTGAACGGACGCGCCTCCGAGATCCGGCTCCCGGGGACCACCTACGTCGACCTTCCGCTGACCGTCGTCCTCTTCGCCGCGTTCGCGTTGGGGATGTTTCTCGCGTTCCTCCTGACCTTGATCCACCACCTCAAGGGCCGCGCCGCCATGGGCCGTCTCTCGCGCGAGATCCAGAGCCTGAAGCAGGAGCTCCGGGCGTTGCGGAATCTCCCGCTTGAAGATCTCAAGGCCGATCACGAGGAGAGCGAAGCCTGATGTCCGGGATCTTCTCCTTCGTGCTCTGGGGCGGCGTCCTGGCCCTCACGGGGTGGGCCGCGTGGACGCTCTCGGGGGGATTCACCACCGAGCGGCCCGCTCCGGACACCCCCTTCCAGCATGGGCTCGACTCGCTCCTCCGGGGAGATTCGGGGGAGGCGCTCCGCGCGTTCACCGAAACCGTCGAGATCGACACGGACAACGTGGACGCCTACATCCACATCGGGAATCTCCTGCGCGACCGCGGGGAGCCGGCCCGCGCTCTGCACGTGCATCGGGAGCTGACCGTGCGCGTCGTGCAGACCCCGGCCCAGCAGCGGGCCATCCGGGAGGGCTTGATCCTCGACCTGATCGCGCTCGGACGCTTCGAGGAGGCGATCGAGGAGGCGGAGGAGCTTCGCGAGCAGGACCGGAAGAACGGGCGCGCCCTGCATCTCTTGCTCCGGGCGCACGAGGCCGCCGGGGATTGGGACCGCGCCTTCGACGTTCGCTCGGAGCTCCTGCGCGCGAACGGCGAGCGCGAGAACGGCGCGCTGGCGCGTTACCGCTCCGCGGCGGGAGAGAGCTTCCTGCGGGCCGGGAAAACCCGCGAGGCGGAGCGGCAGTTCAAGAGCGCGCTCCGCCTGGACAAGGACCACCCCGCAGCACTTCTCCGGCTGGGCGACATCTGCTACCGCGGCGACCGCCGCGAGCGCGCGGTGGTGCTCTGGAAGGGGCTCGCCCTGACGCATCCGGACATGGCGCACCTCGTGCTCGAGCGGCTCGAGACAGCCTATTTCGAGGGCGGCCGCATGAGCGACATGTCCGACGCGTACGAGGAGATTCTGGCCCGGAGCCCCCAGGACTCCCGGATCCACTTGGCGCTGGCCCGGATGCACATCAAGAAAGGGGATCTGGCCGAAGCGTGCGGCGTGCTGGCGCAGGCGCTGGCCATCGAGCCCGCCTCGATGGCGGCCCGGCTCCTGCTCGTGAACGTGTATCGGCGCCTGGGAGATCTGAGCAAGGCGCTGGACGAGATGGAGACGCTCCTTCGCGGGGTCCCGAAGGCCGAGGCCTACACCTGCGCCTCGTGTGGTGCGGCGTCCGAGGAGTACTGGACGCGGTGCCCGCACTGCCTCGCCTGGTCCGCCGCGTGACCCCGCGGGTCGCGGGCTCCCGCCGCATGCTCGCCGTCCTCGCCGTGGTTTGCGTCTCGATCCTGGGAGGCGCGATCGTGGCCGCGCGTTCCGAGCCCGTGGAGCGCTTCCGCAAGCCGCCTCCGGTTCGCGTGGAGCCTCGGACCGCGCTCCAAGAGAAGCGCCTCGCGGACGCGCAGAGGGCGCTCGACCGCGGCCAGGTGGACGTGGCCCGGGAGCTCTCGAGAGGGATCGATCCGGCGCAGCTTCCGCGAGGGCTCGGCGAGCAGGGCGCCTTTCTCGCCGCCTCGCTCGCGGAGGACGCGGCGACCTCGGACCGCCTCTTCGACGAATACCTCAAGACCTATCCGCGCGGGAACTATCGCCGTGCGGCCTCCCTGGCGTTCGCGCGGAGCCAGTTCGCCCAGGGGGATTATCGGGAGGCGGAGAACCTCCTCAGCATCTTCTCCCCGGGGGTCGAGCGGGACGGCCTCGGACGGGAGGGTCTGGTCTGGCTCGGTCTCTCGCAGCTCGGGCGCGGGGACGCCGCGGGAGCGCTCCAGTTCTTCCAGACCGCGAAAGGGGACCTGGACGGGAGCGCTTTCGAGGAGGCCTACTACTTCGCCACGGCCGAGGCGGCGCTCCGCGCCAGCAAGCCCAGGGCGGCGGTGGATGCGCTCCAGGTGATCCTCTCGCGCCATCCCCGCGGCGACTACGCGCCTCAGGCGCTCTACGCCATGGGAATGTCGCTCGAGAGCATGGGACGCGGGGCCGACGCGGCCGCGGTGTTCCGGCAGGTCGCGCAGCGCTTCCCGGATTCCTATGAAGCCACGCGAGCGCGGGACCGGGGGATCCGCACCGAGGGGACGCTGGCCCTGGGGCTCCCCATCGGGGGCGGCTACGCGATCCAGGTCGGCGCGTTCACGCGCCGGGAGCTGGCGGACGCGCTCGGGAAGGAGCTGAGGCTCTCCGGCGTGAGCGACGTCCAGGTGCTGGAGGGACGCGAGGCCACTCCGATCTACCGCGTGCGGGCCGGGGCCTTCGGAACGCGCGACGAGGCGCGGGCCCTGGGAGAGCGGCTTCGCCGGGAGCGCGGCTTCTCGTACAACATCGTGCCGCGCTAGCCCCGTCCATGGAATCGACCCCGATGCTCGACCAGTACCGGAGGCTCAAGGCCGAGCATCCGGGAACGATCCTCTTCTTCCGCATGGGCGATTTCTACGAGACCTTCGGCGAGGACGCGCTCGTGGCCTCGAGAGTCCTGGGCATCACCCTCACCAGCCGCGACAAGAAGAAGGAGGGCTCGCTCCCCTTGGCGGGCGTGCCGCACCACGCGGTGGACGGATACCTCCGCACCCTGGTGAACGAGGGGCACTCGGTGGCGATCGCCGATCAGATGGAGGCGGCCTCCGACGCGCGCGGCCTCCTCGACCGGCAGATCGTGGAGGTCCTGACCCCGGGAACCATCACGCGCAGCGGGATCCTGAGCGCGGTCGACAGCAACTACATCGTGGCCCTCCACCCGGGCCCCTCCGCGATCGGCGTCTCGGTCGCGGAAGTGTCGACCGGGGAGTTCCGTCTCGGGGAGGTCGCGCTCGAGGACCTCGCGGGGCTGATCCAGGAGTTTCCGCCTCGAGAGATCCTCCTGCCCGAAGGGGCGGGCGCGGAAACGCTCGGCGACCCGGCGCCCTGGGCGGGCGCTCCGCTCGTCACGCGTTGGGACGCGGCGCGCTTCGACGATCGCGCGGGGCAAATGGCCCTGGAGCGGCGGTTCGAGGTGCGAAGCCTCGAGGCGTTCGGTCTGGGGGAGCCGGGGCTGGGCTTCGGGGCCGCGGGCGCGCTCCTCGACTACCTTCGCTCGCTCAAGAAGTCGGACTTGCCGCAGATCGGGGCCGTGCACGCGCTCCGCGAGGGGGCCCCGCTCGTCGTGGACGAAGTGACCCTGCGCAATCTCGAGATCCTGGAATCCCAGGCGGGAGCCGAGCACACGCTGCTCCGGCTCCTGGACCGGACCGAGACCGCCATGGGAGGGCGCGCGCTGCGGGCCCTGCTGCGCGCTCCGAGCCGCGAGCTCAAGGCGCTGGAAGCGCGCCTCGACCGGACTCAAGTCTTCGCCTCCGGGTCGAGGCTTCGGGCCGAGATGCGGGAGAAGCTCCACCGAATCCCGGATCTGGAGCGCGCGCTGGGCCTGCTCGGCTCCGGGCGGGCCACGCCCCGGGACCTGGGAACGCTTCGCACCGCGCTGCTCCGCCTTCCGGACGTGGCGCGCGCGCTCGAGGCGCACGTGAACCCGGTGACGCGCGCGTGGCGCTCGGCGCTCCCGGATCTCTCGAGTCTCACGGCCGAGCTCGAGCGAGCCCTGCTCGACACGCTGCCCCTCGCGGCGACCCAGGGCGGAATCATCCGCGAGGGCTACGATCCGGTTCTGGACTCGCTGCGCGGCGACGCCTCCGACGCCCGGTCGGTGGTCCTGGCGCTCGAGGCGAGCGAGCGCGAGCGGACGGGCATCCCCAATCTCAAGGTGGGGTACAACCGCGTCTTCGGCTACTACCTCGAGATCACGCGCTCGCAGCTCTCGCGCGTGCCGCCGGATTACATACGGCGGCAGACCCTCACGGGCGCCGAGCGCTTCGTGACGCCTGACTTGAAGCGCATGGAGGAGCGCATCGAGGCGGCGAGCGTCGAGAGCCACCGGCTCGAGGCGGAGCACTTCCAGAGGCTTCGCGAGCGGGCGACCGCCGAGGTCGCGCCGATTCAAGTCGCGGCCCGCATCCTGGCCTCGATCGACCTCCACCTGGCACTCGGGGACGTGGCGGCCCGCGAGCGGTGGACGCGCCCCGAGCTGACCGAGGGGCTGAAGCTCGAGCTCCGGGGCTCGCGCCACCCCATGGTGGAGCATTCGCTTCCGCCGGGCTCCTTTCAACCCAACGACGTATCGCTGGATCCGGTCGAGGAGCAGGTCTGGCTCATCACCGGGCCGAACATGGCGGGGAAGTCCACCTTTCTGCGCCAGGTCGGGATCTCGGTCTACCTCGCCCACATCGGCTCGTTCGTGCCCTGCACCGCCGCCACGATCGGGTTGGCCGACCGCATCTTCACGCGGGTCGGGGCGTCCGACCAGATTGCCCGCGGCGCCTCGACGTTTTTCGTGGAGATGCAGGAGACCGCCACGATCCTGCGCCAGGCGACCGACCGAAGCCTGGTGCTCCTCGATGAAGTGGGCCGCGGGACCAGCACCTATGACGGCCTGAGCCTGGCATGGGCGGTGACCGAATCCCTCCACGAGGGGCCGGGCGCGAGACCCAGGACCCTCTTCGCGACCCACTACCACGAGCTGACCGACCTCGAGTCCACGCTCCCGCGCCTGCGGAACCGGACGGTGCGCGTGGAGGAGCGCGGACACGAGATCGTGTTCCTTCATTCCATCGCCGCCGGACGCGCGGACCGCTCCTACGGGATCCACGTCGCGAAGCTCGCGGGCGTGCCCGAGCCGGTGCTCCGCCGGGCGCGCGAGATCCTCGCGAAGCTGGAAGCGGGGGATCACGGCGCGAATCCGGTCATGGCCTCCCCACGCGTGGCGGCGGGCACGATGCCTTCCCCGCTCGAGACGGCGCTCACGAGGGAGATCGCGAAGCTCTCGGTCGATTCGATGACCCCGCTCGACGCCTTGAACGAGCTCGCCCGCCTGCGCGATCGCGCCCAGGAGTCCCGCGAGCATTGACGCACCCGCGGCGGGACCGTATCATTCCGCTCCATCACATGACGGCTCTCCGGTTTGCTCTCGTTTCCTCCCTCGTCGCCATCTCTCTCGCGGCAGGCGCCGGGCTTGTTCCCGCCGCGCCGCCCCCGCACGGCGGCTTGCCCGCGACCCTTCCCGCCGATTCCATCCGGGCCGGCATGACGGGGTACGGATTGAGCGTGTTCCAGGGCACCACCGTGGACACGTTTCCGATCACGATCCTCGGGGTGCTCAAGGGGAACCGGCCCGGGGCCGATCTCATCTTGGGCCGCGCCAAGGGCGCCTTCCTCGAGCGCACGGGAATCCTCGCCGGCATGAGCGGAAGCCCCGTCTACATCGGGGGGAAGCTGATCGGCGCGGTTTCCTACACCTGGGCCTTCACCAAGGATCCGGTGGCGGGGATCACGCCCATCGGCGAGATGCTGGCCTCGCTCCACTCGATTCCCGAGGAGGGCGACGAGAAGCTCGAGCCCTCCGATGCGCGCTACGGCGCGCTGGATCTGCCGCCGGGCGCCGCGTCGCCGGTCCCCGGCGAGGCCCGCCCCATCGTGACGCCGCTCGCGCTCTCCGGCTTCACGCCCGAGGCGCTCCGCTATCTGAGCCCCTGGCTCGACGAGCACGGCTTCGTCTCGGCGCCGGGCGGCAGCGCTCCGGGCGAGGGCTCCTGCGACTCCATCGTGCCGGGCTCCGCCGTGGGCGTGGAGCTGGTCCGAGGGGACATGTCCGCGACCGCGATCGGCACCGTGACGTATCGCGACGGGAATCGGGTGCTGGCGTTCGGACACCCGTTCTACGCGCTCGGGAGCGTGCAGCTCCCGATGACCGCGGCCACGATCCAGGCGATCTTCGCGAGCCAGCAGATCTCGACCAAGGTGGGCTCGGCGACGAGGACCTGCGGCACCCTGGTCGCGGACCGGAGCGTCGGAATCGCCGGGGAGCTGGGTACTGCGCCCTCCATGATCCCGCTCAGCATCGCCATCCACGGACCGCGCGGACGCGACCGGCGCTATCACTTCCAGGTGGCCCGGAGCCGCTCCCTCACGCCCGGTCTCGCCGCGGCCACGATCGTGAGCTCGATCTCGGAGGCGCTCTTCGACGTCGGGCTCGCCACCACGCGATACAACCTCACCTATTCCCTGAACGGCGGAAAGGAGATCCTCCGGCGCGGGAACGCGATCGTGGCCCCGGCGCCGCTCGCGGGTGCGGGGGACGACGTCTCGCAGACCCTGTTCCTCCTCCTGGTGAACCGCTTCCAGCCGGTCCGGCTGGATTCGCTTCACGTGGAGATCGCGGTGGAGGAGGGACTCGACCAGGGGTTTCTGACCTCGGTCCGCGTGCGGCCCACGATGGCGGCGCCCGGCGAGTCGGTCCAGGTGGAGCTCTCCATCAAGCCCACGCGGCAGAGGGCCGAGACCCGCGTGGTCATGCTCCGGATCCCCCCGGGAACGCCTCCGGGCGACCTGATGGTGCGCGCCTGCAACGGTCCCGAGACGGACAAGTGGGACCAGGCGCGGGCGCCGTCGACCTACGAGCCCCAGAGCCTGGATCATCTTCTCGGGCTTCTGAGCGGGGAGCGGCGCGGCGACGAGCTCTTCGTGCAGCTCTATCGAGAGTCCAAGGGCGTCACGGTGCACGGCGGCGAGATCTCGCAAGCGCCCCCCTCGGTCCTCGAGGTGCTCGGGGGAGGCGCCAAGTCCGGCGAGAACGGACCCGTGAAGGGCGCCACGCTGAGCGAGATTGCCGTTCCCACGGGCCGCGTCATGAACGGCTGTGAGCAGACGACCCTGACGGTGCTTCCGTATCGGGCGCATTGACGCGCCCGCGGAGCCACCGAGGAAAGGAGCGACCTCCCCTTTGCGCATGAAGCGGCGCTATGCTGCGGCCATCGCGGCCCTGATGCTTCTCCCGGCTTCCCAGGCTCTGGCGGTCAAGACCTCCCTCTGGACCCAGGACGGCGCCGAGGATTTCCTCACGGGCGACGTGACCGGCGTGACGGTCACGAGCGACGGGCAGGTGTTGCTCGGCGCGGCGTGGGACTCCGTGGTGACCGGGCTCCCGGACGTGGCGCAGATCTGGTGCCTCGCGCGCGATTCGAAGGGCCGGGTCTACTTCGGGACCGGGGACCAGGGGCGCATCTACCGCTGGTCGCAGGGGAGCAAGGCGCAGCTGGTGTGGGACACAGGCGCGTCCGAGATCGTATCGCTGGCCGTGGACGCCAACGACAACGTGTACGCGGGCGGCTCTCCCGGGGGCGTGGTCTAACGCGTCACGGCGAAGGGGGACACGTCCCGTTACTTCGAGACCGGCGAGCAATCGGTCTGGGCGCTCCTCGCCGGAAAGAACGGGACGATGTACGCGGGCACGGGAAGCCGCGGGCGCGTGTACAAGCTCACGGCCGCCGGCAAGGGAGAGCTCTACGCGGACACGCGGGACGCCAACGTCTTGGCGCTGGCGTGGGCGAAGGACGGGGCGCTCCTGGCCGGAACTTCCTCGAAGGGTCTTCTGCTCCGGATCGAGCCCGGCGGGTCGACGCGCGTCATCTATGATTCCGGAGCCGAGGAGCTTCGTGCGATCGCCGTGCTGGAGGACGGCTCGATCGCGGTCGGCACGAATCGCGGGCAGAGCGGCTCCAGCACGGGCTCCGCGGGCCCGGCCAACGCGCCCTCGCTGGGGATCGAGGTCACGCCCTTGACCGGCAGCAAGTGCGGCGTCTACCTCGTGCAGCCCGACGGCTCCGCGCGCCTCCTCTACGCGCCGCCGTGCGATTACGTCTTCGCCATGGCGCCCGGGGACGGTCCCTCCGTCCTGTTCACGACCGGGAGTCCCGCGGCGCTCTTCCGGGTGGGCCTGGATCGCAAGTTCGCGCTCCTGGGCGCCACCGAGTCGAAGCAGCTCCTGGGACTCCTTCGGGGGAAGGAGACCTTCGTCACGGCGGGAAACGCCGCCCTGCTCTACTCCCTGGGAAGCGGCGTGGGACCGGAGGGCGTTTACATCTCCGAGGCGCACGATCTCAGGTCGGTCGCGTCCTGGGGCGAGGCGCGGGTCACGCTCTCCGGGGGCGGCGAGGTGCTCTGGTCCAGCCGGAGCGGTTTCAGCAAGACGCCCGACGACGGATGGAGCCCGTGGTCGCACGAGGCGCCGGTGAAGGGCTACGTCAAGATCGAGAGCCCGGCCGCGCGCTTCTTGCAATACAGGCTCCGATTCCGGCACGGGTCGGGGGAGCCTCCGACGGTCTCGACCGTGGAGGTCGCGTACCTCCAGAGAAACCTGCCGCCCGCGATCGCCGCCATCACGCTCTACGGGCCCGAGAATCCCTACTTCGAAGGCGGGCCGGAATACCGCCCGCCCCAGATCTCGCAGTCCTTCCCGAACGGCATGAAGCTGGAGTTCTCGCTGCCGCGTTCGGGTCCGCGCCCGGTATCCGACGCCAGCGCGGCCTGGGCGCGCGGGATCCGCAGCGTCTCCTGGGACGCCGCCGATCCGAACGGGGACAACCTCACCTTCAGGCTCTTCATCAAGGCCGAGGACGAGACTTCCTGGAAGCCGCTCGCGACCGATCTCGATGACAAGGCCTACAGCTGGGACGCGGAGTCCTTTTCCAACGGAACCTATCGTCTCAAGCTGGAGGCGAGCGACGCGCCCGACAACCCGGAGGGAACGGCGATCAAGACCGACCGGATCAGCGCTCCGTTCCTGATCGACAACATCCCGCCCCGCGTGGAAAACCTGCACACCGCGTCGCGCGCGGGAAGCATCCGGGATCGGACCACCGTGACCGTCTCCGGGACCGCCACCGACCAGGACAGCCGGATCGCGAGGATCGAGTTCTCCGTGGACGGCGGAGATTGGAAGCAGGTCTTCCCGGACGACGCGATCTTCGATTCGCTGACGGAGAAGTTTCATTTCGACGCGCTGGATCTGCCGGCGGGGGAGCACGCGATCACGGTCCGCGCCTCCGACTCCCAGCGCAACGTTTCGGTGGGGAAGATCATCGCCATTACGCGATAGCCGTGCGAAATGCATGATGGGGCGTCGGCGCGCCCCCCGGGCTCGCACGGCCCCGCGTGACCCCGGGAACCTCGAAACGGCCGCAACCGCAGCCTCCGCGCACCCATGCAGGATCGCCCGCATGGTGGTACGATCCTTGCGCTTTCCGAGCCGGACCATTGGCACTTCTCGGCTGGCCGGCCACGCAGGAGCGTCATGAAGCTCGCTTTCCTGGATCTGCCCGATGAACGGGTGGACCTCATTTCGAAGGCGCGACACGATCCGAATATCGAGATCGTGCTCGTCGCGCATCCCGATCCCGAGGCGCTCGCCCTCAAGATCGCGGAAGTGCTGCAGATTCCCCACTCGACGGAGCCCCTCGATCTGCTCCCCCTGAAGCCCGATCGCGTCGCGCTCCCCTCGCTCGCTTCGCCCAGCGCCGCGGCGCTGGTGCGGGCGGGAATCTCCGACCGCATCTTCGTGACCCTCGAGGATCTTTCGGGGGATGGGCCCGCCGCTCCGGCGCGGCCGCCGGAGGAGGAGGTGGAGGAGCTGAACCCGATCGAGACCTGGGAGAACCGCTACGACGAGGTGGCGGGGCACGCGCGGCTGAGCCGGATCCGCGCGGCCCTCGCGCTCTCCGAGGACCGCCAGTTCCTCTTCAGCGAGGTGCTGGCGCTCGCGGTGGAGCAGTCCAACGCGGACTCGGGCTCCATCATGGTCGTGGACGAAGACGCGCGCGAGCTTCGGATCGCCTTCGCGGACGGCCTGTCCCCGGAGGTGGTGCGGATCACGAGGCTGCCCCTCGGCGAGGGAATCGCGGGGAAGGTGGCGCTCACGGGGAGCTCGCTCATCATCAACGAGCCGGTCTCGCACCCGCAGTACCGCGAGGAGCGCGATCGCTCTCGTCCGGTCGCCGCGATGTCGGCCCCGCTCAAGGCGGAGGGGCGCATCATCGGCGTGATCAACGTCTCGAGCAGCAGGCCGGGGGTCGGGTTCACGGACAAGAATCTCGCGAAGCTGATCGAGATCGCGGAGCAGATCTCGGGGATCCTGGACCGGACGATTCGCGTCGCCCGCCGGGACCGCGACGCCGTGGAGCTCCGGGCGCGGCGGGAGATCGAGATCGCGTTCAGCCGAAAGGGGCTGGACTTCGTGGAGCGCCTCCGGCTGGCGGCCGGGCGGATCGCCGAGCTCCTGGGCGCGGAGGCGGTGCAGATCCACCTCGCGGATGAATCGCTGGATCGCTTCCGCACCGTCTCCTCGGCCGGTCGCCACGGGGACGAGACGGAGACCCCGCTCCATCAGGGACTCTTGGCCCGGGCCCTTTCCGCGTCGAAGCCGCTCCTCCTCGGCCCCCGCTTCGGCTCCGCCGGGTGGGAAGGGGAGGAGGGCCATTCCAACCTTCTGCTCGCCCCACTCTCGGGCTCGCGGCCGCTCGGCGTGCTCGCGCTGGAGTGCGTGGGCGAGGCCGCGGCGGATCCGGACGAGTTCGAGGGGCTGTGCGCGCGGATCGCGGAGTTTCTCGCGCGCTCGATCGAGGGACAGGCGGACGAGTCCGAATTGAGCCGCCGGAGCGCCCTCCTCGGAAATCTCGCCGACATCGCGGCGCGCGTCATGACGTCCCACAGCGCGGAGACGCTCCTGAGCGAAGTGCTGGGCGCCCTGCGCACGCTCTTCCCCGGAGGCCTCGTCACGGCCCGCATCCGGGGCGAGGGGGGTGGATTCCTCTTCCGGAGCGCCTTCGAGGGCGCGGAGCCCGAGCACCAGCGGGCGCTGGAGCACGAATCGACGCTGGCGCGCCGCGCGGTCGAATCGAAGCGCGAGATCACCTCGCTGGGGCTGGCCCCCGACGAGCTGCGGCGGGTGATCGGGGAGCACGGCGTTTCCGCCTACGCGTTGATCCCGGTCCGGATCGACGAGGACGTGGACGGCGTGCTGGGCTTGCTCCGCCCGGCGGCGCGGCGCGGGGCCGATCCCGCCCCCGGCCTGAGCCGGCTCGACGTCCAGACCCTACGCAAGCTCACGCTGTATACCTCGCTCTCCATGGAAAACGCGCGGCGGTCCAGCGCGCGTCCGGAGCGCACGATCCAGGATCCGCTCACCGGGCTCCTGGCGATCGCCGGGTTCGACGCGCGCGTGGAGGAGGAGGTGAAGCGGGCCGAACGCTATCGCGAGCGATTCCTGCTCACCGTGCTCGCCGTTTCGGATTTCGACCGCCTGGCCGACCAGGGAGGAACCGCGTGGGCGGATTCCTTCCAGAAGGAGTTCGCGCAAGCGCTCCGGAGGAATGTCCGCGAGGTGGACGCCCTGGCCCGCATCGGCTCGGGGCGCTTCGCCGTGCTCTCTCCGGCGAGCGACAAGGACGGCGGAGCGTTCCTCCGGCGCCTCGAGACCCTTCTCGGGCAGCTCCCCAGCGTTCGCTCGATGTTCCGTCCGGACGACGCCCGTCTCTCGGGCCGGCAGTATTATTTCCCGGACGAGATCGCGACCGGAGGCGAGCTCCTCTCGCTGGTGCGCACCGCGGCCTAGTTTTCGTTGCCGTTCCCGCCGCTCCGGGCTATGTTCCCATCATGCTCGCTGTCGACACCCAGACGCGCTCGCTCGGGGCCCAGAAGCTCGCTCAGGCCCAGGAGCTCCTGCGCGAATGCTCCCTGGACGCATGGCTCCTCGCGGTTCGGGAATCCACGGAGCGCCCCGATCCGAACCTCCGATTCTTCGTCGAGCAGGAATTCACCTGGAACAGCTACTTCCTCGTCACGCCCGGACACGCGGTGGCCCTCGTGGCCACGTTCGACGCCCCGGACGTCGTGTCCAGCGGGATCTTCGACGAGGTCCTGACCTACAAGGAAGGATCGCGCGCCTCGCTCCTCCGGCTCCTCGAGAAGGCGGATCCCAAGACCCTCGGGATCAACGTGTCCCAGGGCGACGCGCTCGCCGACGGGCTGACGGCCGGGCTTCGCGACGACCTCGTGGACGCGCTCTCGGGAACGCCCTACGCCTCGCGCCTCGTCTCGGCGGAGGGGCTTCTGGCGCTCTTGCGCGGGATCAAGCTTCCGGCCGAGCGCGCGATCCTCCGGCGCGCGGTCGACGAGACGGAGAGCATCTTCGACCGGGTGTCCGGCACGTGGCGGATCGGAATGACCGCACGCGAGATCGCGGCCCTCTTCCACGGGGAAGCGGATCGCGCCAAGGTGCCCACGGCGTGGTCCCGGAGGCATTGCCCCACGGTCACCGTCGGCTCGAAATCGCCGATCGGGCACGTGCGCCCCAGCGAGGAGCCGATCACGAACGGCTGCCTCGTCCACGTGGACTTCGGGATCGTGCGGGACGGATACTGCTCCGACCTCCAGCGCCTCTGGTACGCCGCCTCGGACAAGGGGGTAATACCTCCGGAGCCGGTGCTTCGCGCCTACGAGACCATCGTGCAGGCCATCGAGCTGGCGGCGAAGGCCCTCCAGCCCGGCATCGCGGGGTGGGAGGTGGATCAGAAAGTGCGCGATCATCTGACCTCGCGCGGCTTCCCCGAATACGCCCATGCGCTGGGGCACCATCTCGGCCGCGCCGTCCACGACGGCGGGGGCGTGCTGGGTCCGCGGTGGGAGCGCTATGGGAACGCCCCCTACGAGACCGTCCGCGAGGGAAGCGTCTACACGCTCGAGCCCAGCATCCATCTCCCGGCGCACGGCCTCGTCTCCCTGGAGGAGGACGTGACGGTGGGGGCGCACGGCGCCGAGTTCCTCTCCCGTTTTCCCCGGGAGCTGCCCATCCTCACGCTCCGGTAACGATGCCCCGGATTCGCGTCCTCGATCCCTCGGTCATCGGGAAGATACGCGCGGGAGAAGTCGTGGATCGTCCCGCCGCCGTCGTCAAGGAGCTGATCGAAAACGCCCTCGACGCGGGGAGCACGCTGGTTGCGGTCCACGCGGCGTCCCACCCGGAGCGGTCCATCCGGGTCCAGGACGACGGCGCGGGAATGTCTCGAGAGGACGCGCTCCTGGCGCTGCGCCCGCATGCCACCAGCAAGATCGAATCCGCCGACGACCTCGCGACCATCCGGACGCTGGGATTCCGCGGCGAGGCGCTCGCGAGCATCGCCGAGGTCTCGCGGCTCTCGCTCTCCACGAGGTCCTCCGACGATCTGACCGGAACCCAGATCGAGGCGCTGGGAGGCGCCGTGATCCAGGTCTCGGGGATCGGACGCGCCGTGGGGACCACGGTGCTGGTCGAGGACCTCTTCTTCAACACGCCCGCCCGGCTCCGCTTTCTCAAGTCGCGCGAGGCGGAGATCCGCGTGCTGAGCCGGGTCGTCTGGAATTACGCCCTCACGTATCCGAGGGTGCACTGGAAGTTCTCGGTGGAAGGGCGGGAGGACACGGACCTTCCGGAAGCGCGCGACCTCCTGGAGCGGTGGGAAGTGCTCTACGGGCGCGGATCCGAGGACGGCTCGACCGAGTTCGATCACGAGGCGGGCGGCGTGCACGTGAGCGGCGTCCTGGGCGCGCCGGAGCAGGCGCGGGCCTCGCGCGATTATCAGACCTTCGCCGTGAACGGGCGGGTGGTGTCCTCGGCCACGCTGGCCGCGGCGCTTCGCCAGGGCTACGGCAATCTTCTTCCCGGCGACCGCTATCCGCTGGCGCTCGTGTTGCTCGAGATCGATCCGGCCCAGGTGGACGCGAACGTGCATCCCACGAAGCGCGAGGTGCGGTTCCGCGACGAGGCGCGCGTGTTCCAGGTGCTGCGCCGCGGGGTCGAGACCTCGATGCGCCGCTACGTTCCCACCGGCCTCTCGCTCGGGAACGCGGGCACGGTGGGGGAGCCCCGGGAGGGCGGCGAAGCCTACCCCACGCGGCCGGGGGATTCCGCGGCGCTCGGGACCTCGACGACGACGGACACCCTGGCCAAGACGGAGACCCTGGGCGCGCTCCTTCTCGCGCTCGAGACCGCTCCCGCCGGCGCCGCGGACGCGAGAGAGCGCGAGCAGGGGGACCTGCAAGAGAGCCTCGGGGAGCCCGAGATCCCCATCTGGCAGCTGCACGACCGATATCTCCTGGCGCCCATCCGCGGGGGCCTGGTCATCGTGGACCAGCACGCGGCGCACGAGCGGATCCTCTACGAGGAGGCGCGCGCGCATCTCTACGGGGGGACGGGCGCGAGCCAGGTGCTCCTCTTCCCGAGGGTCGTGGACTTGACCCCCGCGGAGCTGGACGCGCTTCTCATGATGGAGCCGCATCTGCGCCGCCTGGGATACGAGGCCTCGCTCTTCGGGGAGCGTCAGGCCGCGGTGCGAGGCGTCCCGGCCTCCATTCCCGAGGAGGCCGCCATCGACTCCCTCAAGGCCGTGCTCGCCTCGGTGGACACGCTCGGCGAGGGCGGTGATCCTCCCGAGGAGCACATCGCGAAATCCTTCGCTTGCCATGCCGCGGTCCGGAGCGGCCAAGCCCTGAGCCCGGTGGAGCGACGCGCGCTCTTCGACCGGCTGTTCGCCACGAGCCTCCCGCACGGCGATCCCCACGGGCGCCCCACCTACGTTCGGGTTTCGATGGAGGAGCTGGATCGTCGTTTTGGCCGCCGATAAGGATCGGCGCGGCCCGAAACGAATCGTCCTCGTCGGCGCGACCGCGTCGGGGAAGAGCCTCGTCGCGCTCGGCCTGGCCGACCTTCTGGGCGGCGAGATCGTCGGCGCCGACTCGCGGCAGATCTATCGCGGGCTCGAGATCGGGACCGAGGCGCCCACCCCGGCGGATCGCGCGCGCGCCCCGCATCACTTCGTGGCGTTCCTGGATCCGACCGAGACCTACAGCGCCGGGCGCTACGGCCGCGAAGCACGCGCCGTGGTCGCCGCCATCGAGGCGCGCGGAAGGGCGCCGATCGTGGCGGGCGGCTCGGGCCTCTACATCCGGGCACTCCTCCAGGGGCTCTTCGTGGGCCCGGCGCGCGACGAGTCGATTCGCGCGCGCCTCACGGCACGAATCCGCGAGGAAGGGTTGGAGACGCTCCGGGAGGAGCTCCGGCGCGTGGATCCCGAGGCGCACGCCGCGATTCTCCCCGGCGATCCCGTCCGGGTCATCCGGGCGCTGGAGGTCTGGGAGCTGACCGGACGCCCGATCACAGCACTCCGGCGCGAGCTCCAGCCCGCGCCGCTGCCGGCCCTCGTCTTCGGGCTGCGGTGGCCGCGTCCTCTTCTCGCGAAACGGATCGCCTCGCGGATCGGCCGGCAGCTCGCGCGGGGATTTCTCGAGGAGACGCGCGCGCTCCTTGCGGCGTCGCTCCCCGAGGACGCGCCGGGACCCCGCACCCTGGGGTATCGCGAGCTCCTGGCGCACCTCCGCGGCCAGAGCTCCCTGGAGGAGGCATGCGAGCGGATCGCGCTCAAGACGCGCCAGCTGGCGAAGCGCCAGGAAACCTGGTTTCGCCTCACCCCCGGCGTCCAATGGATCGAGCTTCGAACGGAGGAAGACCTCGCGGGGGCCCCGCGCATCATCCAAGATCGGCTTGACCATGCGCCGGACAGGCCCTAGCCTGGGATTCGACCACGTAACGTGCGAGCGGGCATAACTCAGTGGTAGAGTGTCAGCTTCCCAAGCTGAAGGTCGCGGGTTCAAATCCCGTTGCCCGCTCCATGTTTTCTCATCGCTCCCGCTTCCTCGGTGCGCCCCGCGATGGCGTCGAGTGCCGAATGCGCGCGAACATGCCCCAGGGCATGTCGTGTTCACCCGGCACTTGATTCGACGGCCCGAAGTGCATAGAATCCCCAGTTCTTACTCCAACCCCACATGTTCCTCGAGGATTCCCCGTGATCGGTCTGAGTGACCCCTTCACCATCGCCGGCGTCGACCCCAGCGGCCTGGCCTCCAAGCTGGGCATCCGCCCGGGCGAGCGGATCCTCGCGATCAACGACGTCCTGCTCCACGACGAGATCGATTTCGCGGCGCAGTCCTCCGAGGAGTTCCTGCGCGTCAGGGTCCTCGCCGCGGACGGGACCGTCCGGGACGTGGAGGGGCAGCGGGAGTACGGGGTCCCGTTCGGTGCCGAGTTCGAGGCGCGCCAGCCCAAGCGGTGCCACAACAACTGTGTGTTCTGCTTCGTGTACCAGCACCCGAAGGGGGTGCGGCGCGAGCTCCTGATCAAGGACGACGACTACGTGTTCTCGTTCGTTCACGGGAACTTCATCACCCTCACGAACCTCTCCGAGCCGGAATTCCAGCGCATCATCGACGAGAGGCTCTCGCCGCTCTACGTCTCGGTGCACGCGACCGACCCCGAGGTGCGGGTGCGGATGATGAAGAACCCCAAGTCGGGAAGGATCCTCGAGCAGATCGACCGGCTCTGCAAAGCCGGCATCGAGATCCACACCCAGCTCGTGATCTGCCCGGGCTTAAACGACGGCCCCATCCTCACGAAGTCGATCACGGAGCTGGCGGCCCGCCATCCCGGCGTGGCCACGATCGCCGTCGTCCCGGTGGGGCTCACGAAGCACCGCGAGCGCCTTCCCGACCTGCGCGTGTTCACCCGCGGGGACGCGCGGTCGGCCCTGGACGAGGTGCATCGGTTCCAGCAGAAGTTCGCGCGGGGGCTCAAGACCCGGCTGGTGTTCGCGGCGGACGAGATGTACGCGCTGGCCGGCGAGGAGGTTCCTCCCGCCAAGGCCTACGAGGGATTCTCCCAGATCGAGAACGGCATCGGGATGCTCCGCCGCACCATCGACCGGTGGATCGGCGGGGAGGACACCGTGCTGCCGCGGAGCGGGAATCGCGAGCGCGTGGCCATCGTGACCGGCACCAGCGCGGCGCCCACCCTCGAGCGAATCCTGGCGGAGCGCCCTCCCGCCTCGGTCGATCCCGTGCTCTGCGTGGTGCGGAACGACTATTTCGGCGAGACCGTCACGGTGAGCGGGCTCCTCGTCGGGGCGGACATCGAGCGCGCGCTGGCCGAGAGAGGCCCGTTCGATCGGGTGCTCCTCCCCCCGAACTGCCTCAAGGAAGAAGAGCTCTTCCTGGACGACCGCACGAAGAGCGACCTGGCGAAGACGCTGCGCGTGCCGGTTCAAATCGGCTTCGACTCGCCCCGCGCCTGACCCCGCCCATGCTGCCGATCGTCGCCATCGTGGGCCGCCCGAACGTCGGAAAATCCACGCTGTTCAATCGCATCCTCGGACAGCGCCAGGCGATCGTGGACGAGCTTCCCGGGCTGACCCGCGACCGCCACTACGCGGAGGCGACGTGGAACGGACACACGTTCCTTCTCGTGGACACCGGCGGGATCGATCCCGCGAGCGTGCAGCCGATCCAGCGCCAGATCATGAAGCAGGCCGAGTACGCCATCGAGGAGGCCGATCTCACGATGCTGGTGCTCGACGCGCGGGAGGGGATCACGCCGCTGGACCTCGACGTGGTGGATCGGATCCGGAAGCGCGGACGGCCGGCGATCCTGGTCGTGAACAAGGTGGATTCCCACCGTCCCGAAGGCGAGCTGGCCGAGTTCTACTCCCTGGGCTTGGGCGAGCCGGTCCCGGTCTCCGCGCTCCACGGGCGCGGTTCGGGGGATCTGCTGGATTTCGTGACGGGCGCCCTCCCCGGAATCGAACCCCCACCCACCGATTCCGGCGCCATCCGCATCGCGGTGGTGGGGAGGCCCAACGTCGGGAAGTCCTCCCTCGTGAACCGGCTCCTGGGCCAGGAGCGGATGGTCGTGGATGCGACGCCCGGAACGACCCGGGACGCGGTGGACACCACGATTCTCCGCGGAAAACAGGCCTTCACGCTGGTGGACACGGCCGGAATGCGGCGGGAGGCCAAAGTTCATGATCCGGTCGAGTTCTACGGCATAACGCGCGCCCTGCGCGCGGTTTCCAGGGCCGACATCGTGCTCCTGGTCGTGGATGTGTCGCGCGAGCCGGCCAAGCAGGAGGCGCGTCTCGCGGCTCTGGCCGAGGAGCGCACGAAGGCGATCGTGGTCATCTTCAACAAGTGGGATACGGTCGAGGATCCGTCCGCGGTCAAGCCCGCGATCGAGGAGGAATTCACCCGGATGTATCCCTTTCTGGAGCACGCGCCCCGGCTGTACGTGTCGGCGAAGACCGGCGCCGGCGTGGGGAAGATCCTGCCCTTGAGCGATCGCGTCTACCGCGAGTACGCCCGGCTCATCCCCACGTCGGAGCTGAACAAGGCGGTCCAGGAGATCCTGAACAAGGTCCGGCCGCCGGCCACGCCGTCCGGGAGGTACCTCAAGTTCTACTATGCCGCGCAGACGTCGACCAAGCCCCCGACGTTCGCTTTGTATGTGAACAATCCTCGATATCGGATCAAGAATTATGTAAGTTACCTGGAGCGTGGTTTGAGGGAGCGGTTCGGCTTCCAGGGAATACCGATCGTGCTGGACTGGAAGCGGAGCCAGTAGCAGGCGGGTCCCCATCGCCGCATCGCGGAGGCGCCGATACCTCTCCTCCTGACCTCGGTTCTGATCGGATTCTTCCTCGGCGGGCTTCCCTCCGGACTCTGGATCGGCCGCGCGCGCGGCGTGGATCTCCGGACGGTGGGAAGCCGGAACATCGGAGCCACGAATGCGTACCGCGTGCTCGGCGCGCGTTGGGGTATCCTGGTTTTCGTCCTGGACGCGGCGAAGGGATTCCTCGCCGCGTCGGTGCCCGCGCTGCTCACGAGCGCGGGGGTCTTCACCGCCTCCCTCGCCGCCGGCGTGGCGGCCATCCTGGGCCACGTCTTCTCCCCCTGGCTGGGATTTCGCGGCGGGCGCGGCGTGGCGACCAGCCTCGGCGTCTTTCTCGCCATCGTCCCCGTCCCGACGCTGCTGGCCTTCCTTCTCTGGATCGCCCTCGTGTCGGTGAGCCGCCGCGTGTCGGTGGGATCGATCGGCGCCGCGCTGGCGTATCCGTTCCTCGTGTTCCTGCTCCTGCACGATGATCCTCACCGCACCCTGCTCGCCTGCATCACCGCCCTGGTCTCGCTCCTCGTGATCGTGCGCCACAAGGCGAACATCCAGCGCCTCCTCGCCGGCACCGAGCCCCCGCTCTCCCGTGGGGGCTCGCGGTGAGAGTCGCGGTTCTCGGCGGCGGAGGGTGGGGGACGACGCTCGCGCTCATCCTGGAGTCCAAGGATCACGAGGTTCGTCTCTGGGTCTACGAGGCGGACGAAGCGGAGCGGATGGATCGAACGAGGGAGAACACGAGCTTCCTCCCCGGCGTGACGATCCCGAGCCGGATCCGGATCACGAACCAGCTGGCCGAGGCCGCGCCTTCGGCCGAGATGATCGTGCTGGCGACGCCCTCCCGGGTGCTGCGCGACGTGGCCCAGAGTCTTCTCGCGCACGCGGGACCGCACCTCCAGACCGCGAGAGCGATCGTCATCGGGAGCAAGGGGCTCGAGCCGAAGACGCTCCTTCGTATGAGCGAGGTCCTGGCGGAGGTCCTGCCCGAGCCGCTCACGCCCAAGGTCGTCGTCCTCACGGGGCCCAGCCACGCGGAAGAGGTCTCGCGCCGCGTTCCGACCGCGGTGGTCGCCGCATCCAGCCTCGCCGCATCGGCGGCCCTCGTCCAGGAGGCCTTCTCGACCGAATGGTTCCGCGTCTACACCAACGACGACGTGACCGGCGTGGAGATCGCCGCGGCCCTGAAGAACGTGGTCGCGATCGCGGCGGGCATCTGCGACGGGCTTGGGTTCGGCGACTCGACGAAGGGCGCCCTCCTGACGCGCGGCCTCGTGGAGATCTCGCGGCTCGGGGAGGCCCTGGGCGCCCGCGCCTCCACGTTCTCCGGGCTGGCGGGCATGGGGGACCTGATCGCCACGGCCATGAGCCGCCACAGCCGGAACCGGCGCCTGGGCGAAGCGGTGGGGAGAGGCATGAAGCTGGAGGAGGCGCTGGCCTCCTCGAAGATGGTGGTGGAAGGCGTCGGCACCGCGCACGCCGCGGTCGATCTCGCGCGGCGGCACGGAGTCGAGCTTCCCATCGCGGAGCAGGTTCGGGCCATTCTCTACGACGGAAAGAGCGCCACCACAGCGATTCGAGAGCTACTGACACGGGATCTCAAGGCTGAACCACGAGCGTTGACGAGGAGGTGACCGCGTGAGATCGATTCCGACGGGACGGCTCTATTATTCCATCAGCGAGGTCAGCGACATGATCGGGGTCAAGGCACACGTCCTCCGGTATTGGGAGACGCAGTTCAAGATGCTGCGGCCCAAGAAGGGGCGGGGCGGCGCGCGCATGTATCGCAAGCGCGACGTGGAGGTTCTCTTCGAGGTGAAGCAGCTCCTCTACGACCACCGGTTCACGATCGCGGGCGCGAGAAGGAAGCTCCTGGACGATCGCGGCAGCAAGGAACAGATGGAGCTCACGTTCGCCCGCACCGACCGCGAGGAGATGCTCCGCTCGCTCCGGCGGGACATGGAAGGGCTCCTCACGCTCTTGCAGTCCAGCGCGAACGGCTCGCGGGCCCGGGCGCGGAAGTGATCCCGGAACCCCTTGTCGGCGAAGCCGCTTTCGGCTAGGATCGTCGCGTTCTCGAACTCCATCGACCCCTGAGGTCGGGGCGTAGCGCAGCCCGGTAGCGCACCTCCTTGGGGTGGAGGTGGTCGCAGGTTCAAATCCTGTCGCCCCGACCATTCAATCGACCCGTACGCCTTCGCCCCGCGGCCCGACACCCCGGGGCGTTCTCGTTGGACCCCGAATCCGAGGGCGATTCGTGACCGATCTGGGCTACAGCCTCGCGTCCCTCTTGATCCGCCGCCTTCCGCCGCGCGCGACGGATTCCCTGGCCCACGCGATCTCCGATTGCTACGTGCTCACGCATCCGCGGCGGGCCCGCGCCGTGGACCAGAACCTGGCCTGGATCTGGCAGGACGCGCGACGCGAGGGAGCGCCGCCGCGCGCGCGGGAAACCTACCGCACCTTCGCGCGGGCGCTGCGCGATTTCCTGGCGCACGAGCCGGGGCGCGCGGGCCCCAGAGTCCGCCTCTCGCAGCAATCCCGCGCCGCCCTGGACGCGGCCCGACGCTCGGGTCGGGGCGCGCTGCTCCTGAGCGGGCACTTCGGGCCGTGGGAGCGGGCCCTCCAGTGGCTCGCCGAGGAGATGGGTGGGGTGGACGCGCTCGCCGCGCGGCACCGGCTCGCGGCCGTGGACCGGTTTTTCATCGCGCGGCGGGAGCGCGCGGGCGTGCGCACCCTCTGCTCCAGCCGGCCGGTGATGAGCGCGCTCCAGAGCCTCAAGGCGGGAGGCTGGATCGCGGCCCTTGCCGACCGGCCCCGGCGCCCGCGGCCGGCGCCCCCGCACATCGTGCCCCTCGACCCCGGGCCGCTCCTCCTCGCGCGGCGCGCGGACGCGTGGGTGATTCCCGGCGTCTCGACCTTCGCTCCGGACGGGGCGCTGGAGATCGAGTTCGAGGAGCCCTTCACGCTCGATCCCGATCGGGGAGGGCTCGAGCTCGAGCAGGGGCTCGACCGCGTCCAGAGATTCTTCGACGCGCACGTCCGCGCGCATCCGACCCAGTGGTTCACGTGGAGCCCGGCGCGCACCGGCGCCTCCGGGTCGTGAGCGAGATGGCCGTGATCCCCGCGCGCGATGCCGCATCCACCATCGGCGGCGTGGTTCGCGGAGTGAGGGCCGCCCTTCCGGGGCTGGCCGTGCTCGTCGTGGACGACGGGTCGATGGACGGGACCGCGGCCGCGGCGGGGGCGGCGGGGGCCGACGTGATCCGCCACGAGGTGAACCGTGGCAAGGGCGCGGCGCTCCAGACCGGATTCGACGAGGCCGCGCGGCGCGGGGCGAAACGCGTGCTCACGCTCGACGCCGACGGCCAGCACGATCCCGCCTACGCGGCGAGCCTCCTCCGCGCCCTCGACGGGAGCGATCTCGTCATCGGCTCGCGCGACCGGGATCGGACGGGCATGCCGTGGATCCGGCGCGCCACGAATTCCTTCATGACCTGGATCGTTTCGCATCTCGCGGGGATGCCGATCGAGGACACCCAGTCCGGATACCGCGCCATCTCGGCCCCGGTCCTGGCCTCGGTCCGTCCCGGCAGCCGCCGATTCGAGTACGAGTCCGAGTTCCTGATCGAGGCGGGCCGGAAGGGGTTCACCATCGGGTCGGTTCCCGTGCCCACGCTCTACAACGCCCCCGGAAGCCACATCCGTCCCTTTCGCGACACGGTGCGATTCGTGAGATTGCTCTTCCGGCGCTGGAGCCACTGATGGAAATCCTGGTCACCAACGACGACGGCATCCACGCGGACGGGCTGCGCGCGCTGGCCGCGGCGCTGCGTCCGCTGGGGAACGTCACGGTCATAGCACCCGACCGCGAGCAGAGCGCGGCGAGCCACGCGCTGACGCTGCACCGCCCGCTCCGGATCAAGAAGGTGGAGGAGGGCGTCCTGAGCGTGGACGGAACGCCCACCGATTGCGTTCTCCTCGGCGTGCACGGCTTCATGAAGCAGAAGAGGCCCGACCTGGTGGTCTCGGGGATCAACCATGGGCCGAACATGGGGAACGACACGAGCTATTCGGGAACGGTCGCGGCGGCGGTGGAGGGAACGTTCCTGGGAATTCCCTCCGTCGCGGTCTCGCTGGCGACCTGGGGGGAGGCCGACTTCACGGCGGCCGGCGGGGTGGCGCACGATCTCGTGGAGACATTCCTCGCGCACGGGATCCGGCCGGGCATGTGCATCAGCGTGAACATCCCCCCCATCCCGCGGGCCTCGATGAAGGGCGTCCGCGTCACCCGGCTCGGCAAGCGGGTCTTCCGCGACGTGATCGTGGAGAAGACAGATCCACGCGGGAAGCTCTACTACTGGATCGGCGGCGAGGATCCCACGTGGGAGCCGGACGAGCGGAGCGATTTCAACGCGGTGAACGAGGGGTACGTGTCCGTGACGCCCCTTCTCCTCGAATTGACCGACTACAAAGCCATCGTCGAGATGGAAGCCTGGAGGCTGAAGCTTGCCGGGACCGCCTGATTACGCGGTGGCGCGCCGGCGCATGGTCGACGAGCAGCTCCGGGGCCGGGGGATCCGGGATCCGCGCGTGCTCCGCATCATGGCCGCGGTGCCGCGGCATCTCTTCGTGGACCCCACGTTCATGAACCGCGCCTACAGCGACCACGCGCTTCCCATCGGACAGGAGCAGACCATCTCGCAACCGTACATGGTGGCGCTCATGACGCAGGCCCTGGGGCTGGAGGGGGACGAAAAGGTGCTGGAGATCGGCACCGGGTCCGGGTATCAGACCGCGCTCTTGGCGGAGCTCGCGGACCGGGTGTTCACCGTCGAGCGCATCCCCGAGATCGGGATGGCCGCGCGCGACCGCCTCACCGGGATGGGGTATTCCAACGTCATCTTCCGCATCGGGGACGGAACCATGGGATGGCGCGAGATGTCCCCGTTCGATCGCGTGATCGTGACGGCCGGGGCGCCACGGATGCCTTCGTTCCTGGAGGAGCAGCTGCGCGTCGGGGGCTGGGGCATCGTTCCGGTCGGCGACGCGGCGAGTCAGAGCCTCGTCCGGATGGCCCGCACCGAGGGCGGCCTCGTCGAGGAGGTGCTCTGCTCGTGCACCTTCGTTCCGCTGATCGGCCGTGAGGGCTGGTCGGTGGAGGAACCCGGTTGATCGGGCGGTGCTAAAATCCATTCTCCGGCGCAGTTGACCGGATCGAGCCCGCGTTGGTAGACTCCGCCCCGAGGGAAATCCCGGTCCCTCGATCTGCGTGTCAGCGGTCCTGGTCGGGGCGTGGCTCAGCCTGGTAGAGCACCTGGTTCGGGACCAGGGGGTCGGAGGTTCAAATCCTCTCGCCCCGATATCCAAGTGACCGCCAGCTGAACTCATGATGCCACCTCGCCTCGAGCGCCTGGTCGCTCACGTGCACGGACGCGTCCAGGGAGTCGGGTTCCGCGCCTTCGCCTTCGAGTCCGCCCAGTCGCTCGGCGTGGCCGGCACGGTGAAGAACTGCCGGGACGGCGGTGTCCGGGTGGAAGCCGAAGGTCCGAGAAACCTCCTGGACCGACTTCTCATCTTATTGAGGGAGGGCCCTCCCGCGGCGCGCGTCACGAGCGTCACGGAGGAGTGGGGGGAGCCGCGCGGCCTGACGCGGTTCACGATCTTGCCGACGTGAGAGGGACATGCGCGAAGAGAGCGAAGGATTCGTAACCGATCTCACGGCCGCGATGCGGCGCGCGATGGAACGGGGTCTCCTCGAGGCGGATGAGATCGAGACGCTGCTCCAGGCTCCCGACTTCGATCCCGCGGCGTTCGACACCTTCCTCGCGGAGGCCCGTCGCCGCGGCGTCCGGATCCCCGAGGAGGCTGAGGCCCAGGCCCAGGGCGAGGCGGAATCCGCCCCGGCCCAGGACCATGGGATCAGCGACATCGAGAAGCGCTACCTGGCCGAGATCCAGCGCTATCCGTTTCTTCAGCGGGACAACGAGCACGCCCTCTGGACAGCGATGCAGGGCGGCGACGAGAACGCCCGGAAGTCGCTCATCTTAGCTTACCTTCGCCTCGTGGTCGCAATCGCCCGCAATTATCGAAACCGGGGCGTGGAGTTCCTGGACCTGATCGAGGAAGGGAACATAGGCTTGATCGCGGCGGTGGACCGCTACGACGTGGAGCGGGGCGTGCATTTCAGCACCTACGCCACGTGGTGGATCCGGCAGGCCCTCGCCCGCGGCGTGGCGAACCAGTCCCGCACGGTGCGGATTCCCATCCACGTGCTCCAGATGGTGCGCCGCTACGTCGCGACCGAGCACCGGCTGGAGCGGGAGCTGAGGCGCCATCCCGACGTCTCCGAGATCGCGAGCGAGCTCAACCTCCCGCTCCCGCGCGCGAACCGGCTCCGGACCCTCATCCACGCCATCCGCACCCTGGACGTGGACCTGGGCGGGGACGCCTACCACGGGCTGATCGACAGCGAGGCGCTGGAGCAGCAGCCTTCCATCGATCAGATGGTCGAGATGCAGATGCGAAACCGGCACTTGGACGAGCTCCTGAAACGGCTCTCCGGCCGCGAGGAAGCAATCCTTCGCCTGCGATACGGGTTCTACGACGACAAGATGCACACCCTGGCCGAAGCGGGGGAGCAGTTCGGGCTTTCCCGCGAGCGAATCAGGCAGCTGGAGCAGCGCGCCCTCGTGAAATTGCGCCAGCTCCTCGACTCGGACTCCGAGGCGGCCTCCGTCCACTAGTTCCGCGGTTGCTTCAGCACATCCCCCAGCCTCAGCTCCCGCAGCGCGGCCACGTAGTTGTTCTTCGCCGCCATGGACGCCGCTTCCTGGCCGTGCCAGTTCCTCCGGAGCGCCAGGGTCAGGGTATCCGCAGCGGCCTGAGGGCGGCCCTCGAGCAGCGCGGCCACGCCCAGGTCGGCCATGGGGAGCGCGAAATCGGGAAAGAGGCGCGCGCACCGGAGCGCCGCCGCGCGCGCGTCCGAGGTCCGGCCGAGCTCGAGGTACCCCTGGGACACCAGCTCCATCACGTTCGCGTTCTCGGGCTCGAGCGCCATCGCGCGATCGAACCCGGCCGTGATGCGCGCCAGGGAGGCGGCGCCCGGATGGGCCGCGGTTTGCGCCGCGAGCGTGCGCGCGAGGAGCGCTCGAAGCTCGCCGTCGGAGGGCGCGATCCACGCCGCGCGCTCGAAGGCGGCCCGCGCCCCCGCGAGATCCTCGGATCGCCGGGCGGAATCGGCGTCGGTGAACGCGGCCGACAGGAGGGAGCGGCCCAGCTCCGTCGCGTAACGGCCGTCCCAGGGGGCGAGGGCGGTCGCGCTGCGGAGCTGGTCGGCGCGCTCCGCCGGCGTCATGGGATCCCGGAACGCGGGCGCGGCCCTCGTCTCGGCGAGCCAGGGCAGGAGTACGAGGG
>Ga0137398_10000020_pt1 | contig 40913 bp, 69 predicted proteins | sample czorhiz216metaG_FD_106659 | JGI IMG/M metagenome (GOLD analysis project Ga0137398, IMG submission 106659) | Vadose zone soil microbial communities from Angelo Coast Range Reserve, California, USA - czorhiz2.16 metaG | ecosystem: Environmental > Terrestrial > Soil > Vadose zone | place: USA...
CTTGGAACGCCGCCCGGTACGCAGTACTGGACGCCGCCCGATCTGCTGCCTGGACTGCTGCCTGGGGCTCCGTCTGGGGTGCCGTATGGGACGCCGTCCGGGGTGCCGTATGGGACGCCGTCCGGGAAGAATCTCGGGACAGCATTTGGTATGCGGTCCGGGCTGCCACAATCGCTCTCGCAACCCAGGACCTGATCAGTGAAGAGGACTTCAACACCCTGTACGGCCCGTGGGCAAGCGTGATGGAGGCGGGGAAGTGAACTACACGGCAGCGGACTTCGGTCCCAACGGTGAAGCGGTAGCCGCACTGATTGAGAGGGCGCGGAACCTCACCTCAGATCAGGCTTTTCTCCTAGGGGCAGCGTGGGACGCCACCCGAGACGCTGACAAAACTACCGCCTGGTACGCCGCCCGACATGCTTCCCGGGGTTCCGTCTGGGGTGCTTCCCGGGACGCCGTCCGGGACGCCGTCCGAGAAAACTCTTGGGACGGCATTTGGTATGCGGTCCGGGCTGCCACGATCGCTGTTGTGGCCGGGGACCTGATCAGTGAAGAGGACTTCAACACCCTGTACGGTCCGTGGGCAAGCGTGATGGAGGCGGGGAAGTGAACGACACCTACGACTCCCGCCAGTTCTACCGGCGGATGGGCCTGGTCATCAAGGACGCCCGACTCCGGAGGGAATACAGCCAGTTGGACCTGGCACGGTTCATGAAAGTCTCTCAGGGGTCGGTGCAGTTCTGGGAGGCCGGCCTGCGCCGGCCGTCTGCCGAGAGCATTGTCCGGATGTGCAAGGTCCTCCGGGTCACCCCGGAACAGCTCCTGGGGATGGAGGAGCAATGATCCTGGGAGCGATCCTGTGGGCGTTGGGGAAGCGCCGTGCGGATGTCATCGACGCTGCGGCCACGGTCCTGTGGGCTCTCATGGGGGCCGGCCTGATCGGGGTTCTCTGGAAAGTGGTCACCGGACAGGACTAGACAGGGCTCGCCACGTCGTGTACTCTGAAAGAGAAGACAACGACGAAGGGGACACGATGAGGATCACGGCACGCTGGACGACCGACACGGGTAAAAACGGGCGGATGCCGGGCAGGTTCGGGACTGCCACGGACGCGGAGGATGCAGCGCGAGCGTTCATGGTCAAGTACCCCCAGGTAGTGACGGTGTCGATTTCCCACGAGACAGCTGGATGGCTAACGGATGTGGACCGGGCCGGAGTGTCGTCTAACGGATGGCGCCCGTAGGACCCAACGGCCCCTCTCCGGAGGGGCCGTTTCCGTTGTAGCCAGGAGTAGACAGGACTCGCCACGTCGTGTACTCTGAAAGAGAAGACAACGACGAAGGGGAACACGATGAACGCGAAGGCTCGCACCGCCCGCCAGATCCTCCGGAACCGTCGCAACGGCACTGAGGTTCTGCCCGCGGCTAAGCCCCTTCCGGACCTGGCCGGATTCAAGTCCACCCAGATCGCGGACGCTGCGGAGCTGATCGCGGACGGTGGAGCTGTTCGCCTCCGGGGAGTCATCTTCCTGACCCTGTCCACCGACGGGACCGAGACACACCGGACCGCCCCCAACGCCTGCACCTGCAAGGCTGGCATCCGGGGAACCCACTGCTACCACACCGCCGCCGTCCGCATGCTTCTCGCGGCCTGAAGGGACTGGACGACATGAGGTTCATCTGCGTATTGATCGGCTTCTGGTTCGCCCTGGTCGTCATGCTCCCGCACCACACGTCGTACCAGGTGACCGACCCGGCCCCCGCCGTGTCGTCAACGCAAACCAAGTAGAGAGGCAAGGCCGTGGGAATCTTCAGCCGGAGCGGGAGCTCCACCCCGCCCCCGGACTACGACACCGACATCTGCGAAGGCTGCGGTGGAACGATCATCGTAGACAAACAGGGCCGGGGCAACTGCACCCGGTGCGAGCGACTTTCCAACGAGCATTGAGGAGAACAGACATGGGCAAGCACAACGCACCCCCGCCCCCGCCTACCGGGCCGGGTCCGTACCCTTCCGCAGAAGAGAGCCAGGCTAAGGCGGACGCATTCGACGCGCAGTGGGAGGCCAACCAGAACGACGGCAAGTCGCCTCCCATGCCGCCCACCCCTGACATGCGCGGTGGAAACTTCAAGCTCTGAACAGACGAAAGCCCTGAAGAATTTCAACTCTTCAGGGCTTTCGTGTGTCCTGTCCGTGACGAGAGAACCTTACCTGGTCCGGGGCGTTCCCGCCAAAGGGACCCCGAACTGTTCCAGAGACGCGCTGTGAGCTGCCAGGTAGAGCGCTACGCGGTGGGATTCGGCCAGACGGGCAGAGGAAGCCTTGTACTCACGTTGCGCCCGGAGGTGGGATGCGGAGGTGCGGAGCTTAGCCTCCTGGAGCTCTCGCTCCAAGACGCGTCGCTTGGCGTTCCTCCGGCGGATCACGCCGTTCCACCGCCAGTTGCCGGGAAGGGACGCGATCCGAGAGCGCTTAGGAGAGCGGTGACGGTTCGTCCCGATTCCATACTCGCGTCCATCCGCTCCCGCTCCCGTTGCAACGCCTGGAGTGTAAGGCCATGAGCCTCCGACTCCCGTGTGTACTGCGCTTTCCATTCGTCTGCCCTGTCGTTGGCCCGGTCTAGTTCCCGCCTGCTAGCGATCATCCCTGTAAGCCAGAGGACCAGGACAACGCCCAGTACCCCAACGTTTACCAGGTAAGTCAAGGGGTCGGCTGCAGCCTGGTCCATTCTTCACTAACCCTTCACTGTTCCCGTGATGCGGACTGCGCCGGAAGGGTGCGCGGGGTGTGCTTGGCGGACCAGCCGGCCAGGAAGCTGGCCAGCGGGGGAAGGAGGATGAGGATCACGGACTGCAGGGGGGCCGGTACGGAGCCCAGGAGAGCGTGGTCGTTCTCCACCTGGTTGAGAATCGCGACGGCCACGCCAATGCCCGCGGACGCGAGAGCGGAAGCAATGACCTTGACCTCTACGGAGAGCTTGCTCATGCCGTGGGACCTCCAAGCTTGGTGAGTGCAGTGCCGGCCGCGACCAGGTCCGCAATCTGCGCGGGAGTCAGACCAGCACCCTTGGGGAGAGCGGCGATCGCGGTGAGGACTGAGTTGATCTGGGTACGGAGCTCCGCGAAGTGCTGGTCACTCCACACCTGGTAGACACCCATTTGGGTGGCCTTCTGAGTGGTCGGGGACTTCCACTCGTAGTGCCACGTCTGGTTGGCGCATTCCTTGGCGATAGCTACAATCTCTGCCTGAGTCAGAGGCACGTTTTCCTCCTGGGGAGTCTTACCGGGCATCCATTGCCCGTAGTCGTGGGCGTAGGCGAAATCCTTGTCGCAGGAAACGCCGTTGATCTTCACAGTGGCCGCAAGCTGCCGGATCACGGCGCGGTCATCCCACTTGCCCGCGGACCAGGCAACTGTCTGCCAGGCCCAACGGACAGTCTTGGAGTCGAGTAGGGCCTTGACGACCCGGTACCCGCCGTACACACCGGTACGGGCCGGCGTGAGAACGGAAGCCACACCCTGGAAGTACGCGGCCACAGCCGCGGCGGGAGCGTCGTAGTCCACCGCGAAGTAAATGGGGCGGTCCGCCGGGATTCCGCATGCCCTGGCCTGGACCAGGGCAGTACGTGCATCAGCCTGCCCTGCTGCCAGGCCAGCTCCGGCGCGGTTGGCGGTTGTCTCCCACACCACGACCGACCAGACATCGTGTGCGGCCAGGTCGTCGGCTTCAGTCCGGCTGAGGTTTTTCTTCACATCCGAACTAAGGTACCGGCAGGCGAACTTCATACCTGCGGACTGGAGATGCGCGCCCCCGGGATGTGACCAGGCGTAGTCAACGCCGTTGAGGATGTCTGTCATTCCGCCTGCCTTGGTCCGTAGGTGTTGCTCGGTTTCTGTAGCACACGGTAACCCCTGAAGGCTAAACAAGCTACCCGAGACGTAGTACAGTGACGGTTCAGCGGGCGGTCCGGGAAGGGGACCGCCCGCTGTTTACTTGGATCTACGAGAGGCAAACCGTGAAGGACTTCGCCCGACCCCTGGTGGTAGCAGTGGCCATTGTCGCTGTGGCCGTTCTGGCTACGCGCGGTAACGAGGCTCCGGCCGTCCCGCCTGCCACCGTACTGCCGATCCCCGCGACGCTACCGGCCCCGGTTCAGCACGAGTACGCCACGGGCGGGACCCACAGCTGACCGTCCCCGGCGGTACCAACTGCCGGGTTGTAGGTCAGCGGGGTGAGAACGGTGCCGGCGTTCGTCTCGTTGCGGGCGCCGGTCCACAGGTCGATTCCCTGGTAAGGGGAACCGTCCACCATCGAGACCGTACGCGGCTGACCTCCGCAGGAAGTCGCTGTGATGTCGCGCCGGCCGTTGGCGGGGGCGGTGAACCCGACGTTGGCGGGGGCGGTCCAGGGGCCCATCATGGTGGGGGCGGTCATGTACCCGGTACCGGTGCCCGCGCAGTAGCCGCACAGAGGGTCGGAGAACGTCATCACCCAGGTACCCGTCACCGCATCCTGCCAGGCCCCGGGACCCTCAGCCACACCCGTCAGACCACCCAGAGCGTTGGAACCGGTGTTGTTCCCGTTGGCCCAATTGGAGTCGAGGTGCTCTTCAGCCAGCGTCCCTCCGTACGAACAGACGATGGCGCCCGCGCCCGCGGAATCCTTCAGAAGAGCGAAATCCCCGTTGTTCCCGTTGCACTGATGGAGCACTGGCTTGTGCGTGCTGCCGTGCGGAAGACCGGCGGAAGCTCCGCACGGTCCGGCCGGCCCGTTGCACCCCATGATCCAGTAGGCGTTGGTGGTGGCGGACGATCGCCCGTTGACCTCGTTGAACCACAGCACCCACACGCCGTCGTTGCGAACCGCCATGCGCGGGTTGAAACAGCCGTGGCCGTCGTTGGTACCGCACTCAGCGGAGAACGTGGAACCCGTGAGGGGATCGGTCTCGGTAGGCGGGAACAGGGCGGTAGGGGTCGACCAGGGGCCGTTGATGCTCGTTGCCGTCGACACCCCGAACCCGCACCACGGGGAGGCTACGTACCACTGGTACCCGCACCCGTACATGCTGCCGACCATGTAGTAGGTCCCGCCGGAGGAGTACGTCATGCCGTCGTGTAGGTCCACGCCGGCAACGACGGTGGACGCTCGTACCGTGGCGGACGACCGGGGCGGAGTGTGACCGTCAGCCGGGATGACGACGGCCGCAACAAGCCCCAGCGCGAGCGCCAGGGCGGACAAGATCTTTCGTGCGCGGTTCATGATTCGTTCCTGCCTTACGGGGTTGAGGTCACTCGAAAACGGGAGGGGTTACACCCAGGTTGGCGTACGCGTACTCGTGCGACTGTTCGTCCCTCTGCAGGGTCCAATTCAGGGAGAACCCAGAGGGAGGAGTCACACTCTTGATGGCTTCGGCCAGAGCTATAACGTAGGCATCCGCGGCGGGAATATCACTCCCACCGTAAAAGGCCATGATTCGGGCCTGTTGCCCACCATCCCCAAAATATCCGTCGAAGGTGTACTGAACACCGGATGTGGTTTCGCTCATGTTTTTATTCCTTAGGATACGAGTGCTTGAAGGACGATAGACCGATAGAGGAAGTTGGCCACGTCCAAGTTAATGGACTCTCTGTGTTGGGAGGTTACGGTTACTGTCTCCCCCGCAACGCAGGTCAACTGTCGCTGAGTGATGAAAGGCCCCGCGCTGAAAGTCTGATTCCACTGGATTGCCGCAGCGTCCGTGGGGGAGTACAACGTACCGCTGGAACTCCCCGTGATCAGCATATCAGAAAGGGCGTTTCCGGCTGTGGATACGTTGCACCGGACGGAGAGGATAGCCTCAATCCGTCCAGAGAACGGGGCAGTGATGGTAGCTGCTAGCGTGCGGGTAGAGTTGTTGTAAACATTGGAGTTAGTAGTAGCCAGTGTTACATCCTCCACAAAACTCGACTGAAGATTGATCTTGCTGGCGAGGATGAGGTCCCCCGGGGACCAGGTATTGGGCATGTCCTACCTCCTAAAGGGAAACAACGGCGGGGTCGGTAAGCGTCAGAAGCTCCCCGGATTGATGGGTCTTTACCACCCCGTTGGAGGACCGGGCGACTGTGAACGTCTGGGGCACCCCTGAGATCTGAGTTGCGGTCGTGTTGTCGATCAGCATGATCTGATCACCGTACAGGTTGAACCCGGCCCCGGGCGTCCCGGTCACAGAGAACAGGATAGACGCAAACGCCGCGGTCGCGGGAGCGACGAACGTCGTCCGGAAGTGAAGCCACTGGTTGGTAGGGATCGGGGACGCGCCTACGGAGGTGCTGATGAGCACGTGTGCAGCCGTGTACCAACTGATGCTCAGAGCGGGGGAGGTAGGGAGGATGTCCGGGGTCCGCAGGAACCCCACTTCCCAATAGGTGTTCCCTGCGATGACCGGAACCTGATCCGAGATCACCTGGGGGACCGCGCCGGCCCCGGTCACCAGGTGACCCGAGAAGAACCCGAAGTCCGTGAGGGAACTGTCCGCTGTGACGGTCCCGTTGACTGCGGTCCATCCTGCGGTCCCGAACTCGAATCCGGGGTTGGAGTTGAGGACGGAGCCCAGCGACACGACAGACATCTGTTCTCCGGCAACCGTCACGTCGTAGGGCATCTGGAGCTGGTCGATGGACCACGGGAAACCGTCCGTGGCCAGGACAGAGACCGTGGTGGATGTCGGGGTCATGTCGCTGGCCAACTGGGATGCGGAAGAACCTACCCGGCCGTGCGTCAGACTTTCGATGATGCCGACCTCGTACGGGGATTCCGGGACGCACACGTAAGTGATCCGGTGCTCGAAGATCGTGAGGGTTTCCTGGATGCCGATCACGATCAGTTCCAGGTCGCCACCCAGCCGGGACGGGACCCCGGATACAGCGATCTTCTGCCCGAACAGGATGTTGAGAGCGTCCAACCGAACGGGCCCCGCCAGCTCTGTCCGGGCCAGGTTAATGGAGATCTCTGGGTATCGGGGTTCGTCCACGGTACCCAGGTGAAGACTCCACGCAGCGTGGGCAGAAAGGTCACTGTCCAGCATGACGTTGATCGACTCGGAGGCCGCGTACGGACCCACCCCTACCGGGGGAGGGTTGACAGACAGTGGTCCCGTGAGTTGCGTAGCTGTGAACGACGACCCAAGGGGACGGCTAGCTGTGATCGTGTTCTGAACTAGCTTGGCATCCGGCATGGGCTTGGGGATGTTCGAGAGCTGGCCGGTGTCGTAGGCCAGGGACAGGAACGTCCCCTGGTTGTACATCGCGGTGCGGCAGCGGAACGCCAACCCTAGCGCGGTCTCCCGTTCGAAGAACGTCCCCTGGTCTACGTCGATCCCCTCCTGCAGGAGCTGAAGGAACTGACCCGGACGCTGGGGGCCCATTTTGTCATTGGAGAACGTGGTTACATCCGCGTAGTCCACACCCTCTTCCGCGCACAGCCGGCGCATACGGGCCGACACGGTCTCGCCGTTGTACGCGATCACCTGATTGATCAGGTCGAAAACGTTGGTCACGTCGTTCTGCACAGAGACGTGCCCGAAGATGACATCCGTCAGGTTGCGGGAGGGGCCCATCCGGACAATAGTCATCCGGCCGACCGTGATGGATGCGAACGTCCCGCTGAGTCCCAGGACTGCCCCGGTGACGACATCGATCGTGTTGAAAGCCCAGTTGACGCTGCCCCCGCTTTGAGTAAGCTCCATCGACATCCGCAAGCGAATCCCTACCGGGAAACTGAATGCGATGGCTCCCGATGAAGCCAGCACGGCGCCCGTGGAATCGATGCCCCGGAGAGTGATGCCCCCTCCGGTGTTGTAGAGGACTTGCCACTGATAGACCGTGCCCGTGGCTTCAACTTCCATGAGAACCGTGTTGTCCGGGAGCGCCGTGGGCAAGCCCACCAGGAAGCGGACCTGGGACTGTCCAGTCACCTGGTACGGGGGGATGGTCCCGAAGAATTCCCCGTTGTTCATGACTGGGAGGGGTTCAGAGCAATTGAAACCGTTGTCGCTGGCAAGGGACGGGGGTCCGCCCACCAGCCCCATAGCGGGTCCGTCCGTGGCGGAAGCGAGCGAGGTAGCCTGTGAGCCGTCCTCGCATGGCCAGTAGGCCACGGGAGGGGTCGTGACGGCCGCATTGACCGTGCCCCGGTACAACGTCGAATGCAGCGGCGTGGTGCTCTGCCGGAGACGTTGAAGCAGGCCGGCCGCAGTGATGTCCACCCAGCGGTCCGTGTCGGTCGGGTCCCAATCTTCGGGCCACTGGGAGACCTCACCCCAGAAACGGTATGCCTTGTCGTCACCCTTGGGAACGGACACCCTGATCTGAGTGTTGCGGCCGATCTTCCCGTAATAGAGACCGACCGGGTTGTTAGGGGAGAACCGCCCATCGCGGTTGTTGAGCTGGAGCGTGCACTGACCGGGGTCGGGGTTGGCACCCTCGGAGGACATCCCCCGCCGGATCGAGATGTTCCCGGATTCACGGACCATGACCAGCGGGGTAATGTCCTGCCACCCGCCGTCGATCAGAAGTTCCACCATGACCAGCTCGTTGCTGGAAACACCGGTAGCGGACGCGCCAGAGTAGGGGCCTGCCTGACCCCCTAGCTTTCGCTGCCACCCTGCTACGCGTGCCGCTACCGACATCTGCTACCCCCTGCCTACTCATCCCACGTTACGTAACAGGTCATGTTGACTGCCGTGGTGAACGTAGCACGCACCCGGAGGAACTTGCTGGTACCGATGATCGGGCGCTCATCCGGCATCCACTGGTAATCGTAGGTCAGATCGGTGGCGCCGGCCGTGAGCGGGATTTGCACCACGTCGAACACCCGAGCCGCAGTGGTGGCTCCTTCCACGGATGCGCTGAACCCCGTGTTGGCCGTTCCCAGGGTCACCAGGGACGCAGGGGCGTTAGGGTCCAACGGCTGGACCCCGGAAGCTACCGCGGCTGTGACAGTAGCGGCCACGTCCGTCTGAAGGAGCTCGATTACTCCCGCTGCGCTGGGGACGGAGGAGATGCTGAATCCCCAGGAGATCGGCTGGAGCTGACGGCTGGACGGGGTGGAAATCTGAAGCATTGTCTTGATAGCCGTACCGGTGGTGACCGAAGCCTGTGCGGCAGTGGTCGGCATCGGGCCGTTCCAAGTCGTGTAGCGATGCATTGCGGTTCTCCTAGGTCCCTAGTGCGGCCTGAACGCTACCGCTGCCGGTACCGCCGATATGCCGAATGGTCCGCCGTAGCGGGTTGATCAGAAGTTTGGACATAACCTGTCCATCCATTTGGAGGACCACGACCATCGGGGTACCGTCCCCGCCACCCCCACCACCCATAGCACGCATGGTATCGGGGTTGCTCATTACGTGACTGCCGGCCGGGAGGTGAACCAGTTCGGGCCCTTGTTCCCCGACCATGGTCAGACCACTCCGGGTACCTCCGGACGCTGCCGCTCCCACCGTTCCACCGTGGGCGAATCCAAGGAAACCACCCACAGAGTTGGCAGCACCCGAGATCTTCCCCACCAGACCTGAGACCTTGCCCAGCGTGTTGCTTATGAGGCTGTTGATACTGCCTAGTACACCCTTGATCACGTTATATGCCGAAGTGAACGGGGACGACAAGATGTGGTTGAGACCCTTCCAAGCGCCCTCGATCCAGTGGACGACGTTCTGCGCCCCGCTGAGAATCTGCTTCCAGTAGCGGGTGATCAGGTAGACCGCGGGGGCGAACGGCCCGGAGAGAAGCGTGGCCACGAGTTTCCAGTGGTCCCGGACCCAGTTGAACGCGGACTGGGCCGCTCCAGATATCTGTTTCCAGTACTTGACGACCAGGAGAACCGCGATCCCGATGGGGCCTCCGATGATGAGCGTCAGGAGCTTCCAGTGGTCTTTGATCCAGTTGAAAGCAGCCACGGCTGCATTGACCACAGCCCGGAACGCGATGACAGCGACCTTGCCAATGTCGTTGATGATGTCGCGGAAAGTCTTGGAGTGCTTGTACGCCTCGATGAACCCGATCACGAGAGCTGCAATGGCCAGGACGATCAGCATGATCGGGTTAGCGTCCATGACTGCGTTCAGGACGCTCTCCTCCCCAATGAACAGGGTGGTCACCAACGCCGCGGTCTTCATAGCGATCGTGTAGGCGACCAATGCCCCCATCAAGGCGACGATCCCAATCACCAGAAGTTCAGTGATCGTCTTGTGTTTGGTCATCCAGCTGACTACCGCGGTGAGGACCGGGATCAGCTTGTTTCCCAACTCGATCATCAATGCCCCGAGACCGGCCGTCAGTTCCGCAGTCTGCTGATGGAGAGTTTTCTGCGCCAGCGCAAACCCTTCTACCTTCCCATTGGCATCCGCGGTCGCACCGGTCACATCCTTGATGGTCTGAGACGTGGCAGCGAAGTTCTCCCCCACCGTGGACAGGGCAGCGTTGGCACCGGTCGCGGTGCCCATGAGCCGCTTCAGGGCTGCAGCGAACTCCGGGGTACCTTCCTTGCCTGCCTTGGACGCCTTGGACGCCAGGTACTCCATAGCGTCTGTAAGACCGTTGGCACCGTGGAGCTTGGTCTGAAGTTCGGCGGTGCTCACCCCAAACTCCTCGAAAGCACCCTTCATCACATGCGTAGGGTTGAGTAGCGATCGGAGAGCCTGCGCGAGGTTCTGCGCCGCACGGTTGGCCGTAAACCCGTGGTTGGTCATCTGGGACAGGGCCGACATGACATCTTCCATCGAGATGCCGGCCGCGGAAGCCGCGGGCACGATGTTGGCGAACGACTTGGAAAAGTCCTGAAGATTCGTCTTACCGTGGGAGATGGCTTCCACCATCTTGGAAGTGACATCCGCTGCGCTACTGGCCTTCAGGTGGTAGTCCACCAGGATGTCAGTCAGCGCCTTAGCCACCTGAGTAGTGTCCGCGCCTTCCGCTGCCGCTCCCTGCGCTGCAGCCTTCAGTGCCAGGAGACCGTCTGCCCCGTGGAACCCGGCTGCTTCCACGTAGTACATGGCTTTCGACAGATCGTTGGCGGAAACGCCAACCTGCCCCGCCATGTCCAACATGCCCTTACGGACCTTGTCGATCTGGTCGACCGACTCCCCTGCGGAGGTGACGAGTCGGGAAGTGGAGGACTGGTACGTACTGGCCATCTTGACCGACTCAATGGCGATACCCGCGAGCGCTGCCGTAGACACGGCTGCAGCCTGGTTCATCACCCCGGACAGTCCACGCGCGCCGGCCGTCGCGGAAGCGAAACCAGGCGTGGCCAGGTTTCGGCTGGTCACGAGGATTTCCACAATGTTCGGCACTAGTCCTCCATCTCCTCTCCCTTGCCCATGTTCTCTATGTTCATCAGCTGCAACAGCCCTGCGTCCTCATCCAAGAGGGTTTGTAGCGTGTAGCCTCCGAACCTTTCCAGAGCTCCGAGAACGAATCGGGCGTACTTCAGTTCCCGTGGTTCGGAGACAACGCCTCCATCGGGAGTTGCACCTCCTGGAACGTCTCGCCAGAGTTGGAGCTTACGGGCAAAGGGGGCGCCACTCCCGAAATGGCCTCCGTCCATGCGGAAATGATCGACATGATCATGTACATGTCCTGTTCCCGTAGACCTTCCAGGGTCGCAGGCACCGGAGAACCGTTCTCGTACTCCAGATTCCAAGAAACGAGCGAATCAGCCAGCACGCTCAGCGAGGTGCCTAGACTCGACATAGAGTCTTTGGCGGTGTCTGCAGAGAAGTTGCTCATGTTCATCAGTGCCCCGATGCTGGCCGATCCCATCAGGACCTCCAAACCGTTCAGTTCCTCATCCTGGAACTTCAATCGGAACTGCTTTCGCTGCGGTGTGAATCCCATAGCAGCCTGCCTCTCAGTAGTCGGTGGTGAACAGGGGATCAGGACCAGACGGGCGCGGTGCCGTCTGCCAGGACCGCCGGAACGGACCAGGTCAGTTCACCGGTGTTGCTCCGGGTCAGAGCGTAGTCGGTAAGCAGGGTTTCCGCAGACAGGAACGGAGTGGACCCCGAAATGGGCTGGATCTTCACCGTGCGGATGACCCGGGTGCTCGGGATGGTGGCGAACACGACGTGGCTGGAAGCGGTGTTGAACACGCCGTTGAACGTAGCCGAGTAGTCAGCCAGAAGCAGCAGACGCTCATGCGCGAACTTGTCGACGCCGGTCGTGTCCTGAACCGCGAACGGGGTGGAGAACTGGAAGTTGGTGACGTCGTTGCTGATGGTCTGGGGGGAGCCCGCGCTGTCGTCAATGAGGACCGCCGCGCCAAGTCCGGTTACCTTTGCCATGGCCTAGCCTTTCTGAATCTCTGAGTTGATCCGGTCTTGGTTCGCCCGGAAGTCTTCGGTCCAGTCTGCAGCATTGGCGTGGTGGAAACGCTGCCCGGACGGGTTGCCTCTCCAGTCCCCGTGCCGCCGCAGATACACGTCGGGCCGGGTACGGTGTTCTGCGAAACAACGCTGGAACGACTCGAAACGGAACACGGTCAAACCGGCCCCGGTCTTTGCCTCTGTGAACGTGCGGCCCGACCCGGTGCGGATGTACCGCGCCTGGTTCAAGCCCAACGGGGTGGACTCGTCCACGGTGGTTTCCCAACCGTGCTGCCACGCCTGGCATCCCGCGTCCTTGCAGGCTGTGATGATGCCGGTGTCCTTAGATGCGGAGATACCGTACGTGACGTAGTTCTCCACCGGCATCATCGGCTGAACTCGAAATGGCTGCTGCATCAGAACTCCGGGGCAGTCAGGTTGCGGGTGAAGGACACAGCGAAGATCAGGGAGGAGAATCCGCCCGTGGTCACCGTGCTGACCCGGACGTACTGCCGGACCGTGGCGGTACCGCCAACGGCGATACGCTGCGCCTGAGGGGTGTTGGTGGTCACCTGGGTGAAGGCGCCGGAGGCCAGATCAGCGAACGTGACGTTGTCCGCACTGTCCTGGATTTTCACCGTCGCATCGGTACCGGTGAAGCTGAACACGTGAAGGTACGCCTGAAAGCCGAAGGAGGATGCAGCCGTGTTGTTCACCGACGTGCCCAGCGTGGCCGCAACGTCGGTCCGCTTGCCGGCCGTGAGCTGCTGCCCCCACTCCAGCCCGTAAGTGTTGGCCTGGACGCTGATCGCGTTGGTCAGCATCCCGTCTGTGGCCCGGGTCGGAGCGTAGTCGATCTGCTTCCCGTTGAGATTCGCGGCCGCGCCTCCGAGTACCGGGGTGATGTAGTAACTGGTGATCACGTCGGTCCGGGGAAGAGCGGATAGCACGGCGTGCTCAGCGTTGGCCGCGTTGTCAAACACCGTGGTGAATTCCATCGTCCCGTCCCGCAAGCCACCCAGCCGCTCATGAGCCAGCTTGTTGATGGCCGTAACGTCCAGCGTGGCGATAGACCCGGAGACGCTGCCCAGAGCGTTGACGTCACCCGACAAGTCATACCCGCTGATAAAGAACGCGTCCCCTAGGCCAGTCTGCTTAGCCATTGCTACCGCCTCTCTTCCTTGATCTCCGCTGCGCTCGGTGCGCCGGTCGGGTGGTGCTTACTGCATACGTAGAATCCGCTGCCGTCCCCAAGAGGAAACTTGCCGATCCGGTTGCACTTCTTTACGGGACAGTTGTGCTTCCATACCACGGTGAGAGCCGCAGCGATCAAGCCCAGGTCACTTCCGAATCCGGACCACCACAGATACCAGTAACTACCCGAACTATCGAGTCCGAGTACGTGCGCGACCCAGTCCACTACGGAGCCTCCGCCCACACGTCGTTGACGATCAGGGGGAGGGTGATGACGAACACCCGGAACTTCTTACCGTCCTGGTCCAGGTAGCCGGCCGTGCACTTCAGCTTGTTCCCGGACTCCCCGAACAGGTCCACGTCCCGGACCTCTCCGCCCAACTGGAAGTCCCCTGAGTACCGGGTCATGAGCGCGTCAGCAGCCTTGATGATGGCGGGGTCAATCGAGTCGTACGGCTGGGACTGGAAGTTCAGGTAAATCCGGATGGTGAACGTCAGACAGATCGTCACAGCGTTGAGACCGCTGCCACCCGGGAACGGCTCAATGGACTGAAGCCAGATAGCCGCATTGAGGCCGTTGCCGGGCGCGTTCTTCGGCTCATGCCCGTTGACCGACTCGAACATCCCGGTAGCGCCCGCGTGGGAGATCACCTGGGCAGAGATGGCGTCCGCGTTGATGGCCATCAGTTCATCCTCCGTACGTACTCGGGGAGGAATCGGAGCGCCAATCCCACAGCTTCGGAGTTGAGCTTGTCCCGGACCTTGCGGAAGGTGCCGTAGCCCTTGAATCGCGTCGTCTGGTTCCGGCTGGAAGTGCCTTCCAGCCACGGGCCGTAGATCACCCCGCCGTCCGTGACCACGTCCACGTAGTTCGCTCGTCCTTCTACGCGTACTTGGGATTCGTAGTACCCGGTCGGGTTCTGCAAGACCTCGTGAAGGGTCTCCAGAACCATTTCCTTGCCCTTCTCGGCAATCCGGTACCGCATCTCCAGCTCGTAAGCCTTCAGGGTGGCGGACGCCCGGCCGTCGAACATGGGGCCTGTTGGGACGGCTGTGAATTCAGGCATCGTCACACCGTCCTGGATCGGTGCTTGCGTCCGTACAACCGCTGCGCCTGCATCCGCAAGCCGATCAGACCAGTACCGATGTTCGCCTCCTTGGTGGGCCCGCTGCCCTGGACAGTGGCGTACGCCCCCTGCTCCAGGCTCAGTTCAGCGGTAGCCTCCCCCACGGCGAGCTGACGGATAAGGGACGGAACAGCGTGCACGCTGACCGGGGAGGAGATCAGGTGGGTCGACGCGGTGGTTCCCTGCGCGCCCCGGGTGACTGTGAGGACTCGGCTCACGAAAACCGTGGCACTCGTGTGCGCGGACAGTACCGTCCCGTCCCAGGCACGTTTGACGATCAGGTTGTTTCCCGTAACGTCCACGATCAGCATCCGCTCCGAATCGAGCGTGACGACCTCGTTCACAAAGAACTTGGTCCCGTCCGTCACAGTCAGGAGGGTGTCGGAGTTGAGGACCGTTCCGGCCCCCGCGCCCTGCTGCGTCTGCCCGCTGGTGACGTTGGCACGCTCGGTGACCAGGAGCCTTTCCGTGCCGATCAGGAGTAGGTCTCCGACCCCGATGGCCGCGCCGTTGGTGACCGTGGCCAGCGTTCCCGTGGTATCGGTCATCGCTACCGCCAGCGTCCCGCCGGCCCGGGTGTCTATGTTGAACCCGAAGGTCCCCGTGATGACCACGTCTCGCTGCGGAGTGTCCCCGCGCCCGAAGGAAGCACTACTGGACCTGTTGAGCTCCAGGTAGGTGAACGGGGGGGAGTACTGGGGGTGCCCCCAGAAGATCAGGGAATTGTCGATGACCTGGCCTCCGCTGGTGACCACCGGAACATTCACGGTGACATCAGCGATCTCGGATTCATCGAACCAGATGCGCCACGGGTAGGCGTACTGGAAGTTGGGCCAGTCCCATGACTTGACCGTGTTGGTCGGGTAGAAGACACGGTGCATCAGTCCGTCGACGGTCCGCGAAGCGGCCTCGATGGCTCGGTCAAGCTGCACGTTGTTGCGCGCCGTCTGCTTATAGTCCAAAGCAGACTTCACGTCCTCACGCGTGCAGTACACGGGTGTACTGATGGTCACTGCGTCCCCTACCGTTGACTCGCTTACTGTCCTAGGGCACCCGGCCCCGGATCAGGGATGGAATGAAGTTGTTGCACACAGAGTAGCGCGGATCAGGCAGGATCGACTATCAGCCAAGCGATGGTGGACGTATCGCCGATGGTGAGGCTCTTAACCCCGAAGGAAGTGCCCGCGATACGGGACGACACGTAGGCCAGACCACCCACGGTTCCGCCCGGGGTCTCCACTGACAGGAAGACCCGGGACGTAGCCGTTACCCCGGTCGTAGCAACGGTGACCTCCGTGATCCCGTTGAGAACGGCCGTGCCCATTTTGGCGTTGGTACCCTCTTTTACCTGTAGACCTTTCCCGGCCGTGCCGATGATGAGGTTGCCATTGCTGGCAGTCACGTCTCCGGCCGGGATGCCGGTCGGGTTGAAGAGGGGCATGTGTCCATCCTGTTGTTCGGGATCTACGATTCGGACCAGGCTATCGCGAGGTTCCACAGTTGGTTGACATCGCCCGACGCAGTACGGATCACCAGACCTTGCCCTGCGGCCATGACGAAACTCGCACTGTTCGGAGCGATAGCGGGGGTGGGCACGTTGGCACCCGTTTTAGCCGCACTCAGGGCCGGCGGGAACGCGCTCAGCATGGTGCCCACCGTGGTTACGGTCGGGTTGCCCGTCCGCACTTCTGCTACCGGGTTGGCACTGGTCGTGTCCATCCGATTCACGTTGGCTGCAGCGATCAGCGTCCCTACGCTGGCCGCGGACACCCGAAACAGGCTCATGGAAACCGCGGATGCAGTCAAAGCGCTGGCCCAAGGTACGACGTTCAACGCGTACAGAGTGATGGTCTTCCCGCTACCGACCGGGTTGAACAGAGACAGGAAGTTGTTGGCAGCAACGACCCCGGGAAGATCTGCCAGGGCAGTGCTGTAGAAACTGACCCCTGAGAGCATTCCCGGGACCGTGCTCACGGTCCCGCTCACCACCTGCGTACCCGTGGGCGTGGCGGTGACGGTCCCGCTCACCGGCAGCGTGGCCGGGGAGGTGATGGCTACGTTCTGGGTACCGCTGGGGCTGGTGGTCACCGTTCCGGTAACCATGGTGGGAGCCACTACCGCGGTAGCGAACAGAGGCATTACGTCACCAACTCGTCAGTCGTGCGGTTCCGTTGGCACTTGCCCAGATGCCGTCTACCTGACCCGCATACAGCGGGGTGGGGAATTCGAAGAACGCGCCGGCTGCGAGCTGCACCGTGTAACTCGTGAGCGACGCAGTCGCCCCGAACTTCACATACAGGACCGCCGTGCTCTCATTGAAGATCATTCGCATGCGGTCGTTCCCGGCAGCGAACAGGTTCACGTTGGTTGCGGATGAGGCGACGTTGGCTGTAACAGCGGTTGTCGCCTGGGTAACGGTCATTCGTGCTCCCTGCTACATGCCGGAGTGGATCTCCGGGTCCCAGTCTTGCGGATACGACCAGCCGTCGTACGGACAGAACCACACACCCGGCTGGTTCGGGGGGCCCAACCGAAGCGGCTCACCGTCGTTGGGGCAGGCGAGCGGGGGCTGTGTCCGGTAGTAATCGACGTAGGACGCCTGAAGGACGAGGGTCGAATACAAGTCCCATCCGGTAACCCCGCCGGCCATCAGACTGCCTCAGGGCCCTCGAACTTGTCGGACATGGATGCCGACTCCTCAACCGGGACAGGCTTGGGCTTGCGGTTGTAGGCGCGCTTGACGGTCGCCTTGGCATCTTCCACCACCCGGGGGGTGATGACGCTCTGGACGACGCTGGCTGCTTCCGCTTCCAGCTCCTCCCAGGCGTTCGTAGCACCGCTGTGATTCGCCTTGGGCATTTCGTGCTCCTCTCTGAGAAGGGCGGATGTTCCACGTGGAACATCCGCCCTACCAGTCTGTCACGTTCGATCAGGCGACCGAAGCGCCAGTGTCCAGCGGGACATACGACAGGTACCAAGCGATGGTCCCCGTGGCAGCGGTGCCCGTGGTGGTCCACGTGATAGTCCCTGCGGAGACTGTGAAGTCTGCCGTTTCGAACATCACGTTTCCCGCGCCAGAAGCGCCGCTCACAGCCAGTTTGCCCAGAGTGTAAACGTCCGGGGTACCAGCCACCACGCTTGCAGCCTGGATACCGATCCACGTACCCGCCTGAAGGCTGGCAGTGGACTCTGCAGTAGCGATACCTGCAGTAGCCGCGGTGCCCACCGTGGGGGCGGTACCGAGAGCCAGGGTGTTCGCTGTGGCCGGAGTAGCCACAGTCACCAGCCCGAACAGGGAGGTGACGAGGATGGCACCACCGGTAACCGTGAACAGGGTTCCGGTCCCCGTTGCCGGCTGAAGAGTAGCCGAACGAACGACCTGGTTACCGAACAGGAGGGTCCGCTGCTGCGTTCCCTTGATGAAGTCAGCCATGACTCACGCACCCAGAATCTGAAGATTGGCCGGAGTACGGCCGACCGTCAGATCATGCGTAACGACAACCAGCGTCGCGTTGGTCGCGGTTACCTTGATGTACTTGTAACCGTCCGCCAGCTGAGTGCCGAAGATGTCGAACACAGACATGAACCCAGTGGTACCGGCCAGGGCAAGCGATGCGGTGGCGGTGTTGGTCCACACTGCGGCCTGCTTAGTCCAGCCAGCGGTTCCGTTGGTTGCAGTGGACTGGTACCAACGAGTGGACTGACCGAAACCGTTAGCCGGGAGGAACGCGTCATACGTCCCGCTGAACGTCTTGGCAGCAGAGACCAGAACGCTAGATGCACCGGAGGACGTGGCGATGATCGAGACAGCGGAAGCCTCGTTCATCAGGAAACCGTTACCGCTACCGACCGAAATCACATTGAAGACTCGGCCGAGACCTTCCATACCCGACATGACGGGTACCTCCTACTTGTTGGCGGGGTCTTGGGCCGGGGGCGCCACTGCCCGACTTGCTTACTCGGAGCCCGGAAGGCTCCTACTCGGATATTTCGTGCTGCACCCGGCATCGGACCGGTGTCCGTGCCGCTTTGATGCGGCATGGCGGGGATTCCTTTCCCCGTGCAGCTCCCTCCGGTTAACCAGTCGGAGTCTGGTTGTCGCTCACGCTACACAACAGGTTGTCCGACACCTAGCGAGAAGCGATTTGTACGAACGGGCTTAGCGTCGAACTTGATCCATTGTGGGGCGTGAGTGCACTCTGCAGCCACGGCCGACCGTCGACCCTGCTGATCAAGCGGAACGCAACCTGATTGTTCTGGAAGAGGAAGTGCTCGGAAGAGTCCACGCGGACCTGCTGCCGGTCACCAATCAGGTAGTACGAAAGGTCCACGAAGTTGATGTCACCCGTGGTACCCAGCGCCGGAGTCTTCTCAGTGAAGATCACCGGACGACCAAGGATGGTCATCGGGGGGATCTCCGAACCAGGCTGGCTCCAGCCACCGATCCATACCGGACCGCCACCGGTACCGACCGAGAGCGCCATGGTGGCCAGCTCCGGGAAGGTGTCAATGGACGCGATCCAGTAGGCGTTCTTGAGCGACGTCGGAAGCATCCGGGAGTACATCTTGACGATGTTCTCCCAGACGATGGTCTTCGTGGTCTGGCCCGATTCCTTGGCGACCTGGACGGAAGCCTCGGAGTTGATGAATCCCTCAGGCTCGCCCACACCGGAACCGGTCATGAACGAGACATCCTCGAACCACGCGAGACCCTTGGGCACGCGCGAGTCGAACCAGCCTGCGAACGCCGGCGCGTCGTCCAGAAGTTCGGCCGGAACCTTGAAGAATCCGGTGAGCTTCTTAGCGTCCAGGACGACCTTACCGAAGGTGGCAGTGGACTCAGTGAGCTGTGCAGCTTCCTCGGTCCAGTAGAACTGGACGCCACCGAACAGCGAGCTGACGTGGCTGGTGTCGTCCACGGTCGGGATCGGGACGCGAAGCGTGCTCATGGGGATCACGGTCGCCTTGGATCGGACGATCGTGTCCTCCAGCGCAAGCTGGTAGATCTCGGAGCGCATGAGTTCCGGGATCAGGAAGCCACCAGCGCCCGGCTCCTCCGAGCCGAAACTGTTCTGGAACTCCTGGATGTGGCCCAGTTTGGCCACCATCTCTGCTCGGCCCGGGCGGGTGCTCGGGGCGCGAAGCTCGAAGATCGCCTTGCAGTACTCACCGATGTTCGAGAAGCGCTGATCCTGGGGGAGGTCACGCTCCATCGCGGCACCCATGGAAGTCTTGTTGTAGACCGTGCCGCGGCCCTTGCTGACGGCCGCGGTACCCTCCGGGGAGAGGTCGCCAGTGCCGCCGTTGTTCAGCTTGCCGCCAAGTTTGGCCTCGCCCTTGTTGCCACCGTCGCGCACCATGTCGAAAAGAACAGACTGGACCTGGTTGCGCATGTCCGCAACGGTGTCCGGGTTGTTCTTGACGTAGTGGCCGGCGTAGGCGTCAAGGAACTCCTTGGTCGAACCATCCGCGACAGCGGACGCCGAAAAATAGTCCTTCAGCTTCGAGTGGTTACCCAGAACTTCAAGCAAACCCTCAGAGTCTCCGGGAACAGTCATCTTGACCATTTAGTTGCCTCCCTTCAAGGCGTCACGCATGGCGGTCGCCAACAGCGTGTAATCGGTCGAGTCGTCAGGAGCATAGTCCGGATTGACCCTCTTCATCAGCCCTTCCAGTTTGGATCGGGCTTCCGAAGCATTCTTCAGCCCTTCCGTCTGGGAGAGCCTGGCCAGCGCGTTGCGAACGCCTGCAGCATTGGGGGGAGAGTCGGGGGTGTAGCGGTACGGCAGCGCCCAATGCGCCTGGGTACCGGGGTCGCCCGAATTCTTCTCTCCGGCAGTGATGGCGCGGTAGAACGCCGCGGGGTCAGACGCTTCGGAACCGTTGTGCCACGCCTTTGCGGCGTCCCACGGGGAGTTGTCGACGTCCGCGTTACTGATCACAGTATCGGACTTGGCAGTCTTCTTTGACCCGGGCATGGGCGGGATGTCCTTGATCTGCTTCCCGTCCGCGTCGAAGTAGTCGTGGTCCGTGTCGCCTTCGGGGGTCGAGTCGTCGTCGCCGTCCCCGTCCGGGTCGAACCGCGCCTTACCGTCCGCTCCCATGACCCATCCGTCACCCATGGGCTTGTCGCCATCGGTGTCGACGTTGAACACGGTCATGTCCCAAGTGTTCTTGGGATCATCCTGGCCGCGCACCCGGTCGGCCAGGCCATCGGCCACAGCCTCCGAGTCCTTGTACCAGGTGGTTGCCTTCATCTTGGCGCGCCAGTAGTCCGCGGACTTTCCGGACCGCTCAGCGTAGATGGCCGCAATGTTGTCGGATGCCGAATCGAGCTGATCAGCCAGGTCCCGCATGTCCGCAGCGTTGCCGATGCCGGCCGCGAAACCGTCGTGGATCATCATGGTCGAGAACGGCGCCATTTCCAGCATGCCGGGGGAGGCAGCCTGGGCAATGAACGATGCAGCTGAGGCAGCGAGACCGTCAATGGTGATCGCTACCGTGCCGCGCCGCGCCTTTAGGCTGTTGTAGATGGCGATGGCATCGAACACGTCTCCGCCAGGCGAATTGACATGTACATCCAGGTCCCCGTCGACTCCCGCCAGTTCAGCCAGGAATTCCCCGGCCGACACGCCATAGAACCCGATCTCGTCATAGATGCTGACGAGGGATGGGGCGTTGTCCGCCTTACGGTTCTCGATCTTCCACCAGCGCGGTGCAGCGCTGGTGAGGTTCTGAAGCCGTCGCGTGGACCGCAACGGCCGTGCTCCGCGACTCATTTGCGGCCTCCGGTTTCTATGGGCATGTATCCGTCGCTCATCACCTTGCGGAGGAGCGACGACAGTTCAGCGGTGTCCGGTGCTTTGGCCCGGAGAGTGATGGATTCGCGGTTCTCCGGCTGGACCTGGGTCTCAGTCTGGTCCGCGCTTTCCGGGGGAACGGCGGGGTTCATGCCGGGAAGGGCCGGGGTCGGTTTGGCCGGCTCCTTGAAGTCCATCCCGGGAAGCCCCACGACTTCCAGCACGTCATCCGGCTCGAACCCGGCGTCGATCAGTGTCTTGGCGGCGTTCGCCTTGGCTACCATCTCAGACGCAGCGTTCTCAGCGTTTACGGGACTGGGATCGTCGTAGTCGAACTCCACCCCTTTGCCGGCCGCGCCGAACAGGGGCAGAAGCTTGTGGTTGAGCGTGTCCCGACGACGCTTCAGCCGGGGGAGAACCTGCCAGGTGGTGAAGACTTCCTCACCCGTCTCGGCATTGGCCCGGTTGACATCTTCGGACGAACCCATCATGGCCTTGTGCACGCGCCATGCTTCCCGAAGTTCGTCACGGTTGGCCAGTCGGAGGTTCCCGTACTCCATATCCTTGTTCGTGGTGGTGGAAGGCTGCCAGGTCATGCCATCTTCCAGCACGCCCACATGGCCGGCCCGCGCTACGCCCCGGTGCGACTCGCGCCACCGTTCGATGAGCTCGTCAAACTCGCGCTCGGTCAGGTGGTTGGGGACAGTGATCACACCGCCCGGGTCCGCGCCGTTCAGGAACAGGTTGCGCTGGTACTCAGTGGCGTAGCGCTGCTGCTGAATGTTGGGCATGATCGACTGGACCGGCCCCGCGCCCCGGTAGGGGTCCATCGGGTCCGGTCGCTTTTCCAGGATCACTTCGTTGCGCTTCAGGGGTACCTGTTCCCCGGTCGGGCCCGTGTAGATCCAACCGATCAGGTAGTCGTCGGGGTCCGGCACCGGTTCCATACGGTCGGGACGGACGTACCACATCGACGTGGGGAAACCGATCTCGGTGTCCAGGACCCAGAACGTCTCACCGGTCAGTTCCTCGTGCTGCTGCGCACCCTCGCGGAACTCGAACCCGGAGTGAAAGGAGTTGGGATCGTTCCACAGTTGAATGGCAGCGTGCTGAACTACCTCGATACGCTGGTCACTGCCCGTGTCCCCCGTGCTGTAACGGCGCCGGCCGTCCGTAGGCGCCTTCTTGTACAGGTGCCAGCTAGGGGTGGCGGACGCTTCGGCCAGAAGGCTGATGATGCCGTAGAGGGTTCCGCTCATGCCGTACTGGCGCATGAACGTCTCTCGGTCCTGCTTACCGGCACCGAGGTTGTAGCTGAGACCGCGGGAGCGGGATGCGGGCTCACCGATCGGGATAGGGGGCTTGTTCCCGTTCAGGAGCCGGCGCAGTCCCGGTTTCACTCTTCATCCGCGATGATCAGTTCAAGAACCAGGAGGCTGGCACCGATGGCCAGCCACCCGAGACCTGAATTCAGGTGCCAGGCTGCGTAATCGATGCAGCCTGCACCTGCCACTGTCAGCGGAACGGCCCGTAGGTTGGCGAGTGAAGCCTTGTGCGGTGCGACGATCTTCTTTGCCACGCTCCGGACCACTCCCACGACAGCGGTGATAACGGGGAGGAGACTCAGGGGCTTTCGCTGCGCCCCGTTATGCGTAAGTACAGCCATGGTGTTTGCCTCCTCCGCCGTCAGTATGACTCTGTGTGGCCGAACTGTCCATCCGACTGGATCAGCGACCGCCGCACGTGGTGCAAGTGTGCCACGTCTGTCGGATGACGGTCTTCCCGCCCACGATCTCAACGGTTTCTTCGATCTTACCGCCGGCCCCGCCACATGCGGTGCACGTGCTCATGTCTGCCTGCCGCCTAGTCGAAAGTCGTTTCGATCCGGATCTTTCCGTCGTGGAGGATGACCCCGGCCACTCCCTGACTCGGCTCACAGTTGTAGTGGCCTCCACACCCGTTGTCGTAGATGCGGATCTCCAGGTCTCCGTGGGCGTGGACAAGGATCTCCAGTTGGCGGATCAGTTCCGCAACTTTCATGTCTGCCTGCCCCTACTTCCGAATGGAGTCGAGAGCGGCCCGGACGAAACAGTCCTTGGCTTCCAGCAGTTTCCGCAGGCCCGCTGTCAGCTCCGGGCAGTCCGGAAGTTGCTGGATCATCTCGTCTGCCAGGTCATGGCACGCCTGCGAAGTGTACTTGAGAGGGATCGGGAGGTGATCGTACGCGAAGTGCCTGGCAACCGCGGTAGTGCCCGGGTGCCTGTCGGATGTGTCCATGTCTGCCTCCTAGTATCGGAATGATCTGTACTGCGGTCGCCGTCCCAAGTCTACGTGCGCCACGGCGTACCGCATGGCATCCATGCCGTGATCGTTGTCCTTGACCGGCGCTTCCTTGGGAGCCTGGTTCCCTGTCCGGTCCCAGACGTAACCCACGATCTCGTCCATAGTGCTGGTCGGCCGGCGCGCATCGTCCAGGGACTGATCCCGCATCTCCAGTGCATCACGGCACAGGTACAGCCCTGGTTTGCCGTCACCCCTGGGGCGCATCCGCGCCTGTACCGCCTGGATGCCCAGTGACACATCCTTCTTTGCTGCGATCGTGCTGCGCCCCAGATGCCGTTCCAGGGTGGCGCGCCCCTCAGCGTCGTGGTCGCAGATGATCGCCTCAGGGGCCGACTCCCGGGTGCGCCCCCGGAACGCCTTGATGATCGCCTTGGCGTGGTCCTCCACCAACGTCTTGGTCTGGTAGATCTCCTTGTACAGGTACATGCGGCCGTCGGGGTCAACGGCCCACGCCTGCCAGACGAACGGGTTGGTGTACCCGAAGTCGATGGACCAGAACCGGCGCCACGTCTGAGGCGGTTCCCCAATGTGCTTGTGAATGTGCAAGGCGGGGTCGAATTCGTCATAAACGAGACCTTCAGCCGCGGCCCACACCCCGCCACGCAGGCGAAGTTTCCGCACCCCGGTCAAGGCGTCGAGTTTCTCCATGTACGCCGCGCCGTACTCGGTCAGCGTGCTGCCCTGGTAGATGCGCGGGTTGTCCGTGTGCTGCGAATTGAGCATCTTGGTGCGCCCGCGGTCCGACCTGAGTTTCAGCCAGTGGTTCGGAACGTCGGGGTTGCAGTCCGCGATCAGTTGCTGGAACGAGATCCGACCATTGCGCAGTCGGGACGTGATCGCTTCCCAGTCGCTCTCGGACAGTTCGGTGGCTTCCTGGACGTAGGCGACGTCGTACTCACTGGACATGATCCTTGTGGCCTTGTCGAGACCTCCGATGGAGATCGTGCTCCCGTTGGCATATCTGTACTGCGCAGCGTCCTGGGACGATCCTCCGTACCAGACCACTTCCCCCGACTCCAGCGCCTCTTTCGCCACGTGTTCCTTGAACGTGACCAGGGCTGTGGAGGTGAGGGAGACCGCGGTCTTGCGCAGCATCACACCCCGGGCGTTGGGGTTGGAGATCATCATGGCGTGGAGCTTTTCCAGGGCCGCCCGGGATTTGCCCGTGCCGGCCGGCCCGGAGAGCAAGATCTCCGGGCCGCGGTACTGGAACAGTTCCAGCGCCGTGCCGTAGGGGCGGTATACGTGCTTACCCCCGGTCTCAGTCGTCATGCTGCGCCCCTGCGTCCTGCCGCGCCTTCCACGCGCAGTCGGTACGGTGCCATTTGTAGTTCATCTCCCCGTGACCGCAGTCGCACCCCGGGGTAGGTTGCCCGCTCTGGCCGAAGTACAGATCTACGAACTCCCCGTCATCCATTGAGCCACGCGGCCGGCCGCAGGGACAGCGTCCCGTCCTCGTTCGTGCCCCACCAGTACCACTTGCCGAAGTAACTGACGACCTTGACCTTCACCGCTCCTGCCTCTCTGCCTGCGCCCTGGCGTAGTCGTACGCCTGGCGCCACGTGACGAACTGTGCCGACTGGGGGCCGAACGCCCACCACGGTTTAGCGCTGGGGAGGTGGGACCGCATCTTGTACACGGTCCACTTCACGATTTCTGAACCCCGGGGCAAAAACCGGACGGAGCCGAGAAGAACTCCTCCTTGTGCGGGGCATGAGCCAGACTCGACCCGCATCCGCGCACAGGAAGGGGCTCGGGCGCCGGCTGCTTCGGGGTCCCCAGGTGGTACGTAACCGCTCCACTTTCGCCCACCGAGATCTCCCCCAGGTAAATGGTTACCGTGGCCGTGGCCGTGGCCAGGTCGCCTGGCTCATGGGAGACTCCGATCTTGGCGACCTGGTTCGTGATGTCGGCCCCGTTCAGGATCACTCGAACGGGGATCAGTCGTTTGCTCACGTCAGCTCCTCCGGGTTCACGCCGATGATGATGTGCTCAACCGGGGTCACGGTCACGTTCACCTTGGCTGGCAACTGGCCCAACTCTTCCGCGACCGCGCGCAGGAACGATCCCTTGACGCGCATCATGTCCGCTTCCGCCATCGTCGCGCCGTCCTTCTGCGCCTTAGCCTCAATCGCCTCGATGTCGGCCTCGTACGTCGCGATGCGGTTCAACTTGTCCGCCACCCACAGGCCGGCGTACTTGTCGTCAACGTTGGCCTTGATCTTGGCGATGGCCACGGCGTGCTTCTGTTTGAACTCAGTGATCACACTGGGGACCACGCCGTACTCCCGCGCCATGTCCAACTGGGTCCGTTGTGGATCAGCCAACTCACGCATCAGGCCCAGTTTCCGCCACGGGGGGATCATGGTTTTCGGCTTGCGACCCCTGTTTGCAGGAACGTTCGACAGCTTCTGACCAGGCTCCGCGATGGCGGGCAAGAGAGCCGGCTCATCCGGATCGGGCTCAGGAGCGGCGTCATTCACGCCTCTGATCAGCACCATTGTTCACACCCCGGTTCACGTACGGACTTGACGAATCTCATGCTACGGCATGGGAAGGGCCCCGAGTCAGCCCCGGGGCCCTGATCCCTACTCCTCGTTGTGCCCGCCTTCCCTGGCCGGCTGGTCCTCCCACTGCGGAGGGGCCTCATCGTCGGTTTCCTCGTGCTCCCGGCCCATCAGTCGTCGTCCTCACTGGTCGGGAAAGGCTCCGGTGCCTGGTCCTGGGTGTCGGTCCAGACAACCTCCCCGGGGTGCTGGGGGTCCTCGTTCGCCTTGGCGCTCATCGCCCGATCCCCTTCTCTCTGAAGTCCTTGCAATAGCACAGGTGGCACGCGGTCTTGCTGCCGTTCTTGTGCTCGGCTGTGTGCTTCACCCGCCAGTGCCCGCACTTGACGCACTTCGTCTGGTCCCACAGTTTCACGGGACCTCCGGATCGATCAGGTCGATCAGATGGTCTACTCGCCACATGTCCACCATGTTCCCCGCGCCCCACTCTCCGACCTTTGCCCTTTGCTTCTCTGCCAGTTCGTGTGCGTGCTGGTTCAGGATTCGGTCCACGTCGGCGTCATCTTCGGGTCGGGCGATCCATATACCTGTGCCGCGGTACCTGAGCGAAATCAACAGTTCCTCTTTCGCGCTCAGTTTCTCGTGCCACGAGTCCACTTCGCTCCCTCCGGATCGATCAGGTTGGCAGCATCGTCCGAGCCATCCCGGTAGGCACTTACCCCCGGGCCATAGAAGACACCGAACTTGCCGGGCATACCAGAACTCCGGATCTTCTCTGCCAGTTCGTGTGCGTAGGCGTCGATCAGGGCTGAGGCCCGTTCGCTTCGGTCGGGACTGTGGGTGCCACCGCTCATTACTTCGGCGTACAACTCGTCTCGTGCGCTCACTTCGCTACCTCCGGGTCGATCAGGAATGCCGCGCGGTTCATGCCCACGCTGTACTGGCCCGGGTCGTTCTGTAGGTCCCTGTCCGCCCGGATCTTCTCTGCCAACTCGTGTGCGTGCTCGTTCAGTGCTGTTTCCAGGAACCCCCTAGCGTGTCCGGGGGTCATGGCTGCGGTACTGGTGATGATCCTAAGAAGTTCTCCCCTGTAGGAAATCACTTCGCTCGTTCCACTGGTGAGGGTGCACTCCGGGTGCGGGTGCACTTCCTCCCCGTTCTCCTCGTAGCACAAACCGCAAACCAGCAGCCGTGCGTAGGGTTGCTCACTCACTTCTGTACCTCCGGGTCGATCAGGTCTGCAGCATCGTCCAGCCCCGCCATGTGGGTGAGAAACCCATGAGCGTAGGACCCGTCAGCCTTCACCGGGAGGGGCATCCCCCGGGTCTTCTCTGCTGCCCTATGAAGCGTGTTGTTATGGATCTCTATCAGAGCTTCGTTGCACAACTCCAGCCATTCGTCGCCGTCACGGGAGTTGATGAATTCTTCCCATGTGCTCACTTCGCTACCTCCGGATCGATCAGGTCGGCTGAACCGCTCATGTGCCGGTGTTCCGCGCTGTCGGGGTCGTACTTGCAGGCGTCTCGCATCCCCCGGATTTTCTCTGCCAGTCCGTGTGCGTAGGCGTCGATCTTTGCTGCTGCTTCGCGCCGTGCCTCGTCGTCATCGGCACTCGGCACGGACCCGAACAACAGCTCTACCAATTCGTCTCGCTCACTCACTTCTGTACCTCCGGGTCGATCAGGTCTGCCAGCCGGTTCCGGCCGGAACGCCATCCGTTGGCGTAGTACCAGCCATAGTGGTCCAGCACGTCGTTGTAGCCCTGTTCGGTGGCGCGTCGCTGCTGTTCTGCCAACTCGTGCACGAACGCCCGGGATTCGGTGTCCAGGTCCGCGAAGGTCATCGTCACCACTCCTTGAACGTGTCGCAGTAGCAGGACTCGCAAGCCTTCAGGTCAGCCATGAAATGCTCATCGCGGCTGTGGCCGCAGGAACAGAGTTGCGGTGGAAGGTCCCGGGTCACGTGCACGTGGGGCCTTCGTGTCAGGTGGGGAAGCGGCAGCGGTGCCTGCAGGGTGTCTCCGGGGAGTGGTACGTCCACCACCGTGATGCCGGGGTTCTTGCGGAGCGGCCAGGGAATCCAGGGCTTGTGACGACCCCGCGGGGTCCGGGTGGCCGTGATCTCCCAGAGATCCGCCTCCAAAGTCCGGCCGTCCCGCTTCTGCGCCACCAGGGCGAGGCATCCAGCCGCGTCCGCGATGGAGTAGAAGTGGTTCCACGCCTCGACACCTAGGCCGTTCTTCCCGCGCTTGCACTGGATCATGACCGGTACCGGGTGACGGGTGATGCGGTCCGCCATCAGGTCGAAAGCGACCAGGTCGGCTACGCCCTTGCTGCCCGCGGATCGGACGACGTAGTAGCCCACTTCCTCAAAACGTTCACGTGTGCGGTTCTCAAAGTCCGCACCTAGCCTGTACTGTGAACTTGCCATCTGAGCCTGCCTCTCGGATCGGTTCCCGGCCCCGGTATCCACGTACCGGGGCCGGTCTCGTTGTCAGACGAGCCGGATCGACTCAGCGGGGGCGTTGATGCTGGACTGTGCCGCACCTTCACCGATGTAGAACCGGACTGTGAACACGTGGGGACCGTTGCCCGCCATGGAACTGGTCGGGTGCACGAGACCCTTGACCTTGTAGCCAACCTCCCCAATAACCCAGTGCCCATCGATGGTTCCCGCATAGGTCTTGCCGTACTCCGTGGTAGCCACGACCGGCGTGCCGTTCACCATCGCGTTCACGGCTTCCTGAGTGTTCATGTCCGGCTCCTTCGTTTTCCGCTTCCCTGTCCTTCTGGGGTAAATCCTCCTCCGTCTGGCTAGGAGTGTCAACCCCTGTCTACTACTTGTTCCGGGCAGGGGTGGTGGAACACCCCATCTTCCGGCAATCCGGGTTCGTGCACATGGTCAGCACCCCCTCTCTTGGTTCTGGATGATCCTTCGGTACCGGACCACGGAACGACTGGAGACTCCCAGCCGGCGCGCGATGTCCGGGACGGTCTCCCCGCGAGCCGTGAGGACTCGTGTCGCCTCGATGCGATCCTTCCATGCCAGGCGGACCGCTCCGTACCCGGGGTGGCTGGTGAGGACCGTGTCCAGGTCGAACGGGTCCGACTCCGTGTAGAAGTCGGGGCTCCGCCAGTTCGCCTCACCCTTTCGCATAGCACGCTGCCCAATCGTCCGCGGCCTTGCTGGCACCTGCAGTGATCTTGACGCCCATCCACTCGAACGACAGGGCCGACAGGACGTGGTCCCGGACCTCTGCCAACCGCTTCCGCGGGACGCTGCAGACGATCTCATCGTGCACAACGGCCCGGAGCATCGGGTGAACGGCGGGGTCCAACCGGAGGAGACCTTCGCACATCAGGTCCCGCGCCCCACCCTGGCCCATCAGTGCCGGAGCCTGGGTGTGCGCCCGGTACGGATCGCAGCGCATCATGCGGCCGAAACCGTTGTCCAGGAGCGCCCCCGCGGCACCTATGGACCTGATCCGCTCCCGCCACTCGCACAGTACGGGGAACCGGTTGGTCATCTGCTGGTCGAATGCCTGAGCCACCTGGGGGTCCACGCCGGACTTGATCAGGCCGTTGACGCTCATGCCGTAGTTCCAGCCGTGCCCGCATCGCTTGGCGTTGTCCCGCCAACCCCCGTCGTGCCGGCCGAACACCAGGTCGGCAATCTCAGCGTGGGCGTCCCGTCCGGGGGTGAACAGTTCCATGTACGCCCGGTCCTGGGACAGTGCCGCGATGGCGCGCATGTCGACCTGGTCGAGGTCAAACGTGATCAGGACCTCGCCCGGTTCGGGGAGGAAGACCCCGCGTTGGGCGACCTTTTTCTCCCCGCGCTTACCGATGTTGGTCAGGGACGGGCGTGTCATGGCCCAGCGCCCCGAAGCCTGGTCGGCCCCGATACCGCCGTGCACCCGGTCACCGATCAGGTGGTTCTGAATCTCCTGGTACTTGGCGGTGACTCCGGCAACTTCCTGCATCAGGGTGAGCATGGATGACGCCCCCGGGGACACCCCGGGACGGGACTTGAGCGCCTTCAGGGCGTCCCCCGAGACCGAGACGGAGCCCTTGTCCGTGAGCACCGGTTCCAGGCCGTCGCGGGACAGCATGTGCTCGAACCATTCCTTGCCCAACTTGGAGCCCAACGGGGCCTTCCCGCCGGTCCGGGGGAGTCCGTAGGAGTCGTGCAGGGACTCCAGGGCGTTGACCCGGTTCATCTCCTCCCACCGGACACGCTGATCCAGGAGATCGGTGTCAATGCGCCATCCGTTGAAGGTCATGCGGTTCTGCAGGGAGACGACACGCATCTCCCGGCGTGCGTACGGGGTCAGGGCAGGGATCAGCGCATCGTAGACGGCTCGGGTAGCGGCCAGGTCCCCCCGGAGGTACGAGCGGTAGTCCGGGTCGTCCACGGGGATCTTGTCGTATCCTCCGTGCCGGTCCGCCAGCCCCTTCAGGTCGTCAGTCTTCCCCGCGACACCCAGACGGGCCGCTACCGCGTCCAGGGAGTAGTAGCCGGGAGTGGACCAGGGTTTCTGCCCCCGGGCTCCCGGGGGGTCAGCGAGCCTCGCCAGGACCATCGTGTCGACGGCTCCGGCGGAGAGTTTGGCGTAGTCGCCGCCTTCGTGCCGGGCCAGGGCCGGAATGTCGAACGCGAGGATGTTGTGGCCGACCTTGACGGGTGCGGCCTGGATGGAGTGGACCGCGGCCCGCTTTGCCCCCGGGTCGGAAGACACGGTCACGGGTGGCTGTGACACGCCCACCAGGCGGACGAACGGACCCTCGTGCTGGCCTTTGTACAACTGGTCGGCCGATGCGCCTTCCAGGTCGAACACCAGGGCCTCAGACACCGGTTACCCCCAACTCGCTCATCCTGTTGCGAACCGCCTGGACCTCCGTGGACGCCATGATCAGTTCGGCGTCCTGAAGGTCGAAGTTACCTGCCAGGCAAGCCGTAGCGGACCGCTGCAGGTGGTTCAGGGAGGCTACCCAGTGGTATTGCATGTTGCCGTCCGGGAGCGCCTTGTGGCCCAGGATGGTGCTGACATCGGAGTCCAGCGAGGTGCAGTCGTAGAAGAACCCCTCAAAGTCCTGGGACGCCCGGTCGGAGTTGACGTTCGCCATGTCGTTACCGAGCACCCCCAGGTCGTGACTGCCGCCGTTGGCCATCCAGGTGGTCACCCGGTGGGACATCTCAGCGGGTGTCGGGGGGAGAGGGTGGGCGTGCAGGGTAGCGGCCAGGAGGATGCCGCCTGCGGCTGCAGCCAGTACAAGGGTCGTGGTGGAAGCGGAGCGTTTCACGGTTTGCCTGCCTTGGTTCCGTGTGTCGATGGGTGTCTAGCACTGACCACTATACACGTTCTGTGGTCCGGTCAGTCAAGGGGACCAGGTCGGATCTTGAGAAAGGCCGTCGACCATACCGATCGGTGCCGGGTGTTGTAGGGGCCGGCCGGCGCGGGGTCGACGGTCGCCGCGTAGGTGCCGACGCGCCGGAGGTAGCCAGGGGACTGGTTCCGGCTGTGGGCCACAGCGAAGCTCCGAGCCGTCGTGTGGCTAGGTGGGATCTTCGCGGCCGGCTGGGTGGTGATGCCGACCTTCGCCATCTCGATACGTACCGCCAGTTCCCACGTAGGCATTGGCATCAGCAGGTTCCGCCCGACGTACTGGGGGTTGGAAGCCAGGTGGGTGAGGCGGGGAGAGCACGCGTTGCGCTGGTCCATCTCGATCTTGTACTGAACCGCCTTCGCTCGACGGGTGATCTTGCCAGTGGGCCAGTTCAGGACCGGGGGCAGGGGGTTGGTTTCGAGGTAGGTGTTGAGGCTCATCAGGACGGGGGACATCTGGATCACTCCTGGGGGGTCGTTGCGAGGGTGAAGGGCAGGAACGGATTCAGGGGCGCGGTGGCAGAAGTGGCACTTCCGCCACACTCCTGCTCCACATCGTTTCTCGGCTCAAAAATCTCTTTACCTTCTTTACTGTTCGTCACGTCTGGAGCTCCCGGGGAGAAAACTGCCACTTCTGCCACCGACCCCCCGGAAGGCTCGAACCCCTGTTCCCCTACCGGGCGGATGATCACGTTCAACCCCCGGTCCTTAGTCGGGGCAATTCGGACACGCTCCACACCATCGATGCTGGTCAGACGCGCGATGAGCTTGTTGCGGCCAATCGTGTGCCCGCCGTTCTCCTTCGCCCAAGCCGCGAACAGGGCGGAGAGTTGGGTGGCAGTTGTTGCCTCCGTGGGTGGCAGTATCGTGCGGCCCAGAACTGCCACCACCGACAGCATTTCTGCCACCCACTGCCGGACCCGGTCGCTGCCTTGCTCAAACTCGTCCCCTACCCGGGTGTCCGTAGGGGCGTAGTTCCCGCGCAACAGGTACCGCTGATACGCCCGCACCCATCGCTGGACGATGCCCGGCAACTCCTCCCGGAGCTTGGCTTCCAGGGAGGCATCCTCACGCCCCTCGAAGCTGTGCCGGAAGTGGAAGGGCTTCATACGGTTCGCGTAGGCGCGACTACTCTCCCCCACAGCCGGGAGCTCGTTGGCGCTGAAGGCGAACAGTGCGGTGTTGGTGAACTTGAACTGACCCCCGTACTTGCGGTTGCCCGTGATCGGGTCCTCGCCCGTCATCATCTTGAACACCGAAAGGTCCGCTACATCCTTGGGGCTCAGGTCCGCCGCGGTGTTCAGCACCTTGCCGTAGACGTTGGCCGCAGCGAACCGGTCATCGGCCAGGGCGTGAAGGGTTACCGCGCTGGTGTTCTCCCCGCCGGCCACGGCGTCCAGGAGCCGCAGGAACGTGGACTTACCGCTATGGGACGGGCCGTAGGCGAACAGCGCCTTACCGGGAGTCCGGGAGGGATCGAGCATCGTGCCCGCCACTTCCTCCAAGTCGTCAGCCTGTTCCGGGATGACCTCCATCAGCCACCGCTCATAGACGGGGCAGGAGGCATCCGGGTCCCAGTCGACCGGGTGCTGGGTACGGGACATGTAAGAGGGGTCGTGCGGGAGCATGGCGCCGGTTCTCAGATCGACCATGGTGTTGAGGAAGTTGGCCAGCGGTTCGAGCATCCGCTCCGGGAGGACGCGCTTGTCCCGGTACAGGATCGACTTCACCGACTGTTCCGCCGACGACGTGTGCGCGGACCGGTGCTGTTCACCCAGTCGCAGCGACACCTCCGACATCAGCGCCATGGAATCGGGGCGGTACACACCTCCCGTGTAGATGGAGACGTGCTGTTCCGCTGTGAGCGCTGCCGGCTGGGCAGAGAGGATGTCGGTCGCCAGGGTCTGAACCATGAGCCCATTCTTGTCGAAGAACGGACTCGCCTGGCGATGGGCAGGTGCCTTGCCGGGCGAAGCCTTGGCGCGGCCGATCCAGCGCGACAGCGACTTGGACCGCTGACCCTCCGGCATCGTGGCCAGAACGTCGTCAACGCCCTGCTTCCCCTGAGCGGGGGTCCGGGCGAACGCAACCGCCACCGCGCCCGCCATCTCCAGCTCCTCCCGGAACTGGGTGGCAGCGTCATGGACATCCCGGTTGGTGCCCATGTCCCCGTCGAACATCACGACAATGTCCCGGTCGTCCACCCAGTTGAGCGGGAGCTTGGACCACGCCCGGCACCCTGCGATGCCGTATACCGCATAGTGCCGGGGAGCCCAGGACAGCACGGCAAGGGCTTGCTTGGTCCCCTCCACCATGAGGATCGGAGACGTGTCGTCGTCATCCCTCAGCCTGTTGAACGGGAGCTGGACCCCCTTGGGGCCGATGTACTTGGGGCCTTCCCCGGGGTTGTCGGGGCGCATCTGGTACGCGCCGTTCTCAAGACCGGGGCCCCTCCACGGGAACGCCAATCCATCAGGAGTGGAGATGATCCCTGAACTGTCGATCACGGCGTCAGTGATCGCTCCGGAGTCTTTTAGATACGCCCGGTGATCAGGGGTTACTGTCATTGGTGCCTGCCTCTCAGTAACGGTTGTCCGGGACCGGTTCAGGAACCCTCGCGGGTGCCGTCCCGACCGGGTGCCCCATCATCACCCCCGTTACCCTCTGTCGTCACCTTCACGGCATCCAGGTAGGCGGTCAGCGACGCCTCCGAGACACGGACCGCGCCGGTCAACGGCCTACGGGTCGTGCTGTACTTGTGCGCGACCAGCCGGCCGTCACGGATGTATCGGTCCAGGGTGCGCATAGAGACACCCAGCCGGGCAGCGGCCTCGGTCCGGGTGATGAGCTTATCGGTGGTGTTCATGAGGATCACAGTACATGGCGTGTCTCGACTTGACAACTCCTGTCTAGTGGAGGAGAGTGGTTCTCAGAGGGGCCGGGACGACGAAAGCCACCGGATGGCAGCGCAAGTTCCGGCCCCTCTCACCGACAACGAAAAGAAGGCAGGTAGAGATCATGACAAAGATCAAGCTCAGCGACACGATGGAAGAGGCTCTGGTCTACCTTGGTCGCGGCGTTTACCGTGCCCATTTGGAGCCGGGTAACCGTACGCTGGCAGCCCTGGAATCCCGCGGGATGATCGTCTGGCACACAGAGGCTTTCACTTCCCCCGTCCACGATTCCACTCGACTCTGGAACGTCACGCTGGCCGGTTGGGCGTGGCTGGCGGACCAGGGCATCGACCGCCCGGCGGACGCTGGCCGGATGACGCTGGAAGAGGCGTGGAGCGACGCGGAGGCGGAAACCGCCTGCGACGCGTGGATCGCTGCAATCGACCGGAGCCTTGCGAACTCCGCAAAGGAAGATGCCGAAGCCCTGATGGACGCTACGTTCGATGACGGCCGCTACACCCTGGAAGAGGCGTGGAGCGACGCCTACCCGATGCTGGCGGACGAAATCCTGATCAACACGACCGGGGTGGACATCACGGGTGTAACTGAAGCTCTGGCGGACGACCCTCGCGGATACGAGCGCGGTTGGGATGAAGGCCGCTACACCCTGACCGAAGCCCTGGCATACGCATACACGCCCGGGGGCCAGGTCGCATGCAAGCACGGCCGGGGAATGGCGGACACGTGCGACCCCTGTTCTGACGCGCGGTTCGAGAAGGTCCACGGTCTCCGGGCCGGGCACACCGCAGGGCAGATCTACGAGGAGGTCATGCTGAGTTACGGATTTGACCCTGACTCTTTGACCTTCGGTATGTACAAGGGCGTCCCGATCCCCATGGACGTGATGAACGACTGGCGCGGTCCATTGGGCGGCGTGTGGCGTAGAGGCGTCCAGTCCGCTCAGGGAGCGCCGCAGATGGCCTTGTCCGCCGCGCTGCCCGCGTTGGGCGACCCTGCGTACGAGTGCTGGTCATGCCACTGGAAGTTCACCAGCCAGGCCAACCTGGAGAACCACCTGAAGGGGCACCAGAAGTGAGTAAGGAACTGCTGACGCTCCGTCCGTACCAGCGAGAGGCTATCGACGCTGTCACCTCTGCCTGGTCGGACGGGGTCAAGCGGCCTGCGGTGGTTCTCCCGACCGGGATGGGGAAGACCGTGGTCTTCTCTCACCTGGCCGCGGAATTCCACAAGGCCAACGGGGGCCGGGCCCTAGTCCTGGTCCACCGTGACGAGCTGGCGGACCAGGCCGTATCCAAGCTCCGGTCCGTGGCGCCCCACCTCTGGGTGGGGAAGGTCAAGGCGGGGGAGAACGACGTAAACGCTGACCTGGTGGTGGCCAGCGTCCAGACCCTGGCCAGCGAGAAGCGACGGAACGAACTGCTGAACGCCCGCGCCGGCGGGATCGGCCTGGTCATCACGGACGAGTGCCACCACGCCGTAGCCCCCACGTACGGCAAGGTCTACGCAGGCATGGGGAACGCGTTCCACGTCGGCTTCACAGCGACGCTGGCCCGGTCGGACGGCATCGGCCTGGGCTCCGTGTGGGAGGACGTGGTCTACTCCAAGACTCTCGCCTACGCGGTGAAGCACGGATTCCTGGTGGCTCCCCGCGGCCGGTCGGTCAAAGTGGACGACCTGAACCTGGGGGGCGTAAAGAAATCCCGGGGTGACTTCCAGTCCGGGGACCTGGGAGAGGCTCTGGAGCACTCCAGCGCACTTACCGTGGCTGCTGACGCCTACCTGGAACACGCGAAGGACCGGCCCGGGGTCGTGTTCACCCCGACCGTGGCCACGGCTACCGTGATGGCTCAGGAGCTCACCCGGCGGGGCATCGCGTCCGCTGTGATCTCCGGGTCGACCCCGCGCACCGAACGCCTGCGGATCTACGATGCATACCGGCGGGGAGAGATCCGGGTCCTGTCGAACTGTATGGTCCTGACTGAGGGATTCGACGCGCCGTGGGCATCGTGCGCTGTCATCGTCCGGCCCACCCAGTCAAATCCGCTGTACATCCAGATGGTTGGCCGGGTACTGCGCCCCTTCCCGGGAAAGACAGACGCGCTGATCCTGGATGTCGTGGGGGCATCGCAGGTCAACAAGCTGTCGACCCTGATCGACCTGGAAGAGGGGTTCTTCAAGGAACGCCAGCCGTGCCCGAACTGTGACTGCCTTCCCTGCGAGTGCCTGTGCTCCGAGTGCTACCAGCCGAAGCCCTGTTCCTGCCCCCCGAAAGCGCAAGCCGAACTGATAGCGGTAGGGTCGGGCAAGGACTTCGACCTGTTCGCCGCATCGAAATCCGCGTGGGGACAGACTGCCCGGGGAGTCTGGTTCGTGTCCTGTGGAACGGCCGGATACGTTTTCCTGTGGCCTACCCGGTCGGGGGAGTCGGGGACCTGGGATGTGTACCTGGCGCCCCTGGACGACCACGGGGCCCCGCTGAAGTGGCAGGGTACCGACTACGCCGGCATGCCCCTGGGAACCGCCATGGCATGGGCGGAAGCAGAAGCGGAGGAGTTGGGTGCCTACCTCACCCGTAAGGGAGCCAGGTGGCGCAAGGGAAAGCCTTCCGACTCCCAACTCAACTACGCGCGGGCTCTAGGGTGCGTCGTCCCGGAAGGGGCAGCCAAGGGAGACTTGGCGGACCTGATCAGCAAAGCCAAAGCAACCCGGATTTTCGACCAATACGCAGAAGGAACCCCCTCATGACCTGGGACACGGAGAGCGGGACCATGATGATCTTGTCGCTTATCTTCACGGTGGCTGCAGCGCTGATGCTGATCGGATCAGCGCTGGCGCACCGGATCGAGAACAGGGCGGATCGGGAGTGGCGGGAGTACATGGACTCCTACGCCCCTGGATGGAGGGACCGAGATGGCGAATCTGGGTCCTGAAGAGGAACAGGTACCGCTGCACACCCGGGAAAAGTTCGCGTTCGCGAGCATCGTCCAGGTAGCGACCTACACGGGGCCGCGGATGCTCCTCAGTCAGTGGGCGACCCCGGGCGACACAAACCCTCACGCTGAACATGCGTTGACCGTTACCCTCGCTGCCATGTGGCGGGACACCGAGAGGCAGGAAGAGATCAATGACTGAACGACGGAACCTCGGACGCGGGACATGCCGGGTATGCGGTGAGGAGTACAACCTGACCAGCAACCGGCGCATCAGGTCCCACGGGCCGCGGGACAACCGGTGCGCCGGCGGGAGTGACCACCCCGTGGATGTGGAGGTCATCAGTAGCGATGGGACCTCCACCCCGGTACTCGACAACCCCAACCCGCATCGCGCCCCGCTCACCCCAGAGGAGATGCGGCCGGTTGCTCCGACCGTTCAGGAGGCTCCGTCTGCCAACCCTGACCCGGCCCCGTTCACCACCGCGGTTCCCGTGTCCGCGACCCCGACCATCCGCGGCGGGGAATCCGTTCGGACCGGCCCGGAAAAGAGTGACTTCGACCAGTGGGGCCGGTACAAGATCCCGGACCCGGCAACGGGCAAGGTCTCCGGCCGGCAGCGCGTGACCACGTTCGTCAAGATGATCAGCGACCAGTGGGGGTTGTCCCAGTGGCAGCAGCGCGTCCTGCTGGTTGGTGCAGCCTACAACCCGGCCATCGCAGCGACCGCTGCAGGCAGGGACGCCAAGGCGGACAAGGCTTTCCTCGACGGCGTGGTGACCATCCTGAAGGATGCTGCAGGGTCCAAGGAAGCTGCAGCGTTCGGAACCCGGATGCACACGCACACCGAGCGCCTTGACCTGGGGATCATGACCGAACAGGAATTCGCTGCGCTGCCCGACTCGGAAGCGCGGGACCTGTTCGCCTACAAGGAAGCCGTAGAGGCTGCTGGCCTGGTGGTGGAGCGGGAGATGGTCGAGCGGACCACGATGGTTCGCTCCCTGGATGTCACGGGGACCATGGACCGGGTATTCAAGCTCCCCAACGGTGACTACGTCATCGGAGATGTGAAGACCGGCCAGGACCTCTCTTACGGCTGGCTGGACATCGGGATGCAGCTCGCCTGCTACGCCCAAGGCATCAACGAGAACGGAGTTTTTGACTGGGCCTCCCGGCAGTGGATTCCCGGCCCCAAGGTGCGCACGGACTTTGCGATCGTGATGCACATGCCCGCAGGTAAGGGGACATGCACGCTGTACCGGGTGGACATCAACCAGGGTTGGGCGAACTGTGCTCTGGCCCGGTCCGTCCGCGACGCACGCAAGGTCCGCAACCACGCGGAAGTCCTGGACCTGAGTGCGGTTGCGATGCGGCCGGAAGTTTCACTCCCAGGTGACTACATTCAGGAGTCGGCCAACCGTGCGGACGAAAACGACCGCAAGGAAGCCCACAGGAACCGGTGCCCTGTGTGCGACTACTTCACAGAGACCTTCACGGACATGGACCATCACATGGCGGTCCAGCACCCTGGTATTTGGGAGGACACGTCCGGGGAAGATGAGCGCATGGTCATGCCCCTCGAAGTGCAGCCGCACAGCGAATCGTTCGGGTCGCAGGCCGTCCCGGAACCCGCCCCGGACCCCCGGGACAAGGCCCGTGCGGCCATGCACGCAGTGAAGGACAAGGGAGCGGCGGCCCAGGTCTACCGGTTCGCTGCGGAGGTCTGGCCGGCGGACACGGCGTTCCTGGCCGAACTGGTAGAGATCGGGAAGACTGCCATCATCCCGTTCTGAGAAGTCACCCGTAGGCAAGACTTGACGCGGGGAGACAACCCGTGCCATGCTGAAGGTCCTGGGGGAGATGGTCGAGGGTCCGGATCTCCCGGTGTGGCGACCCCTGAGTTGAGGACTCCCCCGCTTCCTTAGGGGTCGCCACTGCAAAAGGTTTCGGAGACTGATCCTCTCCGGGGCAACGAGTTTCGACGGAGACTCGTGGAGACTCGTGGTGACTGTTGGTATAGCCTCCCTTAGGGGAGGGGGCAGGGTCCGATTCCCTGATCATCAGCGCGGAACAACAGGAGGGGACCGTTGAGAGACGGTATGCACCAAATGTTTACCGCTTACGGTCGATGAGTAGGCCATCCCTAGGCTCGCCTCCCATCCTCCGTAAGAGCTGAACGGTACCCGGCGTCGAAGGTACCGTTCAGCCAACAACCGAAACGACTCGAAGGAAACCGAAACCAAAATGACTTCCCCGTTCAGCACTGCCCCCGGAGACAACCCGTTCTCGGTCGCTGTCTCCCCCCCGTCTGTCTTCCCGAAGATGGTCCAGCTCAACGGTATTCTCCTCCTGATCCGTCCGGTCAAGTTGGAAGAGAACCTGATCAACACCCGGTTCATGAAACCCGGCCAGGCTCCCCAGATGTACGACCGTCTGACGGCCGATGTGGAGACCATTGACCACATCCCGGCGGGTTTCGACACTAACGTGTTCCCGTCCATGTACATCAGCGGTACCCGGATCATCACCCAGGTCCGGGGAAACCTGGCCACTGGGCAGCCCATGCTCGGTCGCCTGTCGCTGTACAAGCCCAACGAGGCAGCGGGCGCCGGTAACCCGTGGGGCCTGTTGGAGCCGACCCCGGAGGATGTGCAGCTCGCGCTCCGGTACGTCAACGGCACTCACAAGCCGTCCCCGGTCGCGGCTCCGGTCGCGGCTCCGCAGTACACGGCTCCGATCGCTGCCCAGCCGCTCCACCAGGGAACCAACCCGTTCGCGTAGTACCCCCGGCCCCGCCACATCTCCCAGGTGGCGGGGCCCGTTCCGGCTCACGAATACCACAGAATGTGATGGAGGCAGGGAAGTGAAGAACTACACGGCAGCGGACTTCGGTCCCAACGGTGAAGCGGTAGCAGCTCTGATCGAGGCTGCGCGGAACCTCACCTCAGATCAGGTGACAGAGTTGGGGGCAGTTTGGCGTGACATCGGGAAGAGTGCCCCGAATGCTGCCTGGGATGCAGCTTGGATGGCAACCCGGGGGACCGCCTGGGCTACCGCCAGGGGCGCCGTCCGGGGCTCCGTCCGGGACGCAGTCCGGGATGAAATCTGGTACGCATCCCAAGGTTCCGCCTGGAACTATCTCACCAGATACGCAGTACTGGACGCCACAATCGCTCTCGCAACCCAGGACCTGATCAGCGAGGAGCACTTCAACACCCTGTACGGCCCGTGGTCGAGCGTGATGGAGGCAGGAAAGTGAAGAACTACACGGCAGCGGACTTCGGTCCCAACGGCGAAGCGGTAGCAGCTCTGATCGATAGGGCGAGGAACCTCACCTCGGATCAGGTGAAAAGTCTGGGTGAAGCTTGGAACGC
>Ga0137398_10000021_pt1 | contig 40250 bp, 39 predicted proteins | sample czorhiz216metaG_FD_106659 | JGI IMG/M metagenome (GOLD analysis project Ga0137398, IMG submission 106659) | Vadose zone soil microbial communities from Angelo Coast Range Reserve, California, USA - czorhiz2.16 metaG | ecosystem: Environmental > Terrestrial > Soil > Vadose zone | place: USA...
TCCTCGGGCCAGCGTCTTCGAACGGACCGAAGTGCGGGAGCTTCAACAGAAGAGTCGGCAGGACCTGATCCAGCGGCTCGAGCAGGAGTCCACGGTGGTGAAGACTTCAGCATCCACGACAGGGGCGGAGGAAGCCGCATTGCAACAGGCTGCCGTCCAGCAGCGCCAGCGCGTGTTGGAAGCGCTGCGAAGAGCGCCTGTATCTGGGCGGCTTGTGATCCATCTTCGCCCCGACCGCAAGGACTTTGGCGGCTCGCCTGACGATATCGAGCTTCGCGCGAGCGATTCGCTCACGATTCCCAAGCAGCCCGGGAGTGTGCTGGTCATCGGGCAGGTTTACAACTCCAACGCCCTCACCTTTGCGCCGGGAAGAAACGCCGCGTGGTATCTCTCCCGTTCGGGAGGCCCCACGACGCTCGCAAACAAAGGAGAGATCTTCATTATCCGCTCCGACGGCTCTGTCACCGGCGGAAAGCAGGGAGGCTTCTGGTCCGGAAGTGTGCTCTCCTCGACGATAGGTCCGGGCGACACAATCATTGTGCCAGAGAGGCCACTTCTAGGCAGCAGCACGCTGAAAAATGTACTGTCGGTTGCGCAAATCGCGTCGTCTGCTGCATTGGTTGCAGCTGTTGCCATACCGTGAGGACAGATGCGCACGTGGTGTCTGATGACGATTCTCGGAACAACGCTAGTGTTCAGCGTTGGGAAGGCTAGTGTGTCGTACGCACAGGAACAAGGGGCGAAGCCAGCGGCATCGGAAACCGCTTCCGATAAGGACAACCGTTCTTCAAAGACCGATGTGGCGACGGAAGCGAACGGTGTGAGGAAAACGTCCCAGGGAACGCGGACAGGATTGGTGGGAAGGTTCTTCAGTGATCAGCGAGAAATTTGGACGAGCCCAGCAAAGCTTCGATTCTCTGATACGGAGTGGCTTGTTCCGCTCAGTGGAGTCACGGCTGGACTTTTTGTAACAGACCGCGATTTCAGCAAGCACCTGTCGCAGAATCCCACGACGATTAGTCATTACAAAACACTATCAAACGCTGGTGTAGCAGCTCTTGTTGGTGGGGCCGGTGGAATGTGGGCGATGGGTCACGTGGGTCACAACGAGCACTGGAGTGAGACCGGTTTTCTGGCGGGTGAAGCGGCCCTCAATAGTTTGGTAGCGGTCGAATCATTCAAGTACTCGCTGCGGCGCGAACGACCGTATCAGGGCGATGGCAGCGGACCGTTTTTCCAGAGTGGTGGCACGTCCTTTCCTTCCGAACATGCTGCTGCGGCATGGTCCGTGGCCGGGGTAATTGCGCATGAGTATCCCGGCCCGTTCACTAAAATCATGGCGTACGGTTTGGCTTCTCTGGTTAGCGTCTCGCGTGTGAAGGCACGTCAGCACTTTCCATCCGATGTGCTCGTCGGTAGTGTGATCGGAAATGTTGTTGCGCAGGACATTTACAGCCGCCATCACGATTCGGAGCTCGGCGGCGGGGAATGGCGATCGATCAGCCAACTGTTTCGTGGCGATGGAGACTCCTCCTCGGCCAATCAAGGCTCGCCGTACGTCGCCTTGGATAGCTGGGTCTATCCAGCCCTCGACCGCTTGATAGGGATGGGCATGATTGACAGCGGGTTTACGGGGGTACGGCCCTGGACACGGAGCGAATGCGTACGAATGCTGACTGAAGCTTCGGACAAAGTTGACGGGGGACCTGCTGCAGCACAAAGGATTTATCAACTTCTTGAGACGGAATTTAAGGAAGATCTAGAAAGCGCAAGCACGGTCGCACCATTTCGTGCACGGATCGAGTCTGTCTACACTCGTTTTACGGAGATTTCCGGCGAGCCTCTCACAAACGGTTACTATTTCGGGCAGACTCTCATCAATGACTTTGGTCGTCCGTATGAGAGAGGATTCAATTCTGTCACGGGGTTTTCCGCTTGGACAACTGCGGGCCGTTGGGTCGGGTACGTTCGGGGCGAGTACCAGCAGAGCCCTTCCGCGCCCGCGCTCCCAGAATCGGCGCGAGTGGTGATATCCCAGACCTTTCCTTTCCTGCCGGCACCGCCAGCTACGCCCACGCCATCGATTCATCAGCTTCAGCTCCTTGACGCTTACGTGGGGTTGAATTTCAACAATTGGCAGGTCACTTTTGGCCAGCAGAGCCTGTGGTGGGGACCCGGCGAGGGCGGTCCAATGCTATTTAGTAATAATGCTCCGCCGATAAGTATGTTCCGCATCAACCGTATCGCCCCTTTGGAACTGCCCCACTTTCTCCACTGGCTGGGGCCGATGCGGACGGAATTCTTCCTTGGGCAATTGACAGGAGATATATTTCTACAGAATCCCTCTGGGCTCATCGGGCAGTACGGTCAGTCACTCGATCCGCAGCCCTTTATTCATGGGCAGATGATCAGTTTTAAGCCGACGCCTAATTTTGAGTTCGCTTTCTTCCGAACTACGATTTACGGTGGCCCCGGCTATCCGCTCACGTTCCACAGGCTAATCAGCAGCCTTTTCACGACCGGCAACGAATTCGCTGGTGGTGTTTCGAAGCCTGGAGACCGCCGCTCGGGATTGAGCTTTAGCTATCGCCTACCGTGCTTGCGCAATTGGCTGACGCTTCATGCCGACGGGTTCACGGATGACGAGTTTTCCCCCATCGCTTATGTGAACGTCTCTTCGTGGCACGCCGGGCTCTATCTGTCACACTTCCCACGCTTCTCGCGGCTGGATCTTCGAGTCGAGGGCGTTTACACAGATGTGCCGGGAGGAACTGACATTAACTCTAAGTTCCCGGGTTCTTTTTATGGAAATGCGACCTGGCGTAACGGTTACACAAACAATGGAGACTTGATTGGTAGTTGGATCGGCCGAGGCGGACAAGGGGGTCAAGCTTGGTCGAACTATTGGTTTAGCCCCCGCAACCGTTTGCAGTTCTATTTCCGCCACCAGAAAGTTAGCCAGGAGTTCATTCCTGGAGGTGGTTCGCTCACAGACGCGGGTGTCCGGACCGAGTATTCATTGCGTTCGAACGTCAATCTTTCTGTTTCCGTGCAACGCGAGCGTTGGCTTTTCCCCGCGATTCAGCCGAACGAAGCCCGCAATGTGACCGCCTCAGTCGGAATTGCATTCGAACCACAAAAGATGTTTCGCTCCTCTCAAGGCGATACGGCAGATGTACCGAGCGCACAAGGCGGGCGTCCATGAATTTCTCGGCTAGCGCCCCCGTTCGTCAGCCGGTCCCTGAGGCGCCGGAAGACCACCTCCCCGTCGCGCCTGAACCTGCGGAAACACCGCAAGTTAACGGAAATTCGGTCGCCCACCTGCGGCTTCTCTGGGATCACCGCCGGCTGCTGGCTCGTGTCGCGCTGTCCGCCTTGCTCGCCAGCGCGCTGATTGCTTTCCTCATCCCTGTCCGATATGAGTCCTCTGCGCGCCTGATGCCGCCGGATAACCAGTCCGCGTCCGGCCTCGCGACCGCTGCTGCCGCGATGTCTGGCGTCGGTGCCGGGTTGGGGGGCGCGGCCAGTGATTTACTTGGTCTCAAGAGCACCAGTGACATCTTTGTCGGAATCCTTTCGAGCCGGACGCTACAGGATAAACTGATCCAACAGTTTGATCTGAAGAAGCTCTACGGCGTGAGCCGTATGGAAGATGCGCGAAGTAACCTAGCGGAACGAACTAGCACCGTCGTGGACCGCAAGAGCCAAATCATCACAATCACAGTCACGGATCATGACGCGAAGCGCGCGGCGGCCATGGCCCAGGCGTACGTCGAAGAGCTAAATCGTCTCGTCGCCGAATTGAGCACGTCCTCAGCGCGGCGCGAGCGCATCTTCCTCGAAGGGCGATTGCAGGCCGTCAGTCAGGATTTGGAAACGGCCGAAAAGGACTTCAGTCAATTCGCAAGCAAGAACACTGCCGTCGATATCAAAGAGCAAGGCAGAGCCATGGTCGAGGCGGCGGCTACACTCCAGGGGCAGCTCATCGCCGCGCAGTCAGAACTCGAAGGACTCAAGCAGATTTATACAGACGACAACGTGCGTGTGCGCTCCGTCCGAGCACGGATTGGCGAGCTGAAACACCAACTCGGAATAATGGGCGGGAAGGGCGAGGACTTGTCCGCTCCCTACACCAACCAACAGGGCTCTCTCTATCCCTCAATCCGCAGACTCCCTTTACTCGGCGTGCCGTACGCAGACCTGTATCGTCGCACAAGGGTTCAAGAAGCGGTGTTCGAGACTCTGACCAAACAGTACGAACTAGCAAAAGTGCAGGAAGTGAAAGAAATCCCGACGGTCAGAGTGCTGGACATGCCGAACATTCCAGAGAAGAAGTCCTTTCCACACCGGTTGCAAATTATTTTTGTCGGAACGCTTATCGGGCTTGCAGGTGTCGTGGGATTTGTGTTTGGCAAGACGTCCTGGCAGGCGATCGAAGTGAACGACCCGCGCAAGGTATTTGCGCAGGAAGTCTTCCAGACTGCGAAGGCTCGCATGCCCTGGGCGTCCAAGAATGGATGGGCGGGCACGGATCAGGATTTGGGGAAGCTGGTTCCACAACAAGAGGATGCGGAGAAATCCGTAGAATCTCGATTGAAGTAGCTGTAAGTAGTTGTAGTCAATAGAGTTATTTTGATTTCGGCCGTGTGGCTGACGGGGCGAAGCTGTATCCGGCGAATTCGGGGACTTCCGTGATGATTAGCATTTCGGGACAAAACGAGCCACAAAGAGAACAACTGCCAATGGAGTTTGTGGAACCTCGCTGGTATGTTGCCCACACCAGTGCGAACCACGAAAAGCGAGTGACGCAGCAGCTTCTGCAAAGATCCGTCGAGCATTTTCTTCCACTCTATGACACCGTCCGTCGCTGGAAGGACCGGCGCATGAAGATGCAATTGCCGCTTTTTCCGGGCTACGTCTTCGTGCGACTCGCGCTGCGCGATCGTCTGATGGTTCTTCAGGTTCCCGGCGTCGCCCGGCTCATTTCTTTCAATGGCAAGCCGGCAACTCTTCCCGACAAAGAAATCGAAGCCCTTCGTACCGGCTTGGCGGCGCAGCTCCGCGCCGAACCACATCCTTACTTAACGATCGGACGCCGGGTTAGAGTTAAAGGCGGACCGCTTGAGGGAGTGGAAGGGATTCTCATCCGCAAGAAGAAGGGGTGCCGCGTGGTGATATCGTTAAATCTCATCATGCGGTCAGCCGCTGTGGAGGTCGAAGCTGCCGATCTGGAAAGAATCTGACGCTGCCACCCATCCCCGGAGGGCTCTGGATATGTCTGGTCGCAAGAATTGCTTCTCAAACTGGAGACGGGTTTTCGCTGGTCCCGCAGGTCAGTCTCTATCGACGTCAAGTTCCGATGCGGATGTCCATGGACAGTAGTTCCCGGTCGGTCGCTAACGAGGCTTTACTTTCGGTTTCTGCCGAAACGAAAAGAGGTCGGCGAGCAAAGGGTTGGCAGGGATCTTCGGTTTTCGGAATTCCGACACCGGCAAAATTGATATCGGTGGCTTATGGCGTCGCCGACCAAGCTCTCGCAGTTGGAGCCGGATTCCTTGTAAACGTAGCGCTGGCGCGCACACAAACAAAAGAAGAATACGGGATGTTCGCACTATCTTACTCGGTCTTTACGTTTCTCTCCGGCGTGCACAACGCGGCAATCCTTGAGCCTTGTACAGTTTATGGATCCGGAAGATATCGCGATCGTTTACCCGAGTATCTGCGGCTGATGATTCGCAGCAATGCGCTTATTGGTGTCCTACTGAGCAGTGTATTGCTGTTGAGTGGCTTGGTGCTCTTGAACGTCGCACCACAATATGCTCCGCGATCGCTATGGGGACTCGCATTGACCGTGGGGGTTCTCTTGTCGGGTGCTTTCTTGCGGCGTGTCTTCTACCTGCAATACAGGGCAGACCTTGCAGCCAAGACTTCTCTTGTGTTTTTCATCACCGTGGCCTGTGGGGTCTGGCTAATGCTTAGATTGCACCGATTAGATAGCTTTTCTGTCTTCTTAATTCTCGCTCTTGGATGGATCGCGGGGGGCGCCAGTTTTGGAAGAAAACTTGCAACGGGAAATCCTAAGCTTCGCTTCATTGAACTAGAACCTCGTTATTGGCGGGAACACTGGAAATATGCGAAATGGGTTCTCGCAACGGCGTTCGTATTCCAGTTCATAAACCAGGGGTATTACTGGATCGTAGCAGGCTTTCTTTCCGTGAAAGACGTGGCTGAACTTAGAGCCATGTATCTGCTCATCGCACCGGTAGATCAGGTTTTCATCTCGTTGTCATTTTTGTTTCTTCCGGTCCTGGCGGCGAATTATTCGGCGCAGAAAATGGGCAATTTCTTCTCGCAGTGGAAACGCTACGTATTAGCCGTTGCGGGCGTAACAGCCGCCTTCGCCGTTGTGGTGCGGGTCCTAGGGAATCAGGCATTGCATACCATTTATTCGGGTAAGTTCGACGGTCTTGCTAGCTTGCTTTTTGCAATCGCTTTCGTTCCATTGTTGATGGGAATTGGCGGCACAATGAATGACGCGCTAAAGGCTTTCGAAAAACCCAGGTTGGTTTTCTATGCCTACCTTTGCAGTGGGGGTGCGACTTTCCTGGTGGGGATTCCGCTAGTGATCCACTTCGGTTTGCGGGGGGCAGTCTATGGTATGCTCATTTCTGCCGCTACCTACACTCTGGCCCTTGCGGTGGGATTCTACTCTGCGATCCATACTAGGTTCGCATCCCTTGCGATCGGAGCAGGCGAACAGTAGTTCGCATATCATTCTGCATTTAGCCGAGAGTCGATCATCGATTTGCTGGCATCCGTTCGACGCTCTCTCTGGGGAATTGCGTTACCGCATGGGATTGACCACCGAAACCACCACCGACCTGCATGAAACTCGAGAAGAGTGAAGAACGAGGAGATTTGCTTGTAACCGGCGGCGCTGGGTTTATTGGTTCTGCCCTGGTTCAACAACTGATGACTGAAGACGATGGCGCCGTCGTCATCGACGTCGACAGCCTAACCCACGCCGGCAATCTGGAGTCCCTCGAATCCGTGTCCAGTTCTCCTCGTTATCATTTCGAGCGCGTGGATATCTGCGACGCCAAATCCATTCGTGAGCTTTTTGAGCGTTACAATCCCGACAGAGTTATCCCTCTCGCATCGGAAACGCAGGTCGATAGATCGATCGACGGCCCGGCAGCTTTTATTCAGACCAATATCATCCGCACCTACACCCTGCTCGAGAGAGCGCGAAAGTACTGGACAAACTTATGTGGCTCCGTAAAAGAACGATTTAGATTCTTACATGTCTCCACCGATGAAGTCTTCGGGTCGTTGGGTCCGACAGGGCATTTCAGCGAAACAAGCCCTTACTCTCCCAATTCCCCCTATGCATCTAGCAAAGCTGCTGCCGACCACCTTGTTCGCGCCTGGCGCATTTCATACGACTTGGCGGTACTGCTCACCAACTACTCTAACAATTTCGGGCCACTCCAAGTCCCAGAGAAGCTCATCCCCTTGATGATCCTCACGGCCCTTGAAGAGCGGGCGTTGCCCCATATACGGCGATGGTCAAAACGTCCGCGACTGGCTTTACGTGGAGGATCACTGCGGGGTCATCCGGAGACTACTTACTGCGGGCAAAGTCGGAGAGGGCTACTAATCAAATTCGTGAAAGACCGCGCCGGACACGACCATCGCTACGCCGTCAATCCTTCAAAAATCACCGAGGGACTCGGCTGGACGGCGGTGAGAGTTTCGAATCCGTCTTACTACCAGACCGTGCAATGGTATCTAGCCAATCTTTCCTGGTGCGGAAGAGTAATGGACTGTACCTACCATGGAGAGAGATTGTGGGTTAGTTCATGATTCGAAAAGGCATCATTCTAGCGGGCGGAAACAGTTCGCGTCTCTATCCGGTCACTCGCAGTGTCAGCAAGCAGCTCATGCCCGTCTACGATAAGCCAATGATCTATTACCCTCTTAGTACTCTCATGTTGGGTGAAATCACCGACATCTTGGTGATCACTCGGCCCGAAGAGCAGAGCCTTTTCCAATTTCTGTTGCGCGACGGCACGCAGTGGGGGATCCACATTCGGTATGCCACTCAGCCTGAACCGCGAGGGCTGGCCGACGCCTTCTTGCTCGGAGAGGAGTTTATCGCCGGAGATCCAGTCGCTTTGATCCTCGGCGACAATATCTTCTACAGCGAAGGGTTAAGTAAACTCGTACGAAGTGGGGCGTCTCTGGAAAGTGGGGCATGTGTCTGCGCCTATTATGTGAAGGATCCCTCACGGTATGGCGTTGTCGAGTTCGCCGATGGACAGATCAAAAGTATTGAAGAGAAGCCCTCTAAACCGAAATCCAGCTATGCCGTCACTGGGTTGTATTTTTATGATTCGGAGGTATGCCAGATTGCGAGCAGGTTACGACCCTCCGCTCGCGGAGAGCTGGAAATCACTTCGGTAAACCAAGTCTATCTTGATCGGGGTTCACTCAAAGTCGAAGTCCTAGGTCGCGGGACAGCGTGGTTGGACACTGGCACTCACGACTCTCTTCTTGAAGCGAGCAATTTTGTTGCGACCATCGAGCGCAGACAGGGCCTCAAGGTTTGCTGCCCCGAAGAAATTGCCTACCGACAAGGGTTCATAACTGGCGAACAGCTTGGAGCTCTGGCGAGGCCACTCGCACACACAGAATACGGCCAGTATCTCCTTGGACTTCTCATAGAAGGAAAGAAATATTTCAGTGAGTCCGAGGCAAACTCCATGCCGACTAAAACGAATGTGGCGGTTAGTTGAACTGATCACTGTTTGGGGGAGCACATGTTAGCCAACTCTAAAGAAATAAAGGTCGTTGCTGATTTGAACAAGCTGGCATGGATTGATCTCGTTACGTTTTCGGACCCAGCGCGAGGCAGTTTGACGGTGGTTCAGTCCGGGCAAGATATTCCTTTTTCCATTGCTCGAATCTTTTATATCTACGGGTCCCCGAAAGAGTGCGAACGCGGCGCGCATGCGCACCGCGAGGCGGAGCAGGTATTTATTGCGGTTTCGGGAAGTTTCTCGCTCGATGTGACCAACGTGCACAAAAGCAACACCTATACATTGAAAGAGCCAAACCGCGCTGTTTATGTTCCCCCTTTTATCTGGGCGCGTGTGCATAACTTCACCAGCGATGCGGTTTGTCTCGTACTGACGAATACAGGCTACGATCCGACCGACTACATTCGTGATTGGGATGAATATGTTTCGGCGGTGGAGAAACTCACACGATGAACATTCCGTTTTTGGAACTCGCTTCTACTTATCTTGAGCTGAAAGCTGAGATTGACGTCGCGGTATGTGGCGTGCTCACCAAAGGCTGGTATGTCCTGGGAGAGGAGGTCACCTCTTTCGAAGCAGAGTTTGCACGTTATCTTGATGCCAAGCACTGCATCGGAGTCGCCAGCGGTCTGGATGCTCTGATCCTTGCGTTAATGGCGAGCGATATTGGTCAGGGCAGTGAGGTGATAGTTCCTTCGAACACCTATTTCGCCACAGCGCTGGCAGTCAGTCGTGTTGGCGCGCAAGTGGTTTTCGTCGAACCCGATCCACAAACGCACAATCTCGACCCCACTCGACTTGAAGCTGCTATTACGGAGCGCACTGCTGCGGTAATCCCAGTGCATCTTTACGGGCTGCCGGCAGACATGGATCCCATCAATGCCCTCGCACGTAAGTACGGTTTCCGGGTCATTGAGGACTCAGCACAGGCACACGGATCAATATATAAGGGTCGTCATACGGGAATTCTTGGCGATATCGGGGCCTTCAGCTTCTACCCTGGGAAGTGCCTCGGGGCGTTCGGGGATGCCGGAGCAGTGGTAACAAACGATGATGATGTTGCGGAGAAAGTACGAATCCTTCGAAATTACGGCTCTCAGGCAAAGTATTTCAACGAATACAAAGGGTTGAACAGCCGCCTCGATGAACTTCAAGCGGCAATTTTGAGGGTCAAGCTTCGACATTTGGACGAATGGAACCTTCGTCGTAAATCACTTGCAAGGCAGCTGCATAGTTATCTGTGCGAAATTTCCGGAATTGCTCTGCCATTGGAGCCCCCCGGATTGCAGTCCTGCTGGCACTTGTACATTATCCGGACGGCTGAAAGAGATCGCGTGCAGGAGGCGCTGAAGCGTCGAGGGATTGGAACAATGATCCATTATCCCTTGCCGCCATATCGCCAGAAAGCTTATGCCGAACTACGTCTGACAAGAGGTTCTTTTCCAATTGCCGATCAGCTGGCGGAAGAGGTTCTAAGCTTGCCGATGGGCCCACACCTTGTGGAAGTTGATTGGATCCCTGTGCTTCGAGACACGATTCTGGAAACGCTTGGAACTCTTGCCCGCTCTGATCGCAAACAGAAACACAGTGTGGCCAGTAACAGCCCTTTCTGAACCATGACCTTGCAATCTCAAGCACTGAAGAACATGGCTCGAACCTTCCTTAGGCATTCGCCTAGCATCGAATCGGCTCTTCGCAGACTACATTTTACGTCTCAATTCCGGCTCGTGCCACCCGGTGAGCTTTCGCGCGTCACTGACGAGCTTTCGAGTTCTTGGATGGATGATGGAATACCGGCGAAACAAAGAATAGTGGTTGAGCGGGAGCTCGCTGGCTATCGAGCCGGCAACCCCAACCGAGTGTTTGACGCCTTGGTGGACATCCTTCTCCATAATATTCCCGCGCTCGAGAATAGAAGTTTCCTGGAGATCGGCTGTTCCAGCGGATATTACTCTGAAGTGTTGCGCTGCAGAGGACTGGCGGTGGCGTATCAAGGTTGTGACTTCTCCACGGCACTTGTCCACCTCGCTCGGGAGAAGTACCCGTCGATTCGATTCGATATTGAGGACGCAACTTCGCTGAGTTACGGAGCAAGTTCTTTTGACATTGTTGTTTCTGGCTGCTGCCTTTTGCACATTTCCAAGTACGAAAAAGCGATCACCGAAGCCGCTAGGGTTTCCAGTGAGTTCGTGGTTTTTCACCGCACACCGGTCCTGCATCTAACGGGACCTTTGTTCTACACGAAAAAAGCGTATGGGACCGAGATGCTGGAAATCCACTTCAATGAGCAGCAACTCGTGCGCCTATTTGCGGCGAACGGCCTTCAAATTATTGATATGAACAGTCACCTGTCTTTGCCAAAGAGCAGAACATCAGACTCTGTGATTTACAAGACCTATCTGTGCCGGAAAGCGAAATGACAAGCATTAAGCTCAATCAGGGCGGGCCGACTGACGGCGCCCACACTCCCCTCTATCTACAGCTCACCAATATGTACGCTCCTGCGTGGGGGTACGGTGGGCCCGTTCGGGTAATGTTCGACTACGCCCAGTGGATGAGGGGTGAATTTCAAGTGGCAGTCTTCACCAGCGATATCCATCACGATTTCTCGCGAATCCCTGTCAAGTCGGAAACCATCAATGGGGTCTCCATCTACAGGAGCAAGCTTGCTTTTCCGAGACTTGCGAAGTGGGTTTACCTTCATTCGTTGTTCATGTGGGTAAGGGCTGCGCAGCGAATCCGTTCTTCACCTGGCCCGGCCATCCTTCACTTCTCTGATTTGCGAGGTGTGGTTACCCTTTATGCCCTTTTTTTGAAGCTTCTCTTCCCAAGGCAAGTTACACTCGTACACTCCGCGTTCGGGTCGCTTCACTACAAACGGAGCATTCGCCGCAAACTCTACGATGTTCTGTTCATGAGGCCATTCGTCAAACTAGTGGACCTTCGCTTGGTTCAGAACGAGCACGAGCGCGATTCGTATCGCAAGATGTGTCACACATTCGGAGGTAGCAGCCGATCGCTGATCTTTCTTTTGCCTCTTCATGTGGACGGTGTTCCGTGCGACCCGGCATGCTTCACCGAAACGGGGAAGAGTCTAACTGCGGTGCGGGAGTTGCGGAGAGCTTATGGCGTGCCGGAGGATGCGGTTGTCTGCATGTTCTTGGGTCGCCTGCACCCGGCAAAAGGTATCCTCCGGATGATTGACGCCTATCTAGAGTTCTCCCGGTCATGCTCGAGAGGAACCTTGCTCTTGATAGTGGGCCGCGATGATGGTTTCCAAGCAGTTGCTGAAGAATACATACTCCAAAAGCGGATCCAGGATAGGGTCCGCATTGTGAACAACGTCTATGAAACCCGGTTTGACTATTATTTCCTGACAGACATGTTCCTCGGATTCCCGACCATTTACGAGGAGACGATGCTTTCCTCCATCGAGGCCATGGCATGCGGAACGCCCATCGTGGTTTCGCGGGAAGCAGACATCCCCTTCGTGGAAGAAGAGCAGGCAGGGCGGGTCATCGATTTCGATCTGCGAACTGCGGCCGAAGCTATGGAAATAATCACTCAGGACTTGGGTTCTTATCAGGTGAACGCTCGGCGGGTCGCCGCGAGCCACTTCGGTGGAGCTGCCGCCTCGAGGAAACTGAGCACTCTTTTCCGGATGGCGATTTCGGGAAACCTTGCTCCTGAGAACCTCATGCGAACGGAAGCTCTTGGACAAGCATGGCCCGCCGAGGAATCATCCTTGAAACGCGCATCCTCGGTGGCGTCCGGGGGGTGATCGCAAAATTCCATAAGATTCCAACCCAAAGTGAAAAGGATGAAAATCATTTCTGGAAAAGAGAATTGAAAAGGTTGCGTGACCCAGCAGTGGGTCCCATTTTGTTCGCCCCGCCCAGACAGCTGCGCACGACTCGGTATTGCACGCCTAAACTCCGACAGATCATGGCCTGGTCGTACAAGTCGTGCGAGGACGCCAATACCTATCAATCGGATTATACCGGCCAGCTGTTAACGGATCCCTATCTACCGTCGTGATGAATAAGAGTTTCGCTTATGAAGTGACTCTGCCATCAGTGAACGAATTACCCAGCAAGTTAATGTGTATTCGAAGAAGCTGAATGCGTCCACAAAGCGCCACAAAGCGCGCGGACTGCTGGTTCTCGGCATTACAACGGGACCGCTGCCGTAGCGAAGCTCCGAGCGCTATCCAGATGACAATTTCAAGAAGTCTATCTCGTCGAGAACTTGCGGAGCCACCTGAAGATGAATTGGCCCGGGCCGACTGGGAGTCGCCAATCGAGCGCACTTCCACGGTAGCAGCCCGGACAGTGAGTCCCAGTGTCGGCCCCACGATAGGGAACATAGAGAGAGACGAGTGCTAGCCCGCACACTCAACAGCTTGCGATCGTTCATAGGATGGGATCGTTTTACCCATCGGTCAGAACGAATGTACACGTTCCGACGGAATATAATGTCTATTCTGCATCGAGTTGCCATGGCGATTGGCGGTGACAAGGTCGATGATTACGTGGCCTTCGACGAAGAAGTCTCGCGAGAGATCCGGCAGATAACATTGGGAGGCACAGTATTGGAAACGGGGTGCGGTCCCGGCACGGAGGCTATTCGCCTACTGAGGGAGTTCGGTGCAAGGCAGGTTATTGCCACCGACATATCTTTTGGCATGCTGCAAGCTGCGCGCAAGAAATACCCGGAGCTCCTGCTTGTACAAGCAGATGCACGCCGTCTGCCATTTCGTGAAAACGCGTTCGCCGCTGTCTATAGCAACTGTATGTATCACCATATTGAAGTGCCGGACCGCAAGTTGGTGCTCGAAGAGAGCCTGCGTGTCTCACGTCATTCAGTGCTTTTGAAGGAAATCGCAGGCTTTGAAAACAGATTCCTTAACGCGAGCTATACGCTCTACTACTCTATCGTAGATGGGTCGGCGTACCGGCCGACCGTTGAACGATGGCTAGAGTTCCTGGGTTCGCGGGTACGAAGATGTATCCGTCGCCCAGAGCGGGCGCTGGTGTTCCGTTACGTTTTCTTTGTTTTGGATTCTGCCGGAAAGGAAACCATAGAGCAAGCGCTGCCGGGCAAGGAAATTCCGAGTGCGGCTGGTTGATCGTGGCCATGAAGCGAGTCTGCATCATCCAACCCGTACTCACGAATTACTGTTTGCCAGTATTCACGGAAATGTCCGTGTATTGCCGGGTGGACCTCGTCTACTCCCCAGTGGATGCCAGATCTGGCTTTGGCGTTGCAACAAGGTCCGAGACGCCAGGCGTCCGCCAGCTCGTTGTTCCTACGTACAAGCCTTTAGGCAGAAGGATCGGGATGATTCAATGGGGTATCGGAAAATACATCTACCGCCAAAGACCCGACGCCATAATTATCTTTGCTGACCCACATTATTTAAGCTTTTGGACAACTCTCGTCTGGGGCAAACTGCTGGGCATCCCGACTTATGCTCATGGGCACGGACTCTTCAAGAAACACAAGATCAGCCTTCTCTACCGATTAATGGTGACGGTCCTCTTAAGACTGATCAGCTCCTACATCTGCTATGCCCCGATTGTGCGGCAGTCTTTCATCGACCATGGGTTTCCCGATCGGAAGCTATCGGTGGCGCACAATTCGCTGACGAACCACTTCTCCGTGCAGCCGCAAGAGAAAAGCGGAAACGAACGGGGGATCCTCTTTGTTGGCAGGCTTCGCAAAGGTAGTCAGGTCGAATTGTTAGCGCGCGTGATGGAGAGAATCCGCGGAAAGGACGGCCTGCCTCTGACGCTGCATGTAATTGGAACCGGTGAAGAAGCACACCTCCTGCAGAACAGGACGAAAGACCGCCCTTGGATTGTGTTGCACGGCGATATTTACGACCAGGAGCGAATTCGCGAGATCTCGATGGATTGCTTTTCGGGTTGTTACCCAGGGAATGCGGGCTTGAGCGTGGTTCATATGATGTCGCTCAGCCTTCCGGTTGTTACCCACGATGATTTGCCCTCGCATCAGGGACCTGAGCCCAGTTTCATTCGAAATGGCGTGGGCGGACTGCTATATGACCACAAGAATCCGGAAGAATCGCTCTACCAGGCCATCAAGTCGCTCGCTACTGACCCCCTACTGTTGGCGAGAATGCGGCAATCGGCTTTCGAGGATTACAAACAACTCGTGAAACCGCCGCTCGCGACCAGATTCTGGTCAATCATAAGTGAAGGTTGGAACATACCCCAGCCGAGTTCCCCAGCCGTGCATGGATGTACATCGAAGCAGCTGTAAACGAACCGAATCGGACGATTGGCTTCTAGTGTTGGTTTCTCTTGAGAATTTTCTACCTCTTTCTTGTCGGCACTTTGTTGTGGAGTTACTGGAAGGCTTTGCTTCGGCTTCGAGTCGAGAGTTTTCCGCTCACGCCGATCCTTGGGTGGATGGCCGGACTAGGCTACTTTCTTCTGGTGCCTCTAACATTGTTAGTTCTGAATGGTGGCTACACGATTCCATCTTTTTACGATGCCAATGACCTGTACGCCTCAGTTGATCTTTCGAGTGGTCAGTATATCATTCCGATGCTTGTGGTTTGGCTTGCACTCCTGTTCTCGTTTCAAGCAATCGTGTTACTCAAGCCAAGACCGAAGGCGTGTGCCACCAAGCAAAAGATTTTCATCAATGAGTTTAAGCTAAGGAGGATTCTTCTTCTCACCTTCGGGCTTGCCCTGTTGGACTACGCAGTCAGCATTTGGATGCTGGGAGGCTTAGAAGCCTTCATAGTCTCGCACTGGTATAACCGTCAACTTGAGATGGTCGAGCGATTCGGAGATGCGTACGTTCTTTACACGCAGTTGTCTCTCGCGAACCAAATCATCTTCACCGCGGCGGCTGCACTTTACACTGCTCGACAATTGCAGCTGCGAATACTGAATTGGCGATATTCCGCGCTGATCATTTGTGCTTTTCTCTTGCAGATGGTCATATCCGGGAACCGTATTTTTACTGCACTATATGGATTATCCGTTCTCATATCTTGCTGGACCTACTCAAGGAAGAGGCTAATCGCTAGGCTGTTGATTGTTTCACCGGTGATACTGCTCATCTTCAGTGCATGGGGTTATTTTCGCCACAATTTAAGCACCGTTTCCGAAGACATCCCAACTTACTTGGAAGGAGATCTGGGCAACCGCACTATGACGACCTTGATGACCGTGACCGAAGGCGCGGGAGTCATGGTTCTATTACATATTGTCAAAGACTTTGGTGGCAAGTTTGATTATCTTTATGGTTTAAGCTATAGCAAAGCAATTCTGTTTGCCGTGCCTCGACGGTTCTACCCCCAAAAACCACACAACTTCACAGCGCTCATCGCCCACGTCTACGAACCGGGAGAGGACACGAGTCTCGGAACAACGCAACTCGGTGAACTCCACGCGAATTTTGGCATTCTCAGTGTGCTGCTGTTGCCCTTATTTACGATCCTAATTTTGCTGCTGTCCGATAAATTGTTGCGAAATATAGGAAAATATGTGCTGCTGTCAGGATTGCTCTTTATGCTTCTAATATGGACTGCGCGAACAACTTTTGAAGATAACTTCATCACATTTCTGTTTACCGTGCTGTTGATCAAGAGTCTCCGCCTTGAGCAGGGGCTCTGTTATCAGCAACCAGCTGAAAGTTAGGGCGCATCTGAGGTCGGGAATCATGACGGTGAACTCGCGCAAGCTGGAAAAAGTTAATCTGGGCTGCGGCCCGAATGCTCCGGCCGGCTGGCTGAACGTAGACGGTTCTTGGAACGCGTGGTTTTCGCACCACCGCCATCTTCGAAAGGCCCTGGAAACAGTTGGTTTGATCAATCCGAATCTCGGTGCACAATGGGCGGTGCGACCTTTGGTGCATGATCTTACAAGGCCCTTGCCATTCCAGAAAGAGACATTTTCAGCCATTTACGCCTCCCACGTGCTGGAGCACCTTTACCGAGCCGATGCGCAAAGCCTTTTGTTAGAGTGCAGACGAATTCTCAAACCGGGCGGCACAATTCGACTGGTGGTTCCTGACTTGCATTCTATGGTTAAGGATTATCAGCAACGGAAGAATGGCAACAATTCTATGACCGACAAGGCGTCGGCCGCCAATCGTCTAAATGAAAGACTGGGATTCCGGAGCCCGTCGTCGCCAAACGGGAATTTTGTCCTGAAGTTTTATACAGTCTGGAAGGACTTTCATTCCCATAAGTGGATGTATGACGCAGAGTCGCTGATCCATAGCTTGGAGCTATCCGGATTCAAAGAGGTTTCAGAAAAGAAGTTCTTACAAAGCGACATTCCGAGCATCGAGGAAGTCGAAGATCCAGAGAGAGTTCTCGATGGTGCCGGCATCTGCGTAGAGGGCAAGAGACTTTGACGCGGACGAATGGAATTGCGGCAAAGAGCAGAGAATATGACCGGTCCTTACGCCATTGGTGACCCTTTGGCAATCGAGCAGGGCAAGCACATGCACTCTTTGTGGGGGGCTTCTTAAGGATGCAAAAGCCAGGTTTTTAACACTGGCTTCGGTATTGATGGCGTCTATGAAGTGAGACGCTCCCTTCACTGTTGCTTAGACCCTTCAACGATGCCGCCCGATTCCTTTCTTAGCCACGCACTGCGGGGAAGGGCACAGAGAATGTTGCCGACTGCTGGAGTCACGGGGATGCGAATACCAGCTTCTTCGTGAAACCGACTTGGATGACCGCGCATCGCGCGGTACTGCGACTAAGTGAAACGATAAGAATTGGGGCGACCTTACGCATTACTGAACGCATCTCTCAATTCGGGAAGGAAGAAAATCATTGCGGAGTTTCAGGCACTGGACACCACGATACATCTACCACCGCTTAGGCCTGATGGTTTACGAGCGTACGCATCCAGACACGCCGTGGCTCACTCAGGCAAGCGTTGACATCCTGGAGAACTGGCTGAAGCCCGGTGATCGAGGCATCGAGTGGGGATCGGGACGCAGCACGATTTGGTTTGCGGAAAGAGTGGGAAGCCTTGTGAGCGTGGAGCACAATCCGGTCTGGCACAAGCAGGTCGCCACAGAACTCAAACGGAAGGGGCTGCGAAACGTGGAATATCATCTCTGCGAGGATGAGCAGCAATATTGCACCGTTGCAGAAAAGTTTCCTCTAGAGAGTTTTGACTTCTGTCTCGTAGACGGCGAGGAGAGGGACCAGTGCGCCTTGGCAGCGATTTCTCTGGCCAAGCCAGGCGGCATCGTGATCGCGGACAACTGCAATTGGTACTTGCCCACCCACAGCCACTCTCCTTTCTCACGAAGGCCCGCGCAAGGCCCATATACGGAAAAATGGGCCGCCTACCTCGATTGTGTGAAGGGATGGCGTCAGATTTGGACGACCAATGGGGTAAGTGATACCGCGTTGTGGGTGAAACCCGCGGACACGCGTCAATCGAATCCTTGCGATAACCTATCGGAGCAATTTTCCGTGCGCGTTCAAACGTAGAACCAGTGGTACCCGAAGCGACAAGAAATATGCTCAGCTACCACACGACCGCCGAATTTTCTAACGGCCAAACTGAATCACAGGCCTTGTCGGCGGCTGCATGCATTCTATGCGGAGGACCGCTCACAAAATGCGAAAGCCAGCTTTTCGACACCCGCTTCGGGGTGGAAGGCGACTATGAGGTGCGGCGCTGCCCTCGCTGCGACCTGGAACAATTGTTTCCGGTTCCGACACCAACAGGACTCAAGAATCTCTACGAGACGTATTATAACTTCGGGGGAGAAAGGGACACTCTCTACACTAGATCCAGAGAGCGATTCCTTTTCTCCTTTCTCTACCGCCTTTGGACGCGGATCGATGACGATGCCGCCTTTTATCGGCGAACCGGCAGGGGACGACTTTTGGATGTCGGTTGCAATGAAGGTCGAGGGTTGCGGATCTATGCCCGCAACGGGTTTCAAGCGGAAGGGCTGGACCTGAATGAAACTGCCGCCGCGGTGGCACGGGAAGCGGGCCTGACAGTTCATACGCAGATGCTGGAAGAGTTTAATCCGGGGGCTCCATACGATGTCGTGGTCCTGTCCAATGTGATGGAGCACTCGCTGGATCCCCGCAAGATGTTGCAGGATGTTCACAGGATTCTTAAGAATGGCGGTCAAGTTTGGGTCAGTTGCCCGAATAGCGAGAGTTGGTTGCGCAGGATATTTGGCAAGTATTGGATCAACTGGCACGTGCCATTTCACACCTTTCACTTCACTTCGAAGGTCCTGCTTAGATTGCTCGCAGAAACCGACTATGCGGGGGTTGAAATTCGCTCCGTCACTCCAGCACCATGGGTCGCACAGTCCATGATCACCTACTTCTTCGCTCGGAAGGGCGAAAAGAACCGCCAACTGCGGAATCCATTCTTGGTCGGACTTTTCATGCTAGTTGCTAGGTTCATTCTCTTTCCAGTGTTGTGGCTTGGAAACCGGCGTGGCCGCGGCGATTGCTTGCTTGCGATTGCGACGAAAGCCTAGGGGAAGCGCAAACGGTTGTCATCGCATCCTTCAGACTCTCGTAGGGCGATGCGATAAGTGGTATCTGACCTTTTTGAATTCTTGTACGACAAATCGTTTTTTCAAGGGGAAGGACGACCAGCATGTTCAACAACAATCGCATTCTTGTGACCGGCGCGGGCGGTTTCATTGGCCACCATCTCGTTACACGGTTGAAGGCGGAAGGCCATTGGGTTCGTGGGGCCGACCTTAAGCAACCAGAGTATGAAGCGACGAAGGCAGACGAATTCGAGATTCTAGACCTTCGACAATTCGACGATTGTCTTTTGGCAGTACGAGGCGGGATTGACGAGGTGTATAACCTGGCCGCCGACATGGGCGGAATTGGCTTTATCACCGCAAATCATGCCGAGTTAGCTCGCAATAATATTCTTATCAATGCACACATGCTGGAAGCGAGTCGCAAGCAAGCGGTGAAGAAGTTCTTGTTTTCTTCTTCTGCTTGTGTCTACCCGCAAAGTAAGCAAACGGATCCTGACGTAACACCCTTGAAAGAAGAAGATGCCTTTCCAGCCGACCCCGAACCCGGCTACGGTTGGGAAAAGCTCTACGCAGAACAACTATGTGGCTACTACTTGCAAGACTACAGATTCGAAACGCGGATTGTACGGTTTCACAACGTGTATGGGCCTCTGGGGACCTATGAAGGGGGTCGCGAGAAAGCTCCAGCTGCCATCAGTCGCAAAGTCGCCTTGGCCGGTGATGGAGACTCGATTGAAGTCTGGGGCGACGGCCTGCAGACCAGGTCCTTCATGTACATCAATGACTGCGTGGAGGGACTGTTGCGGCTGATGGCCTCAGAGTACCGCACTCCGCTGAATCTGGGGACGGATAGATTAGTAACAATCAACGAGCTCGTCCAACTCATAAGTGGAATTGCCGGCAAAAAGCTTCAGATGCGCCACGACCTCAGCAAGCCACAGGGAGTGCGTGGCCGCAATAGTGATAATCGCCGAGTACTTGAGGTACTCGGTTGGGAACCCTCGATTTCACTTGAGAAGGGCTTGGCCGCGACCTATCTCTGGATCGAAAGTGAGCTACAAAAAGCCGGGAAGATGCTCAGGGCGAGGACTGTGGGAAGCGGAGCCCATTAAAAGGTTTGCCAAGTCATTCGCGCGTGTCTCCAGGACTGTCTCAACGGCGGAGTATCCAAGGGCCATTCGAACTGCATGTCAGCAGCTCTTAGGAGGGTAAAGTGGAAATCTTTCTGGATTCTTCAAACTTAGAAGAAATCAAGAAATGGATTGAAGAGGGTGTAGTAGACGGCGTGACCACGAATCCCACCATCATGTTTAAGGATGGAGTTCGGGATCTCGAATCCTGCACTCGAGGAATCTGTGCGGTGCTGGGTGAGCGTCCGGTAAGCGTTGAGGTAACGACAAATGATCATGAGGAGATGCTTGAGCAAGCACGCGCCTTCGCCAACTGGGCTCCCCACATCGTCGTCAAGATTCCCATTGTGAATCAAGATGGGATTTCCTCGCTCGGTGTTATCAACAGACTTACGAATCAAAACATCGCCGTCAATGCGACGGCGATTCTTTCGTTCAACCAAGCCTTGCTCGCAGCAAAAGCCGGGGCAACGTACATCAGCATTTTCGGCGGTCGGATTGCCGACGAAGGGAACGATCCCGCAGTCACGATCCGAAACGTCCGCACCTGGCTTGATATGTGGGGCTACACAGCGAAAATCATCGTCGGGAGCATACGGTGTGTGATCGACGTTCAATCTGCAGCCCTGGCCGGGGCGCACATCATTACCATACCTCCGCAGTTTCTACCTAAGATGGTCGATCACAAATACACCCGCGAGACTGTACGGCAGTTCAACGAAGATGCGACAAGGGTTGCGGCACAAATCATCAGGGCCAAGGCGGCTGCGGCCGATTAGCTCGAAAATCGGAGATATTCAGCACTTCCAATGACAACTACACGCAGCAATGGAACGCTGGGCACAGCTCATTGTTTGAGGGAGAACGAGTGTCAGAACAAACCCGTGAGATTCGCTTGTCGCTAGATGCAAAGACCGGTAGTGCACAGGCCGTTTCGCCCAACGACCTAATACTGGTTACAGGCGGAGCGGGCTTCATCGGATCGCACACCGTGGATGCCCTGCTGGAACGCGGGTACCGTGTTCGCATTCTTGATAGCCTTCAGCCGCGCGTGCACCCCAAAGGAAAGCCAGAATGGGTCCCTTCCGAAGCCGAATTTATTCAGGGAGATGTAGCTAACCCTGCTGACTTGGCAAAGGCCCTGGAATCCGTGGGCGCGGTGTTCCACTTAGCGGCATATCAGGATTACCTTCCGGAGTTCAGCAAGTTTATTCACACCAACACGGAGAGTTCCGCTCTGCTGTTCGAGCTCATCGTCTCGGATCCCAGGCGGTTTCCCGTGAAGAAAGTCGTGTTTGCTTCTTCGCAGGCGGTGTGCGGAGAGGGTAGATATGTCTGCACTGGCGGAAGGGATGTGCGGCACACCGAATACGAGCGACAGAGCATTCGCCCCACGCACCTTCGTCCAGGTTTCGCTGTTGCCGCCGGACAAGCTCACGGCGTTACTTTGCCGCGAGGCAGATCATTGGAGCAACTGGAGCATGGTAACTGGGAGATAAGGTGTACGATCTGCAATCTCGAAATGGAGCCCTTGCTCATCGATGAATCCACGACGAATCCTCACACTGCGTACGGCATATCAAAATATGCCATCGAGAAGTTAGCAGAGCAACTTGGCCATCGCTACGGCATCCCCACTGTGTGCATGCGCTACACATACGTTCAAGGACCGCGCAATTCTTTTCACAACGCCTACTCTGGTGTAGCGCGGCGTTTCGCGATGCGCATCATGCACGGCATGCCGCCGGTGGCGTACGAGGATGGGAATCAGTTGCGGGACTATGTGAATGTGCGCGACATCGCCCGAGCGAACGTGTTGGTCATGGAAAAGGAAGAAGCCAACTACCGTGTGTTTAATGTAGGGGGCGGCAGGGCTATAAGCGTCTTGGAGTTCGCGCGTATCATGCTTGGTGCGTTCGGCTCAAGTATGGAACCGCTTGTGCCTGGCGAGTTCCGGGTAGGAGACACCCGCCACACGGTATCGGATATCTCGCCGCTGCAAAGGCTCGGCTGGAGCCCGGCTGTTCCTGTGGAGCAAAACGTGCAGCAGTACATTGAGTGGCTAGAAACACAAACGGTCAGCGAGGAATTCCTACTGGAGGCCGAACGTGTTATGCGCCAGTCCGGAGTCGTCCGGACGGTTGCTTGCGGCGCTTCATAAATACTCGGCTCCCGAGATCCGAGCTTCAGGCCCATTGCCTTCGACATCTGATGGAGGGGAGGCCCTCACAATCGATCATGAGCACTCGAAACCATAGAGAGAAGGTTGTTCGGACGCCGCGCATATGTATCGTGGGTCTTTGGCATCAAGCTACGGTTCTCTCGGCTTGTTTTGCCGAGATGGGCTACAAAGTTACGACAGTTGGTGACGACGTTTCTGCTGTGTCCTCGCTGAGTAATGGCAATCCCACCGTCCACGAGCCCAGACTGGGGAGTTTGATTCGGCGCAACCTGAAGGCGGGGCGTCTGCACTTCACCTGCGACTACCGTCAAGCGCTCTCTCAAGCTCAATTCGTATTCATCGCCATTGACACACCGATCAACACTCTGGACGAGCCAGAACTGGAACCCGTGCTTGAGGCCGCTCGAAAGGTCGGCCAGTTTCGTTCACGGGAAATCGTGCTTTGCGTTGCTTCGCAAGTGCCTGTCGGCACCTCGGAGAAGTTGGTGGCGATCGTCCAGGAACAGAAACCCGCCGTGAGATGCGACCTCGCCTACATTTGTGAATTCCTCCGTCTGGGCGAGGCGGTCGAGACATTCTTTCACGCTGATCGTTTTGTCATCGGTTCCGAAAAGCCTAAGGTTGCCGAGCGTGTGGCCCAATTGTATCGGCCACTGAAGCGACCTATGCTGCTCATCGGATTGCGGTCTGCGGAAATGGCCAAGCATGCGTCAAATACCTATTTGGCCACCGCCATTAGTTTCATCAACGAGATCTCAGATCTCTGTGGCCTCGTCGGTGCCGACGCGATGGATGTTGCAAAAGCCATGAAATTCGATCGCCGAATCGGACCATACGCTTACCTGAGTCCGGGCCTGGGATTTGCTGGCGGGACTCTCGGCCGAGACATCTGTGCTCTCCAGGAACTGGGGCGCGAAAATGGCTGTCAAATGCGTCTGATGGACGCAGTCATGGCCGTGAATCGCGCGCGAGCCCTTGTGGTGAAACAGCGCCTGCTCACACGCTACAAGTCTTTAAGAGGTCGTTGCATTGGCGTACTCGGACTCACATATAAGCCCGGAACGAATACCCTGAGGCGCTCTATTGGGGAAGAAATCATTTCCGGCCTCGTGGACGAAGGAGCAGAGGTCCGAGCGTACGACCCTCTGGCTGATTTGGGCAATGGAAACTCTCGCTCAAATTTCACTGGTTCTCCCAATCCCTATGCATTAGCTGCGGGCTGCGATGCACTTGTATTGGTGACGGGATGGGACGGTATTCTTGAGCTCGATTGGCGCCGCCTTCGATCTGCGATGCGTCAGCCGGTCTTCATTGACACCCGAAACCTCTTTGATCCAGAAAAAATGTCTCGGTTGGGGTTCACCTACTCTGGGATTGGTCGCCGGACTCGATTACCGAGCACTCCAGACAATCGCTCGCTGTGAACATCCTCGAATGGGAGGTCCATGCTCCATGACTCAACAGAATGAGCAGACAGGCGGTAAAACCAGCGGGCGCATACGGTTGCAGGATAAGGTTGCCCTCATTGTAGGAGCTGGGAGAGGCATTGGCGAGGCCATCGCTTTACGTTTTGCCGCCGAGGGTGCGAAGTTGATACTGGCGGCCCGTACCACTCCGGAGCTAAGAGCTGTCACCGAGATCGTTAAGGCCCGGGGTGGAACCGCGCACTTCGTTGTCACGGATGTGACAGCTCCGCTAGAACTGGCGTCCTTGGTTCAGAAATCCATCGAGTTGTTCGGTCGCATAGATATCCTGGTCAACACTGCCGGCACATACGGCCCAATTGGACGCGCCTGGGAGGTTGATGCAAAGGAATGGGCGAATACGTTCTCCGCGAACCTGTTTGGTCCTTTCCTCCTCTGCCAGTTAGTACTGCCACACATGATCCGCGCAGGCCGGGGCAAAATCATTAATTTCTCCGGTGGTGGCGCCACTTCTGCTCTCTGCCGTTTTTCCGCATATGGTGTCTCAAAGGCGGCAGTAGTTCGACTGACCGAAACGTTAGCCGAAGAAGTTAAAGAGTTCAACATCCAAGTTAACGCGATAGCGCCAGGAGCAGTGGACACGAAGCTACAGGATTCAGTATTAGCTGCCGGTGAGAGAGCTGGCGACCTACTGCAACGGATTCGCCGCCTCCGCGAAACCGGCGAGGGTGGCACACCGCGTGAAGTTCCGGCAGAACTAGCCGTATTTCTGGCCTCGGAAGCTTCGCGCAAGCTGACAGGTCGGTTAATCTCCGCTCCCAACGACAAGTGGGAATCATGGACTGATGAGCGCATAGAGCAGCTCATGTCCCAACCTTGGTTTACCCTTCGTCGCATGGATCCCTTTACTTTGCGTCCGTTCTTGGAAGAGATGCGGGCCGAGGCCGCGACCGCACAAGCGAACAGAAGATGATGCAGCAAGCAATGCTGGTCGGAGGCTAAAGTTGCAAAAACTGAGGGTTGGAGTGGTGGGCGCTGGTCGCATGGGTCGCATCCGCAGCCTTTCTGCCATGGCACATCCGCAAAGTGAACTTGTTGAAGTTGTTGACACAATCGCAGAACACGCAGATTCGTTAGCAGCTGAAACAGGCTGCCGAGCCGGCAATGATTGGCAGAAGTTGATCGAGTCCGAAGAAGTCGATGCGATCGTCGTGGCTACGCCACACAAGTATCTCGCTTCCATCACGACGGCTGCCCTGGATGCTGGAAAGTATGTTTTCTGCGAAAAACCTGGGGCCCGCAACGCAGCCGAGGCTGAAATGGTGCTTAGAGCCGCATTTCGTAACATGCCTACTAGAGGGCCTGAGCCCGCGGGGCCGATGTCTCAGCAGAATAATACCCGACTGTTCGTCGGATTTACTTTGCGCCATTATCCCGCTGTTGCACGCGCACGCGAGCTGGTAGCTGCAGGAGTCATCGGCGAACCCATGTACGTACGAGGCAGATACGGTCACGGTGGTCGCCCTGACTATAACCTCGAATGGCGTGGCGATCCCGAGATGGCAGGTGGAGGTGAGTTGCTCGACCAAGGTGTTCATTTGATTGACCTGAGCCGCTGCTTTCTTGGGGAGTTTGAACAGGTGTTCGGTTCAGTCAGCACGTACTTTTGGGGTTTGAAGCAAAACCCGACAGACAGGAAACTTGAGGACAATGCATTCCTCTCTCTGCGGACAAGCGCAGGCAGGCTTGCTTGGTTGCACGCAAGCTGGACGCAATGGAAGAACTTGTTTTCGTTCGAGATTTACGGAGAGGACGGCGCGCTTCACATCAATGGGCTGAGCGGCCATTATGGGCCGCAGCAACTGCAAATTGTCCGCCGCCGTTCCGAAGGGGGGCCGCCTGATGTGCAAGAGACCAATTTCGCTTCAGGCAAGAGCCAAAATGCACTGGACGATGTCTGGGTGAAAGAATGGGCCACCTTTATATCCAATGTGATAGGCGACAGGGAAAGACGAGACGGGAACGAGACCCTGCTATCGGCCGGTGGCGTGGACGCATGGGAAGCCTTGAAAATCGTGGGAGCAACCTATGAAGCCTCGCGCAAAGGGACGAGTGTCGTGCTGCGCCGGTCGGCAGCCGGTGTTCATGACGCAAGTCTCTCAGCCAACTGAGAGAGGCGTAGTATTGGGGCACTAGACCGTTGGGGCCTTTTATAAAAGTCGCATGGAAGTTTCTTTCCGATAGTTCAATTTCGAAAAGCACACATGATTCTCGCTAGAGCACCGCTGCGGATCTCGTTGGGAGGAGGCGGGACTGACCTGCCCTCCTACTACAACAAGTATGGCGGCTTTATTTTGAGCGGGGCAATCGACAAGTACGTATACATTCATGTAAACAGACCTGCAGCCGATGAGTTGATTCGACTGAAGTATTCGCGCTACGAACAGGTGTCCTCCCCGGATGAGGTTCAGCACGACTTGGTTCGTCCTGCCCTGAGGTGCCTGAATGTCAATGGCAGCCTTGAAATTGTTTCGATGGCTGATGTTCCGGCCGGAACCGGCCTAGGCTCCTCGGGATCCTATGTTGTCGCGCTGCTGACGGCTTTGCACGCCCTGAAGCGAGAGACCATCCCCACACAAGCGCTCGCAGAGCAAGCGTGCGACATCGAAATGAATCTAGCGCGACATCCCGTCGGCAAGCACGATCATTACTTAGCTGCCTTTGGGGGCATTACCACTCTTGAGATCGAGAAGGATGGGCGGGTTCACGTCAGCCCCCTAAATCTTTCGATTTCTACTATGGAAGACTTCGCCATCAACGTGTTGCTCTTCTATACCGGCATTACTCGCTCCAGCACGGAAATCTTGGAAGAGCAGAAGATGCATTCCGAGAATGGTGACAGTTCGATGATCGAAGCACTCCATCGTACCAAGGAGCTTGGCTACAGCATTAAAGAAGCGTTGGAGGAAGGCGACCTAGAGCGCTTTGGACAGTTACTTCACGAGCACTGGCTGAATAAGAAGAAGCGGTCGAAAAAGATCAGCGATGACCAGCTCGATGAGTGGTACAGTATCGCTCGTGAAAATGGTGCCAGAGGCGGAAAGATCATGGGGGCCGGGGGAGGAGGCTTCTTCATGTTCTACTGCCCAAACAGCCATAAGCCTGGGCTACGTAAGGCACTCTCGGAAGCTGGCTTACGAGAAATGCGTTACAACTTCGATTTTGAAGGTGCAAAGGTCTTGGTGAATCTCTAGATGCTAACGAGAGCAGTTTTTCTTGACCGCGATGGGGTTATCAACCCTTACATTTCTCATCCTGAATTCGGTACCGTGGACTCTCCGGCGCGCGCCAGCGATTTCTCACTTCTTCCCGGCGTAGGTGAAGCTATCAACCGCCTCAATCAGCTCGGACTCCTGGTGGTAGTCATATCAAACCAGCCTGGTATTGCCAAACGAAAGTTCACCTTGAGTCATTTAAACGCAATCACGACCAAGATGCGCGCTTCTGTTCGATCCACTGGTGGCAAGATCGACGCCGTGTACTACTGCCGGCACCATCCCGACTCCCTTCTTCCCTTCTACCGAAAGGTCTGTGAATGCCGTAAGCCCAAGCCAGGACTGCTACTCATGGCGGCAAGTGATTGTAATCTAGATATCACCGGGTCTTATACGGTGGGTGATGGCGTCACAGACATTCTCGCGGGCGCAGCGGTGGGCACAACTACAATTTTTGTGAGCGCCCGCAAGTGCTATGTTTGTGATGAACTCGCTCGGCATAGTGCAAAGCCTGATTTTATCGTCCGCGATCTAGGAGAAGCCTCGGAGGTCATCTACTCTCTCGAAACAGGTGATGTTGCCGCCGCGGAGAAATACATATTCAATGATGGTTGTTTGGCGTCCAAGGTACAATGAACTATATTAATCAATACATTCAAGAGACAATTAAGATACTCGAAAAAATTGACCGGCCTGGAATCCACGGCCTGGTCGACTTGTTGGTGCAACTCCGCGCACGAGGTGGAAGACTATTCTTCCTAGGTGTCGGTGGTGGAGCGGGTCACGCCTCCCACGCGGTGAACGATTTTCGGAAGATTGCCGGCATCGAGGCCTACACACCCTCCGATAATGTCTCCGAGCTGACGGCTCGAGTGAACGACGAGGGTTGGGAGACCGCCTACGCGCAGTGGCTTCGTGGCAGCCGCCTTGGCTCCAACGATATGGTCTTTGTGTTCTCTGTGGGCGGTGGAGACGCGGAGCGTAATATCAGTGGCAATCTTGTTATAGCCCTCCAGTATGCCAAGGAAGTCGGTGCTACTATCTGCGGCGTTGTCGGCCGAGACGGTGGGTACACTGCAAGAGTAGCGGACGCTTGCGTGCTCGTGCCCGTGGTAAACGGGGATTCGGTGACTCCTCACACTGAAGCGTTTCAAGCAATCGTATGGCACTTACTTGTGTCTCATCCGGCGATCAAAGTCGCTGAAATGAAATGGGAATCGGTTCGTGCCTTCACAGCTGCATCTTAGGTTTGTTTCACGCCCGATTGAGGAGAATGTTTGAGGTGCTTTCAGTTTTTGCTCAGCGTATCCTGTCTTCCGGCTGACCACGCCATCCCTGTACCGGCATGGCGGCTATCTTCTTATCAACGAGTTCGCCGATTTCCGGGAACTTCTGGTTAGACGTCTTGCCATAGCTCTCTGCACAACTACCCATAAACACGGTCATTGCACCGTTATAGGTCTAGTGAAAGGTCACAAGAAATGCGCATTTTGGTAATGGCGGGCAACTATGCTCCGGAGAAAACTGCATCAGCCCCGCTCACTGCCGATTTCTGCCGTTATCTGGCGGCAGCAGGGCACTCTGTCTCCGTAGTCACTACGTTTCCTCATTACCCTCAATGGAAGGTATGGCAAGAATATCGGGGGCATTTTTATGCCAAGGAGAAGATTGATGGTGTCAGTGTCTACCGCATTTTGAATTACATTCCTCAACGCCCCACTCCTCTCAACCGCGTGCTTTATTATGGCAGCTTCGGCATTCAAGCCCTGTTGCCAGCACTCGTTTCAGGCCGGCCGGATTTGATCGTCTGTGTCACTCCGCCACTGGAGCTATCGATCTCCGCATCCGTGCTCAAGCTTTTGTGGCGCGTGCCATTCGTCCTCTGGATCAAAGATTTGGTGCCCGATATTGCGATCCAACTCGGCATGCTGAAAAACTCTCTACTCATCTCTTTGGCTCGTCGCCTAGAGGATTTTGCCTACGCTCATGCAACAAAGTTGTTCGTCTTATGTGACAGCTTTTTGGAGAACATCTGCCGCAAGGGTGTACCGGCCCAGAAGGTGGCCGTAGTATCCGACTGGGTAAATACCGAACTCGTTCGGCCCGATATTCCAGGAGCGGCGTTCAGGCAAAAACACGATGTGGATGCGGCCGCCTTTGTTGTCCTGCACGCAGGAAACATTGGAGACAAACAGCGGCTCGAACTCTTAGTGAGGTCCGCCAAACTTCTCCAGGAGAGAAAGGATATTCAATTCCTTATCGTCGGTGATGGCGCCAGAAAGACCACTGTCATCGCTGAAGCGACGAGTCTCGGTGTAAGCAATGTCAAGTTTTTGCCCTTACAGCCACAAGAGCAATTCGCAGAGATGCTGGCATCCGCCGATGTCCTCATTCTTCATCAGCACGCCGGCGTAACAGACTCTGTAATCCCAAGCAAATTGCTGACCTACATGGCAGCGGGGCGTGCAATTATCGTCACAGCCGCTCCAGAAAGTGCGACCGGGCTCGTAGTGTCACGCTCCGGGTGTGGCATCGCCGTTGAGCCGGAGAATCCGCCAGCTTTGTCCCAAGCGATCCGGCAGCTTCTTACAGACCAAAACCTTCGGACACAATGCGGCGCTTCAGGTCGCGCGTTCGTTTCAGCAAAGTTCTCCAGAGCTACTGTGCTCTCGCAACTGGAATCCTTGCTACATGAGAGCGCCGGAATTATCCGGGAGGATCCGCGAGAAAGCAGTTCGCTCCGGGGCATGAATAAGGCTGCACTGACGTCCGCTGAAGCTAGGAACGGCTCACATCAGGCCGTTAACTTGGTTCGGGACAGTAATTTTTCAACGAAGCTAAGGATTCAAATGCTTGTTAAGAGACTGGCAGATGTTCTGATAGCGACGATCGGTTTGGTCTTGGCAGCGCCGCTCTTTCTGTTAATAGCAATCCTGGTGCGACTGGAATCGCCGGGTACCATTATTTTCCGCCAATTGCGGTCTGGCCGAAACCGTCGCCCATTCTCCATGTATAAGTTTCGCACCATGTATGAGGGATCGGCACACCTAAGAAATTCTGACGGCTCCGCCTATGTCGGACGCAACGATCCTCGTGTCACTCGTGTGGGGCGGTGGCTCCGCGAGTTCAGTCTGGATGAGATTCCGCAACTGTTCAACGTGCTGCGTGGAAATATGAGCATTATCGGCCCGCGTCCTGAGACGCCCCAATACACTGATGAGCTCCCAGCTTGGGCACTGGAAAAGTTGCGGTTACGTCCTGGATGTCTTAGCATGTCGCTCATTCACGGTCGGAACGAGTTGCCCTGGCAAGTTCGCAATCGGCTGGATCTAGATTATGTGCGAAATTACTCCCTCTTACTGGACGTGACGATTTTCTTTCGCGGGGTCTGGGCAATGCTCGTAACTAGAAGGGGAGTATATTCACCTGGCGAAGTGGGTGAGAGTGTGTTCAAGGCGCGCGAGGAAGGTGCAGTCGACGTGACCAGCTATCAAACTTTGCCTAAGGAGTGACAGTTGAAACCCATAATGCAATCAGTCGAGTCGACGGAGTTGGCGGTGAATGGGGGAACACCAGCCCGCCAGGATTTTTTACCTCTCACCCGGCCTTGGATTGGCCCAGAGGAGAAGCAGGAAGTAATGGACACCCTCAATGGGGTCTGGCTGAGCCGCGGTCCCAAAGTGTCTCAATTCGAAGAGGAATTTCAGAACTACACCGGGGCAAATCATGCTATCGCCGTTTGTTCTTGCACAGCCGCCCTCCATGTGTCAATCGTTGCTGCTGGGGTGAAGGACGGCGATGAGGTTATTACTAGCCCCGTCACTTTCCCTGCTACCACTAACGCTATCCTTTACGAGCGCGCAACTCCAGTGCTAGTGGACGTAGATCGCAACACATTTAACATGGCTCCTGAACTCATCGAAGAACGGATCACGCCGCGAACGAAGGCAATCATTCCAGTCCATATGGCGGGCCAACCGTGCGATATGGACAGAATTCTCGAGATTGCGCGACGCCGCCATGTGGCCGTCATCGAGGACGCCGCCCACGCGATCGGTGCAAAGTATGGAGAAAAGCATGCAGGCACCATCGGGGATGCCGGCTGTTTCAGTTTCTATGCAAGTAAGAATTTGGTGACAGGCGACGGTGGCATGATCATCACAGATGACAAGAAATTCGCCGAGTTCGCGCGTGTCATAAGCCTCCACGGGATGAGCACCAGTGCGTGGAAGCGATACTCTAAAGAGGGTTCTGCGAATTGGGAGCTCGTTTATCCGGGTTTCAAGTACAACATGACAGATATAGAAGCGTCGCTGGGCATTCATCAACTTCGGAAAATCGAGCTTATCACGAGTCTTCGTCAGAAATGGTCAGCTCTCTATGATCGGTTGCTTGGGGACCTTCCTGAAATCACGCTACCCCACCGGGCACCGGGTCGTCGACATGCCTGTCATCTATACGTGATCACGCTAGACCTGGACCGTCTTAGTGTCACCCGTGATCGATTTATGGAGATGTTGAAGGCAGAGAACATTGGTTGCGGAATTCATTTCATTTCCGTTCATTTGCAGCCGTATTACCAGAGACGTTTCGGATACCGGACCGAGGATTATCCGAATGCTGCCTGGCTCTCTGATCGGATCCTGAGCTTACCTCTGTTTCCACAAATGACCGATACCGATGTCCAGGATGTTTCACGCGCTGTGCATAAGGTCATAGCCCTTACGCGCCGTTCTTAAATCCTTATTGGAGCGAAAAGACATGTTCTCACTAAAGGGAAGTAAGGCTCTAGTTACTGGAGGGGCGGGGCATATTGGGTCCCATGTCGTGGACGCTATTCTTGCCGAAGGAGCTTCGCGCGTAGTCGTATACGACAACTTTGCCGAAGGAAACCTACGGAACCTCGAGTCCGCCCTCGAGACAGACCAAGTGGACGTGTTGACTCGTGACATCCGAGACTATGAAGACTTAGAAGCAGCCATGAAGGGTTGCGACTTCGTTTTTCACACTGCCTCCATCATGTTGCTCGAAGCTCGTGTTATGCCTCGGAAGGCAATTGAGACCAATATAACTGGCACCTTCAATGTTCTGCAAGCCGCTGCGAGACGTGGAGTCCAGAAGGTTGTTTTCTCCTCCACGGGTTCGGTCTATGGAGAGCCGCTGTATCTTCCCATGGATGAAAACCATCCGTATAACAACGAGACCATTTACGGAGCGACGAAGATTGCGGGCGAACAGTTCTGCCGGAATTTCCAACGCGAACACAAACTGGCGTTTGCAGCCCTCCGTTACTTCAACGTGTATGGTACCCGTCAGCATATCAAGGGCGCCTATGCGCAGATCGTACCCCGTTGGTATGACCTCATGACCAATGGGCAGCCCATCACGATTTTTGGCGATGGTTCCCAGACCATGGACATGACTTATGTTGAAGATGTGGCTCGAGCGAATGTGCTCGCTGCCAAGGCTGATGTGACATCTGATTTTTTTAACGTAGGGACGGGCACTGCTACAAGCGTGAAACAGGTTTTCGATTATCTAAAAGAACTGGTTTCCTACGACTTCCAGCCTATTTATCAAGAGTGTGACGTGAACCTCGTGAAGCGTCGCCAGTGTTCCACCGAGAAAGCTGAACTAGTACTCGGTTTCAAGGCGCAGGTCAGTGTTCCTGAAGGCTTGGAGAAATACGTCGAATGGCGCGAACAGATCGTGAGAAGTAAGCGTTTTGAAGTGGCTGCCCGTGTGCGCTGACTTACTTGATGTCGAGTCCGGCTCCCGCCTCTTGATCCGTGATGCGAAGCGGGGAGACTGGGATCACCCTGGCTTGCTTCAGGACTACTTCCCTTCGGCAGCTCCGGGTGTCGGTGTCGACGTCGAAATTACCTCCATTCAAGCCCTTTTGAAGAGGGCCCTCGAGCCCCCCGTGCTTATCGGGTTGTTCGCTGAAACTGCAGATGGTGTCTGCGGCGGGTTGCTCCTTGAGGACAAAGCCTGGGACACCAGTATGCTGTCAGTCCAGGTTCGGAATCTCACGGTCCTCGTTAGCGCTCCAAGTCAGGAGGCGCGCTACGGTACCGCCCTCCAGCTCATCACTAATTGTCTCAGTAACCACCGAGAAATTCTGGGAGATTGCATCTTTGTGCGAATCCCTTCCGACGATCCAGCATTGCTTCGCGCCCTTGCAGAAAGCGGCTTTGACGCGCTGGTGCCCGCGATTACACTGGGCAAGAATTCGAGTGGGTATTCCAAAGTGGTTCTTCCTGCGGGGGTTGAATTGGGCGAGGTAAAGCGATGCGAAATTGACCAGGTGCAGAGGGTCTCCGCTGTAGCTTTCCGTTGGGGTCGCTTTACAGCTGATATGCGACTCCCACGTGAGGGTGTAGAAAGGCTCCACGGAACCTGGGCTCGGAACTGTTGTCTGGGAGCGCAGGCAGACCACGTGCTCGTTGCTCGAGACAATCGTCAGGTTCTGGGTTTCATCGCCCTAAAATTCCTAATGGCACACGAGGTTCGAGTTGGTTCAATCGAACTGATCGCAATCGCGGAATCCTTGCGAGGCAGAGGTGTGGGAAGAGCCCTAGTCGCAGAGGGTTGCAAGTGGCTCTCCAGATTCGCCAACTATGTCGTTGTCCGAACGGAGCTGCCCAATACACCTGCGCTGCGCATGTATGAGACACAGGGGTTTCGCGTCTTGAATGGTTCCCTGTACCTTAGCCGTCACAATCTTACGGCGGCATGAAGCATTGCAATCGCTTGCTAATGCCACGGTTGTTCTTAGTACACCGGAGTCCTCGTGCGTTTAACCCGCCAGACGACACCTTTCTGGCCGGCCACCGTGGCCGTATCGATAAATTGTTCCCATCATCACATTTCCTCTCACGGGAAATAGTGGAGCAGCCATGGTTTCAGACGCTTCGATCTGCGGAATTGTCGGCCGCGACTGAGGCTGCACAGGCCAGGTAGCAGACGCCTGCATACTCATTCCCGTCATCAATTCCTCCACCACAACCGGCACAACAACAAGTCCTTTCGGGCGATGATTTGTCACTTCCTGGCTTCCCGCCCGAAACTGAAAATTGCTGAGACGAAGTGGGAATCTCTGCAGTCTCCAGCAAGAGTATAGAGGTCCACGATCCAATCTCACGGCACAATTCCTCCCTCCGAAAGTTCTCTTCGCCCTCGTCTTCAAAGGTAATGCTGCCGTGCATAATGGCAAAAGAATTGTAAAGGCGGTGATTCCCGCCGCCGGTTTCGGCACGAGGATGCTTCCAGCGACCAAAGCCGTCCCGAAGGAAATGCTCCCGGTAGCCGGCAAGCCGCTAATTCAATATGCGGTAGAGGAAGCTGCAGCAAGCAGAATTGAAATTGTGATTCTCGTGGTCCGGAACCACAACAAATCCTTGATTCAATCGCACTTTGCTCGTGACCAGGAGCTCGAATCCTTCCTGGGTGAGCGACGACTAAGCGCATCGATTGAACTTATGCGCAACTTGGCGGAACTAGTGGATCTGCGATACGTTGAGCAGAAGAATCCTCTTGGTCTCGCCCACGCGATTTCTTGCGCGCGGTCACTCGTAGGTGACGAGCCTTTTGCTGTCCTGCTTCCCGATGTCATTATGGTGAGTGAAAAGCCGGCCACCAGCCAGTTAATGTGGGCCCGCGAACAGTATGGAGGAAGCGTCGTTGCGGTTCGGGAAGTGGAACCTCAGGACGTGGGGCGTTTCGGCATCGTCCGAGCGAAACACCCGACAGTGCCTCCATCCAGCAGCGCCATCCGTCTGGCCGGGCTCGTAGAAAAGCCAGCAGTCGATGAAGCACCTTCCCGACTGGGCGTTTTCGGCCGCTACTTGCTGGAACCCGTCATCTGGTCTGCCATCGCCCAAACCCATGCTGGTGCAGGCGGAGAAGTGCAACTCACGGACGCACTCAACTTGCTTTGCGAGACTGAGCCTCTTTTTGGTTTTCGCTTCGAAGGCCAGCACTATGATGCTGGCGACCGCATCGGTTACCTCAAGGCTAACATCGAACTCTCCCTCCAGAGTTCTGAACTACGCCAGCCTCTCTTACGGTACCTGTCGGGTATTCACGCCTAAATCGGTCATTGAGCCGGTTCGTCACCACCCTAGCACTGCACCACCTTGCTGCTCGTTGTAGATGGCGAGTATCCGTCCGGCGAACGCAGGTTACCGTCCGCAGATTTCTTCGCTCCTTCTTGCTGATGGCAGGTGCCCGGCGATATAGTTACTCTCCATGGAGCTTACATGGATTTTCACAAGATCTGGCAAGAGCAGTGCGCCGCCACACGCACGATTCGGGAGCGTTTCGGTGTTGAGAACGCCCTGGACTACCTGATCGGGGAGAAGTTGTTGAATTTTGCCAAGGCAGCAGACCAAGACCCCGAGTTCGCTGCCGAGCTACCGTGCTTTCAAGCGGCGGTGTGGGAGATTTTCAACCCTTATGAACTCCGCGGCTACATCGCCAGCCTTAAGCCTGCGGCCAGAAAGAAGCTCCAGAAGCTCCTTTACGTTTCTTCGTGAGCGCCTGAGATTTTCCTCTGCGCAACGAGCCACTTGTCGGGAAGCAGTTCATCGAGGCGGCTGTTTGGGTGGGTGCTGATGCGCGTGAATAGATCCCGGAGATAACCAAGAGGCTCGACGTGCAGACGTTTGCAACTTGCGATCAGGCTACTCAATACGGCTCCGGTTCGTCCGCCTTCGTCGCTCCCGTAGAAAAGCCAGTTATTGCGACCAACCACGATGGGTCGGAGACTGCGCTCGGCGTTGTTGTTATCGATTTCTAGCTCGCCGTCTGCCGTGTAACGCAGCCAGCCTAGCTCCTCGACAGAGCAACTGCCAATTCCATAAGCCTTGCGAAGAGCGCGGTTGACATAGAATCCTGACCTGTTGATTCGGTCCAACTGCCACCTGCAACTGCGGACGGGATTGAGCATAGGTCGTCGACTGCTGGCACGGCGCTGAGAAGCCCGCCGCTAGCCGGGATCGTGCTTTGCTGACGCCTTACTGTCCAATCGGCTTCTGGATCGGCACATCGCCGTCGGTCCCCCACGGGACTTCGGTGAAGGTTGAGGGTGTCGCCGAGGGGATAATGTACCACGTGCCGGTCGAGGGCCGGAACACAGCGAAGTCCGTTTTCCCATCCCCATCGTAGTCCCCAGGCACCGGGATGTCACCACTCGCTCCCCATTGCTGAACAATGAAGTTGCTCGGGCTACTGCTAGGGATAACGTACCACGCGTCTGTCAAGGGCCGAAACACAGCGAAGTCCGTTTTCCCATCCCCATCGTAGTCCCCAGGCACGGGGATGTCACCACTCGTTCCCCACTTCTGAACAATGAAGTTGCTCGGGTCACTACTAGGGATGACATACCACGTGCCGGTCGAGGGCCGGAACACAGCGAAGTCCGCTTTCCCATCCCCATCGTAGTCCCCAGGGACGGGGATGTCACCACTCGTTCCCCACTTCTGAACAATGAAGTTGCTCGGGCTACTACTAGGGATGACATACCACGTGCCGGTCGAGGGCCGGAACACAGCGAAGTCCGTTTTCCCATCCCCATCGTAGTCCCCAGGGACGGGGATGTCGCCACTCGCTCCCCATTGCTGAACAATGAAGTTGCTCGGGCTACTACTGGGGATAACATACCACGCGTCTGTCAAGGGCCGAAACACGGCGAAGTCCGTTTTCCCATCCCCATCGTAGTCCCCAGGCACCGCGATATCACCACTCGTTCCCCACTTCTGAACGACAAAGTTCCTCGGGTCACCACTAGGGGTGACATACCACGTGCCGGTCGAGGGCCGAAACACCGCTATGTCCGTCTTCCTGTCTCCATCAAAGTCGCCACTTGTGCCCGCCGACGTCGCTTGAAGTGCCTGGACCAGGTCCAACCGGCCATGGCCCATATCGGGGCCTATGGGCACCGCATGAGACACAGCGGCGGCGGCCCTTGACTCGTTGATGTTGGATCTCCGATTCCGCAACAAAGCGGCTGCCCCAGAAACGAAGGGCGCGCTGAAGGAGGTTCCCCATCCGGAGGCGTAGCTGCTAAAGGGATAAGTGGAGACTATGCCTTCTCCGGGCGCGGCCACCCACACGATGGCGTCGCCGTAATTGGAAAAAGAGGACCGCGTGTCCGTGTCGCTCGTGGAAGCAACGCCCATCACGTCATTCTGATAGGCGGCGGGATAAACGATCTCCTGCGCTCCATCATTCCCCGCGGAAGCGGCGCAGATCACGCCGTTCTGGTTGGCGTAATCCATGGCCTTGGAAAACTCCAGCGAGTTCGAGGTCAAGTTGAAGCTCATGTTGATAATGTTCGCGCCGCTTTGGACGCCGTAGTAAACAGCGTGCAAAATGTTGGACAAGTATCCGGTCCCGTCGGAACTGAAGGCCTTGAGCGGCAGCAGTTGCGCCTGAGGAGCGACCAAGTGGATGATGCCCATTACCATGGTGCCATGGCCGAATGCCGCGTACTGACATGGGGTGGCGCCGTTGCAATCTAATACCGCCGCCGTGGATTGGTCGAGCACGGCCGCAGTCGATTGATTTACGTTAGCGATGTTGGTGGTATTGCCGGGAGGCGGTGGGCCGGTATAGTCGGTCATCTCCGACCCGCCCGGCTGGTTTCGCGTAAAGTCGTATCCAGACAGCAAAACGGGTTGCAAGGCTGGATGATTGGGATCCACACCAGTATCAATATCGGTGACGATTCCCGTTCCCGTAACTCGGAAAGCAGATTGCGCTTGGGATACCCGTACAATCTGCGCGGCAGGTTGGTTTACGTAGCCGTTCCACACGGTGGAACCGGAGTAGTTCACCGGCGTGCTATCGGATAGGCTCGCAGGCGGTGTGGTGACTTGATTTAAGCCACCCACCAGACTGAGCAACTGGTCTACTTCCGCATCCACAATGCCCACGGTGCTGCCCAGCAGGTTCAGCAAAGTGGTCACATCGAGGGGAGTCGTAACAAGGAAAAGCTGATTGAGCGTGCCGTCGAGGCCCTCGACTACCGTACAGTTTTGCAAGAGCGGGAGAGGGCTACAAATCGCCTGTAGTCCCTGAAGTCCCAGAGTCGTCCGAACAATAACGCGGTTGTTGGCCATTGTCGGACTGGCGTAGAAACCGCAGATCAACAAGGGGACCCAAAGCCACCTCAGTTTCATGCTAATCCTTCCTTTTCTCTTTGCAGGGTGCTTCCATTCATCGCGGAGGCGTAAGCGCGTTCGCTTCATTTACCAATGTCTTCGGCCCTTCCCCTCCGCTCCAAGGGAGGCGAAATGATCAGGACCCAATCGTTTGGGCTTACTTCCACTTCGAGAGACACGCTGCGCTCATTTTGAAATTCAAAGGCGAACTCACCTACTTCGTTGGTTATCCTCACACCGAGCGCGCCTTTCCGGCTCTTGAGCACAACTGGAACACCGTTCATGGGGATTTGCGGCTCGTTGGTCCTCATGAGTTGTCCCAATAGGGTTGTGCGAGTGGAATCAGGCGGGCGCTCAAATGCAAGGTCTGCCGACAGGGACTCGGCTTCGTAGACAAGCTGGCGAATATCGAGCTGTGAATACCGTATGCCTGCAGGCGGAGGCTGCAGGAAGGTGTCCAAAACCAGGCGAGCTACCTTGGTAACCCGGCGCATGCCCAGTTGCGGATAGACCATCGACTCCAAACGGTGCCACAGGTCCATCGCCAGCCGATCTCGTTGAACCCATGGAATGGAGTATTTGGAGATCAGTTCACTTACGGCAGGAGTAGGCATGCCGTCCGTCAGAGCCATGACTCGCCCCGGAAACCGTACGAGGAACTCTCTAACGTTCTTGTGCATCTGGTCAGGATCAGTAACCGCGCCCGGCAATTCAAGCACCGCGGCGGAGATTCGTTCCCGACTAAGTATCGCCAAGGCCTCCTCGATGCTGGACGCGAGAACCCACTGACACCCCATCGTCCCAACGAGAACACGAATGGTTTCGCGTTCCGCTGCGCGCTCACAAATGATTAACACCTTGGGCTGCATACGGACAGGAACTCCCACTCTCCAGATGGCAAGAGGGGGTTCCTGTGGTCAGTTTTCAAGCTATAGCTCGAAACCGCTGAATCTTAAGAGTGGCCGATTCGTCCCACAATTGGGGAAGTACCCCATTCCGCACTAGGGTGAAGACCCTAGTCGTTACCGAAAGGCCGGTCATCCAGCATGTAGGTCCACAAGCGCCCGTTTTCGTTTTGCATTTCCTGGCGCCAGCGCCGGCACCGGTCTGTCGTCGGTGTGCAGTTTCGCAGCCCATCACGTGACGTCGCAACGCCTCAACCAACGCCTCCAATAATCGACTTCATCCTCCAACCCACTCCGCCATGGTCGGGCGGCTCAATTCCACTCCCTCGCGTGCGTAGATCTCCGCCTCGCGATACAACGGGGCCGAATATTTCGAGACCAACACATGGGCCAGGAGCCGTGGGCCCGCTGTCCCGCGCTCGATGGGACGGCTCGCTGCTTCCGCCTGCACGATCTTGTCGCAGCGCGCACAGGCCAGCTTCGGCCGGACCTGCCGGATCACCGAGATCACCTTTCAGTGTTTCAGTTTCCTTGACTCTATTCTGAAACGAACGCAGCTGCTTGGACTAGCAGCTTGTTGAATAATCCGATTTTTTAGTCTTTCAGTTTCTGAATTCTGGGTTATAGCTGCGTCTTGAAGTAGCAGTTTGGTGTTTTTATCTACTCACGGGGCCGAAATCGAAACTCCGCATCATGTTCTGGCCATCAGGTTTCGCAATCGGCAGAGGTTGTTAAGCAGCTCCGGTGAAGGTAAACAGCCACCCCACTTTGTCGATCCCTCGCAATTTCACTTTCTTTAGCATCCCGATCA
>Ga0137398_10000022_pt1 | contig 39120 bp, 36 predicted proteins | sample czorhiz216metaG_FD_106659 | JGI IMG/M metagenome (GOLD analysis project Ga0137398, IMG submission 106659) | Vadose zone soil microbial communities from Angelo Coast Range Reserve, California, USA - czorhiz2.16 metaG | ecosystem: Environmental > Terrestrial > Soil > Vadose zone | place: USA...
GCATGACTTCGGGCAATGGGCCCACTTGGACTCGAACCAAGGACCACCCGGTTATGAGCCGGACGCTCTCACCAGCTGAGCTATGGGCCCGTAAGCTGATCGATGATCGATACGACGGACCCGAGCCAGGCACCCTAGCACCGGCTTCGAAGTCCGGTCAATCACATCATCTCCACGTAGCCCTTGAGCCGGCGGCTCCGCGTCGGATGACGCAGCTTGCGGAGCGCCTTGGCCTCGATCTGCCGGATGCGCTCGCGCGTGACGTTGAAGGTGGCGCCGACCTCTTCCAGGGTCCGCGGGCATCCGTCGTCGGTCAGACCGAACCGGAGCCGGATCACCTTCGCCTCGCGCTTGCTGAGCGTCTCCAGCACTTCGTTCACTTCGTCCTTCAACATCGAGAAGGCGGCCGCCTGCGCGGGCGACACCACGCTCGTGTCCTCGATGAAGTCCCCGAGGTTCGAGTCGTCGTCCTCGCCGATCGGACGGTCCAGCGAGATCGGCTCCTGGGCCGCCTTGAGCACGCTCTTGATCTTGTCCACCGGGAGCTGGAGCTTGTCGGCCACCTCTTCCGGCGTGGGCTCCCGTCCCAGCTCTTGCACCAGCCGGCGCGAGGTGCGCACCACCTTGTTGATCGCCTCGATCATGTGCACCGGCACGCGGATGGTGCGCGCCTGGTCCGCGATGGCGCGCGTGATGGCCTGGCGGATCCACCACGTGGCGTAGGTCGAGAACTTGTAGCCCTTGCGATAGTCGAACTTGTCCACCGCGCGCATCAGGCCCGAGTTCCCTTCCTGGATCAGATCCAGGAATTCCAGCCCGCGGTTGGTGTAGCGCTTCGCGATCGAGATCACCAGCCGCACGTTGGCCTCGATCATCTCCCGCTTCGCCTTGTCGCGCGCGATCTCGCCCGAGCGGATCTCGGTGTTGACCTCGCGGATCTGCTCGCGGGTCATCTTGCCGTCCAGCTCCACCTTGCGGACCTTGCGGCGGGCGTTCTTCTGGGACTTCTCGAACTCCAGCAGGAGCTCGAGGGTGAGCCGGTTCTCCTTCTCGACCTGCTTCGCGTCCTTGCGGCTCTTGCGGGCGCGCTTCAGGAGCAGCACCAGCTCCTCGCCGTTCTTGGCGTGGCGCCGCTCGAATTGCCGCACTTCCAGCTCCGCCTCGCGCACGTCCAGCGAGAGCTGCTTCATGCGCGTCGCCAGACGCTCGATGAGGCGCACGTTGAACTGGAGCGCGTACAGGTCGCGCAGCAGCTCCTCTTCGGCGGCGCGGGTCTTCTCGTGGTGCGCCCGGCGCTTGTCCTCGGAGGCCCTCGCGGTCGACTTGTCTTGCAATTTCACCAGCTTCACGTGGAGCTGGCGCACGCGCTCCATGGCCTTCACGGCCCGGGCCCGCTCCCGCTTCGGAGAGTATTCGGGGTTCCAGTTCCCGAAGTCGATCTGGAGGAAGTCCTCCACGCGCATCTTGCTCTGCTTGAGCTTGATGCCCATGGCCAGGAGCTCCTTGATGATAGGCGTCGACCGGAACAGGGCCGTGCAGATCTGGCGCTCGCCCGCCTTGATGCGCTTCGCGATCTCGACCTCGCCCTCGCGGTCGAGGAGCGGCACGCGTCCCATCTCGCGCAGGTACATGCGCACGGGATCGTCGTACCGCATGGGGTGCTGCAAGAGCTGCTTCTCTTGCGGACGCTTTTCCTCGCGCCGCTTGATCTTCAGCTTCTGCTGCGCCTCCTCGTGGCTGTCGAATACGTCGACCTTGAGATCGTTGAGCGCGATGTAGACCTCGTCCATGTCCTCCACCGAGGCGCTCTCGTCCAGAAACGCCTCGATCTGGTCGTGGAGCAGGTACTGCTGCTTGCCAGCCAGCCCTTTGAGCTCCTGGAGACGGTCCGTCTTCGCCCGCTTCATTCGTTTCATTCTCCCTTTCCGGTCTGCCCTGGCCCCATGCCCTGATCCCTAGTGGATCGCGGGTTGACTGCTCCTCGTATGTAACTTCGATGCAAGATCACGCCGTTCGGCGATGAGCCTCCCCAAAGATCCCTCGTCCCGGCTCCGCTCGGCCTCGCGGATGGCCTGGTCGAGCACCTGGAGGCCCGCCTTGAGTCGGCGCTCCTCCAGACGCTGGATCAGGTCCCGGGCCTCGCGGCGGGAGACTTCGAGGGTCTTCCCCGGCTCGGGGAAGTGCTCGTAGAGAAGCTCGCGCGTCAAGGGGCTCTCCGCCTCGAGCGCCTTGAGCTCGTCCTCGCGCGGGATCCTGTCCTGGGAAAGCCACGGCTCGAGCAGCCTGCGCAAGGTGCCGCTCCGGAAGCAGATAGCGCCTCCCTGGGCCGCCACCTCCGCCAGGGCCCCCTCTTCCGTCAATACCCGCCCCGCCAGCTCCCGCTCCACGGGATCCGTCGGCAGTGATTCGGCCTCGCCGGCGGCCCCGCTCGCCATTCCGGCCGTCGTGGCCGGGGTTCCCTCGGGGGCCGCGGTCTTGGCCCCCACGGTGGCGCCCGCCCCGGCGCGGGGCGCCTTCCGCCCGCGTCCCTTTCCCGATACGGCCTCGAGCAGGACCGACTCCTCGAGCCCGAATACCTCGGACCCGCGTCTCAGGACGAGTCTCCGGCGTATGGGATCCTCGATGCGGTCCAGGAGCCCGACCAGCCTCCGGACCCGGGATTCCAGGCCCGGGCTCTTGCCCGCGCCCTCGAGCTTCGATTCCGCGAGAAAGCTCGGCACGTCGAGGGCCGATTCCATCCGGTCCCGTAGCGCTCCCGCCCCCTCCTTGCGGAGGAAGGAATCCGGGTCCTCGCCCCCCGGAAGAAGGAGCACGCGCACGTCCACCCCCGCTTCCAGGAGAGGATCCAGGCCACGATCCGCCGCCCGAACCCCGGCGTCATCGCCGTCGTAGAGGAGGAGGACCTTGATCTGGAGCCTCGCCAAGAGCCGCGCCTGATCGGTCGTCATGGCCGTGCCGCACGTCGAGACCGCGTTCGTGAACCCGCACGCGTGGAGCCGCATCACGTCGAGGTAGCCCTCCGACACGATCGCCTCCCCGCACTCGCGCATCGCCGGCCGCGCGAGGGGGAGCCCGTAGAGGAGCCGCCCCTTCCGAAACACGGGGGTCTCGGGGGAGTTCAGGTACTTGGGCTCGTCCCCCTCGGCGATCGCCCGGGCGCCGAAGCCCGCCACCTTCCCCGCGCCCGTCGTGACCGGAAAGAGGATCCGATTCCGGAAGCGATCGTAGTGCCCGCTTCCGTCCCCGCGCCGCACGATGAGCCCGGCCTGCTCCATCACGTCGGCCGGCAGGAGCTTCGCGAGCGCCGTGAGGAGCCCGTCCCAGCCCTCGGGCGCCCAGCCCACCTCGAAGCGCGTGAGCCAGGGCTCTTCGAAGCCGCGCGCGGCGATGTAGGCGCGCGCTTTCTTCGCGGGCTCGGCCGACGCCAGGCTGGCGCGGAAGAAATCCCGCGCGAGCGCGTTCGCCTGGTAGAGCTTGTCGAACGCCTCGTCCCCCGGCCCGCGCTCCTGCTTCGGAAGCTCGATGCCGGCACGGTCCGCGAGCAGTCGCAACGCTTCGGGGAACGTGAGCTTGTCCAGCTCCATCACGAACGCGAACGCGTCGCCTCCCTTGCTGCACCCGAAGCAATGCCAGATCTGCCGGTCGGGCGTCACCGTGAAGGAGGGCGTCTTCTCGGTGTGAAACGGGCAGAGCCCCTTGAAGGACCGGCCCGCCCGCCGGAGCTGGACTCTCTCCCCGATGAGCTGGACGATGTCGGTCGCGTCCCGGACCCGCTCTCGCGCTTCTTCTCCCATCCGAACGTTCATTCCGCTATTCCAGCGTCACGATGGTGACGCCGGTTCCTCCCTCCCGGAGCTCGCCGAGCTGAAATTCCTTCACCGCCGGCTGGCCCTTGAGCCAGTGTTTCAGCCGCTCGCGAAGGATCCCCTTCCCCTTTCCGTGGATGATCCGCGCCCGGTCCACGCCGCCCATGACGGCGTTCTCCAGGAAGGCCTCCACGGCCCGAATGGCCTCGTCGGGCTCGAACCCGCGTACGTCGATCTCGTGGGGAACCTCGGGGATCTCCACCTCGCGGCGGAGGACCGTTCGCTCCCTCTTGGACCGATCCGGCTTCGAATTCGTTTCTCCCTCATCCCGCCTCAGCCCACCGATCGGGAGCATGGTGGTCGCGGCGCCGATCCTCACGCGGACGCGCCCGTCGTGGTCCGGCGCGGAGAGCACCACGCCCTCGGCCTGGAGCGCCGGCACATAGACCCGGTCCCCTTCCCGGGCCTGCTCCACCGGCGTGCCGCGATCGGGCGCCGGCGTCCACTCGGTGTCGGCGTCGATCGACTCGGAGACGCGGCGGGCCAGCCCCCGCGCTTCGTCGAGCGTCTGGGCGGAGGCCTTCTTGTCCGCTCGGAGCTTCTTCCGGTACTCGTCGATCTGGTTCTCGAGGTTGCGCAGGAGATCGCGCCGGGCGGCCAGCTCGGCCTGCTTCCGCTCGCGCTTCTCCGACTCCAGGCGCGAGAGCGCTGACTTGAGCTCGCCCTCGCGCTCGGCGAGCCGCATCCGCGTCCGCGTCAGCTCCTCGCGCTCGCGGGCCACCTCGTTCTTGAGCGTCCCCAGCTCCTCGATCAGGGCGCCCAGATCCCGCTCGCCCCGCGGGAGAAGCTCCCGGGCCCGGGCGAGCACCGTGGAATCCATCCCGAAGCGCTCGGCCACCTGGATCGCGCGGCTCCGGCCCGGCACCCCGATCAGGAGCGTGAACCGGGGCCGAAGCGTTTCCTCGTCGAACGCCATCGAGGCGTTGCGCGCTCCGGCGGTCTCCGACGCGAAGGACTTGAGCGCGCCGTGGTGCGTGGTCGCCACGCAGAGCGTCCGCCGCTCCAGCAGCCCCTCGAGAATCGCCTGCCCGAGGGCCGCGCCCTCCGTCGGATCCGTCCCGGACCCCAGCTCGTCGAGGAGCACGAGGGAGGCCGGCGTGGCCACCGAGATCGCCTCGGAGACCCGGCGCAGGTGCGAGAGGAACGTGCTCACGTCCTCCATCAAGGACTGCTCGTCGCCGATGTCGCACACGACGTGGTCGAACCAGGGAATCCGGGTGCCCTCCGCCGCGGGCACGGGAAGCCCCGCCATGCCCAGGAGCGCCGTGAGCCCCGCGGTCTTGATCGCGACGGTCTTTCCGCCCATGTTGGGCCCGGTCACGAGGAGAAGCGGCGTCTCCCGGTCCAGCTCCAGGTCGAGGGGCACCGGCGCCGACGGCATCTCGCCCCGCGCGTGGCGCTCGACCAGGATGGGGTGCCGCGCGCCCCGGAGAAGGAGCGAGCGCTCCTCCGTCAGCGCGGGCAGCGAGCCGCCCGTGGATTGCGTCCAGCTTCCGACCGCCTGGGCCGCATCCAGCCTCGCGAGGACCTCCAGGTCCAGCGCCAGGGCCCCATGATCCCGCCGCGCCAGCGCGCTCAGCTCGCGCAGGATCCGGCTCACCTCGCGGATCTCGTCGGCGAAGAGATCGGAGAGCTGGCTGTTGGCTTCGGCCGCTTCCCGCGGCTCCACGAAGACGGTCGCGCCGCTGCCGGAATAGCCCAGGGCGACCCCGGGCACCTGCCGCCTCTCCGAGCCGGGCACCGCGATGGCGTAGCGCCCCTCGCGGAGCGTGACGAAGCTCTCGGCGATCCCCAGGCCGCGCGCGATCGACTCGAGCTTCTGCGCCAGGCGCTCGCGAAGGGTCTGGATGGAGCGGCGGATCCGAGCCAGGTCGGGGCTCGCCTCGTCCCGCACCTCCCCGGAGGGCTCGAGGGACCGGCCCAGCTCGCGGTGAAGCGCGGGCAGCGGCTCCGCGTCGGCGAGAAGCCGCTTCAGGCCCGGGGTCCCGCTCCGGTCCTTGCGGGTCCACGCGTACGCCAGCGCGGCCTGATCCAGCAGACGGCGGATCTCCCACAGCTCCTGGCCGGAGAGAACCACGCCCTCGGTCTCGAGCTGCTCGAGCAGCTCGCGAACGTCGGGCGGGGCGGCGGGCGCCGGCTCCTCCGGAGTTCCCCAGAGCGCCAGCACGTCCCGGTAGAGATCCTGCGCCGCGCGCGCGTCGTCGAGACGAGTGTGACAGCGGATCCCGAGCACACGACCCCGTCCGGGCGCGGAACGAGTCCGGCCCGCGATCGTCGCGATGACGGCGGGGAATTCGAGTACCTGGTGCGCGTGACTCGGAGGGCCTGAGGCTTCAGGAGAAATCGGACACCCCTGCGGCTCGCGCGTTCGTGTGTTTGTGATGACCTTCGTTCCGGATGTGGTGGCGCTATCGATGATGACGCTGCGTCGGCCCAAGCGGGCGAGCGGGAAACCGGCATCACGTGGCCGATTTCCCGCTTTGGTACCGATGTCCGGAGATGCTCCCCTACTCCGCCTTCATCCGGGCCATCATCTTTCTCTTCGCGGCGTTTAGCTTGCGCTTCCGCCGCTCGCTCGGTTTCTCGAAGTGCTGATGACGTCGCAAATCGGCGAGAACTCCTGCCTTCTCACACTTCTTCTTAAACCGGCGAAGGGCACTCTCGAAGGATTCTCCTTCCTTCACCCTGATGCCGGGCATCCTATGAATCGCCTCCTAACCCTGGTTTGGGGTCCGATCGAATTCCTCCGTCTACCGCCTGTGTAGGGCAGCATACGCCTAACACTAATCAAGATACCCCGGAACGGCGGATCTGTCAATATAGCGGTAATTTACGACGCTATAACGAATTTCGGGCGAGGCCAAGAAGGGCCAGCGTGGCGGTCTCGGTCGTTAATCTACTGGGGCCCAAGTAGATAGGAGCGAATCCCTCCCCCAGCAGAACCTGACGCTCGCTTTCGGTGAACCCTCCGGGAGGTCCAACCGCAAGCAGCGTTGTCGCTTGAGGGTTTTTTCTGAAATCGAAGTTGAAGGGCTTTCCCTCCGGATCGGCGAGGAATCGTTCCGCCCCCACACCGATCGCCTTGACCGCGGACGCGACCGACCTCGACGAACCCAGACCGGGAAGGCGGCTCCGGCGGGATTGCTTGAGGGCCGCCCGCGCGATGCGCTGAAGCCGCGTGAGCTGCTGGGGTCCGAGCGAGCCGCGCTCGCTCCGGTCGCAGGCCACGAAGTCGAGCGAGCTCACGCCCAGCGGGATCGCGTGGGTCACGATCTGCTCGATGGCGCGGCGATCCGGCATGCCGACCAGGACCTCGATGGGACGCGGGAGCTCTCCCTGGTCCGCGCGCCGCTCCACGATCCGGCCGACGGCGAGGCGCCGCTCCACGGACTCGAGGACGCATTCGAAGAAGCCGCCCGCCCCGTCGGTGGCCTGAAAGGGGGTGCCGGGCTTGGCGCGGTGGACGTGGAGGAGATGGTGTGATTCCTCGAGGCTCAATCTCAGATGCTGCTCGAGGACGGATGCGGGCTCGACCCAGAACGGGGTGTCGGGGAGCCTCAGCTTCTCCAACTCAGCCGGCGCTCCGATCCGGACGATGCGGGGGAGGCACGTTGGAATCCGGAAGGGTCTCGAGCTCCGTGAAGAGCTTCTTTCCACGGTCGGTCAACTTCGTCGGCGTGTGAACCGCGACCCGGATGAGCTGGTCCCCGGTGCCCGACCGCTGCAGGCTCCGAAGCCCCTTCCCCCGCAGGCGGAGCACCTGCCCCGACCGGATGCCCGGAGGAATGGTGACCTTGGCGCGGCCGCCCAGCGTGGGCACCTCGACCTTGCCGCCCAGAGACGCCTGCGCGAAGCTGACCGGGAGCTCGAGGATGATGTCCTCGCCCTCGCGCGCGAAGAGCGGGTGCGGGATTTCCTCGATGTGCGCAATGAGATCTCCCGCGGGGCCGCCACGAATCCCCGCGTCACCCATGCCCCGGAGCGGAATGTAGTTTCCGTCCATGACCCCGGGAGGCACGCGGATCGTGATCTCCTCCTGTTGGCGCACGCGTCCCTCGCCGGAGCACTTGGGGCACGGAGACTCGACGATGGTCCCCTCGCCGTGGCAGCGGTCGCACGTGGTCACGCTGATGAGCTGGCCGAAGAGGGACCGTTGCACCGAGCGCACCTGGCCCGAGCCGCCGCAGACGGTGCAGGTCTTGCTCTTGCTCCCCGGCTTGGCGCCCGTGGCGCTGCATTCGGAGCACGGCACCATGCGCCGGATCTTGATCACCTTCTCGGCGCCGCTCGCGATCTCTTCCAAAGTGAGCGGCAAACGGATCTCGAGGTTCCGGCCGCGGCGCTCGTTTCGACCCGCGCGGCGGCCGCCCCCGGCGGACTCGAAGACGTCGCCCCCCATGCCGCCCCCGAAGTCGCGCATGAACGCGCGCAGGGCGTCGGCCAGGTCGAATCCCTCGGTCTCGGTGAACCCGCCTCCACCTCCGCCCGGGAAGGGCGCGCCCGTGGAGCGCCCGAACCGGTCGTAGCGCGCGCGCTTCTCCGGATCGTGGAGGACCTCGTAGGCCTCGGCCACTTCCTTGAAGCTCTCCTCGGCCTTCTTGTCCCCGGGATTTCGGTCGGGGTGATACTTCATCGCGAGCTGCCGGTAGGCTTTCTTGATCTCGTCCTCGGTCGCCGTCTTCGGAACGCCGAGGATCTCGTAGTAGTCCCGCGTGGTGGTCACGCGACCACGACCTGCGCGTGCCGCAGCACGCGGCCCCGGAAGCGGTACCCGGGCACGATCACCTCGAGCACGGTCCCCGGCGGCTCCTTCTCGCTCGGATGCTGGGCCACGGCCTCGTGCAGCTCGGGATCGAAGGTCGCGCCCTTCGCGTCGATCGGCTCGAGGCCTTCCTTGACCAGGATTTGCCACAGCCGGTCGCGGATCATCAGGAGGCCGGAGCGGAACGGATCGTTCTCGCGCTCCCTCGAGGCCAGGAGCGCGCGATCGATGTCGTCGAGCACCGGCAGGAGGTTTCGCACCATCGACTCCTGCGCGAAGGAGGCCACGGTGTCCATGTCCTGCTTCCGGCGCCGGTTCACGTTGGTCAGCTCGGCCACGGCCCGCAGGAGCTCGTCCTCGCGGACCCGGGCGCGCTCCAGCTCCTCCGCGAGCCGCGCCGGATCTTCCACCTTCGTATCGGGCTCCTGGCCGGTCCGGTTCTCCGGATCCGCTTCCGGGTGCTCTTCTTTTTTGCGTGTCATGTGAACTCCCCCAGCCGCTCTCCGACGTAGGAGACGAGCGACAGAAGTCTGGGATAGGGCATGCGAACCGGTCCGAGCACGCCGACGGAGCCGCGGATGTGCCTCGAGGCAACCCCCGCGCCGACGAGGGAGCAGACGCGCATCGCGCCCTCCCCCAGCTCGCGCCCGATGGTGACGCGCGCCGCGCCGGAATCCATGTAGGCGTCGAGCGCCCGCGTCAGGGGCTCGGGCCGCGCCAGCAGCGACACGAGGGCGCGCAGGCGGTCGGCAGTCTGGAATTCAGGCTGCGCCGCGATGTTCTCCGCGCCGCCGATGCGCATCTGGCGAACCGGCGTCTCGCTCCACGGCCCCAGCGCGACCATGGCCAGCTGCCCCGAGAGCTGGGCGAGCGCGTCCGCGGCCTCCTTCTGAAAGTCCTCGAGCACCCGGTGGCTTCGCCCGAGCGTTCGCTCGAGGGCGCGCTTCGTGGCGGGCGAGATCGGCTCGGGCTCCATGAGGATATCGACGTAGTAGCGGTAGCCGGCCTCGGTGGGAACCCGGCCGGCCGACGTGTGCGGATGGTCCAGGAGACCTTCTTCCTCGAGCCTCTTCATGGCGCCGCGGATGGTCGCGGGCGAGATGCTCAGGTGGTAGGCCACGCGGACGTACTGGGAGCCGACCGGCTCGGCGCTCATGACGTGGCTCTCCACCACGAATTTGAGGATCCGGCGCTGCCGCTCGTCGAGATTGGGTCGGGACATTGGGTTTTTCGGGCGTTTGGCACTCGGGACACCCAAGTGCTAACCCTCGCGAACGCTAGCAGGCCCCGGGTTTCGGTGTCAAGGGATGGAGCCGGAACCGGCTCGCCGGGTTTCACTTCCCGCCGAATCGGCCCGCGCGAAGAGCTCGGACGCCAGGTCCTGCGCGAGGAAGAGCCCGCGATCGGTCGGACGCACGCGGCCCCGGGGCGTGAGGGTGAGCGCTTCGCCCGCCCGGCCCCATTCGTTCCAGGCCTCGACGTCCGAAGGGCGAAAGCGCGCGAGGTGGCGGGTCACGCGGAGCCCACGGGAGCGCCGAAGCGAGAGGAACACTTCCTCCTCGCCCGCCTCCCGCGGCGAAAGCTCCCGGTGGTCTTCCCGGGGCAAGGCGCCCGACTCCACCCGCGTGAACCAACGCGCGATCGACCCGTCGTTCCCCCAGCGCGCCGACCCATCGAAGGAATGCGCCCCCGGGCCCAGCCCCAGATACGGACGCCGGGTCCAGTAGCCCTCGTTGTGCCGCGAGTGGAATCCGGGGAGCGCGAAATTCGAGACCTCGTAATGCCGATACCCCGCGCCGCCGAGCGTGGAGACCAGATCCTCATAGCGCGCCAGCACGTCCTCCTCGCCGGGGATCTGGATCGCGCCTCGCGCCGCCTTGGCGTGGAGCGGCGTGCCCTCCTCGAGCTGGAGCGGGTACGCCGAGAGATGGGGCACGCCCCGTCCCAGGAGCCGCTCGAGCCCGGCGCGGAAGCCGGCCGCGGTCTCGCCCGGCACGCCGTACATGAGATCCACCGAGACGTTCCGGAATCCCGCGCGCCGCGCGAGCGCCAGCGCGTCGAGCGCGTGCTCGACGGTGTGGATGCGGCCGAGCGCGCGGAGCGCCGCGGGCTCGAGGGATTGAACGCCGAGGCTGAGGCGGTTCACGCCTCCCTCGCGAAGGATGGAGAGCTTTTCCTCGGTCAGGCCCTCTGGATTCGCCTCCACCGTGAACTCGCGGACGCGGCGCGTGTCCCACGCGGCCGCGATCCACGCCAGAAACCGCCGGAGGGGATCCGCGTCCAGCGCCGTGGGCGTCCCACCGCCGACGTAGATCGTGCGCGGTCGGGTCCAGAGGGTTCCCTCCTTCGCCAGCGCCAGCTCCCCTTCCCGCTCGAGCGCGCGCAGGAGCCGGTCCGGCTCGGCGCGATGGAGCGGCGCCTTCACGAAGTCGCAGTAGGGGCAGATGCTGCGGCAGTACGGCAGGTGAATGTAGAGGCCGTATTCCAAGCGTCAGCGCACCGGCCGGAAGAGGCGGTTGAACCGGGGCATGTTCTTCTCGGCGTCCCAGGACCAGTAGAGGATCATCGCCTTCCCCTTGATGAGGTTGAGCGCCAGGGGCCCCCAGAACCTACTGTCGTGGCTGTTGTCCCGATTGTCCCCCATCATGAAGAGGTGCCCCTTGGGGACCACGGTGGGCCCGAAGTTGTCGCGCGCGCTGATCTCCTTGGGCAGGACCCGGTCGTCCGAGTGGATGATGTAGGGCTCCACCTGGGCCTTGCCGTCCACGAAGAGCACCTTGTCCCGGATCTCCACCGTCTGGCCCTCCACAGCGACGCAGCGCTTGATGAAGTCGCGGCTGGGGTCGTCCGGATAGCGGAAGACGATGACGTCGCCGCGCTGCGGCTGACGGATCGCGGGGAACCGGTAATAGATGATGCGATGCCCGGACACCCCGATGTCGATCTCCGAGCCGTAGACGAGCTTGTTCACGAAGAGAAAGTCCCCGACCAGGAGCGTGTTCTCCATCGATCCGGTCGGGATGCGGAACGCCTGGACCACCAGCCCCCGGATGACCACGGTGAGCAGGATGGCGAGGACGATCGCCTCCACGTACTCGCGCATGATGGACTTGGTCCGGGCCGTACGCCGGGACGACGCCTTCGCGGCCACTCTCGCACCTTCCATTCGGTCTCCTCTCAAAGCGGTCTAACGCTCCACGCGCAGGACCGCGAGAAACGCCTCTTGCGGGATGCGGACGGTTCCCACCTGTTTCATCCGTTTCTTGCCCTCGCGCTGCTTCTCCAGCAGCTTCCGCTTGCGCGTGATGTCGCCGCCGTAGCACTTGGCGAGCACGTTCTTGCGCATCGCGGGAATGGTCTCCCGCGCGATGACCTGGTTTCCGATGGTGGCCTGGATGGCGATCGGGAACATCTGGCGCGGAATCAGCTCCTTGAGCTTCTCCGCCACATTGCGCCCCCACTCGTAGGCCTTCTCGCGGTGCACGATCACCGAGAGCGCGTCGACCCCCTCGCCGTTCAGGAGGAGGTCCATGCGCACCAGCTCGGCCGGCTTCAGCCCCGAGAATTCGTAGTCCAGGGAGGCGTAGCCGCGGCTGATCGACTTCAGGCGGTCGTAGAAATCCAGCACGATCTCGCCGAGCGGAAGCTCGTAGCTCAAGTGGGCCCGCGCCTCGTCGGGATACTCCATGCCGATGAAGATCCCCCGGCGGCCCTGCGCCAGCTCCATGATGTTGCCCACGTACTCCGTGGGAACCACCACCTGCGCGCGCACGAACGGCTCCTCGATCTGCTCGATGTGGGTCGCGGGCGGCAGCAGGGCGGGATTCTCGACCAGCACCACGTCCCCGTTCGTCTTGGTCACGCGGTACTCCACGCTGGGCACGGTCGCGATGAGGTTCACCCCGTACTCGCGGGTGAGACGCTCCTGGATGATCTCCATGTGGAGGAGCCCCAGGAACCCGCAGCGAAAGCCGAACCCCAGCGCGAGCGAGGTCTCGGGCTCGTACGTGAGCGAGGCGTCGTTCAGCTGGAGCTTCGCCAGGGATTCCTTCAGCCCCTCGTAGCTCTCCGCCTCGATCGGGTAGAGCCCGGAGAACACCATCGGCTTCACGGGCCGGTACCCGGGGAGCGCTTCCGCCTCGACGTCCCCGGCCTCGGTGATGGTGTCCCCCACCTTGGCGTCCGCCACCACCTTCACGTTCGCGATCACGTAGCCCACGTCCCCGGCCAGAAGCTCCTCGCGCGCCTCGAGGCCCAGGCGGAGCACGCCCACCTCGAGGACCTCGTGGGTCTTGCCGGTGGAGTGGAACCGGATCGAGGCGCCCGCGCGGATGGTCCCGCGCACGATGCGCACGTACACGATGACGCCCCGGAACTGGTCGAACACCGAATCGAAGATCAGCGCCTGGAGGGACCCGCCGCTCGCGTCCGCGGGAGGCGGAACGCGCTGGATCACGGCCTCCAGAAGCTCCTCGATGTTGTGCCCCTCCTTGGCCGAGACCCGGATCACCTCCTCCGGCTCCACGTGCAGGAGGTGCGCGATCTCGAGGGAGACGTCGTCCGGCCGGGCCGCGGGCAGATCGATCTTGTTCAGCACGGGCAGGATGGTGAGCTTCTGGTCCAGCGCCAGGAAGAGGTTCGAGAGCGTCTGTGCCTCGATGCCCTGAGAGGCGTCCACGACCAGGATCGCGCCTTCGCAGGCGGCGAGACTCCGGGAGACCTCGTACGTGAAGTCGACGTGTCCCGGCGTATCGATGAGGTTGAGCTGGTAGGTCCGTCCGTCCCGCGCACGGTACTCCATCGCGATCGCGTGCGACTTGATGGTGATCCCCTTCTCGCGCTCCAGGTCCATGTTGTCCAGAACCTGGTCCTTCATCTTGCCGCGCGGAATCGTGTTCGTGATCTCGAGCAGCCGGTCGGCCAGGGTGGACTTCCCATGGTCGATGTGCGCGATGATGCAGAAGTTCCGGACGAGGGAGCGCGGGATCATGGGGGCGGGGCTAGAACCGGATCCGGTAGGCCAAGGTGAAGCGGGGCTCTTCTCCCAGGTCCACGGCCGATTCGGGCGAGCCGAAATCGGCGTCGAAGCTGGCGAGATGGGCGTCCACGTAGGCGTCCATCATGGACAGGAGGTGCGCCGCGATCCCGAACCAGATCCAGCTGATCTTGCGGTTCCGATGCGTCTCCTGATCCAGCGAGGCTTGGACGTAGGCGGGATCGGTGATGTCGCCTCCGCCGGCGAGCACTAAGTCCTGGCGATCGATCGCCTGATTCTCCCGATGCAGCTCCTGGACCGCCTCGTAGGCGAGGAGCCCCTCCCCCGCGAGGACGAGACCCGCCTTCACGTACTTGTGATTGTAGAGCTGCCCCCAGCTGGGGACCGCGGCCGAGCGAAGCATCACCGTGAAGGGCTTCGCGCGATGCGGGAGGGAATCGGCGCGAGCGGGCTTCCGGCCCACCGCGGGCTGAGCGTGCGCCGGCACGACGGCCCCCGCGAGGAGAAGCGTCGCCAGGGCGAGCGCGGCCAGCGTCGGCCGCGCGCCCGCGTCGTCATTCCTTCGTGAAGGCGTGCGCGATCGCGAGAAAGAGAAGGAGCAATCCGCCGAATCCATAGACCCCGATCACCACCCCGTGGGTGAAGTCATGCCCCAGCGAGGAATTCGCCAGGAGGTACTGCAGTCCTTCGGCCAGCGCGACCACCAGGACGATGAGGATCACGAAGGACCACTTCCGCGCCAGGGCGATGATCACCAAGGCGATCATGAATCCGATGATCCGCGGATCTTTCCAATCGAACGTGACGAGCGAATGGATGAACCCGTTCATGGTCCCCTCCCTCAAAAGGGTGGCGGGAACGTGTGGGAATCGAACCCACCTCGGACGTTTTGAGCGCCCGACGGAAGGATTTGAAGTCCTCGGAGTCCACCAGAACCCATCCGTCCCCAAGCCTCATGCGACGACCTCGATGGGGCGGCGACCCCGGGGCCGGACCTCCCCGATCACCGCCGCGGCCACCTTGGCGCGAGCGAGCCGGCCCAGGAGCGCTTTCCCCCGCGACGCCCGGACCGCGATCAAGAGGCCCCCGGACGTCTGCGGATCCACGAATACTCGGCGCAGCGCCTCCGGCACGCCCTCGTCGAACGTCACGTGCGGGGCGGCATAGGCCGCGTTGGTATGGAGGCCTCCCGGCACGACGTCCCGGCTCGCGAACCCCACGACGCCGGGCAGGATCGGAACCGCGGCGCTCCAGATGCGGAGCGTCCTCCCGCTGGCGCGCGCCACGTTCAGCGCGTGCCCGAGGAGCCCGAAGCCGGTGATATCGGTCGCGGCGCTCACCCCCACGGCCTGCATGGCCTGGCCCGCCGCCCGGTTCAGCGTGGTCATCTGGTCGGTCATCGTCCGGATCTGGCCCTCGGAGAGAAGCCGCTGCTTCAAGGCCGTGGCCAGGATGCCCACCCCCAGAGGCTTCGTGAGCACCAGGAGGTCGCCCGCCTTCGCGCCCGCGTTCGACACGATCCGCTTCGGGTGGACCTCGCCCGTGACCGCGAACCCGAACTTCATCTCCTTGTCGCGCACCGAGTGCCCGCCCATCAGGGCGACGCGCGCCCGCTTCAACGTCTCGGCGCCGCCGCGCAGGATCTCCCGGAGGATCTCCATGTCTCCCGTCTCGGGGTAGCAGACGATGGAGAGCGCGGTGGTCGGGGTCCCGCCCATGGCGTAGACGTCGCTCAGCGCGTTCGTCGCGGCGATCCGGCCGAACTGGAACGGGTCGTTCACCATGGGCGTGAAGAAGTCCACCGTCTGCACGAGAGCCCGGGTGGAAGAGATTCGAAAGACGCCCGCGTCGTCCCAGGTCTCCGGTCCGACGAGGACCCCTTTCGGCCTGGGCCCCCGGAGCACCGACAACACGTCCTTCAGATCGAGCGGGCTCAGCTTGGCGGCGCAACCAGCGCAGGAGACCTGCTCGGTCAGCCGCACCGTCTCGGCGCGGGCGGGGCTCATGGAACGATCGCCCACACCTCGATCTCGACGCGCGCCTCGCGGGGCAGCCCCGAGACCGCGACCGTGCTGCGCGCGGGCTTGGGGTCCGTGAAGAAGCGCGCGTAGACTTCGTTCATCGCGGCGAAGTCCGCCATGTCGACCAGGAACACCGTGGTCTTGACCACGTCCTTGAGGCCCGCGTTCCCGGCCTTCAGGACCGCTTCCAGATTTCGGAGCGCGCGCTCGGTCTCGGCGGCCACGCCGCCGGGAACGAGCTTCCCGGTCGCGGGGTCGAGTCCCACCTGACCCGACGAGGCGAGCCATCGACCGGACAGGGGGCCGGTGCGGGCCTGCGCGTAGGGGCCGATCGCCGCGGGGGCGTTGGGTGTCTGGATGGCCGTCCGGGGGTCCTGGCTCACTCGACGGTGACGCTCTTGGCCAGGTTCCGCGGCTGATCCACGTCGCACCCGCGCTCGACGGCGATGTAGTACGAGAGGAGCTGGAGCGGCAGCACCGCGAGGAGCGGCGTCAGCGGCCCGAGGGTTTTCGGGATGTAGATCACCTGGTCCGCCTTGGTCGCGACGTGGTCGTCCCCCTCCGAGGCGATCGCGATGATGTTGCCGCGGCGCGCCCGGACCTCCTCCATGTTGCTCAGAACCTTCTCGTAGGCGGAATCCTGAGTGCAGATGAACACGACCGGCATGTTCTGGTCGATCAGGGCGATGGGGCCGTGCTTCATCTCCGCCGCCGGATAGCCCTCGGCGTGGATGTAGGAGATCTCCTTGAGCTTCAGGGCACCCTCGAGCGCCACCGGGAAGTTGTAGCCGCGCCCCAGGTAGAGGAAGTTGTTGTGGTGCGCGTAGGCTTTCGCGATCGCCTTGACCTTGTCCGCCCCCGCCAGGATACGCTCGATCTTCTCGGGGATCACCGCCAGCTCGCGTGTCAGCTCGGCGCCCAGCTCGGAGGAGAGCTCGCCGAGGCGGCCCAGATAGAGGGTGAGGAGCGCCAGCGCGGCGACCTGGGACGTGAACGCCTTCGTCGACGCGACCCCGATCTCGGGGCCCGCGTGGATGTAGACGCCGCCGCCGGACTCGCGCGCGATCGTGCTCCCGACCACGTTGCAGAAGCCGAGCACGCGCGCGCCGCGTCTCTTGGCCTCGCGCATGGCGGCCAGCGTGTCCGCGGTCTCCCCCGATTGGCTGATGGCGATGACCAGGGTGCCCGGCTCGAGGATGGGATTCCGATAGCGGAACTCGGAGGCGTACTCCACCTCCACCGGAATCCGCGCCAGCTCCTCGATCATGTACTCGCCGATCATCCCGGCGTGCCAGGACGTCCCGCAGGCGGTGATGACGACGCGCGTGATCGCGCGAAGCTCGGCCGGAGACATGTTGAGGCCGCCCAGGCGCGCGGTTCCTTCCTCAAGAATCAGGCGGCCGCGCAGCGTGTTCCGGAGCGACTGGGGCTGCTCGAAGATCTCCTTCAGCATGAAGTGCGGGAAGCCCGCCTTCTCGATCATGTCGAGGTCCCAATCCACGGTCTCCACGCGCTTGCTGACGGTCTCCTCGCGGATGGTCGTCGTCTGGATCCCGGCGGGCGTGAGCACGACCATCTCGCCGTCGTCCAGGTAGACCACCTGGTTCGTGTGGCGGATGATCGCGGAGACATCGGAGGCCAGGATGTACTCGGAATCGCAGATGCCGACCACCAGCGGGCTCCCGTGGCGCGCGCCCACGATCTTGCCGGGATCGGCGCTCGAGATGACCGCGATGCCGTAGGTACCGGTGACGTGCTGCAGCGCGGCCGCGACGGCGCGCTCCAGGTTCCCTTCGAAGTACTTCTCGATCAAGTGGGCCAGCACTTCCGTGTCGGTGTCGGTCGTGAAGCGGTGGCCCTCCTGCACGAGCTTCTTCTTGAGCGTGACGTAGTTCTCGATGATCCCGTTGTGAACCACGGCGATGTTCCCGTCGCAGTCCACGTGCGGGTGCGCGTTGATCGTGTTCGGCTCCCCGTGGGTGGCCCAGCGGGTGTGCGCGATGCCGAGCGAGCCCTTGGGTTTGGCGTTCTCCAGGCGTCCTTCGAGGACCGCGATCTTCCCGGCGGCCTTCTCGACCACGAGCCCCCGTCCGTTCAGGACGGCAACGCCCGCCGAATCGTAGCCTCTATATTCGAGCCGCCTCAGCCCCTCGATCAGGATGGGCAGCGATTCCTGCGAGCCGACGTACCCGACGATGCCACACATGATGACTCCTCTCCCCTAACGCGTCCGCGCGTGCGTCTGGGAACGCTCCACCGCTTCGCCGGCCCGGTCGGCCAACGACTCGGCTTGCTCCCTGGTTCGAGCTTCCGCGAGAATCCTCACGATGGGCTCCGTACCCGAGGCGCGCACCTGAACCCAGCAATCTTCCCAGAGGTACTTTTCCCCGTCCAGAACATTGCGCTCTCCGTCCGGAAAGGCCCGGGCCAGCGCGTCTTGAAGGGCGCCCACGTCCTCCAGCTTCACGTCGAGCTTGCGCTTCACCATGGTCACGGGCGGCAGCTCCGCCGCGCGCGCGCTCAGCGGGCGCTCCTCGGCCGCGAGCCAATCCATGGTGATCGCGGCCGCGAGAAGCGCGTCGCGGGTGGCGTGGAGCGCGGGATAGATGACGCCGCCGTTCCCCTCGCCGCCGATCGCGCCCCCGATCTCGATCAGCTTCTGCGCGACGTGCGCCTCGCCGATCTTGGTGCGGTGGACCGTCGCGCCGTACCGCCGCGCGATGAGCTCGACGCCGATCGACGTGGAGGCGTTTACCGCCACCGGGCCCGGCGCGCGCGCCAGCGCCCAGTCGACCGCGATCTGGAGCGTCCGCTCCTCCCCGATGGGGTTGCCCCGCTCGTCCACGATCGCGAGGCGGTCGGCGTCGGGGTCGTTCGCGAACCCGATCGCGGCCCCCGTCGCGCGGACTCGATCGCCGAGCGCGCCGAGATGCTCGGGCAGCGGCTCCGCGACGCGGGGGAAGCGGCCGTCCGGCTCGCAGTAGAGGCGTTCCACGGTGCAGCCCAGGGCCTCGAGCAGGGCCGGGGTCGCGATCGACCCGGCCCCGTTCGTCGCGTCCACCACGACGCGGAAACGCCGCTTCCGGATGCGGTCGCGGTCGAATCCCGGCAGGGCCAGGATCGCGTTTCGATGCCGCTCGATCGCGCCCGGATCCTCGCGGTATTCCCCGACCTTCTCGTTCGGCACCCACGCCGCGCGTCCCTGCCTCGCGCGACGCGCCACCTCTTCCGATTGCGCCGGCGCCAGGAAGGTTCCGCCCGGGCCGAAGAGCTTGAGCGCGTTCCAGGGCGCGGGATTGTGGCTCGCGGTGATCGCGATCCCGCCCGAGGCGCCGTGGTGGCGGATGGCGAAGAGGATGGTCGGCGTGGGTGCGATCCCCACGTCGATCACGTCGTGTCCGGAGGCCATCAGGGCCGCCTCCGTCAGGCGCGAGACCCACATCCCGCTCGGCCGGGTGTCGCGGCCGACCACGACCGGACCCGGATCGAGAAAGGACGCGTGCGCGCCCGCGACCCGCAGCACCACGTCGGGCGTCAGGGTCTGCCCCACGATCCCTCGCACCCCGGAGGCGCTGACCATGAGGCCGTGCAACGGATCGTTGCCGAAGCGTTCAGTCATCCGTGAATGAGCTCCGCGTTCGAGGCAGCCGCGTCCCCTCGAGGGGGCGCGCGGCGTGGAGGCTGGTTGTCATGACGAACGGCCGAGGGTTCGGGCCGGCCGACCCGGGAATGGAGCTGGTGACCGGAATCGAACCGGTGACCCCGTCATTACGAGTGACGTGCTCTACCAGCTGAGCTACACCAGCTTGGAATTCGTGAGTCGCGAAGCTCTACCGTGGGGGGAATCCCTCATGAAAATGAATGGTGCGACCCCGCAGAATCGAACTGCGGACACCCACGTTTTCAGCGTGGTGCTCTACCAACTGAGCTAGGGTCGCGCCGGACGGGAACCTTACCATGGCACCCCGGCAAGGTCAACGGCTAGGCGAGCCTGCGGCGCCGGTCGGAGCGCGTGTCGCGGCGGTCCGGACGTCTCCTGCGGTCGTCATTCTCCCTCGTCGGCAGATAGATCGTGACGATGCTGCTCCAGTCCCCTTCGCTCCGGGCCCGGATCTCCCCACCGTGCTCCCGCACGATCTGATACGCCATGGCCAGGCCCACTCCGGCGCCGTAACGGCGCGAGGTGGAGAACGGAACGAAGAGCCGGTCCAGCGCCTCGCCGGCCACCTTGGGTCCGTCGTGCGCGATCTCCGCCTGCACGGCGCCCTGCGCCGCGCGCGTCTCGACGCGGACGCGCCCCCCGCTCGGGACCGAGTGGAGCGCGTAGCTCAGCACGTTCACGAGGACCTGCCGCATCTTCTCGTTGTCGAGGAGCAGGGTCGGCACGTCGGGCGAGAGCCGTTTCAGGAGCCGCACCCGGCGGCGCACCAGATCCTCCGCCTGCGACTGCAGCACGTCCTGCACGAGGGCGTTCAGGTTCTCGAGCTTGAGGCGGGGACGCGTCATCTGGGCCAGCGCCACCTGCTCGCCCAGCACCCGCTCCAGTCGCTCGGTCTCGCGCAGGATGATCTCGAGGTATTCGCGGTTGGGATCCTTCGCCGTGAGCGATTTCAAGACCCGCTTCGCGAAGGCGGTGATCGCGGCGACCGGGTTCCGCACGTCCTGCGCGACCTGAACTCCGCGCTCGCCCACGACCGCGAGCTTCTCAGCATGGCGGAGCTGCGCCTCCACCTCGTGAAGCCGGCGGTCCTTCACGCGGAGGGTCTCTTCCTGCGAGAAGCGCGTGTCGGAAAGGGAGGCGATGGCCGCGATCAGCTCGGCGACGCGCGCGTCCTCGGCATCGAAGGTGAGCGGATCGTCCTGGGTGCCGCCCGTCTTGTTGAAGACGAGCAGGACGCCGGTGATCTTCTCACCGCCGTGAATCGGCGCCGCCAGGAGGCAGCGCCAGTCCTCGGGCGGCGTCCCCGAGAAGCGCGGATCCTCGCTCACGCCGTCCGCCGCGATGGGCTTGGAGTCCGCCTCGAACCACTGGAGGAACCACGCCCCCATGGCCGCCAGATCCTGCGTCGAGCCCGGATCCACCGCGTGCACGTGCGCGAGCTCGAGCGTGCCCTCCTCCCCGAGCACCCACGCCACACCCCCCGCGGCCTGGGCCGCGAAGAGGAGGGCCCGGAGGGCCTGCTCCGCGCGGACATCGGGGCGGGACGGCAGGGCCGCCACGCGGCTGAAGTCGATGGCGGACCGGACCGCGGCGCCGCGGCGGCGCACGACGTCGAGCACCGTGTTCCCCTCCAGCGCGATCCCGGCCTGGGCCGCGATCGCGCTCAGGAGCTCGATCTGGTCCGCGGTCCAGCCGGAATGGCCCGCCGCCTGGGAGATCACGAGAACGCCGAGCACCTTCTCGCGGCCGAAGAGGGGCAGCACGAGGACGGCGCCCTCGGGAAGGGACTCGACGACGCGCTCCGGAAGCCGGAGCTCCCGCTGAGGACTCAGGACCACCGAGACGCGGCCGTCGAAGACGGCGTCCGAGAGGAGATCGCGGTTGGGCTCCATGGGCAGCCGCTCTTCCCGCAGCCGCGCGAAGACGTCGCCCGAGAAACCGCCCTCGGCCTCGAACGTGTCGAGATCGAGCGGGGTCCGTTCGGGCGCGTCGGGATCCGAGCGGTCCGCCCGGCGGAAGCTGTCGGCCAGCTCGAGCGCCGTTCCCTCCGAGACGATCCGGAACAGGAGGATCGTGTCCGCTTCCTGCGCGAAGGCCCCGCCGATCGCGGTGAGCAGGAGCCGACCGATCCGATCGTGGGTGAGCGCGACGTGCATGAGCGGGATGGAGCGGAAGAGGAAGCCGGCGCTCTTGTAGCGCTCCGCCTCGTCCTCGAGCCCGTCCTCGTGCTCCCTGCGGACGGCCTTCGCCTCCTCCTCCAGAAGGTGGAAGAGAAGGGGCAGCGTGGGAACGATGCCGGTGGCTCCCTCCGGAGGCGCCTTGATCTCCTCCACCGCCCCTTGAATCCGCGAGCAGTGGACGCAATCCTGCGCGAACCGGGTCTCGAAATCGGGCCGGGCCTCGAACGGGCACGGGCGAGACTCCATGTAACAAGCACCTTCGGCGACACGGTGCAGCCCCTGGGCCTTCCGATCCGCGTACCGCTTCCAGGCGACGACGATCTGTTCTTCGACCCGCGCCGACCCCACCCGCTTCGCGCCCATCGCTTGCCCTCCAGGAAGGTACCCCCTCAAGCGCCTGCCGGCACACGCCGCCCTATCAGATTGATTTACGGCAGCTTAGGCGATATCTTGAGACGGCATTGCAGACGCAACTATCTGAAAAAAGGAGGGTTACGGATGAACGCCAAGCGTGAGGGGCCGCCCGGCTCGATCAACATGGAGCTGGGCGAGAAGGAGGCGGAGGGCATCTACTCGAACTTCGTGCTGATCAGCCACTCTCTGTCGGAGTTCGTGCTCGACTTCGCGCGGATCCTGCCGGGAAATCCCAAGAGCAAGGTGTTCGCGCGCGTGGTCATGACCCCGCCCAACGTGCGCTCCCTGCTCACGGCGCTCGAGACCAACGTGAAGAAGTACGAGGAGCAGTTCGGGAAGATCAAGACGTTCGAGACACCCGCGAAGGGGGACATCGGATTCACGTCGTAGGGGGCGGAGTTTTCCAGCGGCGGTGGATCCAGTACCAGTGGTCGGGGCGCCGGCGCACGCCCGCCTCGATGGCCTCGTTGATGGCGCGCGTGAGCCGCTCCACCTCGCGCGATTCGTCCTCCATGGGATTCGGCGCGAGCGTGGCGATGAGCCGGGAGCGAAAGCGCGCCCCTTTCTCGCGCTCGATCAGGCCGATCGCGATCGGGGAGCGGGTCCGGTACGCGAGCCGCGCGGGCCCCGTGTGGGTCGAGGCGGGCCGGCCGAAGAAGGGCACGTGGATCCCGACCCGCCGCGCGTCCTGGTCGGGGAGCATCCCCAGGAACGCGCCCGAGCGGAGCGCCCTCAAGGCGTCGCGCATCCCATACCCGATCTTTACCGAGGGAATGCCGAGACGCTCGCGGATCCCGTCGAAATAGGAATCGCTCCCCTCGTTCGACTGGGGCGGCAGGAGGTACTGCATCGGCGCCCCCATCGCCCGCATCGACGCCCCGAGCATCTCCCAGTTTCCATAGTGCGCGGTGAGCACGACCGCGCCCTGGCCTCTCCGGGCCCACTCGAGCACGGGCTCGTACCCGACCAGCTCGACGCGCGCCAGGATGCCCCGGGGGCCCAGACGCGGGAGCGCGAGGAATTCCAGGAACGAGCGTCCGATCTGCGCGAAGGTCCGGCGCGCCAGATCGCGCGCGGAGGCGCCGTCGATCTCGGGCCCCAGGGCCCGCGTGATGTTCTCGATCGCGATGCGGCGGCGGCGGCCCATGAATTGGAACGCGAGAAGGCCGACGCCTGCCCCGAGCGCGCTGGTCCACGGGAACGGGAGAGAGCGCGCGCAGAGGCCCATCGAGCGAAGGGCCAGGACCTCGAGCTTCTGGCGGACCGGACGGAGCGGCGAGTGGGCCACGTCTAGGGGCGCCGCACGCGGCGCGCGAGACCGCCCGGGTCGCGCCGCGCGAGCCCCTGGAGCTCGAGCGACAGGAGCGCCACGCCGAGCTCGGCCGCGGTGAGCCCGGCGATTCCGGCGAGCTCGTCCATCGGGCGCGGGCGTTCGCGCAGGGCGCGATACAAGGCGCGCTCCTGCGGCTGAAGATCTTCGAGGAGCACGGGGTTCGCCCGCGGCGGGGCGGAGCGTCGGGCGACTCCCTCCCCAGGGTGGATGAGCCTCAGGACGTCGCTCGCGGAACACACCAGACTGGCCGCCCCGCTTCGAATCAATCCGTGCGGGGCTTCGCCCAGGGGATCACGCGAATCCCACGGCACGGCGCCGACGGGACGTCCGAGGCGTCGAGCCTCCCGCGCCGTGAGGAGCGCGCCGCTTCGCTCCCGGCCCTGCACGACAAGGACCACATCGGCCAGGGCGGCCAACATCCGGTTGCGCGCGGCGAAGGTGTTCCGGGTGGTGGGATCTCCGGAGCGGATCTCGCTCATGAGGCCGAGCGAGCGTCGGACTCGGTTCTGGAGGGAGGCATGCTCGCGAGGATACGTCACATCGAGCGGTGTGCCCAGCACGGCGCCGCTCACGCCGTCCGCGGCCAAGGCGCCCTCGTGCGCCGCCGCGTCGATGCCGCGGGCCAAGCCGCTCAGGATCGCGACGCCGCGGTCCGCGAGCGCGCGCGCCAGATCGTGGGCCACGTCGCGCCCATCGTCGCTTGCGTCCCGCGTGCCCACGATCGCGACGAAGGGACCGGCGTGGTCCCATCGTCCGGCGAGGAACACGGGGTCGGGCGCCGAGCCCAGAGCGCGAAGGCGCCCCGGATACCCGATCTGGTCCCTACCGACCTCGCGGATCTCCTCCGCGGTCTCCGCTTCTCTCCCCACCGCCACCACCCCGCGCGGCGACGCCTCGCTAGCGTGCCGCCTGTTTCGCTTCGCCCTCTCCGCCCACGACATCCTTCCAGGCGAGGTCGGCTTCCGCGGCGTCGGCCGCCGTCCGCTGGGCGATGGTGGCCGCGTCGTCCATGTGACGCAGCACCTGGCCGGCCGCCTCGGAGTCCCGCTCCACCAGTCCGTCCAGCGCGAACCGGCGGGCCTTCTCCGGGAGCGACTCGAACGCGGCCGCCAGCTCCCGCGTCGCGAGCTCGTTCCGACAGAGGAGCACGAGCGAGTCCCAGACCGCGTCGCGCACCGTGCGGTTGGCGTCGTTGAGCATTCCGACGAGCGGAGCCGCCGCGCGCGGATTCCCCATCCGTCCCAGCGCCGCCACCGCCGAAGCCCTGGTGTACCAGAGGCCGGAGCCCAGGAATTCCACGAGGGGTTCCAGGACCGGCTCGCCCATGGTGGCGAGCACGCGGGCCGCCTGATCCCGCAAGAACCAGCTTTCCTGTTGGAGCACGTCGAGGAGTACTTCGATCGATTCCTCGGTGGGATTCTGCGCGAGCTGCGTGATCCACCCGAGCTTCTCCTCCGGATCCCTGTGCCTCAGCTCTTCCCAGAGCCGCGCGACGTCCTTCGCTACCATGGTTCTCGCTCCTCCGTTCCGGCGACACCCTGGTCGCCGCCCACCCGACTCTTCGCCGGCTTTGCTGCGCCGGCCCCGATCAACACGTCCCAGACAACATTCAGGAGGTGGTCCAGCCCCACCCCGGTGACTCCCGAGATCCATCCACCCCAGTGGGCCCCGTCCAGCGGAAACGGCGGCCCGCCCTGCGCCTCGTCACCCCTGAGATCCGAGCGACTCATCGCGACGACCGTGGGCTTCCTCGTTAAATCCTCGCTGTACTCCCTGAGTTCCCGATTCAATTTCTCCCGATCCGCGGCCGGATCCTCGGAGGCGCTGTCCAGAAGCATCAAGATCGTCCGCGTCCGCTGGATGTGGCGCAGAAAATCATGACCCAGCCCCTTGCCCTGATGGGCGCCCTCGATCAGACCGGGCAGATCCGCCATCACGAAGCTCTGCTCCTCGCGCACGCGCACCAGCCCCAGGTGCGGCTCGAGGGTCGTGAACGGATAGTCCGCGATCTTCGGCCGCGCCGCGCTCACGCGCGAGAGCAGCGTGGACTTTCCCACGTTGGGAAAACCCACGAGGCCCACGTCCGCGATGAGCCGCAGCTCCAGCTGGAGCTTTCGCTCCTCGCCGGGGCGACCGGGCTGCGCCTTCCGCGGCGCCTGCCGGGTCGGGGTCGCGAAGCGCGCGTTCCCTCGTCCGCCGCGCCCACCCCGCGCCGCGACGAATTGCGCGCCCGCCTCCACGAGGTCCGCGAGGAGATCGCCCGACTCCGCTTCCATCACCAGCGTGCCGGGGGGCACCGGGACCACGAGGTCCTCCCCGGACCGGCCGCTCTTCTGGTTGCCGGATCCGTGCGCCCCCGACGGGGCTTGAAACCGCGCGCGGAACTGGAAGTCCAGGAGCGTGCGCAGGTGCTCGTTCACGAGGAGGATCACGCTCCCCCCGTCGCCTCCGTCCCCCCCGTCCGGTCCTCCCTTCGGCACGTACTTCTCGCGCCGGAAGCTCACCGCCCCCGAGCCCCCGTGCCCCGCCAGCACGTCGATCGTCGCCCGGTCGGCGAGCATGGTCCCGCCCCTACCGGAGCAGGGCGATCACGGCGTCGGCGGTCGCCTGGGTTCCGACGGCGCTCGGATCGCCGCGCGTCGTCTTCATGTCGTACGTCACGGAAGTCCCCTCGCGGATCACGCGAGCCACCGCGCGCTCCAGGCGGTCGGCCGCGTCCCGCTCGCCGAGATGGCGGAGCATGAGCATCCCGCTCAGGATCATCCCGAACGGATTCACCTTGTCCTGGCCCGCGTACCGCGGCGCGCTCCCGTGGGTGGGCTCGAAGAGCGCGGCCTCGTCGCCGATGTTCGCTCCGGGCGCCACCCCCAGGCCGCCGATCAGGCCCGCCGCCAGATCCGAGATGATGTCGCCGTAGAGATTGGGGAGAACCAGGATGTCGTAGTTCTCCGGTGTCTGGACGAGCTGCATGCACATGTTGTCGACAATCCGGTCCTCGAACTCCACATCGGGTGTTTCCTTGGCCGTCTTGCGGGCCACCTCGAGAAAGAGGCCGTCCGAGAATTTCATGATGTTGGCCTTGTGCACCGCGGTCACCTTGCGGCGGCCGTTCTTCTTGGCGTACGCGAACGCGTACCGCACGATGCGCTCGGTGGCGGCCACGCTGATCGGCTTGATCGAGATCCCGGCGTCCTCCGGGATGTCCCGCTTCGCCTCGGTCTGGACCAGCCCGCGGAGGGCCTGCGCGCCATGGCTTCCGCGCTCGAACTCGATCCCCGCGTAGAGGTCTTCGGTGTTCTCGCGGACGATGACGAGGTCGATGTTGTCGTATCGGGACCGGACGCCGGGGTAGGTCTTGCACGGGCGGACACACGCGTAGAGGTCCAGCTCTTTCCGGAGCGCGACGTTGACGCTGCGGAATCCGGTTCCGACCGGTGTCGTGATCGGACCCTTCAGGCCGACTCGGGTGCGGCGCAACGAGTCCAGAACGCGGGCGGGAAGCGGCGTGCCCTCCTTCGCGAATACATCGACGCCCGCCTCCTGCACATCCCACTCGAAGGACACGCCCGTGGCCTCGAGCACGCGGCGGGTCGCTTTCGTGATCTCGGGCCCGGTCCCGTCGCCCGGAATCAGCGTCACCTTGTGCGACATCGATCCCCTTTCGATTTCAGTTGAGACTTTCGGGGTAATATAATGAAATTACAGAAAATACGCGCTTCCGATGGAGGAGGTTAGGGACCGGTGTCCGGAGATGAGCGGGAAGCGCCGCTTCGCGCGTTCGGACGCTACCAAAGGGGGAGGAAGTGAGTCAAAGGAAAAGCGTTAGGAGCCCGAGTCCTGCTTCTTTTTCCGGCCGCCGTCCTTGGATTCACCCTTTGGCTTAGCGGGTTCCCCGGACTCCCTGCGCTTTTGTTCTTTATAGGCACTGGATCGATAGTCGGTGGCGTAGAACCCGGAGCCCTTGAAGACGATTCCGGCCCCGCCGCTGACCAGACGGCGGACTTTCCCCCGGCACTTGGGGCAGCGCTTTCGAGGCGGCTCCGTCATCGACTGGAACACTTCGAAGCGGTGGCCGCATTTGTCGCATTCGTATTCGTACGTCGGCATCCTCGATCTCCTCTTACATTCGATCCAGCGCGGCCTCGAGCCGATTCAAGCCTTCTTCGATGTCCGCGTCCCCGATGGCGTACGAGAGGCGCAGATGGCCTTCCATGCCGAACGCGGATCCGGGAACGCAGACGATCCGCGCCTCGTCGATCAAGAAATCGCTCAGCCCGGCCGAATCCGACACGCCGTTCCGCGCCGCGCGGATGCGCTCGCTCAGATCCGGGAAGGCGTAGAACGCGCCCTCGGGCGGAACCAGCCTCACGCCCCGCATGCCGCTCAGCCGCCGCACGATGAGGTCGCGCCGCTTCGCGAAGCAGGCGCGCATGGCGTGGACGGAATCCCGCGGCCCGGTGAACGCCCGGATCGCGGCGAACTGCGACACCGAAGCCGGATTCGAGGTCGACTGGCCCTGGAGACGCTCCATCCCCTCCGCCAGATCGTGGGGCGCAGCCGCGAATCCGATCCTCCAACCGGTCATGGCCCACGTCTTCGAGACCCCGCCGATCACGATGGTCCGGTCGCGGAGCTCGGGCCCGAGCGAGGCGATGCTCACGTGGCGCGCTCCCCCGAAGACCAGCTGCTCGTAGATCTCGTCGGAGAGCACGTAGAGTCCGTGGCGGCGCACCACCTCGCCGATCGCGAGCAATTCCTCGCGCGTGTAGACGGCGCCGGAGGGATTGTTGGGGCTGTTCAGGACGAGGAGCTTGGAGCGCCGGGTGATGGCGCGTTCCAGCTCCTCCGGCCCGATCTTCATGCTTCCGGGCTTCGGAGGCACGAGGACCGGATCGCCTCCCACGAGCCGGACCAGCTCGGGGAACGTCACCCAGTAGGGCACCGGGCAGAGCACCTCGTCCCCCGGCTCCACCAGCGTGAGAAACGCGTTCCAGATGGCGTGCTTCGCGCCGTTCGAGACCACGATCTCCCCGGGCTCGTAGGCGAGCCCGTTCTCGCGCTCCAGGTTTTGCGCGATCGCCGCGCGCAGCTCGGGCACGCCGCCCACCGCGGTGTAGCGCGTGGCCCCGGCGCGTATGGCCTGCACGCCGGCCTCGCGCACGTCCTCGGGCGTATCGAAATCGGGCTCCCCCGCGGCGAAGGAGATGACGGAGTGGCCCTGCGCCCGCAGCTCGCGCGCGCGGGCGCCGAGCGCCAGGGTCTCCGACGCCTTCAGGGCCTGGACACGGGCGGACACGCGGGAGGAGGTCACGTCTTCCCCATCAAGCGCTTCTTCAACAGCGGGGCGACGTGCGGCGGGACCAGCCCCTCGATCGCGCCCCCGTACCGGGCGATCTCCTTCACGAGGGACGCGTTCACGTACGTGTAGGTCTCGCTGGGCATCAGGAACACGGTCTCGATCTCGTCGCAGAGCTTACGGTTCATGAGGGCCATCTGGAATTCGTACTCGAAATCGGAGATGAAGCGAAGCCCCCGCACCAGGACCGGGATCTTCCGCTCCCGGGCGAAATCCACCAGGAGCCCCGAGAAGGGCTCCACCGAGAGCCGGTCGAGCTTCGCGGTCGCCTCGCGGATCATGGCGACGCGCTCCTCCTGCGTGAACACCACCCCCTTCTCCGCGCGCTCCGCGACGGCCACGGTGAGGTGGTCGAACATGCGGAGCGCCCGCTGCATCAGATCCAGATGTCCGTTCGTCACCGGATCGAATGTTCCGGCGAACACCGCGCGTTTCATGCTCCTCCTCGTTCCTCGCGCCTCAGGGAGCCGGGACGCGATAGAAGGTGACCGTGGTCTCGGAGTACGTGCGTTCCGTGGCGATCTCGAATCGGGCCGGCCGGGGTGCCTCCCCGCCCTTCCGTCGTTCATATACCACGAGGGCGCCCGCCTCGGGCCAGGATAAGGCCTGAAGCCGCTCCAGCCACCGGGGCCCCGCGTCCCCCGCGTACGGCGGATCGAGGAACACGAGGTCGAATCCGGCGCCCGCCTCCGCCGGCAGGTCGATCCGCGCGAGGTCCGCCTGGTGCACGACGCCTCGCTCGCTCAGCCCGAGCCGCGCCAGGTTCTCCCGCAGCGCCCGCGCGACCGGGGGGCTCCCCTCGATGAAGCGGGCCTCGCGCGCCCCGCGGCTCAGCGCCTCGATCCCGAGGGCGCCGGTGCCGGCGTAGAGATCCAGCACCCGGGCATCCTGGACCACGCGGGGACCCAGCACGTCGAAGACCGCCTCGCGCGTGCGGTCCGAAGTCGGACGCACGCCGCCCTGGGGGACCTCGATGCGCCGGCCGCGAAGGTCTCCGCCCACGATGCGGATGAACCCCATCAGAGGCCGGGGGCCCGAAGCCGGGCCAGGACCCGCTCCGCGACTTCCTCGGGAGCGAGACCGTCCGTATCCACCGTGGCGTCCGCGGCCGCGGCGTAGGCCCCGCGCCGGAGCTCCAGAAGCGCGCGGAGACCCTCCGCGGGGGCGCCGCCGCTCAGGAGCGGGCGCTCCCCCGCTCCCGACGTTGGGAGGCGTTTCGCGGCCTCCCCGGGGTCCACGCCGAGCCAGACCACGCGCGCCCGCGATTTCAGGAGGTCCCGGTTCGCCGCGCGCCCCAGGATCCCGCCGCCGCACGCCAGCACCAGGGACCCCTCGCCGCCCAGCGCCTCGGCGAGCGCGATCGATTCCAGGTCCCGGAACCGCTCCTCTCCTTCGTCCTCGAAGATCGCGCGCACCGCGCGGCCGGCCCGGCGCTCGATCTCCCGGTCCAGGTCCGCGCCGGGGCATCCCAATCGTCGCGCCAGAATTGGCGCCACCGTGCTCTTGCCCGCGCCCGGCAGGCCGATCAGGGCAACGCGTGTGACCAGGGGCTCTCCTCGGCGGCCAAAGAAAACGGGGTCCTTCGTGGGAAGGACCCCGCAGTATACCTTGGGCGCGCCGCTCGCGAAAGCGGCGGACCTCGATCGGTTATTTCGACGCCGTCGCTTCTCCGAGAATCTTCGGCGTGACGAAGATCAGGAGCTCCCGCTTCTGCTTGGTCGTCGAATTCGAGCGGAAGAGGTTGCCCAGGAGCGGCACGTCCATGAGGACCGGGATGCCGCGCTTGGTCGTGCTCTCGTTGCTCCGGATCAGCCCGCCGATGACCGCCGTCTCACCGTCGTTCACCATCACCCGGGTGTCCGCCATGGTGGTGTTGATGATGATGCCGCCCTGCACCGTGGCCTGCGAGGCCAGGTCCGAGACCTCGGGATGCACGTCCATGGTGATCCGGTTTCCGGTGTTGATGTGCGGCGTGACGCTGAGCTTGATCCCGATGGTCGTGAGCTGCGTGACGGCGTTCCCCGCGAAGTCCTGGACGATGAGCGGGATCTGCTGTCCGACCACGACCGACGCCTCACGGTTGTTCACCGTCGTGATGCGCGGGTTCGAGATGATGTTCGCCTTGTTCTGGGTCTCGAGCGCCTGGAGCGTCGCCTCCACGGAGCCGAACGACTTGATGGTCCCGAGCTTGGCCTGGCCGACCGGGCTGCCCACGTCGGCGGCCTTCACGTCGACGTTCTCGGAGACCCCGGCGTCGAAGAGATCCATGTTGTGCACGCCCCATTCGATCCCGAGCGCCCGCGTGGCCGAGACGTCCACGTCCACGAGACGGGCCACGATCTCGACCTGCGGCGTCCGCGTGTCGAGGTTCCGGACCATGGCGTCCACCTGGTCGAGCTTGTCGGAGATGTCGGTCACGATGAGCGAGTTGGACCGGTCGTCCACCTCGATGTGGCCGCGCTTGGTCAGGGTCTTCTCGACCGACTTGGCCATTTCCTTGGAGTTGGCGTAGTTCACCGGAAGAATCCGCGTCTCGAGCGGCAGGAGCTCCTCCTGGTTCCGCGCGGCGGAGTTCCGCTCCAGCTCTTCCTTCCGGAGCGTGTCCAGCGTCGAGATGACGATCGTCTGGCCGGTCTCGACCATGCCCAGGCCCTGCGACTTGAGCACGATGTCGAGCGCGTGCCGCCAGGGCACGTTCCGGAGCCTCAGGGTCACCTCACCCTTGACCTCCTTGCTCGCCACGATGTTCTTGCCGCTGAACTCGGCGAGGCTGCGGAGCACCGTCTGGATATCGGCTCCCTGGACGTCGAGCGACATCCTCCGGCCGTCCGTGGGCTGCATGTGATCGTAGTCCTCCGGAGCCTCCTGCTCCTTGGCGGTCGGAGCGACCGGCGTGTCGACCGCGAGGACGAGGTTGTTCCCGACGCTGCTCAGGGCGTAGGAGGAGGGCTGCGCGAGATCGATCACGATCCGCGTTCCGGCTTCCTTGCCCCAGCCGGTCTCGGTCGCGCGCACGGCCTTGATGGCCGATCCGTCGCGTCCGGACCACGAGCGCTCGCTGAAGCTGAGCTGGGTTCCCGGACAATCCACCACGATCCGATCCGGAGACTCGAGGGTGAAGTCGTGATAGTTGAGCGGAGCGTCCCCTTCGATGACGACCTGCGTCGCGGTGCCCGCATCTTTCAACGAGACGCTCTTGACGGTTGCCGCGAACGCCGAGCTCGCGGCCAGAAGAAGGGCCGCCGTCAGCGCCGCGATGCGGCCGCCCGAGCGGCCTGCGCGCGCGAAGCTAGTTTCGAGTCGCATTCTTGTCACCCTCTTTGGTTTGCAGGCGGATCGACAGCGTTTGGGATTCGCCGAACGCGTTCTGCACCACCTGCAGCTCGCTCTTGCTGATTCCCGAGATATACCCGTTCAACACGGGGTCTCCGACGCGAAGCACGTAGCCGTGTCCGCGGCTGTCTTCCACCAGCGCGAACTTGTCGGACGATCCCCACATGATGCCCACCAGGTGAATGTCCCCCACATCGACCAGAGAACCGTCCGCCGTATGGGTCTGGAACCTGCCGTCGAGGAGTGACTGGAACGGATCGCGGCGGCCGCCTCCCACGTATTCGTAGTGCTCGCGCGCGAAGAGCATGCTGGCGTCCACCGATTTCGGGGTCTCCCCCGCGAGGGTCGTGCCGAGCGCCGAGGCCGGACCGGGCGTCGCCACGGCCGAGGCCTGGCCGGCCGCCCGCGCGACCGCGGACGGAGCGGGCGTCTCGCCCGGAGCCAGAATCGCCGGCGCCGGAGTTGCCTTGGAGCCGGGCGCGGGCGCCGTGACGCTCGTCATGAATTCCGGAGGCGCCGGAGGACCGTAGGGAATGTCGTTCCGGGCCCAGACCGGCGCGGGCGGGCCGTAGGTGATGAGCTTGAGGGTCGTGGCGCGCGGCAACGCCTGCGCCGCGGGAGAGGTCGCCGGCGTCGGAAGCACGGGAGCCGGAGGCTCCTGACGCCGGAGCAGCATGATGCCGCCCGCGATCGCGAGCCCGACCAGAGCCAGAAGCAGAATCCCGAGACGGCTCTGGAAGAACTTACTTTGTGACAGCGCCAGGCTGCTTGGCAGATTCATTGGGAGTCCCCTCGGCCAGCGTGTACGCGGTCGCGACGAAATCCGCCTGCACGGTTTCGTCGAGGTCGCCCTTGTCAAATCCCTTCAACTTGAGCTGCGAGACATTCACCAACCGGCTCAGATCCGAGATCTCGCCCAGAAACGCTCCGGCCCGGTGGAATCCGCCGGTGACCGAAACCTGAACCGGATTCTCGGTGAAGTAGGTCGACGGCTTGGGATCGCCCGGCTTGAAGAGCAGGAAGTGCACCCCCGACTCCTGGCCGGCGATCGTCACCTTGCGGAGAAGACTCGCGACCTCCTTCTGGGAGGGCAGAAGCTCCTGCGCCACCGTCCAGCGCTGGTTCAGGAGCTCGAACTCCTTCTTGAGCTCGGGCAGCCGGCTCACCAGCTGCTCCGCCTTGGTGAGCTCGCTCATCTTCTTGGTGTAGTCGTCCTTCAACGCGCTGATCTCCTTCGACCGCGCCGGGTAGTTGAACGGCACATAGTTCGCGATCAGGTAGAAGTAGACCAGGACGCCGATGCCGGCGCCGATCAGGACCAGCTTCTGGGTTTTCGGATCCTTGAAGTCCATCGTCCTCCCCCGTGCCGCTCGGCTACAAGGTCATCAACGCGGTGATCTTGAACTTCACCACGTTGCGCTGATCGATCTGACCCTTCTCCGCGACGAGCAGATCCACGCTCCCGTAGAGGGGGCTCGCTTCGAGTCGTGTCATGAAGTCGGCCACGAGCAGGTTCGAGAACGTCACGCCCTCGATCTGCACCTTGTTGCCCGTCTCCTCATAGCTGGTGAGCCAGAGGTGCTCGGGCACGCAGCGGCTCAGCTCGTCCACGAGCATCACCCGCTGGAGCCGCGTCTTGTCCAGGTCCTGGATCACGTTCAAGCGGCGCGTGAGCTCCTCGCGCTTCTGCGTGAGATCCTGGATCATCTGGATCTGGGGCCTCAGTTTCGCCGACTCCTGCTCGGCGCGCGCGATGTCCGACTTCAGGCGCCCGATCTGCAGGGTCTGGAAGACCGAGACCGCCCCGAAGAGCGCGATCACCAGAGCCAGAACCAGGACCGGCATGAGCGAGCCGATCTTCGGCAGCTGCATCTTCCGCCGGGTCTGGCGCTCATCGCGGGGCAGCAGGTTGATGCGAATCATGGACTGGATCCCCCTATCGAAGCGCGAGGCCGATCGCGACCGTGAGCGCGGGCGCCACGTTCTCCACCGACTCACCATTGAACAAGGATGGGTCGTACCCCAACTTCTGGAGCGGATTCACGACCTCCACGGGCACCTGGTGGCGCGTGTGGAGGAACTCCGCGAGTCCCGGCACCCGGGCCGACCCGCCCGAGAGGAGAATCCGGTCCACGTGCTCCGTCTCCCCGGACGACTTGAGATACGCGATGGCGCGGTCCAGCTGCACCGACAGGTCCTCGCACGCGGCCTGGATGATCGGCGCCACGTCGATGGACGAGTCGCCGCGGCCGCGGAGCGCGGCCAGCGCGTCGGGCTGGCTCACGTTGTACCGGCGCTGGATGCCCTCGACGAAGGCGTTGCTGCCCACCGAGAGGTCCTTCGTGAAGTGCGGCACCTGGTCCTCGACGATGTTCACGTTCGTGATCTCGGCTCCGATGTTGACCAGTGCGATGACCTCGTCGGGGCGCAGGTCGTAGTTCGCCTCGACGCAGTTCTGGATGGCGAAGGAGTCCACGTCGATGATCACCGGATTGAGACCCGCCTCGCGAATGATCTCCGCGTGGTTCTGGATCATCTCCTTTTTCGCCGCGACCAGGAGCACCTGCATCTTCTTCTGGTCCACGTTGGGATTGATGATCTGGAAATCCAGCGAGACGTCGTTGATGTCGTACGGAACGTGCTGCTCGGCCTCCCACTGGATCGCTTCCTTCGCGTCTTCCTCGCTCAGGCGGTCCATGAGGATCTTCTTCACGATCACGGCGCGGCCCGAGACGGCGGTCGCGACGACGCGGTTCCGGATCTGGCGGGACTCGATGAGGTTGGCGATCGCCTCGTGCACCAGCTGGCGGTCCATGATCTCGCCGTCCACGATGGCCTCGGACAACGGCTCGGAGATCCCGAAGTTGATGAGGCGGTCCCCGGAGCGGTCGTGCGATATCTCGACGACCTTGATCGAGCTGGATCCGATATCGAGCCCTACCGTGCTCTTTTTCTTACCGAACATGATCCGCTCCGCTTGAGTTGTGATTTGGTGGCGCGACCCGCGTTCATGACGCAGCGGTTCGCGTGGACCACTTCGAGCAAGTTCCATGCCATGAACCGCGCCCACTGCAATGTAAGCCGTTTACGCATAACAGCTTACGCGGTCACTCACCGTCCGACGCGCTTTGCCATGCGCGCCTCTCCTCACATTGCATCGCGCACGAGCGGCCATCCCTCAGCCGTCTTTCGAGTCGCCGGCGCAAAGCACGCCGGTTCTGCTCGAGCGCCATGCGCGCCATCCGACGCGGGTTCCGTTGACCCCACGCGATGCGCTTGCTATACGTTGCGGCCATGTCTCGAAGCATCCAGGGTGCCGCCTGGGTCGCCGCCCTCGCAGCACTCTGGGCTTACGCCCTCACGCTCTCCCCGACCGTCGCTTGGGTGAATCTCGGGGAGGACTCGGGCGATCTCCTCGCAGCCTCGGCGACCCTCGGCATCCCTCATCCGACCGGCTACCCCCTCTTCATCCTGCTCGGCCGCCTCGCGACGTTCCTTCCGCTCGGCACGATCGCGTTTCGCATCAATCTCGTCGCCGCGGTCGCCGCGGCGGCCAGCGTCTACTTCGTGGTGCGGCTCGCCTGCGCGCTGGCGCCGGAGGCCGCCCGTCTCCTCGGAGCGCTCGGCGCCGCCGCCTGCGCCCTCCTCTACGCGTCCTCGCGGGGCGCGTGGAGCCAGAGCGTCCTCTCGGAGGTCTACACGCTGAACGCCGCGTTCCTGGGCGTTGTCCTGTGGCTCCTCGTCGAGGCCGATCGCGAGCGGGATCTTCGACGTCTCCTGCTCGCGACCTATCTCTTCGGCCTCGGGCTGACCAACCACCTGCTCCTGCTCGCCGCCTCACCCGCGCTGCTCGTCGTGACGTGGCGGTTCGCCCGTACGCGTAAGATCGGCCTCGCGGGGGCGGTTCTTTTGCCCGTTCTCATCTTCTGGGGACTGACCCTGGACCTCTATCTGCCGATCCGGGCGGCCCGAAATCCCGAGTTTTCGTGGGGGGCGCCCACGTCGCCGGGGCAGCTCTGGTGGGTGCTGAGCGGGGCCCAGTACGCCCGCAACTTCTTCGTCCGCGACTTCGCCGGAGCGGTGCGCCATCTGGTGCCGGGACGCTGGGCCATGGACTTCGGCTGGGGGCTCCTGATCCTGGGCGCCGGGGTCCTCGTGACGTTGTTCCGGCGGCCGGCCGGCTCCGCGGCATTGTGGTGCGCCCTGGCCGCCTCGCTGGTGCTCCTGTCGGTCTACGCGATCGGGGACGACGTGGGCTACTGGATGCCCGCGGGGCTGATCCTGGCCGGGCTGGCCGGAGCGGGCTGGGCCTCAATCCTGAGTAAAGGCGCGCCGAGCCGTCCCGCCCAGGCGGTTCTGGGGACGCTGCTTCTCGCGGTCGTGGTCCTGGGGTTCGTTTCGAGCTGGAGCAAGGTCGACGCCTCGGGCGACCTCACCCCTTATGTCTACGCCGAGCGCAACCTCTCGAGCGTGGAGCCGAACGCGCTCATCGTGAGCGAATACGACGGCCGAACCTTCGCGCTCTGGTTCTACAAGGCGACCGACTTCCGGAAGAGCCACCCCGGGCTGGTGGTCGCCTACAAGTACCTCCTGGTCTGGCCGTGGTACCTGAACCACCTGGCGCGGTACTACCCCACCCTCGCGGTGCCCGGCTATCCCGGGAACCTGGACCTCATGATGAACCGCTTCATCGCCCGGAACATCCGGAGGCGCCCCGTCTACCTCACCCGCGAGGATCCGGGCCTCCTGCCGCTCTTCCAGACCACCCCGGTGGGCGATCCACGCCTGCCCCTCTACCGCGTGCGTGAGGTCGCGCGCGGGCCCGTGCCACCAGGGACCAAAGCCGCCCGGTGATCGCCCGGCTCGCGGACCTCGCGCGGCGCCGCGCGATGCTCTTGGTGGGGCTGGTCTCGGTCGCGGCCGTCACGTATCAGGTCGGGCGGATGCTGCGCGCGGAGCGCCTGATCACCGGGGGCGAGCTTTCCCTGCCGCTCGACGACAGCTTCATCTACCTCCAGTACGCGCGCGCCATCGCCCAGGGGCACCCGTTCGTCTACACCCCCGGGAACGCGCCCACCACCGGGGCGACGAGCCTCCTCTGGCCCTTCCTGCTCCTCCCGCCGCACCTCACCCCGCTCGGCCCCGCGTTCGCGATCTCGTGGGCGCTGGCCCTCGGGGCCCTCGCCCTCCTCGCCAGCGCGCTTCTGATCGCGAGGGTCGGCCGCTCGCTCGCGGGAACGCTCGGGATGGTCCTCGCGGTGGCGCTCTTCCTGGGCAGCCCCCACCTCCTCTGGGGCTACATGAGCGGGATGGAGATCGGCCTCTACGCAACGGTGCTGCTCGCCACCCTCTGGATCTATCTCGAGGAGCGCGAGGGGGCGGTCTTTCCACGCCTCCGATGGGCGCTCTTCGTCCTCGCCGCCTCGCGCCCCGAGGGAGCGGTCCTCTGCGGCCTGTTCGGCCTGGTCATGGCGCTCGACCGTCGTCGCGCCGTCCGGGCCGGGAGGCTTGAGCACTTCTGGAGCCTCTCCCTGGCGCTCCCGTTCGTCGCGGCGGCGCTTCCGTTCCTGATCAATCTCGCGATCTCGGGATCCATCGAATCCACCAGCTCCCAGGCCAAGTCCATCCTGGCCGAGCCCCACCTGGACAGCCGTCACCGGTACCTCGCCGACTCGCCCCAAGTGTGGCTCTCCATCCTCAAGGCGTATCTCTCCTGGCTCGAGCTCGCGCCCAACGCCATCATGGTGACCCGCTACTGGGTTCCGACGGCGGCCGTCCTGTTCCTCTTCGCGCTCTCCTCCTTCGTGCCCCGCCGAAGCGGATGGGCCGACGGCCGCATCGTCTTCCTCCTCTTCCCCGCGGCGATCATCGTGGACTCGCTCCCCGTCGCCTGGTCCGTCCACTTCTACCGCTACCAGCAGGGCTTCTACCCGGTCGTGCTGGCCTGTCTGGCGGCCGGAATCGCCCGCACCGCCTCGCTCGCCTGGTCCCGGCTTCCCCGGGTGCCGGGTATTGTGGCGGCGGCGCTGGTGATCGGCGTGCCGCTCTGGGCCTGGTACCCCGTCCCCACCGAGGTGGGCGACCGGGTGATTCTCTACTATGGCCACAACTGCGAGAACATTCTCCACCAGCAGGTGAAGACGGGGCGCTGGATCGGCCGGAATCTCCCCCGAAACGCGATCGTGGGCATGAACGACGCGGGCGCGATCGCCTACTACGGCGACCGATCCACGGTCGACATGCTGGGGCTGACCTCCGAGAATTTCGCCAAGGCCTACCGGTCGGGAATCGGCTGCATGTTCGAGAGGCTGAGACGCCTGCCCCCGGCGCGGCGGCCGACCTACTTCGCCATCTACCCGGAGTGGTTCCCCTATCTCCAGTCGAGCGGGGTGCTGGGTGCGGAGATCTTCCGGGCGCACCTGAACTACAACACGATCTGCGGCGAGGACGACAAGGTGGTGTATCCGGCCGAGTGGATCGATGTCACGCCCGCGGATTCGGTGGTGCTGCCCCACCCCGAGATCCAGGGCAAGACCCTCCGCGACACGTTCGATCTGGCCTGGCTCGAGGACGAGAAGCGACACGGCTGGACGCCCTACGGATACGAGTACGACGACAAGCGGTCGGACTGGAAGAACCACGCCTCGGTGCTGCTACGCGACGTGCTCCGCCAATACTCCTACGCGGACCGACCGACGCGGCCCGTCACCGACGCGGGGAGAAAGGTCTTCGGCTGGGACCGGTTTCGCGTGAGGGTCGTTCCGGGGAAGGACGCGGTGCTGATCATGCGCACCGATGCCTGGTACGCGAACCGGCTCACGGTGACGGTGGATGGCGCGGCGGCGGGAGTCTGGAATGTGGCGCGCTCGGATACGGTGTGGATCGAGCCCTCGTTCCGCATCCCCGGAGGCTTGATCCGGCGCGAACGGCCGTCGATCGAGCTCCGGAGGCAGGATCCGAAGGACGGTGGCGATTTCGCCCCGTTCCACTACTGGGTCTATCAGTAGTGGAACGGGGTTCCGATTACTGATCGATCCAGGAGCTGATCTCGTAGCGGGTGAGCGAGTAGAGCTGGTTGATCATCGCGCTCGAGTACATGAGCTTGATGTTACCGGCCACGTTCGTGGTGCCGCTCACGGTGCCCTGGACCATGAGGCCGCCCACGATGTTCTGGGCGTTACCACCACCCTGGATGTCC
>Ga0137398_10000023_pt1 | contig 38644 bp, 27 predicted proteins | sample czorhiz216metaG_FD_106659 | JGI IMG/M metagenome (GOLD analysis project Ga0137398, IMG submission 106659) | Vadose zone soil microbial communities from Angelo Coast Range Reserve, California, USA - czorhiz2.16 metaG | ecosystem: Environmental > Terrestrial > Soil > Vadose zone | place: USA...
ATGATGGCAGTGTACGGCGAACGATGGTGGGCCGCGGCGGAATATTGGCGGACCGCTTCGACCACGAGCACGGTCAAGAGCATCACGGTCGGGTAATACACGTTGAGCATCAAGCCGGCGATCACGGCGAGCACGCACCATGATGACCAGCTGCGCTGCTCGCGTGTTTGGTGCCAATACCAGAGAAACAGCGCTACGGCGAATGCGGAGTGAGCGTGCGACCAGGAAGGATTGAAGTACATATAAACCGGAAGTGAACTGCCCCACCAGATGGCAACGGTCGCCATCCAAGCCCACAGAACCGGGACATACTGGCGCGCCAGTCGAAAAGAGAGAAGCAGACCCAGAAATCCGTACAACGCGGTGCCCAGGGCCATAGCCATGCGATACGGTTGGGAAAATCCGTCGGCGGCAACCGGCGAACCGGCAGCGCGCGCAAGCAGCACGCCGGCGTGGGCGACCAGCAGAAACGGGGTCCAAAGAATAGCGGGGCCCACGGTGAAGTGATTTTCGAGGTGACCGGTGGGAGTACGATACATGGCTTTGGGCCGGCCACTCTCATCAAGGCGCGCTCCGCGAAAACCGGCGTTGCCGGCAATGTAGTCGTGCTCGAAATCGAAATTGTGTTCGATCAGCGGAGCGCGGGCGAAGGCGTAGTAGCCGATGCCGTCGCCGCGAACCCAGGGATTCAGCAGTGCCAGCGACAAGAAAAACAAAAGAAGGAGAGACCGTTCCCCGCGGCCGCCAAAGAGAGAAAACCGTGCAGTAAGACGGCGAAGGCTCAAACCAACGGCACCTGTGGAACGGATTCTACGCTGTCCGTATCGCTCGGGACAGCGCCGTGCCGCTCTGACTGCAAGGATGGATGGGAGGACATAGGTGCCCGTCTCGCGGCAATATTATCAACGACGTAATTATAAGCTGAACTAAAAATGAGTGGAGAAAGTCAAACCGTGATTCCCGCTGCGGCGCGAGGCCCGGAGTACGGCTCCGTTTGACTGCGGAAAAATGCGGTCACGCGATCGATGATTTCCGTTAGGGGAGTGGCGGGCCGGAATCCGGTGAGGGAATGCAGCTTATCGACACAGGGGACGCGGCGCATCATGTCTTCAAAACCGGGTTCATAAGCCTGATCGTAAGGAATAAATTCGATCGGGGAGCTGCTCCCGGTGCGTTCTTTCACGAGATGCGCCAGAGCTTCGATCGAAACTTCCTCGGTATTTCCGACGTTCACGACTTCGCCGACGGCCCGCGGCGTGTCGATCAGCCGCAGCAGTGCTTCGACCGTATCGCGCACATCACAGAAGCATCGCGATTGCTTACCGGTGCCGTATACGCCGATGGGCTTGTTTTCCAACGCCGCATTCACGAAGTTAGGCAGCACCATGCCATAGCGGCCGGTCTGCCGCGGACCGACGGTGTTGAACAGCCGGACCACGATGACCGGAAGTTTTTTTTCTTTCCAATAGGACAACGCCAGGAATTCATCGAGGGCCTTTGAAGCCGCATAACTCCAGCGCCCTTTAGTAGTCGGACCAAGGACCAGATCGGCGTCCTCGTGGAATGGAACATTGGTGTTTTTCCCGTAGACCTCGGAAGTCGAAGCGGTCACCACCAGCTTGCGCTTTTTGCAGGCGGTTTCAAGGACCATCTGCGTGCCGTTCACGTTGGTTTCAATGGTGCGGACGGGGCTTTCGACAATGAGCTTCACGCCCACGGCAGCCGCGAGGTGCACAATCACATCCGCGTCGTCTACCAGCTCGGCTAGCAACTGGCGATTTTCGATGTTATCGAGATGGTAGGCGAGGTGTTCGGAGCCCTTTAGATGACGGATATTCTCGATGCTGCCGGTCGAAAGATTGTCCAGAAGAACGACGCGATCGCCGCGCTGCAGCATCCGTTCCGCCAAATGAGAACCGATGAAACCGGCACCGCCGGTGATTAGAAAGCGCACGAATCATCCTCCTCACAGCTCCAGATTGTCGTCTTGATCGTGAACCGCCACGCTCTGCCGCGCGTCGCTCTCGCCGTCCCGGTGGGGCAGATCGGGGGCATCCTGGGGACCATATCCCTGCGAATACGGGTAGTACCGGTATGAATAATAGTAGTCCGGGGCGTTCGAATCCACGGCATTCAGAACCACGCCGAGCAGGCGGCATTTGACACTAAGAAGGAGATCCCGCGTTCGAACAAAGGCTTCCTTAGGTGTTTCGCCGCTGCGCACCACGAGCAAAACACCGTCGGTCAGTACCGACAGAATGACCGCATCGGTTGCCGCCATAATCGGCGGGGAGTCGAAGACGATAAACTTGAATTTGGTGCGAAGTTCGGCGATGGCATCGGCCAGTTTGTGCGAGGAAAGCAGATCCGCCGGATTCGGGGGCAGGGGACCGGTGGGAATAGCCGACAAATTGGGAATGGTGGGGTGCTGAATGGTGACCAATTCGAGGCTGGACACGCCGGCGAGATAGGAGCTGAGCCCGGCGTATTTGCCGCTACCGAGATTGAGCATGCGGCCCACGCCTGGTTTGCGCAAATCGGCATCGACCAGCAGCGTGCGGTCCCCCAACTGGGCTAAGGTCACCGCCAAGTTTGCGGCCGCCGTAGTCTTGCCTTCGCGAGGCAAGGCGCTGGTGACCAGAATGACCTGCGGAGGATGATCGGCTTGCGACAGGAGGAGCGCAGTACGCAACGCACGGAAGGCCTCAGACATTTGAGACTTGGGCAGGTGCTGGGCGACGAGCTCGATGCGTTTGTCGTGACCATTCGCAGAAACGCCCTTTAGTAACTTCCCAGCCTTTTCGTTGCCATTCGCTTGAGAGAAGGCAGGGACCACAGCCAGAGAGGGCAGATGGGCCAAGGTCTCAATGTCGTCAGGGCTTTTGACGGTGTTGTCCATATAATCGCGGAGCAGCGCTAAGCCCACGCCGCCAGCGAGGCCGACCAGCAAGGACAGGATGATGTTGCGGGTTTTTGCGGGCCGTGCCGGGTAGGTCGGGACCATGGCCGGATCCACGACGCGAATATTGGAGGAGCGCAAACCGGCGGAGATGCCGGCCTCTTTCAGCTTGGTAAGCAGGCCGTCGTAGAGAGCCTTATTGGCTTCGGCTTCGCGCTTCAGAATGCTGTATTGCACCATGCGCTCAGACATCTGATTGACCTGGCCTTTTTGCTGATCAAGTGCCTGCGTGAGCATTTGTTCGCGCTGGCGCGTCTCACGGTACTCGCTCTCCAAACGAGCGAGGACACTCTTCTTCTCCTTGTCGGCAGCGGCATCCAGCTCCTTCAGTTGAGACTGCAAGCGCTGCACCTTGGGGAAATTGGGGCCGTACTGGTTGAGCGCGTCGTTGTACTGAGAATAGATTTCGGTGCGCTTGCGAAAAAGGTCCTGAACCATAAGGTTGTCGCGAATCTGCGGTACGGAATCTATTTCGCCCGCCTTGGCATATTCAAACAAGGACTGCTTGCGCATGCGCTCGTTCTGCGCCTCGGTGAGTTCCTTGTTCAGATCCGCGAGGCGCTGGGTAGTGACGTTTTGCTTGTCGCCGTCGATGGCCCAGATCTGATTCTGACGCTCATAGGTGATACGCGCGTCCTCAGATTTTTCGACGCGGATGCGCAACTCGTTGAGCTGATCGGTGAGCCAGGTGGAAGCGCGCGTGGTGGCTTCATAGCGGCTTTGAAAGTTTTGCTCGATGAAGTTCTTAATATGACTATTGACGGTCTGGGCGGCCACCAGCGGGTTGGTGGATTCGAAACTGATGTCCATCAAGCGGCTGTTGGGCACGCGTTTGACCTTCAAGGCGCTAAGAAACGCTCCAAGCTCCGGCGGGGGTTTCATGTTCGCCAGGCTGCCGGTATTCAACGCCTCGGAAGCCCCTGGGTCGCTAGCGAAGTCCGTCTGGCCAGCGAGAGCGCTGCTGCGGAGGGTCTGTAGGGCCAGGGTTTCGCTGGTGAGAATCTTCGATTGCGTCTCGGTGTAGTTGTCGAGATCCATCATGTAATCGTAAGAGTCGGTGCCCTGGAACGGGAGGATATTGGAATTTTCGCGGTCGATTTCGATGCGCGAGGTGGCCACGTAAACCGGTTGGGTACGGAAGGTGCCGATAGCCGTGATGGTCACCACCGCCAGCATGAAGGAGAGAATGAGCCACTGGTGCTTACGAAGGATGAGCAGGTAATCGTAGAGATGCGGCTCGCGCGGAGAAAGGTTCCACGCCGGCAAGCGTGACGGGACAGGGAGGACCTCGATGGCGCCACTCGAGCCGTTTCCGCGCGGGATAAGTGTGTTGTCTTCGTCCATGGCTTATCGAATCAGACGGTAAATAACAACGGCCGAACCGATCGCAACGCTCAGCTCCGCGGTCTTGATAAGGGCCTGCTTGGCAGCACTTTTGGGGACGTAAAGAATGTCGCTAGGCTGAAGGCGGACGTCCTCAGCCTGAAACTTCAAGACCTTGCTAAGGTCCACGTCCACTTGGTGCTGCTGGCCGTTGCTATCATGCCGAACGATGACCGCGCGGTCGGACTTCGCGGCGCGATCGAGCCCGCCGGCGAGAGAAAGGAGCTTGAGGGTGGTGAGCTGCCCGCGATCATTGGCAATGACGAAGCCGCCCGGCCGCGTGACCGCACCGAGAGCGTACACGATGCCCGCGTGGGGCACGGTGACCACGTCACCGGGTGCGAGCACAATATTGCTCGAGGTGTCTCCGGTCTCGAGGATCCGACTAAGGTTAACGGTAATGGTGTTCGCGATGGCCGGCGGCATTGGATCTGGCGGGTCCGGACCCTTAGCCGGAACCGGGCCCGTATCGGCAGCGATGTGCGCATTGCCATCAGACGCCTGCGCATTGCCGGTCATCGGAGGCGCGGCCTCGGGCTTAGTTGCTGTTGCGCCGTCACCCGCATCGATCGCCGGAGGATCATCCTCTGAGAGCGAATCCGCTTCCCTGCGAGTGACAATCACCGTGTCGCCGGCATCGTTCGCGATGCCGCCGGCCTCGGCCAGGACTTCGACCAGGGTCACCTGGCGATCGGCTTGATAGACCATGGGGTGGAGCACGGCGCCCAGGACCGTGATGGGTTTGCTCTTATGCTCCTTCACCGTAACGCTGACGTCGGGGTGCGAAACCAAACCATTGGCTTCGAGTACTTCGGCGATCTTAAACTGCGCTTGCGTTTCCGTCAGTCCAGAGACATGGAGTCGCACAGGAATCAAAGGAATGGCGATGGTGCCGGTCTGACTGACACGTACTTCGCGGCTCAGTTCCGGCACATCGAAGACCTGCAATGCGAGCAAATCGCCGTTACCAAGGATGTAATCGCGGGGCGGGGCAGAGCGCGAAGTCACCGACAGCGAACGGATGCGATCGTTGGTTTGTTGGTAGGTCTCGACGGTCTGTGCGTTCGAGGGAAACGCCAGCACCGAGAGCCCAAAAAGTGCCGTGAAGAAAAGACACAACCTCCACGCACCCAGTCTCGCTGGCTGCATACAGATAGATGACTCCCAAGAGGATTATACCGCAGTTAAGCGCTTATTAATGAGGCATTTTCCGGGGTTTCGGCGCTGGGGCGCGCGTGCCGCTCGGAGCGGCGCTGCGGCATCGGAGCGGTCGAGAGCAGCGCCAGCAGGAAAAAGAGCACAGCATTTCCGGGCATATGCATATTGAAGTCCACCAGGCTGTGCACCAGAAAACCGCAACAAGCCACCAAGCCGGACAGATGCAGTGCGGCGGCAAACGAATTATCGGTCACCAACAACTGCTTCAGCGAAGAGAAGAACAAGACTCCCAAAAACCACGCGCAGCACACGGCGCCGGCGAGGCCGGTGTCCGCCAGCATTTCGAGGTAGTCGTTGTGCGCATGGTTGACCATCTTTCCATCGTATAAGCTTTCATACGCGGGAAAAACCATGGGAAGGGTGCCGAGACCTGTGCCGGTCCAGGGATGATCGCGAAAAATGCGCCAAGCGTCCTGGCGCATGGTGGCACGTTTGCCCACGGTCACTTCGAGGGACTGCATCGAGGAAAAACGCTCGAGGATCTGGCGCACGCCCAGCCAGGACACCAGCAGCAGGGCCAGGAGCAACACCACGCCGCCGGCCAAAACGTGCTTGCCTCCGGCGCGGCGCAGGACCATCAGCAGCGCGAGGACGCCCAGCTCGGCAATGAAACTCAGAATGCCACCGCGGGAAGCCGCAAGAAAAATGGCCACAATCGGCAGGAGCGCGAAAATGGCGACGGCCAACCACCGCTCGCGGCGCACTTTGCCGAGCACCAGGGGAACCAGCGCGACGGGGATCACCAATTCCGCAAATCCCGCGAAATGATTGCGATTGACGTACGGACCGAAGGGGATGCCGCCGTAGCGCATTTCGCGAAACCAATACAGCTTGCCGTTAAATGTGAGGTGCTGGAGAATTCCAAAGACGGCCACCAGAAATCCGAAGGACATCACAAACCACACAAACCCCCGCCAATCCTGCGCTCTAGGGAAGGCCTGGCTGGCCAGAAACAAAACCATGGCATACGCCAGCAGGAGCTGGAGTTCGAGCCGGGTGTGGTACGCCGAGGCGGTGCCGCGAAAAACGATCTGCCCCAGCGCGAGAAGGCTGAGTGCGAGCAGCGGGGGAAGCAGCGGAGACAGTACAATTTCCCGGTCAGTGAAATATTCCCGGACAGCCCAGGCTAGGAACAGCAGGCCCGCGCCGGTTTCAAGAACAGCCGAAGCCCAATCTTCCACCGCGCCATGGGCGGCGATCCCGAAAACCACCAGTGCGTAGATGGCCATCCGCAGCATCTTCATGGCCGGGGACTTGCCGAAACGTCCGGAACGAGCGCGACATCATCGATCCATGCCGTTCCCTGAATCTGGCTATCAAACTTGGCGCTGGGCTTGCGCACCACGCAGACGCGCGCGTAGCGAACGTCGTTGCCGGAAGTCCAGGGCATTTCAAGGAGCGTCCAAGGCCGTGTTCCACCGACGTCGCTTGACTCGACTGTGCCCCCATGAGAATCCACATACCAATAGATACGCAGGCGAACGCCCTCGTCGGTGGTTAGCGTCTGTGTGCGCAGCCAGGCGGACAAGCGGTAGCTGGTGTCCGGACGAACTTCGACATTGGTGCAGATTCCATCGAGGTTGACGTTGTGACGACCATCGAAGCTCAGCCGCAGAGAGTGCTTGCCAGAATGTTTCTGTCGGGCGTCGAAGGCGCTGCGCACGCCGCCCGATGAGGTCGGGAAACGCCAGGCAAACGCGCCGCCGGTTACGCCCGTTTCGAATCCGCCGTCCCACAGAACGGAGTCGGGAAGATCGAGATCCTGCGGAGTGTTCGACAGGCGCAGGGCATCCTCCCAGACGCGGCGTGCATCGCCGATCTGCCGTCTTTCAATCAGGCGGTCGGCGAAAGGAATAGCGTCAGGGAGCTCGAAGGGGGGATGGATGGCTACCAGACGATGCCACACCGTGAGCGCCGCCGAGAATTGGTCATTGACGCCAAGCTCGCGAATGACCGCGAGATAGCCGTCGCGATCGGGGGGGAGAACGGTGTCGAGGATGGCATGGACCTCCGGTGCCACACGCCAGCAGCGCGAGAAGGCTTCGGCGCTCCGCCGGGGGTCGGCATAAACGGCGCGGCGGATTTCAGCGAAGGCTTGGGGGATATCGTCCTGGCGGAGGAGAAAATTTCCGAAGCGCCAGGAGACCGCGGCGGAGGCGGGATAAGCGCGCTCGGCCTGGAGGAAAGCGTCGCGAGCGTTCGGCAGATCGCCTTCGGATTCGTAAACGGCGGCGAGCTCGAGCCAGGCGTTGGCGGAGCGGGGGTTGACGGAAAGGGAGTGGCGATAGTTCTGGATGGCGCGGCGGGCGTCGGGCTCATCGAGGGTGTACTGCCAATAGCGGCCGAGGAGATACCAGTTTTCGGGGTTGCCCGGCTCCAGGCGCGCGGCGGCTTCGTAACCGGAGCGCGTGCCGAGGCTTGCTTGGTGGGCGGCGCGGGCGTTACGGATGCTCGAGTAGGCCAGAGTTGCGGCGAGGGCCAGGGCCAGAAGCGCGATGGCCAGGCGCGCGGGGACGTTGGGGGGGCGCAAAAGCATAGCAAGGTACTGTGCCTAGAGGCTAACGGAGATGCAAGATGAAAGTGGGATGGTGGCTACTTGCCGCCCGCGGCGATGAAGGAATCGTCGCCGCGTCCGCGGCGGCGCACGTCGATGCCCAGGCGCTTGATTTTTTGGTTGAGCGTGGAGAGCGGAATCATAAAGCGCTCCGCCGCTTCGGTCTGGTTCCAGCTGGTGCGCTCGAGCATGTCGACGATGATGCGGCGTTCGATTTCGTCCATGATCTGGAACAGCGACGGCTGGCCGCTGTCGGCCGCCGAGCGCGAACCGGGTTCGCCGGGCAGCGGCGGCAGGAATTCTGAAAGCTGCAAGCGCACGCCACGCACGATTTCCTTGCTGCGGATGCTTTCAGGCAGCAGTTCGACGTCCACGCGTTCTTGGGTGGAAAGCACAACCGCGCGCTCCACGACATTTTCAAGCTCGCGCACGTTACCGGGCCAGTCGTAGTCCATCAAAAACTTCAAAGCCGCGGGAGTGAAATGGCGCAGCGGCTTGCCATTTTCCTGGCAGTAGCGGTCGAGGAAATGCGCGAGCAGCGCGGGAACGTCTTCGCGGCGGTCGCGCAGCGGCGGCAACTGCAGGTGAATGACGTTGAGGCGGTGAAAGAGATCTTCGCGGAAGCGGCCCTCGCGAACAAGCGTGAGCAAGTCGACATTGGAGGCGGCGACGATGCGCACGTCGACCTTAATTTGCTCCGTGCCGCCGAGGCGCATGAACTCGCGCTCTTGAATCACGCGGAGCAACTTGGCCTGCGTTTCCGGGCTGATGGTGGCGATTTCGTCGAAGAAAATCGTGCCCTGGTCGGCGACTTCGAAAAGGCCTTTTTTGGAGGCCACCGCGCTGGTAAAAGCCCCTTTGACATGGCCGAACAGTTGCGACTCGAGCAGGTCGACGGGAATGGAGCCGGTGTTGACGGGCACGAAGGCTTTGTCAGCGCGCGTAGAAGCGGAATGAATGGCTTTGGCGATGAGTTCCTTGCCCGTGCCGCTTTCGCCGCTGATCAAGATGGTGGAGCGGGAGGGCCCCACCTGGGTGACCAGGTCGAACAGCGTCAACATTTTTTCGCTTTTACCAATGATGTTGGGGAAATTGAAGCGCTGCTTCAAGGCGCGCTTGAGCTGCACGTTTTCTTCGCGCAGGCGGCGGGACTCCACAGCCTGCGCCACTTGCGCGAGCAGTTCGTCGTTGGACCACGGCTTGGTGATGTAGTCCATGGCGCCATTCTTGAAAGCGGCGCGTGCCATATCGATGGAGCCGTAGGCGGTGATCAAAACGACGGAGAGATGCGGATCGCGGCGGTGAATTTCTTTCAGAAGATCCAGGCCATTGCGGTCGGGAAGGCTGACATCTAGAAGCAGCAGATCGTAGGGGCGCTCTTCGAGCTTGGCCAGGCCAGACTCGCCGGTGCCGGCGCTCGAGACGCCATAGCCTTCGCTGGTGAGCAGCAACTCCAGACCTTCGCGAATTTCCGATTCGTCATCGACGACCAGGATCGAACCTTTAGACATGGACCGCTTTCCCCACAGCGGGGAACTCGACGTGGAAGGAGGTGCCTTTGCCAGGCGTGGAGCGGACATCGATTTTTCCAGCATGCTCTTTGATTATACCGTAGCTCACCGAGAGGCCAAGGCCGGTGCCGCGACCGCTGGCTTTGGTGGTGAAAAAAGGATCAAAAATGCGATGAATGTGCTCGCGGGGAATGCCCGGACCGGTGTCGGCGACTTCGATCTCGACGCTGCCGTTGTGCGCCGCGGTGCGCACTTCAAGCATGCCCCCGGCGGGCATGGCATCGCGGGCGTTCAAGAACAAATTCAGAAATACCTGCTGCAGTTTATTGGCGGAGCCGCGCACGGCCGGCAGGGTTTCGCCAAAATGCCGGACCACGTGGATCTGCGAAGTCTTGAGCGGATGCGCGACCAGCGACAAGGTTTCCTCGACGACGCGATTTACGTCGATGTCCGCAAGTTCCGCGGCACCGGTGCGCGAGAAATTGAGCAGGTTGTTGACGATTTCGCTGGCGCGGAAGGTCTGCTTCACAATTTTTTCGATGATGGCATGGCGAGGATCGTCGCCCGGCATCTGTTTGGCCAGCATCTGAATGTAGTTGGAGATGACCGCCAGAGGGGTATTGACTTCGTGGGCCACCCCGGCGGCCAGCAGGCCGAGCGAGGTGAGCTTCTCGGTCTGACTCATCTGCTCTTCCAAGCGCTCGCGCTGCGTGACGTCGTCAAACAGCAGCAGGCGGCCGATGCGCTCGCCAGACTTGCTCACGAGCGGGGTGATCGAGACGTTCAGGGTGAGCAATTTGCCGTGATGCTGAAGGCGCTGCTTGTAAATGCCGGTGATCTGCTCGTCGTCGCGGCGCGCGGCGATTTCCGAAGCCAGCTCCTCCGGCAGCAGGGCGCGCAACTGGTGGCCCACGGCGTCCTGCCGCTTGACGCCAAACAGTTGCTCCATGCGGGTGTTCCAGGATTCGACCATGCCGCCTAAATCCACGGCGAGCACACCGACGTTGAGCGATTCGACGATGTTCTCGCTGAAGTCCTTGAGGCGCGCGATTTCAAGCGCTTTTTGTTCGAGCGAAGAGTACAGCTGGGCGTTGTCGAGCGCGACGGCCAGATAGCCGGCGATGGTTTCGACCAGTTCGACGTCGTCGCTTGAGAGAAAATCGCCGTCGACGGTCTTACCGAGACCAAGCACCGCGACGGTGTGCTCGCGAATGCGGCAGGGCACGAAATAGTTCAAGTCCAGCTGTTCAAGCGTTTGCCGCACGGTAGCTGAAACATCTCTCGCCGCGCGGGGCGACTCGAAAAACAGCGCCCCCCGGGCGAACTCGGGCCGGGCCGGCTCGAGGAAACTGAGGTCCATGGGTTCAGACAGGCGCACGCCCATGGAGCGCGCCAGGCGCATATGACCTGGACGCATGGGATCTTCCATGAAGATGGCCAGGCGATCGACGAGCAGGGTCTGCGAAATGCGGTCCATGACCGAGCCCAGCATGGGATCGAAACGCACTTCGTTGGTGAGCGTGCGGCCAAATTCGATTAGCGTGCGCCGATAGTCGAGCCGATCGCGGTAGAAGAAGCGGTCGAGTCGCGCCTGAATCCATTCGCGAAACGGTTGAAACAGGAAAGCGGCAACCACAATGGCGATCATGCCGCCGGCGGACCCGCTGGTTTGCGCGTGGAAGATGTCGGCAATCAGGGCCACCACCGCGAAGTACACCGCGGCTACTGCGGCGGTGGCGGCGGTGTACGCCAAACCGCGCTTGAAGATGATGTCCACGTCCATCAAGCGGTAGCGAATGATGGCGTAGCCGAAGCACAGGGGAATGAGCACCAGGCTCAGGACGGAAAATTTCATCCACGCGTGCTGCGCGGCGTCGAGCACGAAGGGGACGATGTAGAACAGCGTAAAGGGCAGGCTGCCGGCGAGCGTTCCACCGGTGAGCCATTTCAACTGCTGGCGAAGGACGCCGGAAGGCGCTTCGCGGAAGCTCTTGTAGAAGACCAGTCCGGCGGCCAGAAAGAAGACCCCCAGGTAAGCCAACTCAATTTTGTCGAGGAGCAACCGCGAACCGAGCCAGGGGACAAAACCCATCATGTTGAAGGCCGTGCTCACGTGAAAGAGCAGCAACGCGGCGCCGGGCCCGTAAATGACCGCTAACTTAGAAAGCGACCGAAGCCGCCCGGCGGCACGCTCTGGAAAGACCAGCGCGAAGTGCAGCAGCAACGCCGGAGCGAGCATGCGCGCGACGATGCGCGCCCAATACACCTCGTAATCGAAGGCGTCGAGCTTGCCGCTGTACTGGAACGAATACAGGATGAAAGACACCAGGCAGAACACGTAGAAGTGCACCGCCCGCGGCGCGTTCCATCGGCGAATGAAGATGAACATCCCGATGAACAGGTACAGCAAGCCCACAAAGCGGCCGTAGTTTTCAATGGAGGCAGGTTTTTCCGCGGGCGCAGTAACCAGCGGAGTCTCAAATTCCTCACCATTGCGGACGAGCTTGTAGCGCACCTCGGTCCACAACCCCGCATGCCACAGCCTGCGAGCGACCTGCACCTGGGTGGTGACGGGGATCCCGTTGATGGCTATGACCAAATCGCCGGACCGGATGCCGGCGCGGGCGGCGGGAGAGTTCGGCGCTACATTCCAGGCTTGCGCGCCGTGGTTGGTATCAAGCCAAGCCACACCGTCGTCGGGGCTTTCAAACGTTTCGCGCTGGACGAAGTTGAGCCACGCGAAGATCATGGCTGCCAGTGTGGCGAGCGCCAGGACGACCGCACCGAGGCTGACTCGAAGGTTCTGCTTCATGATCGGAACCGGACCGAATACACCCTGCCTGCGGATGCGAGGTGCAAGCGAATGTCCAATGTCATGTGAAACACGGCACCGGAATCTGTAATGCCTTCATAAGGTTAGCGACCCGGCGGGAGAAACAGGTCGCAAGTATCCAGTTAATGGTAGGGCGTCTACAGCTTTCCGAACCTTAATTCGCCGTTCAGAACTGCACGCTCAAACCACCGCGGAAGGTGCGGAATGCGGGAACCAGCACCGCGCGTCCATCCTGCGTATTTACAGATACATAGCCCTGCGCAAAGAGGTTGTCGCAATTGGCCGAGGCTTCCCAGCGGCCCGGACCAAACTTGGGCAGAGCCTGGCGCACCCCTACGTGGAGGAATGGCTCCATTTTATAAAGGGACTCTCCGAACGGATCCAAGCGGGAAACAATGGCGCCGCCGACCCATTTATAGCCAGCATTCACTTTGGTTCCTGAACCCGGCACCCTGGTAGAGACATTCGCGCCCACGGAATTGCGCATGGTGGTACGCAGAATGTCTCGGGTTGCCCCTTCGGCGCCCTCGATGGGGCTCAAAGCACCGGCAAAGGCATAGATTGCCGTCACTTCCACGCCATCGGTCAGTTTCTCGCGAAATGCCACGCGCGCCCCCCAACTCCCGGACGAGCCGCCATCGTAAGCAAATCCGTTTGAGAAATAGTCCTGGAAGTAATCGGCAGCCGGCAAATCGTTGCCGCGTCCGAAGACCGCCACGTGGCGATTGTCGTCGTGGAAGCCCGCCGCCTGAACCGTCGTGCGCGTCCCCATCTTTCGCTCGAGGGAGACTTCCTCGTGCCAGCCGCCTTCCAATACCGGACGCCCGCCGCGCCACAGCAAAGTGGGGAAGGAATCGAGCTCATCGAGCGCGGCGGCCAGTTCGCCGCCCATCTGCCGCTCGTCGGACTCCAGCGGCGTGGGCGCGCCCGGTTCCTCAGCAAAGATCACGGCGGCGCGCCAGTCATCGGAAATCCTGGATTCAAGTTCAAGGCGCGGACGAATGGAGGTAGCGGATCTGGTCATGCCCACGAGCACATATTCGGCGCCGTAGTGTAGCAGCAAGCGATCGCCGAGGGGCATCGATCCGCCTTGCTCGAGACGAACGCCGCGGAATGTCGGACCGTCGGGGCCAAGCTGCGACTCCCGTAGAACCAGGGCGCTATGCGCGCCGGCCAGGGAACCTGTGGGCAGCCAGACCGTAGCGAATCCGCCGCCGGCGGCTTGGCCCTGGTAGTTGGCCTGACCAGCAAGCAGCAACCGGCCGCCGCCCAGTCTCTGATCGTAGGCAAAAGCGGTAGCTGGCGTGGCGGGAAGATTCGAGGGCGAGCCAGGACGCCGCGCACCATCGGTGAATTCTAGCCTTGCTCGGGGCTCTAGGGCCCTGACGTCAAAGGCCACATTGGTGCCGACGGCGCCGTCATCCATCCATTGAAGCACGGGACGCGTGGCCCCGGCCGAACGCAAAACCCATTTCCAGTCGTCGCTTTCCACACTGACCGAGGCGGGCTGGCGCCGCAACTGGTCTAGGGAGGCAAACATGGACTCCATCTCGATGCGCACGACGGTGGTGAGATGGGCGCTGATGCGTATGTGCTGTTGAATCGTGGGCAGAAAACCGGCGAGGGTAACGCGAACGGTGTAGAGCCCGGGGGCCAAGCGTTCACCCTGGAAAACTCCCAAGGTGTCGGTGAGCAAGCCGAGGGGTATGGTTTTCCCCCCCGCTTCGGGAACCACTTCTACGGTGGCGCCCATTTGCGGCGTGCCCACCGTGTCGTGCACAACTCCAGCCAGCTTGCCCAAAGCGGACCTTGCTTGCGCGGCCGCGCCGCCGGCTGCCAAGGACAAACACACTGCCGCCAGGATAAGAGCCCCAAGGATCGAGATCCGCTCCTGTTTCACTGGATGCTACCTCCCAGCAGGCGCCCCGATATTGGCGGCCGCTTTGGTCTCGACAGGCGCTTTCACCGTGAATTCCGCGATCTTAGTAACGGTCTTGTTGGCCAGCGTGTCGGTGGCCACGACTTCGATGGAATACTTGCCGGGCACCAGAGTTGCCAGAGGGAGCAATCGTTCGATGGTCACCTGCTCGCCGGTCTGCTTCATCTCGTCAGAAGTTTCCTTGAACTGCATCACCTGCTCGTTGCCCTTCTTCACCGTGTATTGGAATGTCGCGCTGGACTTGTGCGTCTTCTCGTCCGGCTTCAGGTTGTAAACCTGCATGTAAATGCCGAGTTTAATGTCCGAAGCAAATTCGCCGTCGAGCTTGGGCCGAACTTTCGATGAGCCCAGAACGAACTGGCCGGTGCCAATCTGTTTCGCGGGCACGTGCTCCAGTTGATCGGCTAGAATCAGCGAGCTGGCTTCGAGGGTTTCGTCGCCATATCTTGGCACTTGTAAGCGAGTGTTAATCACACCCACGTTGCCGCTCTTCACATCCTTGATGACGATGTCCAGGCGATAGAGTCCAGGACGCAGCGGAACCGCTTTTTGATAGATGGACTGCAGCTTCAAGGAGCGCTGAAACAAGCTGTCAGGAAAATCGCGGCTAACGGGATCTTCAAAGGTTTGCACCACGCGCCCAGTGAGGGTGCTGACGCGGCCAAAAATGTTTAGCGTGGCGGAATGCACGCCATCCTTCGAATCGAAGGAAAGTTGATTGTTGGGAATCTGCACGGTGACGGGAACCAGGACGGTGTCGTTGGTGACCTTCAAGAAATCGGTGCGGTAGGCAAAATGCACTTGATCGCGAACGATGCGCGCGGTTACCAGCGCTTCCAAGTCCTTGTACTTGACCTGCGGCGGGCGAAACGCTTTGGAATACTGCTCGAGCCTATTGAATTCGTTCATGCTCGAAGGCTCTCCGCCCATCGATCTAGGCAGGTTGGTGCCGTCAGAACGCGTGAAACGATCGGTCTTGGAGGCCATGCCCATGGACTCCATCAAGCTCAACCCCGCTCCGGGGACGTGCAATAGCGCGTCTTTTTCGGAAGGATCCATGGTCAAGCGATATTCACCGGAACCGGACGGATCGACGAATTCCCAGATCACGTTCTCGCCGATACCTTCCATGTATCGATAACGCCAGGTCTCCCAGGGATAGGTGCTGGTTGAACCGCCGCCTTCTTCCATGGGCCGGTCGTAGGTGCCGCCGGTTGGATGCGATTCCACTTCATCCGCCGGACCCCACATGATGTACATGCGTCCGCGGTCGGTCTTCCAGCCGGGAATGCCGGAAGCAAAATGCTCATTGGCGTAAGCGATGCGACGGTAGTGCTCTTCTTTAAAATCGTTGTCCGGGAGATCGGGATTGCTGCTGCGGCGCAGCCAGAACTGTTCAATGAACTGCTCGCGCTCTTCGTTGGTTTCCAGTTGCAGGAAAGCTTGGCGCTCTTCGGGAGAAATGATGTAGGTAACATCCTCGTTGAGCCACTGCTTGTAGGGCGTGTCGAGTTCCTTCAGCGTTTTCTTGATCTTACGTCGCTGTTCCTTATTGGGCTTTTGCGGACTTGGCGCGGCACTAGGATCCTGCGCTTCCTGAGCCGGCAGCGGCGGCACGGTAATCGCCAGGGATAAAATGGAAAAAATGGCTGAGCGGGCTACCCGAAACATAGGAGACACCTCAAGGACAGGGACTCTTCGATTCTACTCCGCGGGGAAAGCGCCCGTCAATCGACGAATCTCCTGCATTTTGTGACACTTGCCCCCCGGGGATGGTTAGAATCCCGCAATCCGAGCGGGGTTGCCTGCCATTTTTTGGCCTGAACCTTTCCTAGCGGTCGGACTTTTGGTTGGGTGTGCCGAAACGAGGTTCCCGATTCGAACTGGGTACCAGAGCGGACCGGATGTGGAGCGAGTTTTTACCGCGACCTATTGCACGCGCTGTTGCTGGCAGTCCCAGCCCACCAGAGAATCAAAGATCGCCAGGACATGCCGCCGGTATTCCACGACGCGAAAGAAAATGTCCCGCAATTCGGGCTCGCGCTCGGCGTCGCGATGCCACTTTGCGAGCACCGCCGGCGGCACTTCAATATCGCGCCGCAACTGTTCTGCGGAGTGCCCCCGCAGGAACAGGCCGTAGAAAAAGGCCGCTTCACGCTGCGGATATTCGAATTCCGGCGGCAGTGGTGCGGGAACGAATTGTGCCATTGTGGCCATGGCGAAAGGGCAGTTTACCGAAAAGCGTCTCCGCGTCAAGTAGTACAGCGGCTATCATGCCGCGTTCCGGGCAACAGGCCCTCGGCACAGGCCCGTCGCGCGCAGTTTAGATGCTCGATCCGGGTCGGAGATACAACGTGGAGATTGCCGGGCGGCTCTAATCGTTTTAGGATGGATCGAGGATGGTGCGCTTGCGCAAGATACAGCGAGGATCTCTGATAGGGCGGGGGGTAAACCGCGTGCTGCGGTTCGGGTTGCGGCGCGGAATGCGCTCCATCGAAGTCGAGCCCGAGGATTTCCGGCGGCAACTAGCCGACAAACACGGGCTATGGGTGCCCGACTTCGGCCGCATGCACGACGTTCCCCTCGAACGCCTCGATGCCATTGCCAAGAAGCTGATTCAGGACGCCGAGCGCCTGGCTCTTGCGGAAGGTGCGGGATTTGGGCTTGGCGGCATGATTACCTTGCTGCCCGACGCCAGCCTGCTTACGGCCATCACGCTACGGCTGATTCAGCGGCTTTGCTTGCTCTATGGATTTGAAACGCGCGGCGGAGACGAGCGCGTGGAGTTGTGGATGGCGGCGGCCACCGCAACGGGCGTGGATTACGGCAAAGATCTGGTTGAGAAACACATGTTCGAGAAGTTGGCGCCGCAGATTGCCAAGCGCTTGGCGGTGAAGCTCGGCGAGGAAACCGCGGAGAAATGGGTCGGGCGTTTGATTCCGCTGGCCAGCTCGGCGATCGGCGGGGCATTGAATTTTTCCTTTGTGCGCGGCTGGGGACGGCGGGTGCAGCGTAATTTACGCGTACGGCACCTCGAAGCGCGGGCCTCGCGAGGCGCCGTGGCGATCGAACCTTATTCAGCATCAGAACCCACGCTTAATTAGGCCTGGCGGTAGAAATTTCTGCGTGCCGGTCGTAGAGTAGTTGCTCTGGACCGGGAAAACCGGTCGGCTGCACGGGGAGAACATGCGCGGCACAATCGTTTGCGGAATTTCTATTACTGCTTTGTTGCTGGGATTTGCGCTCCTTCCAGAGCGCGCGGCTTCGCGTCCGGCGCAGGAAGCCCGACCGGACCCCGTGCCCGCATTTCATGCCGCCCTTCCGCCAGGGCCGCTACCCGCGACGCTCGGCCCCTCGCTGTTCACCAACGTCGTGGTGCAAAACGCGTATGCCATTGCCGCGCGCGTCAAGAAAATCCTGTATCAACAGCCGTGCTATTGCCATTGCGACCGCAGCCAGGGACACGGCAGCTTGCTCGATTGCTTTGCCGGCAAACATGCGTCGGGCTGCGATGTCTGTATCCGCGAAGGTTTTTATGCCTACGAGCAGTCGCGCAAAGGCCAAACCGCGGCGCAAATCCGCACGGGGATCGAGCACGGCGAGTGGCAGCAAGTCGATATGACGAAATACCAGGCGCCGCTTCCCCTGAACTGATTTTGCGGCCGGCCGCGCGAGGGGCCGCCGTGGTTAACCTTTCTTCGGACCCGGTCGTCTAACGGTCTGAAACCCGCCCGCGGAATCATAAGAATTTGCTTGGGGGGCAGTATGAAAGTTAGCAGAAATTTGGGGTTGTTGGTGCTGGCATTGAACGTTGCCGCGGCGGCGCCCGGAGGATTGCCGGCACAGGAGCGGTCAGGTCACGTGGTATCGCCTGAGGAACTAACCCGCGATGCCACAAAGCCGCTGGAAAGACGGCAAGCAGATGAAGCGGCGGTGCGCCACCTGCTTTCCTCAGACGCGGGACAGGAAGCGCTGGCCTCGGCACACGTCGATTATCAGAAAATCGATAAGGCCATAGGGCAGCTCAATGAGGGGGAGCTCGCCAAGCTCGCAGAGCGTTCGCGTCAGGCGGAAAGTGATTTTGCGGGGGGTTTTATTTCCCCCAAACATCTGGCGGAGCTGATTCTGGTCACGATCGTGGTGGTGGTGATCATCGTTTTGGTGTGAGGCCCTCTAGCGCGCGGGCGAAAAGCCGTCCGCGTTAGATTCGCAAATCCTGGTCGAGATGGGGGTTAGGAGGATTTGAAACTGCCCTCCTCCGCGCTCTTCATCAGTTTCGTGGGCGAGGTTCTGCGTATGGTCATCCGGAGTATCGAATCAAAGCAAGACCGCGGCAACTTTCTGGTGGAGAGATAATGGACTTGTCGAACCCCCGTTTGGCGCACGCATTCATGCGCTGCGTCGCTCCCTTGAAACCCCTGCGGCGGCTGCCCATCCTCGGAGAATGCTTCAGCTGGCTGGGGGAGAGGATCGTTCCGCGCAGTACACGCACTTGGGCGCAAATCGAAAACGGACCCGCTGCGGGTATGTGGTTGCGCCTCAATTCACGCACCGCCCTTGATACGTTACGAGGTGACTGTGAACCGGAGGTGCAAGACGCGATGCAGCGATATTTACGGCCCGGGATGACGTTCTACGATCTCGGCGCGAATAATGGTTTTTTCTCGTTACTCGCGGCGCGTCTGGTCGGAGAGCAAGGGCGGGTGATGGCATTTGAAGCTGACCCGGAAATCGCGGCGAGGCTTCGCGAGCACGTTAGCCGCAACGGATTTCGCAACATAACGGTGGCGGAACGGGCCGTGTGGTCGGACGCTTCCAGGGTGTTTTTTGAGCGTGCCGACCCCGAGACTTCTCCGGATCGCGGGCTCGGCCACATCGTCAGCACGGCCTCTTCTAATACCATCGCGATCGAGGCCCTCACCCTCGACGACTTCGCGCGAACTTCGCCGGCGCCAGATTTCATCAAGTGCGACGTCGAAGGCGCAGAGGTGGAAGTGTTTCGCGGCGCGCAATGGCTGCTGGCGGAAAAGCATCCCGGAATAGTCTGCGAGATTCACAGTGAAGCGAACCGGCGAGCGTTGCTGGCAGACTTGAAGCACTTCGGCTACGTCTGCAAGGACAGCACCAGCCGCCAACTGCTGGCGTTTCCGCGAGGCCGTACCACCTACACTTCCTAGCCGCCGCCCAGCTTGTGAACTCCGGGTCAAAACGCATGGGCGATTGCGCTGCATTCGAAACTGCCCTCCTGTGCCTGCCGATCGCGAATCAGGGCATCTCGAACGCGGCGTATTTTTATATTGGACGCAGGCCAGCTTTGTGCATCAGCAATCGAAGGCGAGAAAGGCTTGCCGAAGCCTCGGGATGGTTCTGGTCCCGTCCCCACCCCCGCAAATCCTTGTCAGTCGGACTGGTAATTCGTAGACTTTACTAGCCTAGCCAACGAACGGATTACAGGAGGATGGATGAACGTGTTTGTGAAATGGTGGTCTCGGATGCTGGCAGTAATCCTTTTGTTGTGCTTTGCCAATGTGCCGCGCGTCGAGGCGCAGGATCAGCGGCATGTGGTTTCCGTCGATGAACTCAGCAAGGATGCGGCGCGGCCGGCCGAGACGCGCCAAGCCAACGAAGCTGCCCTGCGGCAGCTTTTTTCCTCCGAACAAGCGCAGCAAGCGCTGCGGTCGGCCGGAATCGAATACCGCAGGGTGGACCGGGCCGTCGGAGCGCTCGGCGATGACGACCTGGCCCGGCTGGCCGAGCGCTCGCGCCAGATGCACAACGGTTTTGCCGCCGGACGGGCCGGGAGTTTGTCCGATCGCGACCTGCTGATCATCATCATCATCGCCGTTCTGGTGATCGCATTGGTGGCTGTGCTGCACTGAGTTTTTGCGCTGGGGATGGAACCGATCGATGCTTCGCGTTTCGGCCGGAGTGCTGCTCTGGGTGGTCGCGGTCCTCGGCCAGTCGGCGCCGGTGGGAAGTGCCCCGGGCATCTGGCTCGACGTTCCGTATGTGAAGCAAACCGAAGATGGCTGCGGTTCGGCGTCGATTGCCATGCTCCTGCAGTATTGGAGCGCGCACGGCGCCGCCGTCACGGCGGATCGCGCCGACGCCCGGGCCATTCAGAAAAAACTCTATTCGCGAAAAGCGCGCGGCATTTTTGCTTCGGACATGCAGCGGTACTTTCAGGAATCGGGTTTCCGAGAGTTTGCCATTCGCGGTGCCTGGAGCGATCTGCGCGAGCACCTCGAGCAGGGCCGGCCGCTCATCATCAGCATGCAGCCGGGGAGTGTGAAAGCGCCGCTGCACTATGTGGTCGTGACCGGGATGGACTGGCGGCGCGAAGCCGTCTTCGTGAACGACCCGGCGCGCGGCAGACTCTTGCGCGTGGAGCGCCAGGAATTCGAGAAAGAATGGCAAGCTGCCAGCAATTGGATGCTTCTGGCCGTGCCGGCATCGGCAAACTGACTTGTCTCTTGCTGTTTTCTGTCGCAGCGGTGTGCTCCGCCGCGGCGCAGGAAGCTTCATCCGACGCCCAGCGCCTTTCCGCGGCGCAAAGAGCCTTCGACGCGGGAAGGTGGCAAGACGCGGCGGAGCTGGCGGAAGGTCCCGCCGCGCAGCCTGCGGATCTCGATTTTGTTCGCGGCCTGGCGCTCGCCAGGTTGCAGCAATGGAGGCGATCGCGGGTGGCGTTTGAAGCGGGGCATCGGAAAGCTCCGCGCGAGCCGCGTTTCTTGGTGGAGCTCGGAGGCGTCGATTACAAGCAGAAGGATTTTTCCGCGGCCAAGCGCCACCTCGGCGCAGCGGCCGGCCTGGACTCCCGCGATGCCTACACCCGGGAATTTCTCGGCACCATTTATTTCCTCGAAAGCAATCTCGAGGCTGCGCTCAAATACTGGAATGCGATCGACCAGCCGCGCTTGCGCACCGTCGCGGCCGAGCCGCCTCCACGCCTTGAACGGACTATTCTCAACCGCGCCATTCTCTTCAACCCGCCGCAGATTTTGACGCGCGAGGCTTGGCTCACGACCAGGCAGCGCCTCGACAATCTTGGAATCTATGGGCACCAACGCACCGACCTTGCGCCCGCCGGCGGCAGCTACGACCTAACCCTTCATCTTTCAGAGCGCAACGGCTGGGGCGATTCTCGCCTCGAAGGTGCGCTTTCCTTGTTAAGCGGCGTGGCTTACGCCACCGTCTATCCGGAGTTTTACAACCTCGATCATCGCGCGCTGAACGTAACTTCCCTGCTGCGCTGGGATTCCGAAAAACGCCGCGCCTATGCCGCTTTTTCAACGCCGCTTCGGAATGATCCGTCGTTGCGCTTTCAAATCTATTTCGACGCGCGCAACGAAAACTGGAATCTGGCCAACACCTTCTCGGGCGGCGCGCCGTTGAGGGACTTGAATCTTCGCCGCATTGCCGGCGGAGCCGAGTTCCGTTCGGTGGTCAACGGGCGATGGAGCTGGACGACGGGCATCGAAATCTCCAATCGTTCGTTGCGCAACCTGGCCGGCCACACCTCCCGAGCGGAAACACCTTTCTTCACGGATGCAACGTCGGTCGCCTACTGGCTCGGCGCCGATCGGGCGCTCCTTCGTGTTCCGGAGCGGCGCTTCACGCTCGATTCGAGAGCGGAAACGCGCATCGGCCGGGCCTTCGCCGACGATTTGGGCGCCTTCGCCTCCGCGCGTGCTGCACTCGACGCTCGCTGGTTCCCGCGCTCGACCGGCGACGACTTCGAGATGCGCACGCGCTTGGGCGCCGGCGGCACCCTGGGCCGCGTGACCCTCGATGATCTTTTTCAACTGGGCATCGAGCGTGACAATGATCTCTGGCTGCGCGGGCATGCCGGCACTTCCCACGGACGGAAGGGCCGAGCGCCGCTCGGCCGCCGCTACTTCCTGGCGAATTGGGAACAGGACAAAAATGTCTACGCCAACGGCATTTTCACCGTAAAGCTCGGACCCTTTCTCGACACCGGCGCCATCGCCGATTCTTCCGCCTTGTTCGGTTCGCGTAAATGGCTGTGGGACGCGGGCGTACAGGCGAAGGTGCGCGTACTCGGGAGCATCACCGTGGTCCTCTCCTACGGTCGGGACCTGCGCGACGGTGGGAACGTTTTCTACGGCACGGTGCTTCGCTAAAAGCCGCAAGTGGGGGAAACCTGCGTGCTTTTTCGCGCGTCCTTGCCGTATGATGCGGCGGGCGCGCGGCCGCACTCGAACCCAGGCTTGATTCTTCAGGGGCATCCATGTCCAAACGATCCGTACGCATCAGTGCTGTATTGCTCGCGATTCTGGTAGGCAGTGTCATGTTCCTGCGCATGGAGCTTCGCGCCTCCGGCCGTGCCGCGGACGCGCCCGGCTACTGGGGCTTTAGCACCTCTAACCTCGACAAGACCTGCAAGCCCTGCGACGACTTTTTCCAGTTCGCCATGGGCGGCTGGATGAAAAACAATCCCATTCCACCGGAGTATTCAACCTGGGGTTCCTTCACCGTGCTGGCGGACAAAAATCAGCAGGCCCTTCGGCAGATTCTGGAAACCTCCGGGAAAGCGGACGCGCCCGCGGGCTCTAGCGAGCGAAAGATTGGCGACTACTACGCCAGTTGCATGGACGCCGCGGCCATCGACGCGGCCGGCACCAAGCCCATCGATCCCCTGCTGCTGCGCATCTCGGAAATGAAAAACGTCGCCGATCTCGAGGCCACCGCCGCGCGGCTCCAGCAGCAAGGATTTTCCGTGCTGTTCCGGTTTAGCTCCAATCAGGACCCCAAAGACAGCACCCAGGTGATTGCCGGGGCCCTCCAGGGCGGTCTCGGCTTGCCGGAGCGCGACTACTACCTTCGCGCCGATGAAAAGTCCAAAAAATTGCGCGAAGACTACGCCAGGCACGTTGCAAAAATGCTCGAGCTGCTCGGCGATTCTCCAGAGAGGTCGGCGGCGGAAGCGGCCACGGTAATGACCATTGAGACTTCGCTCGCCAAAGCTTCCATGTCCAACGTGGACCTCCGCGATCCCCACCAGACCTACCACAAAATGAAAATCGCGGAGTTCCAGTCCCTGACACCGAATTTTCCGTGGGGCGCCTACCTGCGCGACGTGGGTCACCGGGATCTCGAGGAACTAAACGTCGCGCAACCCGATTTTTTCACGGCGCTCGACAGCCAATTGACGGCCACCTCTCTCGACGACTGGAAAACCTATTTTCGCTGGCACGTCGTGGATTCGGCTGCGCCCGCACTGCAGGAAAAATTCGTGAATGAGGACTTCGACTTCCGCGGCCGCATCCTGACCGGCGCCAAGGAGATTCAACCGCGTTGGAAGCGCTGCGTGCAGTCTACCGACAGAAACCTGGGCGAAGCGCTTGGGCAGCTCTACGTTCAAAAATATTTCCCCCCGGAAGCCAAGGCCCGCGCGCTCGAAATGGTACACAACCTCGTCGCCGCCCTGCGCGACGATTTACAAACCCTCCCGTGGATGGGTCCGCAAACGCGCGGGCAAGCCGCTGCCAAGCTCGCAGCCTTCGCCGTCAAGATCGGCTATCCCGACAAATGGCGCGATTACTCGGCTCTGAAGATTGATCGCGCGGGTTACCTGCAGAATTTCGAGCGCGCCGCCGAATTCGATCTTCAGCGCCGCTTGAACAAAATCGGCAAGCCTGTCGATCGTAGCGAATGGGGCATGAGCCCGCCGACGGTAAACGCCTACAACAACAGCAGCATGAACGAAATCGTTTTCCCCGCGGGCATCATGCAGCCGCCTTTCTACGATGCCCAGGCCGACGATGCGGTGAACTACGGCGGCATGGGCGCGGTGATCGGCCACGAAATCACCCACGGCTTTGACGATCACGGCAGCCAGTTCGACGCCCAAGGAAACCTGAAGGATTGGTGGCAGCCCGAGGATCAGAAAAACTTCAAAGAACGAGCGCAGTGTGTTTCCGACCAGTTCGACGGCTACGTGGTCGACGGCGATCTCCACGAGAATGGCAAGCTGGTGCTCGGCGAAAGCATCGCCGATCTCGGCGGACTCACCATCTCCTACGCCGCCTATGAAAAATCCCTCGAAGGCAAGCCGCGCCCTCCGGACAAAGACGGTTTCACTCCCGAACAGCGGTTCTTCTTGGGCTGGGCCCAAGTGTGGGGCGCCAATGAGCGCCTCGAATTCGCGCGCCTCATGGCCAACACCAATCCGCATCCGCTGCCGCGCTTTCGCGGCAACGGGCCGCTCTCCAACATGGCCGAATTTGCCCGTGCCTTCGGATGCAAAAAAGGCGACCCCATGGTGCGCGAGAAGATTTGCAAGATCTGGTGATACCTGGCGATTCTTGGGCGCCCCGATCCTGGTGTTGAAGCCAAACCAGTCGAAATCGGAATCTAACCGCAGATCGCTGGCCGAAATTCGGAGCACAGTCATTGGACCCTTCTCGAACTTTGGCAGTGCTCCAAGCACAACCAGCGTCACAGTGAACTGGGATGCAGGCGCAGCCTTGCATTCCGGAACCGTAAAACTTTACTGGAATTGCAGGTCGCGATGAAGCGTTCAATAGTCATCGCGATGCCCGAGATGCACCAGCGGCTTCTCGAAGAACAACCAGGAGGCGCTGCAGGTCGCGGTGGTGAGACCGAAAGCAGCTATAACGGCGGCCGTCTCCCCGCGTGCGCCGAGGGATTCCGGAGGGCACGACCAAAGGAAAGCATAGACAGCGAGTAGGATTTGCAAATGCAGCCGATACCCTCCATACGCGATCGTGCCCATCCAGCGCAACCCACGCCAGCGCATGGCTCCCGCCTGCCAACTCTGCGGCTGCGTGAAGGAGCACCAAGGCGTATCTCCGTTGAGCGAGAACGTGCCGACAAAATTCAGCGGGACGTTGCCAGTGGCCGATGGCGTCGGCCCCGGCCATCCGACGACGCTCACGTAATGGGTGCTTGCGAAACTCCATCCCGGCTGACAGGTCGGCGCGGGGTTCCCAATTTGACGCGAAACGAACGTCGATCCGCTGGAAGGTTGAACGGTGAGGCAGTTGTTTGCACTTGCGGCCGCGATGACAGCTGTCCGTTTTCGCGACGTTCTCTTCCCGCAACCGGACGTTTGGGGTGCGACCCCGCCATCGAGAAACCGCTAAGTGTTGCTAGCGCAGGGGCTTACAGAGGGCAAAGTGGGAATGACATGTGCCCTTAGCTCACGGGCATTTGGGGGGCGTGGCCATGCAAACGCTTTGGCAGGACTTACGCTACGGGGTTCGCATGCTGAAGCGGAATCCCGGATTCACCTCGGTCGCGGCGCTGACGCTGGCGGTGGCCATCGGCGCAAACGCGGTGGTTTTCAGCGTCATGAACGGGTTGATCCTGCGTCCGCTCGACGTGCCCGGGGCCCAAAGTCTGTACACCATCGAGCGCGGAAACGATAAGGACTCAAGTGAGTCTTATCCCGATTATCTCGATCTGCGCGACCGCAATCGCAGCTTTGATGCTCTTGCGGCCTATAACATCTCTCAGGCGAGCCTGGACACGGGCAAGAATCCATCGCGCGTCTGGGTCTTTGAAGTGAGCGGGAACTACTTCGACGCCTTAGGCACAGAACCGTATCTTGGCCGCCTCATTCACCCCTCCGATGAGCATGGCCCGAACAGCGCTCCCGATATCGTGCTCACCCACGCGTATTGGCACAGTCATTTTCAGGATGACCGCAGCGTGGTGGGCCGCGTTCTTGAGCTCAACAAACATCCTTTTACCATCATCGGCGTAACGCCGCCCGGTTTCCGCGGGACGGTATTGATTTTCTCGCCCGATTTTTTTGTGCCCATCGTTAACCATGAACAAGCGGACCTGGAGGCACGGGGAAACCGTTGGGTCGGTGAGGTCGTTGGACATCTGAAGGCGGGAGTCAGCCCGGCACAGGCGGCCGCCGACCTGAACTCGATAGGTTCCGATCTGGAGCGGAGTTATCCGAAAGAGGATGGCCAGATGAGCTTCGCCTTGGCGCGCGCCGGCCTTCCTGGTGGCGCCTTTGGCACTGCGGTCGAGGCATTTCTCGCCGGATTGATGCTGCTGGCGGGATTAATTCTGCTGGCCGCATGCGCCAACCTCGGCAGCCTGTTTGCCGCGCGCGCCGCTGACCGTTCCCGGGAAATTGCTCTGCGAATCGCGCTCGGAGCGGGCCGCACACGCATTCTGCGGCAACTATTTACCGAAGCCGTTCTAATTTCGATGATCGGAGGCGCTGCCGGACTTTGGGGCAGCGTCGTGCTATTGCACTGGCTGAGCGGGTGGCAACCGTTTCCTCAATTCCCGCTCAATATGCCAGTGAACCCGGACATAAATGTTTATGGAGTCACTTTGCTGTTGAGTTTGGCGAGCGGGTTCTTGTTTGGCGCGGTGCCGGTGAAACAGGTACTTCGCACGGACCCCTATCAGATCGTCAAGTCCGGATCGACCACCGCCGTGGGGCAGCGGATTACCGTCCGAGATCTGCTGCTTGCCGTGCAAATTGCGATTTGTGCCGTGCTGGTCACGTCATCCATGGTCGCGGTGCGCGGACTAGTACGCGCGCTCTACAGCAATTTCGGGTTTGAGCCAGAGAACGCCATGCTGGTGGAGATAGATTTGAGTATGGCAGGTTATCGGGCCGAGAACGTACCCGCAATGCAGAAGCGCATGATCGACGCGATGGGGGAGACCTCCGGGGTAACGTCGGTGGGATTGGTCAGCATTCCACCATTACATGCGGCCTGCTGTAACGAGTCGAATGTCTTTAGCGACAAAACGACGGATCTGCGGCCCTTGAACGCCGCCGCGAACGCCGTAGTGTTCAGCGTCTCTCCCGAATACCTGCACGCGGCGGGCACGCCCTTGCTCGTGGGCCGCGACTTAACCTGGCATGACGACAAAAACGAGCCGCGCGTTGCCGTAGTGAATCAGGTATTTGCCAGCAGAATGTTCGGCTCCGCAAACGCCATGGGCCAATACTTCAAGATGGACGAGGGAACCCGCGTCCAAGTGGTGGGTATTGTCGAAGACGGAAAATATACTCCGAACATCACCGAAGGGCCGCGGCCGGCAATGTTTCTGCCCATCCTGCAATCACCCTCGACTGACACCTGGCTCGTGGTGCGCTCGAGCGGCAATCCGCAGCAGCTGGCAGAAGCCATGAGGACCAAACTGCAGAACCTCGATCCTGGGCTGCCTTCTTTCATCCAATCATGGAACGAAGGAATGGACGGAGCCCTGTTTGCTTCGCGTATGGCCGCAGTGTCGCTCGGTATTCTGGGCGTCATGGGCGCGATGCTGTCGATCACCGGCATCTTTGGAATGGCGGCGTATGCGGTGAGCAAGCGGCTGCGGGAGTTGGGAATTCGCGTGGCCCTCGGCGCGCAGCGTAAGGAAGTGTTACAGGCCGTGTTGGGAAGAGCCTTCAAATTGCTGGCTTTTGGTTCGGGAGCAGGACTGCTCCTTGGAATTCTAGCCAGCCGGGTGCTGGCCTTTATCGTGTACCAGGCAACTCCGCGTGATCCGCTGGTATTGACTGCGGTCGTTCTGGCGATGACATTGCTGGGGCTAGTGGCCACCTGGATTCCGGCGCGACGCGCGCTGTCGGTCGATCCCATGATACTGCTGCGCGAGGAGTGAATAGCCTCAGCGCGGTCTCGAGCAGTGCCGCATCGGTCTGGTTGCCCCTCAGTAGCCGAAGCGACTGCACCTGAAACCACCTCGCGCGCAAACCTGCCATTTTTGGTGGAAACACGTCCAACCTGACAGTAGGATGGATTGTGTTTACCCGCAAGCCTTCGCGCATCCCGCGGAGAGTCCCTGCTCGAAAGGGGTCTACATGGCCGCTCGCCGCGCCTCTGCAATTCTGACTCTGTCGTTCGCGGTCTTCGCCGCGCTTCTGGTTTCGCTCGGCGGTAATCACCGCCTCATGGCTGCCGATGATGCTCCGGCGCACGGCTTTGATGTCGCCGACCTCGACCGCTCCTGCAAACCCTGCGACGACTTCTACCAGTTCGCCGTTGGCGGCTGGCTTAAAGCCAATCCCATTCCCCCGGAATACCCGCTGTGGGGCAGCTTCATCACCCTCGCCGAGCGGAACCTGCAAGCGTTGCACGGCATTCTGGAGGCCGCTGCCGCGAACAGTGCGGCCGCGCCGGGTTCGAACGAGCAGAAAGTCGGCGACTTTTACGCTTCGTGCATGGAGACCAAAGAAATCGATGCCCAGGGCCTGAAGCCCATAAGCGCGGAACTGGCCGCCATCGAGGCCATTCATGACCCCGGAGGATTGCTTACAGCCGGCGCGCATTTGCAAACCGCAGGCGTTGCGGTGCTGTTTACCTTCGCCTCCGATCAGGATTTCAAAGACAGTTCGAAGGTCATCGGCGAAGCCAACCAGGGCGGCTTGGGGCTTCCCGACCGCGATTACTACACGCGCGACGATGACGAATCCAAAAAGCTGCGCGAGCAATACCTCGAGCACATCACCAAACTCTTTACCCTGGCCGGCGACGCGCCGGAGCGGGCCGCTACCGAGGCCAAAACGATTCTCGGGATCGAAAGCTCGCTGGCTAGAGCCTCCATGACCAACGTGGAGCGCCGCGATCCGCAGAAGGTCTACCACAAGATGAGCGTCAGGGAAGCGCAGGCCCTGACGCCGCATCTTTCCTGGGACTCTTACTTTCAAGCGGTGGGCGGCCCGAAACTCGCGGAAATCAACATCGGCCAGCCCGATTTTTTCAAAGCCCTTGACGGCTTGTTGGCCAGCATCTCGCTCGCGGACTGGAAGACCTACTATCGCTGGCACTTGCTCGATCGTTCCGCTGCGCTGCTGTCCGACCCCTTGGTGCAGGAAAATTTTGCTTTTAATGGCCGCATCCTAACCGGTTCGAAAGAGATCCGCCCGCGCTGGAAGCGTTGCACCGCCGCCGTCGATCAGCAAATCGGCGAAGCCCTCGGCCAGGTGTACGTCCAGAAGTATTTTCCGCCGGAAGCCAAAGTGCGCGCCCTCGAGCTGGTCCACAATCTTCTCGCCGCACTGCGCGATGATTTGCAAACTCTTCCCTGGATGAGCCCGGCCACGCGCAAAGCCGCCATCGAAAAACTCGAGGCCTTCACCATCAAAATCGGCTACCCCGATAAGTGGCGCGATTACTCGGCGCTCAAAATCGATCGCGGTTCCTACGCTGTGAACACGCTGCGCGCCACGCAATTTGAAACGGCGCGCGACCTCGCCAAAATCGGCAAGCCTGTCGACCGCGGCGAGTGGGGCATGACGCCGCCGACCGTCGACGCTTACGACAATGCGCAGCTCAACGAAATTGTTTTTCCCGCCGGCATTCTGCAGTTGCCGTTTTACGACCCCCAGCGCGACGACGCTTACAATTACGGCGGCATCGGCGCGGTCATCGGCCACGAAATCACGCACGGCTTCGACGACCAGGGCGCGCAGTTCGATCCGCGCGGCAATCTCAAAAATTGGTGGACTCCCGAGGATTTGAAGAGTTTCCAGGACCGCGGCGAGTGCGTGGCCAAGCAGTTCGACGGCTATGAAGTGGAAAAAGGCCTGCACGAGAACGGCAAATTGGTGGAAGGCGAGAGCATCGCCGATCTCGGCGGGGTCACGCTGGCATACGCTGCGTTTCAGAAAGCGCAGCAAGGCAAGCCCGGCGAGAAAGATGTCAACGGCTTTACTCCCGAGCAGCGTTTCTTCCTGGGCTACGCGGAGAATTGGGCGGTCAATGTGCGGCCGGAGCTGGCGCGTCTGCAAACCAACACCGACCCGCACCCCTTGCCCAAATTCCGTGCCAACGGTCCGCTTTCGAACATGGCGGAGTTCAGAAAAGCCTTCGGCTGCCGGAAAGGCGAGGCCATGGTGCGCGCCCAAGTTTGCAAAATTTGGTAACCCGGCCCGCAGCAGATTTCCTGCCGCCGCGTCTCCGAAAGATGGGCGGAGGTCCCCTCCGAGCTGCTAGAAGTGAAGTACGATGTCGGCGTTGGCTTGGGCGCTGTTTCGCCACACGCCGAACACATGGAGCTTGATCCAATCGAACTCGACTCGCGCCGAGAGATGCGGAAAGATCCGGTAGTCCGCACCGCCCCCGACCTGCAGTTCAAACCCGTTTTTTCCAAAGCCCGCTATCTTCGGGAGAACATGCATTCCGCCGACCAGGGTGTGCGCCCAGGGCTCCCAATTGGCTCTGCGCCAGGCAACCTTGGGTCCCCCGCCGTAGCCGACAAATTTTACGTGTTCGTTGCGGAAGATCGTCGGAGCAAAGGTGGCGTTGATATTTCCCTCGAAGCCGAGCCACTCGTTGGTGAAATACGTGATGGAAGTGTTTGTGCCGACCCCGGTGGCATAGTAGAACGGCGAGCGGAAGCGCACCAGCGCAATGCCCAGGGCCAACTGCCAGCGATAATCACTGCGGTTGCCATAAATGTATCTCGGCGAGGGAGCGGCGGGCAAAGCATCGGAAGCCGCCCCGGTGGCCACCGGGGTAGTTTCGGAATCTGCGGCGGTGCTGAGTGTTGCTTCGGAAAAAGGCCCTAACGGATCTTGCGCGCGGGCAAAACTCGTTGCCGCGAGAGTGAGCAGCGCCATCGCCAAAAGCCTGTGCATGTTTTCCCTCTCAGAGAGTTGGGCCAGAAGCTACTCTGCTACGGTAAACAACCCGCGGTTCGGTTGTCTATGGGGTTTCGCTTGTAATTCCGTGGAGCGAGGGAGGTGCGGCCGAGGCCCGAGCGCGAAAAGGGAAAAAATGTTTATGGCTAGCGCCCTCGCAGGTAAGCGTCGGTTTTGTTGAGCCAGTCTTCCCGCGGGGGATCGAAGATGTCCAGATCCACGGTGTCTTCAAGCGCCCAAGCTTCGTGGGGCATGTGCGGGGGAATGCACAGGACTTCGCCGGCGCGCACCACGATTTCCTGGCCGTCGATGGCGAACTTCAGGGCGCCTTCCAAAATGTAAGTGACTTGCTCGTTGTGGTGCTGATGGAGCGGAACGTGCGCGCCTTTTTTCATGAGCACGCGCGCGAGCATGACTTTTTCGCCCACGAGCATCTCGCGATCGATCAGTGGATTAAGTTTTTCGCGTTCGACGCTTTTCCAAGGAATGTGCTTCATTTTTGCTGCTGCGCTCATTTGCTCCCCCCATACAGGTGCGCGGCGTTATCGTGCAGGTACATGCGCGCAAGTTCCAGTGCCTTTTCTTCCCTGAAAGCGCCCTCGGCGACCAGTTCAGCGAGCGCCGCGGCAATGGCCGTGCGCGCGGATCGCGCCGCGAGCCAGAAGGTCTCTTCCGCGCCGACGGCGTCGTTAAACGGGAAGGCGTCGGAGCCGAACAACATGCGCTCGGGATAGAGCGAGATCCATTGCTTCAGAATATTCTTAAGCTCCGAGGGATAGACGTAATAGCCGACCAGAGAAGAATCGGTGTAAACGTTTTTCGCGGCGGTCAGCCAGATCATTTCGAGCGTGTACGGGTAGCCGCCGTGGATGAGCACGAATTTGGTCTTCCGGTAGCGCGGGTCGCGCAGGACGTTTTCAAGGTTGAGCGGGTTGCCGTTGCGCAGGCTGAAGTAATCGCCGATTCCGACGGCGCTGTGAAAATGAACGGGCAGGTTAAGCTTGCCGGCTTGATCGATCATCACACGGAAGAGGTAATCCTGAAAGGTGCGATAGTCCTCGCTCGAAGGAACGCCCCCGGCGTGGTATTTCAAGTAAATGGCTTCGGCCCGCTCACGCGGGGGATCGCTGAAATAGAGGCTGCGGAAATAGGCGGCCTCGAATTTCATGGCTACGCCGCCTTTCCTCTGATTATCGGCCAGGGTCTGGCGCACGAAGGATTCGTAGCCGGCGAGATCGGCGGGCAAGCCGCTGACGTTTTCCTGCTGCAGGTAACGCTTCAGGATCTTTTCCTGCAGCGGGATGTACACGCCCATATCCGGATTTTTTCCGGTTTGGTCGCGATTATCGAGCGGAAACAAAAAAGAGTCGACGAAGAAAACCCAATGGAAGCGCTGCGGATTGAGATACGGTCCGAGCGCGACGCGGTTCGCCAGGCACGTTTCGATGTTCAGCTTATCGAGAATGCTGTCCCAGTAGGCCGTGCCGCCCGCTTTTTCCGCGGCCTTCTTTTTGTCGATGAGCCATTGGGCGTGTTCCGGCTGGAAATCGTCGTAGGGATAGCCGAACAGCGCTTTGGCCCCGGCGACAAATTCGGGATTGGAGTCGCGCAAGCGCAGCACGGAGCTTTCATCAGGCGGGGCGGCTTGCGCGTCCATGTCGGAGTCGTCGGGAAAGGTGGCGTGAGAGTGATTGTCGTAAATGGGGATGCGGTCGATCTGCGGGAGAAGCTGGTCGTAGATTTTCTGGACCTCGGGCCCCGCGGCGAAGGGTTTCGCTTGCGCGCGGCCCGAACCCGCCGCTGCGAGCGCGGCAAGGCATGCGCAACCATTCCGCAAGAATATCTTCATTCGCTGTTCTCCAAATTTCGATGCGCTTACCGGGACGCGCACCTGCCTCAGGGTGAACCTAAGCGCGCCCCGGCGACGGCCCGCCAGCGCAGGGAGACGCGCTCGATGCGCGCTAGAGCTTCTTCCAAGAGATTGCGGGCGCTTACCAGCGAGAAGCGCAGGTAATGTTTGCCGGCGGTGCCGAAAGCCGCTCCGGCAATCGCAGCGACGCCGGCTTCTTCGAGCAGCAGCGTCTGGAGCTCCCCGGCCCCAAGGCCGGTGTCCTCGATGTTGACCCAGGCGTAGAAAGCGCCTGCGGGCGCTTGGCAACGAAACCCGGCAACGCGATTGAGGCCGTCGACGAAAAGGTCGCGGCGTTTACGGTATTCGCTGACCATGGCGTTCACAGCGTCAGTTGAATCGCGCAAAGCTTCGATGGCCGCAACCTGCGTGAATTCCGCGGTGCAGGTGAAGGTGTTCAGCACCAACAAATCCATGGCGTCAATCACCTGGCGCGGCGCGACGGCGTAGCCGAGGCGCCAGCCGGTCATGGCAAAACTTTTGGAGAAGCCGTCAATGATGATGGTGCGCCCGGCCATTCCCGGGAACGACCAGATGGATTGGTAGGTGCCGCCAAACAGGATGCGCGCGTAGATCTCATCGGCAATGACCCACAGGCCGTGTCTAGTGGCGAGCCCGGCCATTTCTGAGAGCGCGGATTCGCTGAAAACCGTGCCCGTCGGATTGTTGGGTGAATTGAAGATCAATACTTTCGTGCGCGGCGAAATCTTGCCGGCAATTTCGGCCAGGTCCGGTTGGAATTGATTTCGCTCTTCCAGGAAAAAAGGCACCGCGGTAGCGCCGAGCCCGCGCGTGAAGGAGGGATAAATCGGGAATCCGGGGTCGGGATAGAGCACTTCGTCCCCGGGCTCGATGAGCGCGAGCATGGCGAGAGAAAGCGCCATTTTGCAGCCCGGGGCGACCAAGACTTCCTCAGGCGCGACGCGCAGTGCGCGGGTCTGGTGTAGATAGTCGGCGATCCCCTGGCGCAATTGGGGAATGCCGCGAGGAGACACGTAGCGGTCACGACCGGAACCCACGGCGTGGCGAACGGCGTCCACTACCGGCGCGGCGGGATGAAAATCCGGCTCGCCGAGTTCGAGATGAATGATGGAGCGGCCGAGTTTTTCAAGTTCTTTGGCGCGCGCGAAGACGGCGAGAGCGCCTTCGCCGGTAAGTTGTGAAATGCGCGATGCCAGTTGTGCCATGGCGGAGTCAGAGGATCCTATCATTGTCGGGGACCGTCCTTCATCGCTGTCTTGGTGCGAGCGGGGTGCCACGCTCGGACAATTTGGATGGTGGTGAAAAGAAAGAGGTTGCGGAGTTGACATTTTTGCTGGAGGAAATTTCCGAGTGTTGCCTCAGCACGCACGACGATCAGGAAGCCGCGTTGAACAAGAGAATGATGGGAATTGTCCTGGGAGCGTTCGTCCTCTTGCAGAGGCCGAAACGCTTTGACTCGACCCTCGCCGTCCACGCCATATGTGAACGTCGGTAGAGACGAGATGTTATTGCCGAGGCTTGCGAGAGTCCCGTTAGACCAATATGTTTGTGAAAGGGGCAGTACCCGTCAGAGTGTGCCGTGGATTTCTAAACGTCACTAATTTCGCCACGAGGAGTGTAGCTACCCCCTCATCGCTGATTTTCGAAGAGCACGGTGAAACGCAAGTGTAGAACTCTGCCAAACGGGCTTTCGCGTTCGCCATGGACGCGCCGTTTACGGTGGCAGGGTCATACACGAAATACCTGCTCGGCGTGGCCGAGGCGTAAGCTCCGGAAGGATCGAAGGCTCGGACTCGTTCATGAGGACAGGCGGCACGATCTGTTCAACTAGACTGTTGCACCTTGCGGCGATCCCATTCCGCTCTTGCTTCTCGCAACTGGATTATGAAAGTTTGTCGCGGACGTTTGCCGAAGTGTGCGTGCGGGGAACACATACACTCCGCAGCGCCCATATAACGTTGTAGTTCCGCTTCGGACTTTTTGCGCAAACGCGCCCGGAGAGATACGAGATCGATCAGGACAGTAGACATATCGCGCCTCCCGATGAGCCGAGGCGCAGCGCGGGGAGGGCGGCTACCCCGCTGTGGACAGTTCACCTTATTCGATCAAATCACTGTGTCACGGTTCGTGCCTATCGGGATTATCTGGGACCTGACCCTACTCTGGTAAGCGGGCCTTGCTGTCGTTTTCATAATTGTTACAACACAGAGACCGGATGTACAGCGTTCGCTGTATGCCGGATGGGATAGACAGGTGATACGCTCGGCGCCATGGCTGGAATCTTGATCTGTGACGACAACCCCAATATCCGCTATCTGCTGCGGGTGTTCATCGAAACCAAAACACCGTTCAAAGTTTGCGGCGAAGCGGACAACGGTACAGAGGTGATTGAGAAGGCGCGACACCTCCAGCCGGATTTGATTCTGCTCGATCTTTCCATGCCCGTTATGACTGGAGCGGAAGCTGCGTCCATTCTCAAGCGGATGCTGCCGGGGACCAAAATCATTTTGTTTTCAATGCATATGGACAGTGTTCCCCGATCCTTGGCGGCGAAAATTGGCGTTGACCTCGCGCTGTCAAAATCAGATGGCATCACTAGACTGGGCGAGCATTTGAAAACGTTGCTGGAACCTGCCGTTCCCCCCGTGGCCGACACCGAAATGACCCCCAGAGCCGCAGCAACTCAGAAGCCCGTTTGACTCTCCCCGACGTTCTCTGGTTGCTTTACCAAGCAAGACAGTCATAGCACACCCACCGACACGAGAAGAGCCTTAGTGTCGGGCCGCGGGGCTTTTACGGGAAAAAAGCCGTACGCCGCGCCTCACCTCGTTCAGTATCAGCCCGACGAAATTCCCAAATGGATTGCGGACAGTTTTCATGACGAATCCACGAGTACGCTGATTTTGATCTGCGATGAATCTCGGCTTTCAGCCGACTGCCATATTGAAGTTAAAATCAAGGTCGTGGAGTGATTCCACCGCGAACCTCGAAGTTCCGCAATGGGCGTACGCCATTACGCGCATGGTCCGATGCCGCTGGAAGTGCGGAATTATATCAGCACCTCTACGGTTAGATGCGTTACTTCCTGCCACCTCTTCGCTTCCGTGGCCGATCCACACCTGAAAACAGTGCCGACAAGCTAATATCAAACGCTGGTTGCTATTTTCACTAAGGTGGCCAGATTCGGTGTCCGCTTGCGCTGTTCAATTCCGCCGTAACCGACACGAGGAAGCCCCGCTTTGTGTGCCAAGTCTTCCGGCGAAATGCCACGACTCTTTATCACAGTTTTGTCCCCACTGCGTACCGGACACTTGCTAGCGCGCGCGCCGCAGAAAGGAAAGCGGATGTTTGCTTGGACTGGGGACAGCCAACACGCGCGGCTGTCCCACTTTATAGGTTAGAAGGCGTAGCGCAGGGAGAATTGAATTAGCCTGGGCGTGCCTACGGTTGAGAATATTTTGCCGAAGGGGCCAGGGTTTTCCACGTCGTTGAGGGCCGGGTTGGCGAAGTTGGCGTGGTTCCAGATGTTGAAGAAGTCGGAGGTGAAGCGCAGCTGTTGGCGCTCGGTGATTTTGAAGTTCTTGATGAGCGAAAAGTCCCAATTCTGCTGGAACGGGCCGCGGTAGATGTTGCGCCCCAGATTGCCAAACAAGGTCACCACACCATCGCCGCCCGCGGACGCGGGGACCAAAGGTGCGGTGGTGAAGTTGGCGAGGTTGAGGTACCCATTGTTCACGCGGTCCTCGATGCTGCCGCTGGTCAGCCCGGCGGAGATGGAACCGCCGGGAGCCAGTTGGCCTCCCAAGGTGAGCGGCGTAAGGCCGGGACCGAGGAACGCCGTGCCTGCAGCGGAATCGGTAACCGAGAATGGAGTTCCGGATTGAAAGATGGTGATGCCGCTGATGGCCCAGTCCGCCAGCAAATTGCGCTTCCAACCCTCGGCCTTTGCGAAAAATGGCAAATCATAGCGATAGCTGACCACGAAGCGATGCGGGCGATCGAAGTCCGACAGGCCGCGGGAGCCGTTCAGAGTGGATTCATCGTTGAAAGCGGTATTTAGCGCGGTATTGCCGCTCGATGTAGCGTCGGTGGATTTGGAGTAGGTATAGGCCGCTTGGAAATAACCGGCGCCCCAGCGCCGCGAAAGGGTGGTCTGCAGAGAGTGATAATGGGAGTAGGCGTCATCGGCGAACAACTGGAAGCCGTTGTAGCCATTGATCCCGGCATTGTTGGAGCGCGCCGGGCCGTTCGAGGTGGTGTTGGTGGTAATCGCGAACGGAGCGCCGGTGGTATCGGTCAACACGATGGGGTTGGTAGGGCTGGCCAGGCGCGCCTGGATGCTGGTGCGCGTTTCGCGCAAATGGACCGCGTGCGTGCCGATGTAGCCGACTTCGAGGACCCATTGTTTGCCCAGTGCGCGTTGCAGGGTCAGGTTCCATTGTTGCGTGTTCGGCGCGACGAAATGGCGAGGCACGGTGAGACCAAAGAGAAACTGCGAGGGAACCACGCCGGGGCTGCCGCTTGCGCATGCGTAGTTTGCCGTTTGCGTCGTGTCGTTGGTCGGAGTGCCGGTCCCGTTGAGGACAAATCCGGCAAACGCGCCAAGGCAGGGAACAAAGTTAGGATCGAGAACACCCCCTTGCGGGAGGGCATTGGGCGCGGTCAAGAAGAAATTGGCGAGGCTGCCGGCCGGTTCGCCGCCGAAGGCCACGGGCAAGAAGGGCGCCTGGAAACTGAGCTGGTCCACGGTGCCGACGTCTTCGCGCGCGAAGTATAGCCCGTATCCGCCGCGAATCGTGGTGGTCTGGTGGCCGCCGACGTCGTAGGCGAAACCGAGGCGGGGAGCGAGGCCGGTGGTGTAATCGTTCTTATAGGTGGTGTTGCTGCCCGTGGGGTCGAGACCCGCGATGTTGAGGCCTTTGACGCAGCCGCCGTAAATGAAAGGATATTGGCCGCTATTGGCCAAATCCTGATCCAAGTTGCCGATGTGACATTTATTGTCGTGAAAGCCGCCGAGAATTTCCACGCGCAAGCCAAGGTTGAGGGTCAAGTTGCGCCGGGCTTTCCAATCATCCTGGCCAAAGACGGAAAAATCGTTGGTGCGGTATTGGTGGTTGAAGACGCCGCCGCCACCGAAGCTGAAATCTACCTGGCCGGCGAGCAGTTTCTGAAAGTCAGTCAAGCCCCCGGAGACGCCCGGGCTGCCGACGGAGTTCACGAAGAAAAGCTGGCCATTGAAAACCTGGGGGAAGAGCTTGTCGAGGTTTACGCGTGTGTAGTCGCCGCCAAAACGGAAGACATGAGCGCCTTTGACCCAGCTCACCGAATCCACGAAGTTGTAATTGTTCTGGGTCTGGAATTGATCGGCGGGCGGCGTGGGACCGATCTGGAAACCCGAACTTCCGAGGGTAAATTTGTAGATGGAGGAGGTGACGTTGTTCGTCGGGCGATTGATACCGAGATCTCCGGCGGTCACCGGAGGAATATTGAGCAGGCTGTTGTTGATGCGCACGTAGCCGAAGCGGAAATCGTTAACCAGAGTTGGAGAAAACAGATGTGTTTCGTTCAGGGTGAAAAAACGCGCGTAAACGGGAAGGTCGTAGGGGAAATTCAAGTCTGTCGAGCTGATGCTGCTGGCCAGGGTCCCGCCGAGAGAAGCCTGCAAGCCGCCGGCGCCGAAAGGAAGGAGCGATTCCGCATCCGAAAAAAAGAAGCGAGCAGAGATCTTGTCTTGCCCTCCGTGG
>Ga0137398_10000025_pt1 | contig 38372 bp, 67 predicted proteins | sample czorhiz216metaG_FD_106659 | JGI IMG/M metagenome (GOLD analysis project Ga0137398, IMG submission 106659) | Vadose zone soil microbial communities from Angelo Coast Range Reserve, California, USA - czorhiz2.16 metaG | ecosystem: Environmental > Terrestrial > Soil > Vadose zone | place: USA...
AATACTTCGCCTGGCGCTAGCGCTGGCACCTCGATCATGGACAGGCTGGCCCAGACCCCAGGCTATCAATTCGCGCTCCAGCAGGGCCTGCAAGCAACCCAGTCAGGCTTTGCGGCGCAGGGCCTAGGCCAAAGCGGGCCGGCCTTGAAGGGCGCGGCACAGTACGCCGAAGGGCTGGCTAGCACGACCTATCAGCAGCAACTCTCTAATTTCTTCAACCTCATGTCATCTGGCCAATCGGCGGCTGCTGGGCTCGGAGGCCTCGGCCTACAAAGCGCCGGGCAGGCTGGTGGCTTCAGCACCTCCGGGGCTGCTGCCTCCGCTGGCGGCCTGGTTGGCGCGACCAATGCCCTTGGCGGTGGAGCGCTGAACTACTCGCTGCTGAACTCGCTCGGGATGTTCAACAGCCCCGCTGGGCCTGCATCGGCTGGGGTCATAACTCCGAGCGCCTACGGAGTCTACGGTGGGTTCCAGCAGTCTGGAGGCGGATAATGGACATTAGTCAGATCGCTCAGCCTGCGTCACCGGGACTAGGCCAAGCCTCGGCCTCGCCGTTTCCTCAGCTCCAAATGGCCCACGATGTAGCCAGCGCGAGGCTTGATAAGCTCGACGCTGCTGGAGCCCTGCTGGGCAAGGTCCGCACGGAGCTCGATTCGCTGGTCAAAATGGGTGACACGGTTTCACAAGATGACGTGATTAAGAGCTCTGGAAAGCTCGTCGCTGCTGGACTGGCTCCGATGGCTGTCGCGGGCCTCTTAGCTGACATGCCCCAGGCTGGCGGGGAGGCTTTGCAAGCCTGGGTCCGACAGCACGACATGCAGGTTCGGCAGCGGGAGCAGCAGCTAGCAACCGTCCATGCCCAAGCCCGGCATCAGGCTGGCATTGCTGGGATGCAACTGCTGGCAGGCCATAGTGCGCTGGAACATATGAGCCAAATGCAGAACCCACAACCGTCGCAGACCAATGGGCTGACGCCTGGCAATGCGCCTGGAACGGAGGCCTGAGATGCCCGTCGACCCGACAATCTCGCTTCATGCTGAGGTCCCCAATCCGCTCTCGACCATCGGATCGTTCGCGGAGATACAGAATAAGCTGAATCAGAACAAGCTCTTCCAGCAGACGTTTACTGCTCGCCAGAAAGCCGGCCAGATTCTCGCCGCCGCTCCTGATCTGGAGACTGGCCTCAACCAGCTCTACGGCGATCCTGATACAGCGGCCTTCGCTGGCGAAATTTCTAACAGCGTTCGACAGGGGCAGCAGACTTTCGCTGAGATCGGCAAGCTTCGAGCTGAAACCCAGGGCCTGCAGCAGCAGCAGTTCGAGACCGGGATGAAGGCCGTACTAGCAGGCGGGATGCCAGCGATTATTAATGACCCAACTGAGAACTCCTGGAACAACGCGGTGCAGCCTTATTTGAACGGTCTCACACCCTCGGCGCAGAAATCTGTCGGCTCGGCTATGGACTCGATTAAGCGGGGACTGCTGAGCGGCCTGCCGAGCGACCCGGTTCAGGCTAGGCTAGTCGTGAAGCAACGGGCTGCGGCCCTAGGGCTTGGAGCAGGGCTGACGCCTGAGGCCCAGAAGCAGATCTCGGGCTGGCCCGAGCTGATCAACCAGGGCAACGTGCAGCAGCCAGTGATTCAGCAACAGCCGCCCTTTGGGGCAGGGCCAGTGCCTGTTGGTCCGGCGTTTCCAACTGGGGCTCCGGCTGGCTACCAGCATGGCCCTGGAGAAGTCCCCTTCCCAGTGCCAGGGGTGCCAGGTTCAGCGCCAGCAATCAACGCGCTGGGGGCACCAGGCCAGACTCCGGCTGCGGCGCCAGCTGGTAATGCTCTCGGAGCTGTGTCTCCGCCTAGGCCTGCAGCCGCACCTAGCACTGGTGGAGCTGTCACGCCTCCGACTGCCGCCCCTCCGGCTGGCGACGGGAAGCCCCTGATACCGCCTGGCACAGCCATGGTGAGTCCCTCGGTGGGGACCGGGGCTGGAGGCCTGAAGATCATGAGTGCCGCGCAGCAAGCCAACGCAGAGACTCTCCAGAAGGAGTTTTCTGACTCCGGCCTTCGGGCCTTCAACAACGCGACTGCGACTCTTGGCTCGCTGAACTACATGACCCAGGACCTTGATGCTCTTGCAAAGGCTGGCGGGTTGCTGCAGCCTGGCAGCGGAGCAGCTTGGAGAACTGCTGTAGCAAAAGGCATCAACACGATGGCCGAGATGGCCGGGCTGAAAGACGTGTTCGACCCAAAGGCAGTCTCCGCCATCGATGCCTTTAACAAGGAAACGAATAGAATGGGGCTGACGGTCCTGACCACCATGCTGGGCAACCAGCGCGAAGCCGCGCAGACCATCAACAATATCACGACCAAGGCTGTCCCTGGCATCGATAACACCTTCATGGGCGGGAAGCTCGTCATCGAGTCGCTCAAGGCCACCACCCAGCGAGCCATCGACCAGAGGAACTGGGAAAACGCCTGGCAGGCCCGGAACCAGGGCAATCTGAACGGGGCTGATGAGGCCTTCAACGCTGCCCATCCGGCCCAGGATTATGCCAATGCTGTACTGGCGAAATTCGGAATGACTCCGAAGGGCTTTGCCTCGCCCGTCGCGCTCAAGCAGGCTGTCGCGAATGGATTTATGACCCCGAAGCAAGCCGCTGGCATTGGCCGGGAGCAGTTTCCGGACTTCAAGGGCCAATAACAGATGCCTGACACTGGATTCAACTGGGAAGACTATCTGGCCGAGGGCGCTCCGACTCGGCAGGCTGCTCCGACGGACTCGAACTTCGACTGGGAGGGGTATTTAGGTGCTCAGGCTGGCGCGAAGCCAGTGGCTGCTGCTGGTCCGCAGTGGGGCGCCTGGCAGCAGTTTGTCTCGGGTAACGAGCTCGGGCTCGGCCCTCGGGTTGCGGCCCTTGGCTATGCTGCTGCGCATGGCGGGCGATATGCCGAGGGCCTGGAAACCATCCGTGGCCAGAAGCAGGCCTACGAATCTGAGCATCCTGTCTTGGCTCCTGGGCTGGAGATTGCTGGCAGTATTCCAACTGTTATCGCAGCAAATGCCCTCACTCCAGGCTTGCCCGAGCTTGCTGCCACTGGCACTGCTGGCAGAATCGGCGCAGGGGCTATCATGGGCGCTGAGGCCGGGGCTCTCCAGACTCCTGTCACCGGCGGAGATCTTGGTCAGAACATCGCTGTCGGAACTGGACTCGGCGCGGCCTTTCCAGCTGTGAATGCTGCTGGCCAGCGACTGCTGGCTCCTCGGATCAATCCACTGGTAGCACAAGCCGCCCAGCGTGCTTCTGCGCAAGGCGTCAAGCTCGATCCGGAGGCCCTTGCCATTAAGACCTCCGGTGACGTGCAACAGATCAAGAACTTTGGTCGTGCACTGTCGCGGACTGCTGGCGGTGATTTCGAGGATATCACGCCTGATGCAATGGGCACGCTTCGAACCGGGCTGCAGACCAAGCTCAACGATCTGGCGAGCGCTACCAAGATCAACCTCGATAAGACCTACTACGATGCGCTGGACTCGATCGAGGCCGATGCCAAGGGCATCCCGGAGGAGACCAAAGGCAAAGCGGTGGCCAGGGCTGTTGATATGCTCCGAAAATCAGAAACGGCCTTTCAGGAAATCGACGGCCAGAAATACCAGAACCTCGTGAAACGCGGCAGCAGCCTTGATTCGCTGATGAACGATCCGAACTCGAGTGTCAGAATGTACGGAGCGAAGCTTCGTGACACGGTCGAAGGGGCTCTGGAGCGCTCAAACCCGCAGATTGCCTCGGAGTGGGCGAATACAAGACAGCAGTGGAAGAACTCCCTCATCCTGCAACAAATGGCTGAGAAAGCTCAGCCCTCGGGGGTCTTAAACCCAAGCGACCTGCCTGCCAAAGTCCGAGGATTTTATAAGGAATACGGTTGGGAGCCACCGAACGAAATCGCGCAGCTGGCTGAGGCCTCCAAGTTCTTGCCGAAGGCGACGGCGCAGGGCGGGGCTAAGGCTGCTGGCGGACATGGACTGGCGAATTGGCCCTGGCCAGCGAAATATGGGGTCGGCGGGATTGTCGCGCTGGCTGGTGAGAAGGCCCTCGAGCACGCCGGGTCGATTGCTGCGAGCACCGATCCACTGCTGGCGCTCCAAGCTGGCGGGCTGGCGCTGGGCGCTGGTGGTTTGTATGCAACAGGCCGCGCTTTGCGCGCTGCTGGGCTTCGGAATCAGCTTGGCATCGCACCGCCGAACTGGGCCACGAATCTGGCCCTCGCTGCCAAGCCCCTGGCGATTGGCGGAGTGAATGAGCTGGGGGCGCAGAGGCAGTAATTCTAGTCCAGTGCCGAGTCAATCATGACTTTCCAGACAGTCGTAGCCGAAAGCGTACATGCTGCTGGATCGCTTCCGCCTCGAATGAACGCAATTCCTGCATTTCGCATGGTTTCTGTTGGCTCGCGTATCGCTGCGACCGCAGCTCTCGCTGCGTCATCGTAGCCGCCATCCCGAACTGGGCACTGTCGCCTCCCTCGATTCGCGGGCCACTGGCAGCAGCTGGCACCCTCACAGGTCCTGGACTTGCAAATCGCGGTGGCGACTCGGGTGAGAAGGTCGTTCATGGTGGAGGCTCCTGGTGGATGAAATATTCATGGTGAATGATGGGTGCAGGGATTAGGATTGGCGGGATTTGCCCCGCACCATCGACCGCGACCCTCCCCCCAAAACCCGCCCACGGCCGTCAATTCGTGGCTCCTGCCAAACCTGCCCGATCCTACCTTTTCCAAACCCAGCATGGGCCGTTGCCACAATCTCCAGAGCCATGGGCTCAGTTTCATCTCAACACTTGCTGAATCTCTGCAATCAGTTCATCCGCAGCTGCGCTATGCCTTGGCCCGAGCGACTTGTCGATATCTCTACTGACCAGCGCTGACCGAGCCCTTGCAACTCGACTCTTAATCGTTCCCTCGGCAACGCCAAGCTTCTGCGCTGCCTCATCATATGACATACCTGCCGCGATCAACAGTAAGGCCTTTCGCTGATCCTCCGGCAACCCTCTCATCGCGGCCATTACATTGGCGAGCTCCTCAGCTTGCTCAGCCCTATCATGCTTCCCATCTGGGATAATTGCTGCCTTCTCTTCGCTCCAGTCCACCTTCCTCCACGATCGGCGGCCCTCAGATATCCAGGTGTTTTTCATAATCATGCAGGCCCAAGCGAAGAGGTTCGAGCCAGGTTTGAACTGGGAACGGGCCTCCAATGCTTTCAACAGCGTGATTGAAATCAGGTCCTCGGCTGCTTCGCTGCTTCGAGCAAGTTTCCAGGCAAAGCCTTTTAGACGTGGTCGGAGAACTGCTAAGTCTTTATTAAAGATTGCGGCTTTCTCCAGTCTCTGCCTTCGAGTCTTCCAGATCCTCTGCCCTCGCCCAGCCATCTTGGGCGAGTTCAGCATCGCGAGTCGCATCTTCTCCCGAAACTCTGGGTCAGCCCAAAGGTTCTTAGCACTGAACGAGAGCTTAGACTTGATACTTGCCTTCCGAGCATTCCTCCGAATCCCAGCAATCAGCTTGAGTCTCGCCAGAGGATCAGCCCAGCGCGCTTTCAACGCTCTGCTCGAATTGGCCCTGTAATTTGGATCAGCTTGTCCTGCGACCATCGCGGCCATGATTCGTCTGCGATTCTCAGGATCACGCCAGAACTTCCGTCGGTGCTCAGCGGCTTTCGCTCGGGCCTCGGGATTGGAGTAGAATTTCCTAATCTTCCGGCCATAGTTTTCTCGAACTGCCGGGTCTCGCCACCGGCGTCGATTCTGCTCGGAGAGCTTCTCATGCTGCACGGGGTCGCTCCAGCGACGGGCATTGTGAATTGCGAGCCGAGCGAGCGCCTCGGGCGTTGAATGTGCCTTGCCTATGTTAGCCCGCCGTTGAGCGGCATTCTTAGGATCGCGCCAAGACAAAGTAACAGCACACGACCTCGAGCATGACCGACGAGCTTTGTTTCGAGCTGGAGGCTCGAACTCCTTCTGACAGGCCTCGCAGATGCTCACTCGACGCCTCGTTCGTGGCGAGGGCGCGGTGTCCAGAGGTCCAGTGAATTTGGTACCCGCTGCAGGACATTCGACCGCTCTGCGACCATCAGGATCTTCTCAATCTTGTCCGAGGGGACTCTCTGCCTCAGCCACTCCCAGATCATCTCCCCGTTCACCGGCTTCTGCTTGGACTTGGCCCACAGAGCTGTCACGAAGAAGTGCAGATCGTCGATGACCTGGGAGTCAGATTTGCCGATCATTTCGCGGAAGATATCGGGCATGACACGTTCAGCATCGGTCAGCCACTCAATCGCCCGCCTGGTATCGATCTCGTCGATGACGGTCATGCCGGTTCGACTGACAGCGCTTACAACAGCCAACTTGGTAGCTAAGAGCGTCCTCGAGCCCTCGTAGTGAACCAGCTTGCTGTGGGTCGTCTTCGGCGGGCGACCTTCGCGATGCCACTTCGCAAAATGCACGACGGCGGACTTCGTCCAGCTGGCTTGGCCATACAGAATCGAGATGTCTGTCAGCCTGTGCAGCATGAACTCGGCCGCGACCTCGTGCTCGATCGGCATGTCGGAGAACTCGCGGAAAGGGGTCTCGTTGGAGTAGACCATTATTAGGCGCCGGCTGATGCCGGTGGACCAGGCATTTTCTGGGAAGACGCTGTAGAGCCAAGCTGGCTGCGCTCCGCCCAGGATATTGATTTGAGGGTTCTCAATCCTGATCTCCTGCGCCGGGCCGTGTCGACGGGTCTCCTCGTGGACCGGGTCGCAGTTGAAAATCGCGTTCAAAGTCCCAATGTATTCCAGATCGTAGTCTGGCAATAACACTCCAAACTCCTCCGCGGCGATCAGCAGGGAATGGTAGACCAGTGGAGGCCCCTTCGGGGTCAACTTCGTGGTCTTGGCTTTTGCCAATCTGTCTATCAGACTCGCCTTCGTCATCGAGCTCGGCGCGACGTGGAAGGCCGGAGCTTTGCTCCCGGACTGGCAGGCATCGTGCCAGAGCTGGCGAGCGTTCTCGATAATATGCTTCCCGATGCCAGGATTGCCGACGAGCAGCACGTATAGATTGGGGAAGCAGGTCCCTAGACTCGTGACCGCCCAAACCCTTCTCTCGAGCGCCCCGGCAACGAGCGATATCGCGGCCCATCTTCGAAAGATATCTGGAGACATGGCTCCTTCTGTGAGGGACATAAAATCCCCGACGAAGTCGGTCCACTCGCCATTCCGCTGCACGCTGGAGACATTCTCGACTTATTAGGCTTCGGTGAACTCGGCCGGGAGAGGTGCAACAGCCTCGTTTTGTAACATCTTGCGATATTGTCGCCAACCGGAGAAGTTACCGTGTTCGTTTTGACGTTGCCAGCCTTCGTTGTTGCAAGGATAGTCCTTGTCAGGATTAACCCAAATGTCTGGTGTTGCTTGGTGCTCGGCAGGGCTCGCATGTAGTGGTTGCGAGCCAAGGAGCCTGTCATACAGCTTCAAATCTTCTTCGACTATAGATCGCTTGCCGGTCTCGAAGCTCTCGTAAGAGACGCGGGCGCAACGGGCGACGGAGACTTTAATTGCGGCATCAAGATGCAAAGCGTCACTCAGTCTATAATCAAGATGTAACGCGATGGCTGTACCATCACCCTCATCATTGTAGAACGGCAGGTGCCACTCGTAGGGCTTCAGCAGTCTTGGCGTGCTCGCCTTCTGCACCTCCCACATGGCGATTGCCAGCGCTCGCATCTCGGGCTGTGCTGCCTTGTCGAGACGCAGGCCGAAGAAGTTGTCCCATTCGGTAGCAGAAGCTATTACGTTGATATGCGAGAATGGCTCTAGCAGGCGGTTGACGATTTGCTTGTGGACACCGAGATCAAGCATTTTTTCTGCATGTTTTGCCACTTCATAAGCAGCATCAGACCAAAGTCTTTGTGCAACACCCTTAAAAGGTGCATCCAGTTCTTGTGCCGCCTGCATACCCTTCTGGTTCGCGCCCCAGAACACTGGTCCAGCCCGCAACGCGTCGGAGCGGACTTCTTCAAGCAGCTTAGCCGTGGGCACGGCTCGGCTTGAGCTGGCATTTCGGCTGATGACCCGATGGGTCATAAACTCCCCGTGGATGAACTTTGGGTAGCGGAGCTTGAACGTTGTCAGTCGCTTGCCATGATCACTAATGCTATCGCAAATAACCTCCGCGCTGATCATTTTCTTGCCTCGAGTTTCTTGAGCCTCTCAATCTCATCGGTCAGATACCAGCGGGCCTTCTCAAGGTCCTCGATTAGCTTGTCTGGGGACTTGGAGCCCGCCCGCCAGATGTACTTGACCGCATTGCCGAGATTGAAGTTCATCCAGCGAGTCACCTGGATACACTCGATTCCTGAGGGATGGGCAGTATAATGAGCTGGGTGATTGACTGGGTCAGCGCGCTTTGCCATATCTATTCTCCGCATATGAGTTAAGTGAATTGAGCACGAACTGGGCGTCTAGTACGTTCTTGAGCACCAGGTCAGGAATAATCCCTCGTCGGTCTCTGATAGTCCAACGCTCAGCGCCGCCAGTGCCAAGCGGACTAAACGTCATCGTAAATCGAGCATCGGCTAGGCCATAATCCTCTTGATTCCGACTTGGCGCTGCCTTCTGTCCTGTCCTGGTTGCCATTTGACTAGTCCATCTGGGTTGAACTTATTCCCCTGCCCAAGGGGCTTCGAGGCATCGTGCATCGAGCCCCAGTTCCAGCCGACCTTGGCCTCGCCAGGGCAGATATATCGACGGCCCTGGTGCTCCAGCGGGACTTTGATTAGCTCCAGGGCCTCAGCAACGACCTCGTCGAATCGACTGTCGTCCTGGACCTGGAACGTGACCGAGTCGTAGCCCTGGCCAAGTAGCTGGACTTGGGGCATGTGCTTCCAAATTCGCCACAGTCCAAGGTTCATCCGATCAGCCGTCGTGCTCTGGGGCATATATGCTATCGCCTCGCGAAGCGTCGTGTCGTCGCCAGGCCGCCCGAAGAAATGCCTCGTCCGGCCGAATGGAGTGGTCAGGCTATGTGGAGGCGTCTGAATCTGCTGCGCGATCCATTGCCACCACCTTGGTATGCAGGGAAATGCTGGCACAATCGCCGGATGGAAAGTCCCTTTCTTGTCCGTGAACTGGGCTCGGCCGAGAATATACCGGGCCTGGAACTCTTCCAAGGTCGCGATCGGCATTTTCATGACTCTGGCGGCGGTCCACGCAGTACCCATGTAATTCGAGAGATGAGCTCCCCGTTTTGACATGAACCTGTAAGAGAAATCTCGGTAGAATATACTGCTATCGGCCAGCCATTTATCTCGATCTGGCACTCCGGTCCACTTGAGTTCTCGGGGCCAGACGAGCTTGCAGACGCTGGTGTGCAAGTCACCTGACTCGCAGGCATCGAGATATGACCAGTCATTGAATAGCACTCCGCAAAACCACCCAACGTCTCGGGCCTCGACCTGTTCCAGGTCGATGACTACGAGTTTCCAACCAGGATCTGCCACAAAGACGTACCGAAGACCCAGCGCAACATTTTGTAAATTGCCGCCCGTTCCGAAGGCGTTAGATGAGCTGGAAGGCCGTCCGGTCTCAGTGCCTGCAATGTTGTAAGATGTTCTAATTCGTCCATCACGATCAATTTCAGTCTCAAGTACCTCTCGCTGTTTAGCAAGATCTCGAAGCCCAAGAACTGCACTGACGAAGGGCCGGGCGTAGAGGTAGGAGTCGAGCTTTTCAAGCGCTTCGCGGTTGGTCGAGAGCTTCCTTTCCCCCTTCTGCGAGAGCCAGACTTCGGGGAGCTTGAGCGAGCTATAGAAGAAGTCCTTGAGTTGAGCTGGTGAACGTGGATTCAGCGAATGGCCGCAGGCAGCTTGAGCCATCTCGTTCAAAGTCGCTTGCAATCGCAGCTCTCTGGCACGCAGCGAGTCGACGGCTTGCCGTCGAGCAAGTTCATCGACTAGAAATCCTCGCTGCATCATTTCTAGATATGGGGCCTGCAGCGCTCGCTCGAAGGAGTAGATTTGAGGGGGCTGGTTGAACAGCGACGAGATCTCCTCGAAGACCTCTAACATGACTAGGCTATCGAGACAGCAGTAAGTCTGTAACGTATCAATCGCTGACAACGGAGTTGTCGGAGTCAGCTCCTCGGTTTTGATCAGAGTCATCTTTAATCCGCTGTTGCTCCGTATGCTACTCTGTTTTCAAGATCATCGAGCTTGTCACAGATCTCATTCACGATCGCGGTTGCTGAGTACCGGCTGCCGTCCGCCGCACCCAGCACGATGCCGGTGCCAGGGTCGCTAGTCGCCAGCGGCGCGATGCCGAGCCTGCTGGCGACTAGCTTGACCAAGTCCCCGAAGTAGTCCGGAGGAGCAGGCTGTGCTGGCACATCATTCGCCGGGATCGAAGCTGTCCTAGTAATCTCCATGTCATCGGCCATCGGTCAAAGTCCTCCGGTTAAGTCAATCGAGCTGCGAAGCAGTGCTAAGGTCTCCCTGGAACAGTCCTGGGGCAGGATCAGGGCTCCGTCCAGGGCTCGAATCTTGAAATCCTTCCCCTCGGCGATCGCGCTGGTGAGCGCCATGACCATGCCACGGCTCCAGCCTCGGTCGATGTAGAATACCGAGTAAGAGGCGTGGCGTCGCCATGCTAGGCCGAGGCGAGTCCCGAGAGCTCTCTCGTCGGGGTCGGAGTCGTCAAGGAACTGGGGGAATAGAAGATGACTGGCGAGCACCGACTCGCCCCGGAGGGCGCAGTCCCTCGCAGCTCGCTGGGCGTATTTGACATTGGCCTGGACCTCGCCCGCGTAGGGGCTTTCCAATATCACCAGCTTGATGTCACCGAGCATCGACCCGTAGCACTCCCTGTTCCAGATTTTGTAGACCATGCTGAGCGAGATATGATATAGACCGGCGACTAGCTTCGCGCTTCGGCGATCGGAGAAGATGTGCCGGACCTGGCTGTCGGAGAGCTTGTACTGGCCGGATTTCATGCCAGCGGGGGCTCCGGAAGAGGCATCCAGTGAGTTGGTTCGATTTCGATGTATAGAGGAGTCTTTGGGCTTCCATCAAAATCCTGTAAATAGCCTACGATCCAAGCCCAAGTCCCGCGAGAGATCTCAGCCCATTCAGCTTTAACGACTCGTTCTCTGTCCGCGATCAAAATCTCAGTGCCGTTCATTGGAGCTGTCTTAATCGGTTGCCACTCGCTACTCATCCCGCTTCTCCGTGTCAGCTTTTCGCCGTCGCATCAGCTTCCATGACTGCTCGCTGGAATAAATCGACCCAAGGAACCCGAGGCCTTTCTGAAGCTCCGGGAACAGCGAGTGATGCAATAACATCGTATCCTCTCCCTGGCGCATATCGACCTGCAGACCCATCGGCAGGATGTATTGGAGGTCATACAGGCCGTTCTGGAAGACCTTGGGCGCGCTGCAAGCGAGCAGCGACTGGCAGCAGCACCAGGCTGCGTACTCCTCCCCCTGCGAGGGCCAATAGCTCCAGCCGGGCTTGGTCTCATCCACGAAGGGGACACAGATGGCATCGGACTTCGACCTCGCGAATGAGATACACTTGATCTGGCCAAATGCCGTCTCGCAGTCTACTCCTAAGTACGCTGGCGGATTGTCGAGAGCCTGGTTAGTCCAATGACCGAGCTCGTCTAGCGAGGGGCTGACCAGGGCTTGCCTGGCAGGTCGTCTTATCTCTGGATAAGCCAGCTCTCTGGCGGCCTTCATCAAGTCCGCGACCACAATCGGACGCCAGGACCATTGTCTCAAAACCCCTGCTGGGTGAAAAGTCGCGAGGCTTTTTCGACCAGGACACACACCTTGCTGAACGCCCTCGGCGACAGATCCTCGGACGCTACTGATATTCGTAACTCCGAGAACAGCCCAAAGTGCCGTATTGCCGAGGCACAGGACAAGATTAGGCTTAACGAGTTCAATCTCGCGTCGAAGGCGGTCAAGTTCTGGTAGGAACTCGGGTAGGAGATACTTTCCCTTGGTAATCGAGGGATATAGATAACGTGCTCCACCGACGGCCTCCTTCTTATCGCATAGCGCTTCGAGCTTGTTCCCCGGCGGCTGCAGGGCCAGGACGTTGGTCAGGAGTATGCTCGCATCAGAGAGCCATTTGGCTCGCTCTCGGACCCAGGCCAGGCCATACTTATGGAGCTCCGCTGCCCGGTGCCAGTTGTCGTTGACGAGATGAGGCATGGCTTCGCCAAGACAGAGCCAAAGTTCTTTTCCTGACTCACCTACGAAAGGTTGTCTTAGTTCTGATTCACCTTGTCCAAAAGCTTCTCCAACGATAACTAGTCTAGCATCGTGAGGACCAGCCGTTGCCGCGAACGGAGGAAGTGGAATATGAGTCACGGTCTGTAGTTCTCTCCGAATAACTCTCGGCCTTTTTCGTCCCGCGCAGTCTTTGCCTCCTCCCAGGTTTCATATCGACCAATATGAATCGACCTGTAATTGTGCATAATATTGGCGAGCCATTTCTGACGCCCCTCATCCCAGAAGACGCCCTTCACGCCAGACTTTCCTCTGGCACGGCAATTGCCTGCATTTTGCGAGTGTGTAATATCTCTGAGATTATCGACTCGATTATCTGAAGGATTGAGATTTATATGGTCGATCTCATGCTCAGGCCATTTTCCATAGACATACAACCACACAAGCCTGTGCATCAAATATAGCTTGTAGTTATAGCCTACAACCCAATAACCGTCCCCGCGATCGCGGCCTGCAAGTTGCCCTGCGCGGACCTTGACTCCTCGTTGTAACCAATAGAACTTGCCAGTTTCAGGTTCGTACTTGAAAATTTTTCTAATATTCTCGGCGTCCATTGGAAGGAAATTTGAGCCTCTTCCATCGCGCAAAAAGATGGGAATTATCTCCGGTGTTTCAGTCATTTTCCACCCGCCATCGCACCAACAAGCCTCGGCATGGTCGCGACAGCAGCTGCCCTCCTGGTCTGCCGTTCTTGTTTGAGTGCTGTCCGAGCGAGCTCGGCTGACACCGGGTCGATCTCCAGCCCTAGCACATGCTTCGCACCGAGTGATTCAGCGGCCCGCAGAGCTGCCCCACTGCCGCAAGTTGGATCGAGCATCGAGGTCGTCTCATCCACGATCATCGCCATGAAATGCTTCAGCATCGGCGCAGGCTTGGTCGAGACATGGAGACGCTTATCGGTGGGGGAGGAGTACGAGTCGGCGACTACGCGGACGATCTGCCTCCGGCCCCTATTCGCAAACAACGCTGTCTCATACGTGTGCCTTGGCCCCATCCTCGGATCGCTCGCGATCCCTGCTCCATCCGACTTGACCCAGACCAGCGGGTGCAGGTGGAAGCCGAGCGAGGGCGCTCGGCGGCGGAATATATCTCGAGTCGCGTCGATGTGCTTGGCAGAGTACCAGAACATCAGATGCCCGGAGACAGACATCAGCCGGTCGATGTTCTGGCAAAGACACTCCAGCAGCGCGAAGTAGAGATCTGGTTTGTCCTCGTACACGGAGCTCTCGCTCCCGAGACCCTGAGGCCCAGAAGCGAACTCGATCCCGTAGGGGAAGTCGCAGTGGATGAAGCTGAACTTCGGCCCGCGGTAGCGGGGGGCCCAGTCCAGGAAGCTCTCTAGCAGGATCGACTGCTCGGCCGGGATGATTGGAGGAGGTTCTGCCGGAGGCAGCGGTGGGTCATATCTGCCGGGCATTGGTTCTGGCAGGCTGTCAAAACTCTCCGACATCGCCGCAATTTGGCTGGGTGGCAGATCAGGGGTTTCGAGCAACTCCTGCAAGGCATCTCCGGCGGCTCGTTGCTGCCTTCTCAGAATCACGTTATACGCATCTGGCATGGTCTTAGCTTCGCGGATTCTCTCCTCGCCCAGATACGAAGTCAAAATGATGCATTTGGAGATGAAGTTCTGCGAGAGCGATAGTTGCTCCGCAGTCTCGGAAATGGTCTGATCCGCATTAAGTTCTCGATAAAGCTGATGAATCTTCGTGATGGCCTGAACGAGGTCCACCCATGGCAGGTCTGTCCGCTTGATATTCTCTTCGAGTTCGATGATGTTCGATTCGACTGGCGATAAATCCTCCGCGAAGCGGCAGAGGATGTCGAGGTGGCCGAGGTTTTTGCAAGCTGTCAGCCTTCTCTCCCCGGCCCGAAGCTCGAGCTCGGAGGTGATAATGATCGGCTGGAGCAGCCCGATCCGCGCGATCGAGCTCTCGAGGGACTTCGTCTCGACCTCGCGTCGCTGACGCTCATCGCGCTTGACTCTGATATCAGAGATGGGGACCCGAACTGTTCGATCTGTGATTGGCACTGGCGAGTCTCCGTCTTTGATATCTGCATCGGCTTCGGACGGGCAGCGCCCCAGCCAGCGGGGTACGGGGCAATGGGTCTGGCCGGGGGCCACCGCCAGTGCAATGTCGGCTAGACCCTGCACTGGAGTCTGTTGAACTAGGCTTGGCCGGCGAGGCGCCCGACCTGGTTCCCGATCTCGTTGGTCCGCTCGTTCATGTATTGCTGGACTTCCACAGTGACCTGTTGGCCGACCGCGTCGGGGATGACTTCCTCGTAGCTTCGACCGGCAGGCTCGATCCCGCAGCTGCGCAGGAATTCGTCGAGCCTCCAGAACGCATCGTCGGTCAGGAAGAAGTCTCGGCGGGGCTGGCGTTTCGTGATGTCGACTGGGGCCTTGCCGCCATCGCCGTCGGACTGGAACTTGTCGTCCTCGGACACGTCTGAGGCCCAGCCCAGAAGGCCGAGGTGGAATCTGACATAAGGGGTCTTGTTTTTGTTCGCGTCGCCGTACTCGAATGATTTGATAATCCCTGGGTAGTCGCCTTGTGGCAGCGCCTCGGGCTTCTTGGCCTTCCCGGCGGGGCGCTTGAGTAAGTGAGCAAAGTTCGGTGCCATCTTGGTAGTCCTTTCAGAGTGAGTGGTTGAGTTGGAAAGTTATGCTACTGGTATGCCCATTGTGGGCGAGGGGACAGCGGCTTGAGCCGCTGAAACTGGTGCCTGCGGGGCTGGCTGTTGGGCAACGACTGGCGACTGCCGGACATCGCGGAAGAACTCGGCCAGGCCGAATTGAATATCATACTCCGGCTTGACCATCAGCGGGGCGGAGTTCTTTAATTCCACGACTCCGGAGGTATTGGTGAGAAGCTTCCGCTTCTGGTTTGCGCCCTGCCCGGTGGTCTTCATCATCAAGGTCGAGTTGAAATACCTCCCGACCTTCGGCGGGAGGGCCTTGCCGAGCGTACTTGGATAACCGTGCACTGGGCCGTTCTCCTCGCCGATGTAGGCAATGTGAGAGATCACAATGACGTTGCACTTGACTCCGTCATCGTAGAGCATCTGTAATAGACCTTCGACCGCGATCTGGCCGTCGTACCAGTCGGATTGATGGGGCTTTTGCCCGAGCCGGGCGTTCAGCGAAAGCTGGAAATTCATCGCGGCGGTGCTCAGAAACGTCAGCGAGTCGATGACCAGGATATCGGACTGACCCCAGGTGACAATTCCACCCAGCTTCGCGGTCTCGGTGTCCCAGTTGTCCAGAAGCTTAATAACCCGCTGCCAGACCGTGGCCTTGGCCGGGACTAACTTCCCCCCCATGACTTTCATCTTGTCTGTCACGGTCTCGAACTCGACCCGGCTGACCGCATCTTTCTTATACGGGGAGTTCTTCCCAGTTAGCAGGTTACTGAGAACGTCCAGGCCGTTGTCGAGGTCCAGAATCCGGAGATTAAACCCGGCGTCGGCTAGGCTGGCGAGGGCTCCGGTCTTGCCCGCACCTGAATCCCCGACAAGCAGCAACTTGGTCGTCTGAGCGGACTGATGATCGGCTAATTTGGTCACTTGTATCTCTCCACCTTCGAAGGTATTGAAAATTTCTCGTCCAGATTTTTCTTGACCGCTGCGAGTGCATCATCCCAGCCACGTTGATAACTCGGGCCGTCTGCTGCTTCGCCGGGTTGCTTCTTGCAATTCTCAATATCGCGCATCACCTCGGCATAGTTCGCCTCGACAGCCTGCAGGATCGTAGTATGCGCGCTGCCAGCCGCGAGCCGCTTGACCTCGCTTCGCAATCTGCCATATGCCAGAACTATAATCTGGAATTGGTCCAGATCGAGCTGGGTCGGCTCGCGGACTTCGTCGAGCGAGACATCATAGAGTCTAAGTTTGGTCTGTTCGGCCATCAGATATCGCCTCGACGATCCAGAGGATTCCAGACTCGTTGCTTAAATTCCGAATCGAGCCACATCTGGCGCGAGGCGGGGCTTTTGCTGCAAATCGACCTGAATGCGCAGCCCCCATACAGCCCGCAGCTCTTATCATTCTGCGGCCACTTCCCTTGCACTGCACAGCTCTCCATCTGGCCAAGCCACTGTCGCGTATCGTCCACGAACTCCTCAATCTGCTGCGCGTCCCGCTGGACGAGGCCGCGCTGGAATCGAGTATCGCTCCCGATGACCTGCAGCGCATCGACTATGAGGCCCTTAGCTGGCTGGCTAAACGCGATCTGCCCGGCCAGGACGTAGAGCGAGAACTGGTTATCCGGGGAGAACTTGGAGAAGTAGCCTGCATCTAGCCCGTGCTCGGTGGTCTTCAGATCTGAGATGTAAATCTCATCATTGAGCCTGACCATCCGATCGAGGTGCCCGCAGAGCAAGATCGACTCGCCGGTGCTGCCAGCCTTATGGCCGATGTCGAAGCGGAAGCTGAGCTCGACCGCTGGCTTGCCGTTGTCGAGTTGGAGAGTCTCGAGCGGGTCTCCCTCGCCGTATTTGTCGAGGTAGTAGACTAGGCTGCGAACCAGCGTGAGCCTGTTCTTGGTCGGCGAGCCGGAGCTCCAGCCCCGTCCAAGCTCCTTGATCCAGGTCGCTTTGAGAGCCCACAAGACCGTGCTGGCGACTGCATCCTCGTGGCTCGCCCCGTCGAACCTCGCATGGTAATACCGCTCCCGACTGGAATGCATCAGCAGGCCGAAGGTCAGATGAACCGAGGTCTGGCGTGGCTGGTAGCCGCAGATGATCGAGTAGTAGTAGCGTCTCGGACAGATCTTGAACTCGCCCAGCGAGGTCGAGTCGACGGCGGTCTGGAGGCCCCAGAGGAGGGTGGAGAAGGAGGAGTTTGAGCTGAGATCAGGCCTCGCCATCGAACTAGCCCATCTCGCTTTCGCAGTTCGAGCTCCACCAGTAATCATAGATTACTATCCACTTGATTGCATCCAAAAGCTTCCCGAGCTCCGGATCAAACACACCACCAGAGCCTTGGTTGGACAAGAATCTTTCGCTGCCATCGAAGTGAACTGCCTTGGCCTTGTAGACTTTCGAGCGGGTCATAGGTCTAAATCCTCTGCGCTCGATGCCCCTGCGATGGCCTGTGGCCCGGAGACAGCTCGAGGCCCTCGGGGCTTGCCCGGCTGTGCCGCCTTCTCAGCATTGGCAAGGGCCATTCGAGCCCGCTGCTCCCGCATCGCGGCGATGACCCGATCCAAGTCCTGCCTGGAGTACCCCTCCGGATCGCGAGATAAAAGCTCGGCGAGCGAATCGACCGAGGCCTCTTTCAGAGCATTGGACTGGGGGACCTGCGGGTTGTCACTCATTGTCCAAGTCCTCGGCCTGGCGGAGCCTGTCAAACGCCGCTGTTGCCCTGGCCTTCAGCCCATTGACCTTCGCATGCACGATCTTGCGAATCGCATCGCTGACCCCGATCGGCTTGGCCCCGCCAGGACCGTAGTTCTCGGACAGGAACTCCCAGTCTTCTTCAAATAGCATCACATGTTTCCGTACCAGTGGTTGCTCCGGCCGTTTGGTCATTCGAGGTCCAAATCCTCCTGGTCAAGTTTCACAACAGCCTGAGTCTCGACCCTCGGTATCGCACTGGCGGGCAATTCAACCCGGACCTTTGTGATAACAATCTCGCCCTCGGCGATCGGTGAGACTCGAATAATCAACTGGGCCAGTTCTGGGTCCCGCGCTTCGCGCCTTGCAGCCTGCAGCCTCTGGAGCGCCCTCGGTGGGTCGTTCGATGTCAAGAGAAGCCCGATTGGCTCGGCGAGAGCTTCGTAGAGAAGAAGCTGCATCTGCTGGGTCTGGGTCATTGATCCGAGATCTCGTCCAAAGCCTGCGCGGCGTCGGTGGCATCTCGCTCGGCGAGGTCAACATAGCAGCCATCGCAGATGAAACTCGACTTCCCAATCTGGTAAGCCCCCTCGCGGCCACAGTGGTCACAGATAGTTTTTGGCTTGAACTTGGCGTCGTCGTTCATAGCAAATCCTCGATCCCTTGACTCACGACCCTCTGCCGCTCCGCGACCCGCAGCCGCGCCTCTTCGACTACCTCCGGGAGCTTCGCCCATTTATCAATAGTCTCGTCGAGCCAGGCCTGGTCAATCGGGCTGTTGATAAGCCGAGCCTCGAACTCGACCCGTTCTCTGGCCACCCGGCGGGCCTCGATCTCGATAATCCCGAAGCGTTTTTTGATGGTCGCGGGCTGGAACCTGTAGTCTCGGGCATATCGGGCGACCGTAGCCTGGAGCTCAGCAAGCGCCGCTGGCGACAGAAGTTCCCCCGGCTCTAGCCTCGCTGCTGCGGCATCGACCCGAGGCTTGACATTGTTCCGGATGTTCTCCGCCCGGAGCCGATTGAGCGCTTCGGCCTCATTATCGTCCAGGCAGTGGCCGGGTTGATAGACATCGACGAGGTCGAATTGATACTGCCGGACCGTGATTTGGGTCATTTCAGCTGATTTACCCCGTACTTGGCCTGGAGCTCGGCTAGCTTCCGCCGCTCCGAGTCCTCGATTCGCTTTTCGCGAAGCAAAACGTCCTGTCTCTCCGCGTGACATCTGGCCAGGAACTCGTCATCGGTCTCCTCCCGCCACCAGTAAATCTTAACCTCGGTCGTCTCGTCGCCAGACTCCCAGCCTCGGTCAATATCGAGCATCAGCAAGATGTTATCTCGGAACTCCTTCGGGGCCTCTCGAACAAGCTTCTCGACCCGAGCCTTGAAATCACTCCAGTTCCAACGATCTGGTGCAAAGTCCTCCGAGTCACTTTCGACAGTCCCGAGGTCGAAGGTCAGCGTTTCCTTCTCGCGCTTAGGGGTCATGGGACAAGCTCGAACTGATGGAATTTGGAAAGCACGCGGTCAGCCCTCCAGAGGCCGTGTGATTGGGCGCATAATGCGCCCAAATGGGCGCGGGGTCAATGGGGCGAGGCACGATGGGGGAATATTCATCATGAATAATGGGCCGAGGGATTACTTATCCCCAGGAACTGCCGTCGCTTCCGTAAACACTCTCACGAGCCATTTCGTAGCCATAGACTCAATCCCTGGCCACTTGCTCTCTCGATTCCCCGCAACGTTCAGAACCTCGATCGCCTCTCGTCTCAGCCATTGCAGCAGGCCAAATGCTGTCTCGGCATCGAGCTGAACAACCCCATACCAGGGTTTGCGGAGCTCAAGACACAGATTAGCTGTCAGTCTCGAGCCTCCGGACACAGGATACTTGGCGAAAATGACTGTCCCGTCTGCATCTGCCACATTCTGCCGAGTCCTCGGTCCCCAGTCCCTCCTCGGATGTTCAACCAGTCCGAAGTTCTCGAGCCCTGGCTCCGGGCCACGCTCGGTTCTCCAACCTCTGGGAGCCCAACCACCAGTCGCGATATTGCACTGGCGAGCGGCGAGCAGCCCAGCTCTGTCCGCGCCGGTCTGGCCGCCGGAGATGACTCTGCGGAGCATCAGTCCCTCCTCCCACTCGGCCAGCCTCTGTCTGTCGCATCTCTGATCGACCGCGCGACGACTTGGTCCCAGGTCGAGGGCTCGCCAGTCCAGGCTTGCCAGGCCAGTCGAAGCCTGTAAATCAGCGCACGCATCATTTTGGCTCCTCCTCGATATATGAGAACCCGCTTGGTTTCATCGCATTGCAATTCGTGCAGCTTACACTCCTCCACCTCTGTCCGACGTGCGGCGCGAGTTCTCCGACACCGAAGGTCTCCTTCGACCAGTCATGCTGGAGGGCCTTCGGGCAGCCGTCCCACTCCGGGGGTCCGAGGATCTCTTTCTTCTCGATATCGCTGTCCTGGCAATATCGCATGAGGCCCCCAGGCGGGATTGTCACTCCGAAGAGCGGGTCAAGTCGGTCTCGAACCTGGATGACCTCCGTCAACGACAGATTCCGGATAAAGCTGACTGTTCCACCATGCGAAACCGTCACCAGATGCCAGTTCTTGTCCTCGACACTGGCCATCAGAGATCAAGCTCCTCGCCCTCGACCAGCACGACGACTGTCGAGCCGCCATCAGCATCGTCGGCCTCGACCTCGATGGTTTCTAGGCTTAGGCCCTGCTTCGCCTGCTGGGCATCGACCGGCGCCTGCCACCCGAACCAGCTCTCTAAACAGCTCTCTGGCGAGGCTGCCCAGGCCATCAGGAATCTCTGAACATCATGGGCCCAGATCTTGGCCGAGGCCCAGGAGCCATTCAGCAGAAGCTCGAGCTCGTATTCGCCTAACGACCCCTCGACTGGAGTGAGGCTTAGAACTGGAAGGACTCGAGCCTGCTGCAACCAGCACGGCCTGTCGGCAATCCGACGGCGAGCGGGGTCGAAGAAGTTAGCCATCTCAGTAATACCCTCCTACTACCTGTTTCGCGTCGCGCAGCGAGTCCTGGCACATTGGCAGAGTCTGCCGTCCTCTCACAACGATCTCCCAAACAACCTCGGTCCTGTGGCCTGTCTGGAGACTCTTGACGCGTTTTACCTCGAAGTCCCCATCGACCGTCGAGTAATGGCCGGCAGAGATCTTCTTCCACCTTGGGTTTGTCATCCCAGATCTCCTGTCTTGCCGTCCCAAGGTTGCTTTCCGACGGTCTCGGCTGTCGGACTGTCGACGAACGGCAGAGGCTTGTCTAGCGACCTCGCAGCCTCGTTGGCCAGGAACACAAAATGTGCCCTGTCTGGTGTCTGGTATTTCGCGCACTGCTCGGCATAGCCCAAGACTGTCGATAACGAGCATCGCAGCTTGATGATCTCTCCAAGTTCCTGACTGCTCATCCGTTGAAATCCTCCAGGTTGGCGTTTAATAATGTGTGCCGAGTTCGAGTCTCTGCCACGTAGAGTAGATTGTATTCCTGCACCAGCGTCTCGGCGTTACCGGCATCTGCTGCTTTCTTGGCAAACTTGGAGGGGATTCTCCACGGATCAAGGTTCATGACCAAATCCCACTCCAGCCCCTTGGCCCGGTGGATCGTGCTCAGCGTGACTAGACCCTGGTCCCTCGCGAACAGCTGTTCAAGCATCACCCTGAGCTGCCCCGCATCCCTGCACTGAGCCCCTGCTAGAACGGCCTGCAGGCACTCCGCTCGGTCATATATCCCGGAGACTTTCTCCTCGTGCCCGTTGGCACGGGCCAGCGAGGCCTCGTGCTCCTGCCAGTCATTGATAAGGGCCGCACAAGCTGCTGCAAGCGTCGAACTGTCTGGCAAAATCTTCTTGGAGAGCGCGATGAGGTTCTTCCCAATATCTCGCCCGAGCATCACCACGCCAACTCTCTGGCGAAGCAGCTTGAAGGCCAGCCCTAGCAGCGGGGCGTTGTTCCGGCACAGCACGGCAATCTGGCCGTCTGGCGTTGGCAAAAGCTCGGTCACATCACTCCAGTCCCAGCCGCCGAGCTTCAGAACTGCCTCGCCATCGGACTTCCCATTCAGCCTCGCGAATCGGCCTTCGGCGTTGGTGTGCCAGGCCTTGAATCCTGGCACATGATGTTGCTGCCTCGCGACGATCGACTTCGGACATCTGAAGGTCGTGTTGAGCGGCCTGTCGATCCAGTTCGGGCGAAGCCTCCTGATCCGAGTCATGGAATCGCTGGCAGCGCCTCGGAAGGCATAGATCGCCTGCGCTGGATCGCCGACGGCCAGGATTTTGCTATCAGCCCGGCTGCAAAGCTCCAGCATCCGGTGATTTAGCGGACTGAGATCCTGAGCTTCGTCGACAAAGACTACTGGGTATTTGGGAAAGCTCCCTCCGAGGCAGACGCTGCAATAGATCTGATCATCGAATGAGATAACCCCCTGCCTCGCGAGCTCGATATCGGCCTGGACCACCATCTTGGCCAGCCCGACTAAGTACTCTGCATCATCAGCCGAGATCCATAAATCTTCCGCGATATCGGCCCAGGCCTCGGGGGTATCCTCCAGCAAGAAGCCCCCCTCGTTGCCCGGCACTAGGCCTAGCATCATAGCTCTGCTGGCGAGCCTTCGGACCTGATCCCACTGCTCTGTCGATAAGTCCATCTTGCGCTCGCGGGCGATCTTGGATACCAACTTCCCGAGCTTCTTGTCATCGAGTTCAAGCCTGGTGATACCGGGCATCGACCTGGCCCAGGCCCCATGGCCCAGGCCATTGAGCGTCTTGACTGAGAAGTTCCCTGGCAATCTCGGCTCGAGCTCCTTCGCGATCTTCTTGTTAAAAGCAAGCGCAAGCGCTGGGACCTTGATCTGGGGCGCAGCGAGCTGGAGGGAGGTCGTCTTACTACAACCTGCTCGGGCATTGACCATGACCGATTCGGGCTGCTTCGCAGCGTCGATAACAGCCTCCTGCTCCTCCGTCGGCTTGAATGAAGGCTTAGCGACTATGGCCTGGGCTGTCATTGTAGCTCACCTGTTTGAATAATCACCGTCAGCCTGCGCATCGCGTCATTATTCAGTTCAGTTAATGTCCGGAGCCTTGCGCTAAGTAATTCAAGCTCTCCTGCAAGCTTCATCGGATCGTCCTTGAGCGTCGCCTTACGACAGCCTCGTGCAGATTCTTTGACCAAGTCCGCGATGATTTCCAGGCTGTTGTATTGACGATTCGATGTCCAGCAACCAATAGCCTGCTCCAGGGTTTTCACTTGGAGACTCCTGGCGGATCAAGTGGCCCTGGTACCGTAGCTGTCTGGCAGAGCTCTCTGGCGCGCATCCCCCTCGGCCGGTAGAGCTGTCCTAGCACCATCTCGACCATGTCCATGATCTGGGCCGAGTGCTCTCGAACCTCGCTGTTGCGCGAACTGGCGTGCAAGAGGCAGGCCAGATGGTAGAGCCTGGTGTAGTCCGCCCTGTTAAAAGTCGCCATTAGGAGGTCGCTCCTTGCAGTTTGTTGATGGCCGAGATAAATCTATCGGCCTCTTTCTCAATCCGGAGAATCAGTGCGTCTCGCGCGAGATCATCGACTATTCCATAAACCAGCTCTCGAAGCTCATCGCGAGCAACTTCTGCCTCGGCCTCTTCCTTAGTCGAGTATTCGATTCCATTGTACTCAAAGCGCGCAACCTCGCTAACGACTTTAGCACTCATGTGGGCACCTCGACCACGACCAGCGGACTGCCATCTGGTCCGAAGCCAAGCTTGGCGAGCCAGTTCCTCTCCGAGTCCGCCACAATTCCTTCATCTCCTGCCATACCACCCGCGTGGACCTGTCGCCCAAGGGCCTCGAGAATCGCGCTGTTGCAGCTGTACTGCCGCCCCTCGGCCTGCTGCTTCGCAAGCTGCTTATTCCCGGCTGCGGCTAAGTAGCCCAGCTGAATCGGCCAGAGCTCGTCCAGGTCGAGATATGAGAAACCCGTCCCCTGCAGCCCGGCCTCGATCTGCTCTGCTCGCTCATCTAGCTCCGGCGAGTGAGGCAGCAGGACTTTGACTGCCGAGGCATCATACGGATTCTCCGGCTCGGGGACGAGCAGCAGCTTCGTGCCACTTGGCAAGGCCGCGAGCAGGAACTTGGCTGGGGGCCGGAAATGCGCCCCCACCAGTAGGGTCGTCAGTGTCTTGCTCATAGCTCATCCTCCACCTTGTTGCTGTCGATAATGGGGCTGTCGATAATGACCGGCAGCTCCGCGAATGCCCTAAGCGCCGCGACCCGCTTCCGGTCATGATATAGGGATCTGTGCGCCGCGCAGCAAAATCTTTTGTGTGGCGCGTCGGGCGGGGGCTCGAACTCGACTTCGCAGCCCTCAAGCTCGCAGCGTTTCATGTCAGTGCCAGTTCCGAGGCTTGGAGACCCAGAGGATATAAATCCCTAGAACTCCATACCAGATTGCTAGACTGGCAACCCAGACCATGATATCGGAGTCGCTCCAGGCGGTCATCCGTACCTCGCCCAACTGATGCCAAAGTAAATCGCGAGTCCAAGCACAACCCAAAAGGCGATGTCGGAGATCGTATGAAAGGTCGCCATCGAAAACTCCTAATAGTTCATCCGCATGTGGCGTGAGCGAGCACCGGCCCCGCCGTCGGCGCCATACCAGAACTTCTGCCAAGCGGTTCCCTCGCGCGATTTAGCCTCGGCGCTCGCAGCCAGCATAGCCTGTGAGCGTGCCAGCGATTCGAGGGCCGCGACTTCGCGCTCTTTCAGATTAAGCTCTTCCATCTATCTACTCCTTGGTGGCGCGGGCGCGGATGGCGTAGCGGGATCGCTGTTCTTCCATTGCGTCGAGCCGCTTCATAGTTGCAGCCAGCTCACGGTCACTCTCCCCGACATGGGGCCATACCGCCGTGAGAACCGCGCGCATCCCATGTGCGTAGGCGAGGTCATCTTTCCACGCTTCGCGTTCTTCCGCTTGAGCGGATTGGAGAAGGGCGTTGAGACGGATATTTTCCTCGAAGGCGTTTACAGCGTCATTGTGGCGGCGCATGTAATCGTCGTTCACGTCAGCGAGCTTTTGTTCAAGCTCTGCGAGTTCGGCGAGGAGATAGGCGATGTCGGATGGAGCGTGGGCGATGAAGTTTGCATCTTCAGCCGTGAAGCACTCCGCGATATTCTTCCCGTAGGGCCACGCGCCGCACGCAACCCAGACCTCGCCGTCAAAGCCTTCAGGCACGCCCCAAGCGCCTTGATCTGTTGTGCTTTCCAGTCTCTTCCTGATCTCCTCCATCCGGGAGAGTAGGGGGCTCGGGGATGTCATATGGTTAACCTCTGAAGTTCAGCGCGCAAGAGGACTTCGAGCGCCGAAGCAATCCAACGCTGTCTGCGGTCATCATCGACGAAGCCATCAACGAGCCTGACCTTGATCTCCAGCATCCCAACGATTTCAGCGCACAATGCTGAATCGTCCTCTTTCTTCTGCCTCTTAGAGGCTGTCATAAATCAATCTCGGCTGCTGACCCGGCCTGGATCACAACCGGCCCAGCTTTGCCCTTGGCCTTCGCCGGGATTATCCGGACTACGCAATCCGAGCGATTGATAATGATCCTGACCTTGCTCCGGCTAGATTGGACTAGATATCTGCCTTCGGCCATGCAGAATCTACAGCCTTCGGCCGGGAAATCCTGATGCCGTTCCCAATGGCGCACTTGCGCCCCTGTGGGCGCCCCGTCCAGTCCGATCTCGACATCGCCCAGGAGCTGGGCCTCTAAGATGCGTCGAAGGGTCTCTCCTTCTTCCCCACTTCGCAGCTCTACGACCCGCCGGGTCGCGCTGACGCCAGGGAGTTCGACCTTGAGGCCTCCGGTGGGAGTCAGCGATACCAGCACCTGCGGGACTCCCGTGGGCTTCGCCTTGCCGACAGGCAAAGGCAAGCTGTCTGGCACTATCCCCTTGTGGGGCCGCGTCGACTGCTGGGCATCGAATATGGCATCTAAGACCTCGGCCTGGTGTTTCGGCTCCTTGCCTCGTACGAACTTCCCATTCGCTGTCACTGTCGCGAGCCACTTGCCAGCGGCAAGGATCTCGAAGTGACCTCTGTCATCGGACTGGCGGGCTTTGTAAGTCATTCTTCTAACTCCTCATCCTCGTCATCATCACCCTCAACCGCCCAGCTCCTGCGCTTGGCAGGCTTGGCTACCAGCGGCAGCTGCTCGGCTGTCAGCTCCTGCCCCTGCTTCGCCATCTCGAGCAGGCAGAACCCGCAACGAACCGTGCTTGCGACTTCGGATAGCGTGTCGGATTGGATCGCGACTGTTCTCGCTGGATTCGCGCCGTTTCGGCCGCAGAGCGAGCTTGGCTTGCCTAGCAGCATGATTTTGCTGTGGAGTAATCGGGTCATCTCGATGCTCCTTCCAAGAGCCATTTGTGAATTGTCTGTCGAGCCCAAACCGGCCCCATTGCCAGCGCGCTGCGGTATTCGAGCATCGGACTGGCGGTCATGAAATCACCTCATCCCGCGACTGCGGTTGATGCTTGGCAGAGGCCTCAAGCGAAGCTCGGTCGGCGGCATCGACCTCGAGGGACTTGTACCAAAGCAGAGTCCCTGCTGGGAACTCTCCACCTACAAGAGCGCCATATGTCCCGTCTTTGCTTTGCCAGCCTGCTCTCGTGTCTTCAGCAAGCCAGGCTTGGACCTTGGCCAGCGAGTCCGACGAGCAACGGGCCAAGGTCTCTCGGTTGTTGAACATGCTGACGGAGCTGTCATTCCACTCGATTCCGCGCTTCGCCATTGCAACTCTGCTGTCGGCGGGCGAGCCTTTGATAATGAGGGCGATCATTTCAAGTCTCCTTCGGCTTTGCGAATATGCCAAGGGGTCTTTCCCGCAGCATCCACGATATAAATTACCTCGTCCTTATTGTGGTCAGGGCTGTAGAGCGTCGCGCGTCTGAATTTCCATCCAGCATCGCGCATTGCACGAGCCTCGGCCAAGGAAAGGACTGAGGGAGGTTTGGAGGGCATTGGCTGGAACCTCGGGAAAATCACGTGATTATGGCAGAGGCTGGAGGGATTGTCAATGGCCGTGGCGATGGCCGTGGATCACATTGTCGTGATTTTCATTACAAAAATATCATCAGAGTTCCAGCGCTAAGAGCAGCCTATCATACCACTCTGCAATCGCTGGAGCCTCTTCTCTCAGCCGTGCTAGACCTGTGCCGATCCCAGCTTCGGGCCATACAACTGTCTTACCATCTACAATCGCCGCGATGAGTCTATCACGATCTCGGCTGGTGGCGGCCTCGATTTGCTTCCAGTCTGAGTCTCTGAGGTACTCGTGCGGTGAGCGTTTTGTTGGAAGGCCTACGGCATTGGGCTCGCCTCGGCACTCGCGGGCTTGGCCGCCGAAGCCGACTCGGGCCAGGTTATCGCCGAAGACAAATAGCACACTCGGATTCGCGCGGACGAACTCGCGGGTGATCCAGCGTTTGCGGATTAGGGGCATGTTAGTTCTCCTTGGTCTTTCCATCTGTCTCGGCCTCAGGCTCAATTGGCGCGGAGAAATCAGCTGTCGAATTAAAGCCCTTGTCCTGCGCGTCGAGCTTCGCCTGCTCCTTTTTCTCCTTCTCAGCGAGCATGTCCTCCGCTGTCTTGAGCGCGGCGCGCATCCTCGGATCGGTTGAGTTCAGAATCGAGTCCGCAGAAGGCATCGGGCGGCTCGGTCTCGATGTGGTTGGATGAGGTAGCATAGAGACTGGCGCCGATGATTGACCAGGAATCTCCAGTATTGATAACTCTCCTGGCTGGTGTTGCTCTCTGGCAGGCACTCCTGCAGCTCTGCGGCGCTCGCGGAGCTTTTGCTTGATTCGGTTGTTTCGGTTCTTGTTTCTGAGAAAATGAATATGCTCCGCTGTCAGGGTCTCAATCGTCACCTTGGCATCTTCCAGCAGCTCCATCTCGTCGGCGTGGGCGACCAGGATCGAGAAGGCGTACTCGGGGGATTTATCGTCGTATTTGATCTGACGGTCGAGGTCAGTGATCTCCCTGATAAGTCTGTTGAGGGCTGTCTGGAATCGAATAGCGATATTGATCATCGTGATCATTCTGTCCTGGGTAATGGTCATCGACCTGGCCCCTCTTCGTTTGGTCCTTGCTCGGCGGCTTTGGCCCGCTTCGAGCGCTCGGTTTCCCAGAGGGCGAGGTGAAAACCTGCCCGGAGAGCGTTTTGACGGGCAGATTCTTGGACTGGAGACCAAGTTCCGCCGTCGTGGCCGTGGCGATGGCACTCCTGGATCTGGTAGCAACGCCAGCCAGCTTGAAAGGCCTCGGCGCGGTATTTGGCGAGCTCGAACTCGAAGGATAGGATTGTGGGCTTGTGCTTGGGCATTGGTTGAGAGTCCTTTGATGAGGGCGCGGGCGGGCGTATGCAACGGGATTGTAAACGCAATGCGGCCGGGTGTCAATACACGGCAATGCAAGGGGAGCCGCCCTCCCCTGGTGGGCTCAGCCTGGGTGGGCTCAGGGGTCCACTTTTAAAAGTTTCTATCAAATTTTTTTTTTTATCAGAACATTAGGGAAATCCCTGAGCCCATCAGGGCCAGCCTGGGAGCCCCCTCTTGCACTGCGGGGTATCAATCCCCGCCAGCATTGGCGTTGCATGACACTTCCGGGGCGTATTCGTGGGCCCGGACTGTGGGATTTCGGGATATTCATCATGAATGGTGGGCCCAGGGATTAGAAAATCAGCCTTTAACCCTCCGCCGAGTCCCTATCCAATGGCCTCGTCTGACGGCTCGATGGACGACTCATGGAGACTGCATTGCGGGCTGATTGCCGCGAGATTAAAGACTGGACTAGATTGGTAAGTCTAGTCCATTATCATGGCCGACGGCCAACGTATTGATGGCGGGTAGGTGGATTGATAATTTCCAAATTGGTTCCGGTTAATTGCCGTATTGGTGCCAGATAATTGCTAATTTGTAATAATAATGGATCATTTCCCGTTTGACATGTCGCTCGCGGCCGATTACATTCAGCGCACGGTCAATGACGACCGCGACACATGAAACGAGGCAATCCAATGACGACTTTCACATACGGCGAATTGTCAATCGATTCCGACAAATTCCACCCGAACGCGGTGCAAGCGCTGCTTCGACGGGGCCTGAGCCATCTGCTCGGCAATGAACAGGCGGCGAAAGTCGGGCCGGAGTCCGCTTGGGGCAAGGCGAATGCCAATGCCACGAAGGAGCAGGTTGCTGCAGCCAAGCTCGCGATGCAGCAATCGGCGATTGCGACCCTCTACGACGGCACGATCGGCGTCCGTGCTTCGAGCGGCCCGAAGGCCGACCCGCTCACGAGCGAAATGCGCAAACTGGCCAAGATCGAAATCGTGGCAATCTTGGGCGCTAACAAGGACACCGAAGGCAAGGCTGTCAAGTTCCCGACGGGTGACAAGACGGTGATCTTGCCGGATGGCACGTCTGCGACCGGCGAGCAGCTTATCGGCCGTCGCCTCGCGAAGCACGGGGAGCGGATCAAGGCCGAGGCATCGCGGAACATCGCGGCGCAGGCCAAGAAGGCTAAGCAGGTTGTTGAAGCGGGGGTTGATCTGTAACTCAACAGCCGAGGCGTGTGGAATTGGGGCGGCGCGAGTCGCCCCTTTTCATCTCTGTAAAACTCCTGATAGCTACTGGAATTACTGCAATCCAGGTGTAATTTGTAATGGTCCGGCAATGACGCGGCGTGTCGTGTGTGACATGATTGATCCGCAACCGACGAGGACCAATGCCATGTTACCAGATGATATTGCGGCGCAAGTCGCGACTATGACGGCGGAACAATTTTGTGAACGTATGACGATTGTATGGGAGTCGTGGGGTGGCGAAATTTACGATCGGTTCCATGACGCAAACATGCTCGCGAAGGCCATGCAATTAGAACTGGTCAACACCATCGAATACGCTGAGGATGTTGACCATGCGGCAAATGTCTGGCGGCTGCCGTGCGGGCAATCGGTCATTGTCGCGACACATGGCAATGCGTGCTGTCCAACGGGATCAAATTGATAGGTTAATCACGAGGCGCCGAATGTGAATTGGGTCGGAGTCGTTCCGACCCCTTTCTTTTGCCCTGATGCTCCGTACACTGATCATCAGCCCGCGGATTATTCGTATGCCGACAGTCCGTGTACGGATAGTCATTGGACTGACAGTCCGTATACTGAGCATCGCGCGTCGGACTGGCACCATCCCGACCAGGAACCCGACCATCGACTGGCGAAGGCGGGGGGACTGGCCGAGAGGGGAAGTTGGGAGGGGAGTAGGCGAGCTCCACAGACAGTTTCCTCAAAATCACTCAGCCCACTTCTTGTCCATCCTGAGCCCATTCATCCCGTGTCCTTGTCCCGGCCCCTCGCCTCGCCCATTGACTTCGCGCGCAATGCGCGCATCATGAAGCTCGATGGCTTCCTAGGCCCCTCCTAAGCCCTCCACAGCTTCGGGCGAGGCCCAAGGCCTGGCTATCGAGAAGGAACCGCCGCCGTGAATGCCCGCTCGCCAGTCGCTAGTTCCCAAACTGCCGGTCTGGTCGAGTCGCCAGAGAGCTGCTCAAGCGCGAGCCTCGTCGCCGAGCTTGAGCTCCCTCGGCAACGTGGCAGACCGGCGGCGGTTCTCTCAGTATCTACAGTCCGGTCTCTGACAGCCGAAGACCTGCCGATGCTGAGGGCTCCGGCTCAGCCGAGTAATAGCGAGCCCTGGAGGCCGAAACAAATCCGCCACGTTCATCACCAGATCGCGCGGCTTGTATCGCTCGGCCACTCCGATGTCGAGGTGGGGCTCATCACGGGATATACTCCTGTCCATATCCTGAACCTCAAGGACGACCCGCAGTTCTGCGATTTAGTCAGCTACTACTCCGTCCAAGTCGACGCGATCGCGGTCGAGGCGAGCGAGAGGCTCAAGACCATGGGACTGTCGGCGCTGGAACTGCTGCAAGAGCGGATTGACGAGGGCAAGCTGACCAGCCGCGAGGCCATGGAGGCCTCAGAACTCGGCCTGATCAAGCCTCTCCAGGCCCTTCGCGGTGCCAGCGCGATGGCTGGGGGAGCAGCCTCCGTCGCGATCAATGTCAAGTTCGTGAGCTCCAACAGTGAATCACCTGTCGTCGATATCACGCCGGGCGAGGCCGATTAGCAAATGGGCGCTCCGACAACGATTGATTTCCAGGTCAAGAAAACAGCAGTTGCTTTGTATGCCTCCGGCAAGACCTGCGCCGAGGCCGCTGCGATGCTCGGGGTCAGTACACCAAGTGTCTGGCAATGGGTCAATGCGATGGCCCCGAGCTCGATGCGGCCAAGTGGCTCCAGACAAGGAGCGAAGCCTGGCTGCGAGGTCGCGAGGTACAAGGCTCGCCAGTGGCAGCCTCCAGTCACGGGGTCGGGGTTTATCCGGCCGCTGCCGGTCGGCAGACTAATGGCCGGTCGATGACCGAGATTCGGAATGTTAAACATCTGGAATGGGCTCGTCAGTGCGCCAGGCCTCAGTGCATTCCCGTCGGTCGACCTCGCGGGGCGAAGGCCCAGGGGCTTCGGTATGAGAGGCTGCTGGCCAGTCGATTGCCTTTGGCAAAGCACGGGCAGTGGTTTGAGTTCACCGACGGCCGATTAGGCCATGGATACTGTCAACCGGACTTCCTGCTGATGCTGCCAGAAGTGACCGTGATCTTGGAGTGCAAATACACCTGGACTGTCGACGGGCACCTGCAGATCGAGCGGCTTTACAAGCCGGTCGTTGCCGAAGCGCTTGGCAAGCCCGCGGTTGGCATAGTCGTCTGCAAGAGGCTCGAGGCTGAGATGCGCGGAGTCAGCATCGTCGGAGATCTCAAGATGGCGATTTCGCTCGCGGTCGCAGGGCACAGGCCGGTATTTCACTGGCTCGGGAAGGCCACGGTCAGTTTGCCGAGCCCGAGGTATGTCGAGGAGGCAATGTGTGCGGCATGAGTATTATCAGCCAGGCTAAGGATGAACTCAGGCGGATCAACTTCGGCGAGGAGGACTCGGCAGTCATGATCGACCTGCTGGAGCGGTTCTTCGCTCAGTGGGATTCGGGTGGAGCCGTCTGGGCTGTCGCGCCGATTTTGCGACGCCTGATTGCGGGGAAATGTCTGAGCCCGCTGACAGGAGAGCAAGACGAATGGCTCGATCATGGGCAGGGGGTGCTGCAGAATCGGAGAATTAGTTCAGTCTTCAAAGACCCAAGGTTTCACGGGGGTGAGAGGGCCTATGATCTAGACAATCCCGCAGGGCCTCGTGAGCCGATCGAGTTTCCATACTTTCCCCAAGATGCTCGGGTTTCGTCGCCGATTGTTGAGATCTGACCGCGCCGACAGGCGCATAGCTAAGGAGACCAAGATGCGTGATATGAAGCCTGTTGCGAAGGAAGCCAAGATGAACAAGGCAGAGGGGCATGAGCCGAAGTCAGGCCACAGCGCGCCAGCGCGGGCATCTGGGCCTGGCCCGGAGAAGAAGGCTGATATGGCAGGAGCTCAGATGGGACAGCCGACGGACAAGAATCCGCTGACGCATGCCGTACATGAGCTGCATTCGCAGCATCCGCACTCATATCATGATCATGGACCTCATCATGGTACAACGACTCACGTTCGGCATCAGCCCCTACACGGCCTGAAACCAAGCGGCTACGGCCGCTAGTCGCCAGCCTGCTAGTGCGAAGCGCGGTGCTAGCCGCGCTCTCGTTTTATGGGGAGTGCGGAACATGACCTACAAACGCCTGAACGATACCGAGGCCCTTGCCAAGCGGCAGGTGGACTTTGTCCATGACGTATCTCGAGACCCGACTCGGTGCTCGACCTGGCAGCAGCCGAGATGTGTCGATGGCGCAGCGGCGCAGACCACGAAGTCGCCAGATGTCGGGGACGGTGGCCTTGCCACTGCTGTCAAGCATATTGATGGCAAATGTTGATGCTTGTCGGAGCCCTGGCCTGCTGGGCAGCCGCCCTAGCCGCGATGTTCTATGCAGGCCTGATGTATGACTGACCTTCGAGTCCAGAGCCTAGTCGGCGTCGTCGACCCGGAGGTACCAGGGCGAGTCCTGAAGCCCTCGGCCGACGGCTCGATGCCAGTGAGCGGGAATCTGACTGTCGGGGGCACTGTCGCGATCGCTGACCCGGCGCAGCCGACTCATGTTCTAAGGCCCGAGGCTGATGGCTCGATGCCGATTACAGGCAACGTCACAATCGAGGTCGGGAATGTTTCAATCGGCGGGGTCTTTATCGAAGATGAAGCCACTGGTCACACTGCGACGGTCTTGGCAAGTGGACTTCTTACTGTGGATGCTTCGGGGGCTACAGTTCCGATTAGCGCTGTCGCCCTACCTCTCCCCAATCTTGCTGCCACCGCCGCGAATCAGGCGACGGAGATTACGGGGCTCGGGAATATCAATACAAGCCTCGGGCTCCAAGCAAAGCTCTCGGATACTCAGCCGGTCAGCCTCGCGAGCATCCCGAATGGGAACACGACGCTCTTAGCGGGGTCGCAAGTCATCGGGCATGTCATTATCGACAGCGGGAGCGTGACAGTCGCAGGCGCGGTGACCGTTTCCTCAGGAAATGTCACTGTGGCGGGGGCAGTGACAGTTAGCTCGGGTAATATCGCGATCTCGAATTTTCCGGCCTCGCAGGCCGTAACTGTCACTTCCGGCAATGTCACTGTTGGTGGGGTGGTGACGATAAGCTCCGGCAATATCGCCATCAGCAATACGCCGTCGGTGACGGTTGCCAGCGGGAATATTGCGATTTCCAATTCGCCAGCGGTGACTGTCACGTCTGGAAATATCGCGATCTCGAACTCGCCAGCAGTTACAGTCACGAGCGGCAACGTTGCCATTAGCAACTCCCCGGCTGTCACTGTTACCTCGGGCAATGTGACTGCGACTGTGGCTTCGACCACGATTTCGAGCGGAAATCTGACGGTCAATAACGGCTCGGGCGCCAGTGCTGTTAATGTCCAGGACGGCGGCAATTCCCTGACGGTGGACTACGCGACGACTGGCAGTGGCAACGCTACTGGCGCGCTACGCGTCGAAATCGCGAATAATGGCACAGGGCTTGTCGGGCTGAATGCTGGTACCCAGGTCATTGGGCATGTCATAGTCGATACCGCGCCGGTGACTCATGTCATCGCAGACAGTGGGACTATTACGACGGTCTCGACAGTGACGGCTGTTACAGCTATCACCAATGCCCTTCCAGCCGGGTCAAATGTCATAGGCCATGTGATTGTGGACAGTGGCGCTGTCACAATCAGTGGCCCCGTCACGGTCACGTCCGGCAATATTGCGGTCAGCAACTTCCCCGCTTCGCAGGCTGTCACCGGGACGTTCTTCCAGCCGACTCAGCCTGTGAGCGCCGTCAGCCTGCCATTGCCTTCCAACGCGGCCCAGGAGACAGGCGGGAATCTTGCTGCACTCACGACCGGGCAAACAATCGACGATGACTCGATTCGAGGCGCGCTCAGTAACATAGCTGGGCTGCTGGAGGCGATTGAGTTCCGGCTGAGGGAACTGCCGCTCAATCTGGCGGTTGCCCTGAATCAGACCTTGAATGTTAATGGAGGGCCGATTCGGTTCACGAGCCCGGAGAGCTTTGAGAGCTACGCGAACGCGACAGCGTATCAGGTTAACAATTAGGAAACGACCATGCTGATCCAAGGCCAAGTCGGACAGCCATCGACGACTTCGATCGCGGCGGGGACAACCCCGGTTCTGCGCCAGGGTCAACTGGCTGACGTGATCGTGACAGAGCTCCATGGGCGATATTATGAGGGCTCTTATAGAAAGAGCCGATTTGGTGGGGCGATGCAGGCAGTCATCGCGACGGCGACCATTGGCGGGTTTGCGACTACCATCACTGGTGTGCCGCTTTTATATAATCCTCCTGGCAGCGCCGTCAACGTCGTGATCGAGACCGTGCAAATCGCGTTTGTCGTGGCCTCGGCCAATGCCCTTGCCTATGGAATCGCTACGGGGTTTTCCAATACGGCTGTCTCGGGAACGCTGACCTCGCTGACGCCGAAGTCCAAGTTCATCGGGTCGGGAGTGACGCCAGTGGCAGGGCTGGCAGCCTCGGCATCGATCACGTTGCCAGTGGCGGCGACAGGGGATATGATTCTGGGGAGTCTGAGTACTGCTGCGGTCAGCGTTCCGAACGCAACACCAGGCCTGTTTGATATAGGCGGGGCGATCATACTGCCGCCTGGTGGGTATTGCCACTTCTACACCTCGGCGATATTGGCGGCCTCCTCGCTGCTCGCGGGGTTCTCGTGGGAAGAAGTTCCGGTTTGAGGGGAATGAGATGACCGATTTCAGACCGCAGAGCGTTATTGGGATCGTCGATCCGGAGAGTCCGGGGCACGTGCTGAAGCCACAAGCAGATGGCTCGATTCTGGTCAGTGGTTTCAGTGGCAACATCACCGGGAATATCACTGTCAACGACGTGGCCCATGCGACCGCTGCTGACCCGACCCTGATCGAGGGGGCAGATACAGAGATCAGCGTGAATTTGACTGGCTATCAGCGGGTCAAGCTGAAGGGCACGATCACGAATGTCAACGTCGGGCAGGGGGCGATGTCTGCCAGCATACCAGTCGTGATCGCGAGCGATCAATCGCCGGTGCCGATTTCAGGCAATCTGACCACGGTATCGACAGTTACTGGCGTTACAACCGTCTCGACTGTGACGCTGGTCTCAACGGTCACGACTGTTGGAGCTGTGACGGCGATTACCAATCCGCTGCCAGCGGGGACGAATGTCATTGGACATGTCATTGTTGACTCCGGCGCCATGACTGTCGGTAACGCAGCCTCGAGCGCGGTCAATGTTCAGACCTCGTTTCTGTTCAGCAACATCACGACGGCGACTACGACCACGGTCAAATCCGGTGCTGGGATTCTACGTGGAGTCACGATCAATACCAAAGGCACGATTGCGTCGGCGGTCACGATATATGACTCGCTGTCTGGCAGTGGCACCAAGATCGGGACGATCGATTCGCTGAACCTGGCAGGCCAGTTCGAGTATGACATCGCGTTCTCGACTGGGCTGACCATCGTCACGACTGGCACAGTCGCGCCTGATATTACCGTCGCGTATCGCTAGGAGATCGACCGATGACCCAACCGCCGATTCCAGGATTTATAGCGGGGCCGACTCAGCCTGAGGGGCAGGTTCTCAATAGGATTACCGGGCAGCTTAATAGTCAGGGCCTTCGGCAGCGGGACTCGATCACGGCCTCGACCTACACCCTGGCCGCTGGCGACGCGGGCGCCTACCTGCCGATGAACTCGAGCGGAGCACAGACGGTGACGGTGCCGCCCAATTCATCTGTTCCCTTTCCGATCATGACTGTTGTGACGTTCGAGCAGCTTGCTGCTGGGGCAACGACCTTGGTCGCTGGAGCAGGGGTAACGCTGAATGCAAGCGGCTCGAAAGTCGCCTCCAATGGGGCAAACGCGGTGATGAGCATCGTCCAACGTGACTTGAATGTCTGGACCTTGATCGGGGACAGGGCTTAGCCATGCTAGTGCCGGGGATTGTGGCAGGGAAGGCCTCTGGCGGAGGCTACACAGGCCCGCTTGACCTGGTGCCCGGCGCTGTCGTGGCGTATGGGCAGAGGGCGCTGAGTGCAGCGAAGCTGGGAACCGCGCTTTATACGATCCGCGAGGATGGCGGGAACACGACGCAGAGCTTCAACTCCGATGCGACGACGGGGGATGCGCCGGTTGCGGCAATTACCACTTTCCTAAATGGCGCGAATGGTTATGTCACAACGTGGAACGATCAAAGTGGTAACGCAGTAACGATTGCGCAAGCCACCGCGCTCAATCAACCGTCATGGATTGCCTCGGCCCAGAATAATCGTCCCGCCATTGGCCCCGCTGTAAATCATGCCTCGCTAGCAAGCACATCTCAGGTGGCAATTAACGGACAATGGACTTCATTCCATGTCGTCAGGTCGCCAGATGCTTTTCTAACACTCTTCGACAATGCCACCGCCGCCACGTTGGCCTGCTCTTTTGCCGGAAGCGACCCCACGCAAAGCATTTATTTCGACGCCTTCGTCAACGCAGACGAAAACGGGGACCAGACCACCGGACAGAGTTTTGGTACCGCCTACCACTTGGTAGAATTTCTCGTTCAGGCAAATTCGGTTGCCGTCAACATAGATGGCGTCAATCAGGTTATGACCGGACAATTTGGCAACGGTGTTTTCCCTGCGATGTCGATGAATGTTTTTATCCCAGGGTCGGGCAGCTCAGACGTGAATAGATCAGCCGAGCACATCGTTTACGCCTCGCTTCTCTCTGGTGCCAACCGCCTCGCCATCAGGCAGAACATGGCGACTTATTACGGGATTACGCTGGCATGAGCGAAGGCTGGGGAGGGCACTGGCATGGCTGAGATCGCCCAGCTAATGCCGAATGGGGAGCAGACCTTCGTTGATGCCAATGGAGTGCCGCTGGCCGGGGGGACAGTCGGGATGTATGTCCCGAACACGGGGAACTCGGTGTTCAAGAACACCTGGCAGGACGAAGGCGAAACAATTCTGAATACCAATCCCATCTTGCTGGACTCCGCCGGTCGCTGCATCATCTATGGGAATGGCAAGTATCAGCAGCTGGTCAAGGACCGGCTCGGGAATGTGATCTGGAATCAGCTCACGAATTGGGTCGCAGTTCCAGCCGATACTGATGTCACGCTCTACGACCTGGCTTGGTTCACGAATATCAAGACCGCGAACGGCGAGACCTGCTTCATCTACAACTGCCCAAGGGCTCTTCGGCTGCCAGCCGGACTGACGGCCTCGATCTTCACTGTTGGGGCCTCTGCACTGCCGACTGGAGCAACGGTCTTCACGCTTTACAAGAACGCAGCAGTGATCGGGACGATCAGCTTCGCGACGACCGGGGTTGTGACTGTGACGTTTGTGACCCAAGTCGACTTCGCAGCCGCTGATCAATTCAGCATGGTTGGACCGGCTGTCGCCGATGCGACGGCGAACTTCCTGGCCTTCACGTTCGTGATGACGGTCCCGTAAGGACTTGACTAGATGCTAGACAACTGGTATCCGCTGTTGATAAATACCGGCCCGTTGCCGGATGAGGATATCAATGTCGCAGGGAATATTGTGTTGGACTGGGCTCGGAACAGGATTTACTCCTACGGCCGAGTCGCGCCGTTTGGGAGTGTGAATTATAAATTCTGGGAACACAACGCCTCAGACGGGACGTTTGTCAGCGCGCATACTTTTCCATCGGTCTGTGTAGTAAGCAGCAATGCTTTTCCGTCGGATGGTGATAATGCTGCGAGGCTTGGGACTGACGGGTTTATTTACATGGTCACCTCGCATGGGAATAACAACGCGGACAAGCTGGCGAATTGTCGCCTGTCCAAGATAAGTCCCGTGACGTGGCAGGAGGTCGCAGCTGTAGTTCCCTGGGCGGTGGCTCACAACGGAACTTACGGGATTGTCGGGGTCGGAAGCTGGGCACTGGCTAGTTTCAAGCTGGCGGGGGTTGAGTATATAGGATTGTTGCTGAATGGCCAGCAACCTGCAGCGATGGAGATTTTCAATTCAGCGCTTAGCTCGCTTTGCCATTATGACTTCACCGTTCCAGCAGGAACAGACGATGTCTTTGTACTAGTGGGCGAGC
>Ga0137398_10000026_pt1 | contig 38129 bp, 58 predicted proteins | sample czorhiz216metaG_FD_106659 | JGI IMG/M metagenome (GOLD analysis project Ga0137398, IMG submission 106659) | Vadose zone soil microbial communities from Angelo Coast Range Reserve, California, USA - czorhiz2.16 metaG | ecosystem: Environmental > Terrestrial > Soil > Vadose zone | place: USA...
ATCGAGGGCGAAGAAGGTGCGGCGGCTCCGGCGGCCGGTGGTGTCGCTACCATCTCGAGCGATGAGGAGTACGCCAAACTGCCATCGGGCGCCGTGTTCGTGGGTCCGGACGGCAAACGCAGGCGCAAACCGTAATGGCTGCCTGGGAAAGAGCTCCCGTAGTAGAGGATAAAGCCGCGTCAAACTCGGGCGATGGCGGCATATTCAATGATGGAGATTCCAGCTTCAGCGCCAGTCTCGGGTTTGGCCAAGCGAGTTTGCAACAACCCACCAGTGGCAGGTCGGCCTGGCAGTCGGCTCCGCTCGAGAGCGAACGGCCGATGCCGAAGCGCGCCAAGACTGCGATGGAACACGTCAAGGAAGTGGTGGGAAGTGGACCGCTCGGCGCAGCTGCAGGCGTGGCTGAGACTGGTCTTTCGATGCTCACCGGCATGGGTGGGCAGATTGCTGGTGGTCTTACTGGCGCCGCAAATCTGGCTTTCGGTGGCTCTGTTGACGAGGCTGCTGATGTTGTGCGCTCGGTACAGGGGGCGATGACCTACTCTCCCAGGACGGCGGCCGGACAGTCTCTTTTACGATTATCTTCGATGCCGATGAACTATGCCTCCGAGGCGACTGGAGCGGCAGGGGAGAAGATCGGTGGCGCAATCGGCGCGCCCATTGCAGGAAGGGCAATCGGAGAAATCATCCCGCCCGTTGCTGCCACTTTATTCGGGGGCGTCAGGAGCATGAAAGCGGCCTCCGAGGCGGCGGTTGAAGGGGCGAAACCACGGCCGACTACTCCCAAGGAGGACGTCACCAAGATCGCTCAGAGTGAGGGATACGTCATTCCTCCAAAGGATATTCCGGGTGCTGGTCCGGTCGGCAGGACCCTGCAAGCTGTGGGCGGAAAGCTCAGAACGCAACAGACCGCCGCTATCCGGAATCAGCCTATCACGAACGATCTGGTCAAACAGGATCTTGGCATAGAAAAAGGTGCATCCATCGACAAGGAGAGCCTTGCCGAGGTGACCAAGCGCGCGACTGAGCCTTACCGGCAGATCGAGGCAATCAACGTCCCATTCAAAACGACCGATGGCTTTCGAAAGTCCATCTCGGATCTTGCCAAGCCGCTGCGCGAGTTCGGGCAAAAGTATCCGAACATCGTGAAGAACGATGAAATCCGCGGGCTGGTCGATGACTTATCCAAGGACGAGTTTTCTCCCAATGAATCCGTTTTCATCATCCGGCGCCTGCGCGAACAGGGTAATGCGAACATGGCCGCCACCAGAATCAAGCCGGATGCAATCAAGAGCGAACTGGGACGGGCTCAGCTAAAGGCTTCCGGCGCCATGGAGGACTTGGTGGAGGAGCGTCTAGGCGAGATGGGGCAGCCGAAACTGCTGGGAGATTTCCGCGCCGGCCGCCGTCTTTATGCCAAAGCGATGCAGGTCGCCAAGTCCACTGATCCGTCTGGAAATGTGAATGCGTCCGCTCTTTCCAAGGCGCTGCAGAAGGGCGTCCCGCTGGACGGCAACATGCTCAAGGTTGCAAAAATCGCATCGACCCATCCGAAAGCAACCCAGCTTGCGACCAGTCTCGGAGGTGAAGAGGGCCTGACCGTCTTCGACACTTGGCTCGCTGGTGGAGAGCTTGCCGCCGGGCATCCGATCGGTGCAGCCGCCGTGTTGCTGCGACCGACGATCCGGGGCCGGCTGGCGCTCGGCAATCTTGGGCAGAGTCCAGCCATACGGATGCAGAATCCAGTGCCTGCGCTTGGACGCGGAGCGCCTTACGCGGCCCTGTCAGCGCCTGACACGTCACCACCGCCTATGGTCACCATGGGAGGCAATCCGGTCGCTCAGGATTCAGTCAGAGCTCGGGCTATGGCTCTTCAGCAGAGCGATCCGAGACTGTTGCCTATGTCGGCATTCGGGCAGCGGGCGCCATGAACCTGCTACTGATCGATACCGAAGCCATGGGCCTGGACCTCGCCTACCGCGCGGCTGAGGCGGGCCACGCTGTGAAGCTCTATCGGCTGCAAGACAAACCGGTGCGCGACGGCGAAGGCTTTCCCGGTGTAACGCTGGTCGACAGCTGGAAAGAGCACATGAACTGGGCTAAATCCGGACTCGTGGTCACGACCGGAAACGTAAAGCTCACGCGCGAGCTGGACCGCTATCGCCAGTACGGCTTTCCGATCTTCGCTCCGACGCACGCGAGCGCGCAGCTGGAGATAAATCGCAAGACCGGCATGGATCTGATGTCCAAGCATGGGCTGAATATCGCGCCGTTCAAGATGTTCGACTCATTGAAAGCAGCGATCGATCACGTGGTCAAGACTGACGAGCGCTACGTGTTCAAGACCATGGGCGACGAGGAGGACAAGTCGCTGTCCTACGTGTGCCACTCGCCAGAGGACATGATCGGATGGCTGGAGAAGCGCATCGAAGAGGGCTTCAAGCCCAAGGGGCCGGTGATGCTGCAGGAGTGCATCGACATGGTCGGAGAGGTCGGCATTGCCGCCTGGGTCGGACCGAAAGGATTCATCGACAAATGCGAACTATCGTTCGAGCACAAGAAGATGATGAGCGGAAACTTCGGCCCCAACACCGGTGAGACCGGGACCGTTTGCAAATACGTGACCGAGGATCCGCTGGTCGATCTGATCTACGAGTTCGAGGACGATCTGATCAAGCTCGGACACATAGGAGACATCGCGATCAATGGGGGCGTCAATGCCAAGGGCTACTGGCCTTTCGAGTGGACCGCACGCTTGGGGTGGCCTGACTTCTTTATCCGCACTGCGATGCACCAGGGCGATCCGATCCAGTGGATGCGGGACCTGCTCGACGGCAAGGACACGCTGAAGATCCGCGGCGAGATCGGTATCGGCGTGCTGATGACGCAGCCGCCATTCCCGGCCAAGAACGAGGAGCCCGATAAAACGCTCGGCATCCAGGTACACGGGCTGGCCGGTGTGTGGGACAACGTGCACCCGATCCAGTTGATGATCGGTGAGGGGCCGAAGATTTCGAATGGGAAGCTGGAGCGTCAGGACACGATGCAGACGACGGGCGAATACGTGCTCGTCGCCACCAGCCTGGGCAAGACCGTCGCGGCCGCGCGAGAGAAAGTCTACGGCGCTATCAGTGAGATCAAGCTCGCCAACGCGATGGTCCGCGATGACATCGGCGAGGCTCTCGAACAGCAACTGCCGAAGCTGCACGCGCTCGGCTACTGCAAGGATGTGGAGTACTCATGACGACCTCGCTTGCTCCGCTGCCCCGTCAGGCATTCGGCCCGACCTTCGCCGGCTACAAGCTTTTCACGTACGCCGCGGGCACGCTCACCAAGCAGAATTCATATACCGATTCGACCGGGGCCACGCCGAACACGAACCCGATCATCCTGGACGCCAACGGCAGCGCGTCGGTCTGGTTCACACCCGGGCTTCTGTACAAGGAAGTGCTGGCGCTTCCCACTGACACGGATCCGCCCACGGTTCCGATCTGGACCGCCGACAACCTGCCGGGCGCCATCGACGCCGGCACAGCGACCTACACGCCGCCCGGGTCGAATGTCGTCGTCACGACGGTTACGGGCGATCTGTCTGCCGGCTACTACAATGTGTTCCGCACGATGACCTCCGCTCAGATCGCGGCGGTGCAGGCCGGGGCTCTGGCTCAGGATGTGACGACTGCCGTGCAGAACGCATTGAACAACTGGGGCGAGGTCTATTTCGGGCCGGGCCGCTACCCGATCGGGCTGGCGACCCTGACGCTCGCGCAGGGCATGAAGATCAGAGGAGCGGGCAAGAACCTGACCTACTTCGTCGGCCCGGCCACGAACCTGACGCTCTTCACGATCGGCACCGGAGTCGCATTGAACGAAGTGGCGATCATGGATGCCACCATCTACTGGACCGGGGCGCAGACCACCAGCGCCGGGATCGCCGTGTTCAACGGTCATCAGATCCATCTGCATGACCTGAGAATCAATGCCCCATTTGTCGGAGTTGACTGGAATGGCGGCGCTCAACAAGATTCGTATCTTGCTAACAACATCGAGATTCTGAACCCGGCCATCGGCATGCGCACCGGCAACGACGGCAGCCAGGTGGCAGACCTGTATGTGGACCACTTCAGCATCGGCTCGGCTACCACGGCTGGAATTCTGCTCCAGAATAATTCTGGCTTCTATTTCAATCAGGGCTCCATCATATCGAGCGCCTGCGGCTTCAGGATCCAGCCCCTTGCCGGCAAATCGGTAACGGCCGGCTTGTGCAGCGGAGTCCTGTGCGACGGCTCGACCGGCAACGGCTGGGAGTTTGTCAACCTCGTCGGCTCGGATATCTCGGATGCGGTGTTTAACCACTGCTGGGCCGCCAGCTGCGGCACCGCCCTGGCCAGTGCCGGCACCGAAAACGGAATCTGGATCAGCGCATCGGGAGGGCCTATCGACGACATCACATTCAACAGCTGGTTGATCCTCTCCAACAAGGGGGCCGGCATCCAGTACGACAGCGGCAAGCGCATCCAGATCAAGAATTGCTCGATCATAGAAAATTCCCAGGTCTCGCTCGGAACGCGCAGCGGCGTCGAGGTGGGCGCCGCCGCATCGGACTTCCTGATCAACGACAACAACATCGGCATAGGCGGCCGGATCGGCGTGGTGACCAGTTTCGTACTGACGCAGAAATACGGCATCACCATCGCCAACGGATGCACGAGATTTGATCTGCGCGGCAACGATGTCTTCAACAACATCACCGGTAACATCCAGGACCTGTCGGCGGCCGGAGCCACCAAGCGCATATCGCAGAACCGGGGCTACAACCCGATCGCCACAACCACCATCACGCTCGGAGCCTCGCCCGCGACCTGGACCAACAATACGGGCGACACGGCGGTGTTCATCTGCAACGGAGGCACGGTGAGCTCGATCACGCTAGCCGGGGTTCAGGTCGCTACTGGCACCACCGTTTCGATCGTCGTGCCGCAAGGCGAGGCCGTGGTAGTCACGTATTCCGGAGCACCGACGCAAGTCTTTTACAGAGGATGCTGAAAAATGAGCGACTATTTTTTCTACGCAGACGCTTACGACTTTGACGATGAGTGGGACGCCGCTGGCGCGTGGTAATGAATCTGATCGATCAGCTCAAGCGCGACGAAGGGCTTCGACTGAAGCCGTACACCGATACGGCCGGCAAGCTCACGATCGGCGTGGGTCGCAACCTGACCGATGTCGGGATCTATGACGAAGAGGCCGATTTCCTGCTGGTCCGAGACATCGCACGAATACAGGGGCAGCTTTCTGCCTTCGCGTGGTACCAGCGGCTTGATGAGGTGCGCAAAGGCGCGATCGAGAACATGGCCTTCAACCTTGGGCTGCATGGACTGCTCGGGTTCCCGCACTTCCTGTCTGCCGTTGCCAAGCAGGACTGGATTACTGCCGCCTCGGAGCTTGCCAATTCGGTGTGGGCGAGACAAGTCGGGGACCGGGCGACGCGGCTTGAGCAGCAGATTGTCAACGGAGAGTGGGTGTGAGCCATCGCCTGATCCGCATCGGCGACTATTCGGTATCGGTCGACCATCTGAGCTCGTTCGAGCACGAGTACAAGAATGAGGATCCTGACGTTAAGGATCCTCGCAGCCGTCGGCCCGGATATTTGTGCATTTTCACGATCAAATTCGAGAATACGTACACGGTCTACTTTCGCCACCTATCGATCGAGGAGCGCGATAAGCATCTGGGGCGGGAGGATCTGGCCCGCTATCTGATCGAGAATTTGAAAGGCGCGAGCGCGGTCCGCTCGTTCAAAATGAAGGGGGAACACGATGAGTAGCATTCTTTCACACGCGATTGCCTTCCTCGCCGGCGCCGGGTGCGTCTCTGGTTGGTGGTGGTGGATCGGCCATCGCGCGAAGGTGCGGGCGCTGGTGGCGGAAGCCCAGCAAGCGGCGCAGAAGGCTCAGGGCAAGGGCTGATGGGTACGATCCTGCGCGAGCTGCTTACCGGTCCCGACAACCAGACGCACGAGCTCGTGAACTGGGCCGCGCTGCTCGGATTCCTCACGGGCACGGGCCTGTCGATCGCGCACTACGCCCAGCACGCAGTTTTCGACGTGCAGGGCTACATGACCGGCTTCGGTATCGGCATCGCCGCGCTCGGCGTCGCGATCCGGGCGCGCGACGGAGCTCTGCCGAAATGAACGTTCTTGTGCTGAAGATCGGTTTAGCGCTGGCGATCGTAGCCGGAGCCTGCGGTGCGACCTGGTTCGCTGCCGACGCGAGATACAGCCGGCAGTACGCAGCCCTGAAGGCCGGCTACGAGCAGGCGTCCAAGGATCAGAAAGCCGTTGTGGACAAGACCATCGCGGACAATCAAGCCGCGGCGAAGGACATCGATGGAAAGGCCGAGCGGATCAAGAGTATGGCTGGCGTCATTTCTGACCTCAGCGTGCGCGTCGGCGCCGGTCGTGGTGCCGTCCGAGTGTGCCCCGCCGCCGCAGGCACCGTCCGCCCTTATCTCGACCCCATCGGACCAGCAGTTACAGCAGGCGATCGACCAGCTGCAGCTGCTGCTGAACCAGATATCGGCATTGCCCGTGGCGTCGTCAGCGGCGCCCTCGAAGTAGGCATCGATGCGCTGAAGGCGGAACTGTTCTGGCGGGAGTACGCGCGCCGGACCGGGCAGACTAAACCTTAAGGAATACCGCCAGAAACACGATGATCGCCACCGAGATGATAAGCAGCTCGGCGTCGTGGCTCATCGCAGTGTCCAGAAACACCAGCCGAGCACGGCCGCGACGATGAGTAGGCGATCACGCCGGCGGTGCCCATTCGTACCCCTGCCTGATCCCAGGCCACTCGCAACCGGCTGCCTGCTTCTGGCTCAATGCCCAGCAGCACCAGTGGCCACCGGTCCAGCGCGCCCAGGTCTGCCGGTCCAGGTTTGGAACCCAGACTCGGTAGACACCGGGCTGCGCTGGCCTGATCGTGGAGTCGAACCGCAGGCTCATCGCTTGCCCCCGGTGATCCAGTGCTGCGCGCGGGTGAGCAGGTCGTCTTCCTGCTTCTCGACCTTGGCGGTGACGACCTCGACGCGCCTCTGATGCACGGCCTCCAGGATCGTGACGCGCCGGTCCAGGCTTTCCATCTTCACGTTCAGCACCTCGGCGTCACTACGGCGGTACATCTCGGTCTTGATCTCTTTAACCGCGTCCACTACATTGTCTAGCTTATCGTCCCGGCGCCCGAACGAGACGCCCACGAACAGCGTGTTCACGACCACGATCGCGACCGAGCCCACGGGGAGAACCAGGGCCATGATCGATTTGGTGCGCGGCGGTGTGATGTCAACGTCGTCTCGCTTCATACCGGCCAGCAGATGTACCCATGCCTGGATGCTGGCACGGGATCACCTACCGCAATCGCGGGATTTACGGCTGGACAGCCGCCCTATTTCTTGCTCGCCATCCGCGCCGACCACCGACTGCCGCCGTCCGTCTTATGCATCCCAAGCCCCCTCATCTCGGCCTCGGTGCGACACCGCCGCGGAGCGCCGACCGGAGCGCGCCGTGAACCTGTCGCGTGCAGGTCGAACGCCTCGCTCGAGGAGAACTCCAGGCCGCAGCCGACGCAGCGCAGGGGGCGGTGCATGCCGATCATTCGATAGTGCCCTTCCATGTTGTCCCACAGATAGAGCAACGACGACCGAAACTGTGTACATCGCAGAAGTGAGGCGGTGATACTTTTACTTCTGCCTTGTGTTCGAACCCAGGCGTAAATTTTCGTGGCTTCGGCCGCTGTGCGAGCCACTCGCCTTTTGCGTACGGATTCGACGATAGGAATATGCAATTATGAAATGCTTCTCGCACGGACTTGTCGTACTCGCAGTTTTCAAAATAACAATCGACAAAAACAGGGACTCTGGCCTTGTCAACGAAAAGGCGCGCGTCGCGGAACCAGCATAGTTCAAATCTCTCCCGCTCTTGATCTACATAAATATTGCCGCCAGAAATATCCGCGTACTTGAAGATTATGCTCATCTCAATTCCACCACCCGATCGCAGCGCCCGCCGTGTAGCCGAACAGGAACGCGAGCAGCAGGATCACGGCGTAGGGGAGCCAGCGCAGGGTCATGGGGTCTCGGCCAGCAGTGCGTCGATGCGATTGATCAGCGTCCAGGTTCGCTCATATTCTGGGTTCTCGGCCCAGAGCATGTGCTGCACGCGCCATGGTCCTATGCCACTTGACCAATTGCCAGCCGTGTTCATGATGGTTCGATATCCGGCCGATTCACCAGCCTTGGGTATTCCACCGATTGTGCCGGACAACCCCATCGGACCGGGAGTGAAGATCTCGCCGTCTGGTACTTGAATAAGCTTGCTTGGAACGCGCGCATAGATTTCTTCACGAGCCTGCTGCAAAAGTGATCTCAAGTGCTCGTTCATCTGTTGAATGTCCTGTGGTTAAAGATGATGGGGTCTGGCTGAGTAGTGCCGCCCGTGACCTCGGAAAGCTGGTCCGATGTAAGTTCGACCAGTTCCACCACCTCAACGACTTTCTCGTCCATGTGGTTCTCCTTCAACGCCCTGAATACCCGGCACTGGGTCGGGCGTTTCCGGTGCCGGTACTAATTCCTCTTCCTGCTCTGGATGTTGTTCGTAGTACCGCTCGCGTACGTATTCTTGCTCAATGTCAATTTGCTCGGCGCGTCTGCGTTCAGCCATGTGTTGCTGATGCACTTCCTCCTGCCGTTCTTGTTCGCGTTCTTCTTCTCGGCGCTCAATGTTTCTGCGCTCGCGGTCATAAGTTTCGGTATAGGCTTCCTTGCAGGGATCCGACGTGTGACGGTCGTACATTTCGTAGTCGCGACGATCATACTGTGCGTCTCTGCGAGCTTGGTCTTCGTGCTCGCGTTCGTTCCAGCAGAAACCGTAATATCGGCTCATGTTTCCTCCTTCAGCGTCTCCGGGGCGGGCGGGTCCGGCGACGGTACAAAAGCTATTACGAGACGTGCGCATTCCTGAACTATCTGCCAGTCGATGTCGTACTCCATATCCTGTGCGTAGCGGTAACGCTTGTATCCTGCGGCCCACGCTTCGGCGCTTGGCTCGACTGTCGCTGGCTCGGCTCCATTTATCTTTATTTGCATTACACACATCACCATCAGCCGTTCTTCCAGTTCGGCGACGCGCGTTTCACGGTCATGCAAGCGCTGACGTAAGCGACCTTCAACGGACTTGTCATCTAAACCAGCAGGTCAGACATAAACCAGATCTTCGCCGCGAATCCTTTCGTTTTCTGCATTCAGCCTCTCAATGTCTTGACAAGCGGCGTTCCAATTCGCGTGCATGTTGGCAAGATCGCCCTGAACAAGTTTCAACTTAGCGTTTAGCTCGGCGCGGGCGGCAAGGGCGTAGGCGGTGGCCCACTGCTTTAGACGCAGCGTCACCATGTCGGAGGCTTGGAGCGGACACTCTGGCATCGGCGGCAGATCGTCGGCAGGGGTCATGGCTTCTCCGGAGGCTTCGGTGCTGCGGCGACCACAACGGATTCGCGCGGGTCGCCTAGAACGTACTGTTGCAGCCGCGCTATCTGCGTTTGGTGCTCTCTGATCATGTGCAAGGCTTCTGACACATTGCGCGGCTCCTTCGGCACTAGCACGAATCGGTCGCGCTGGGCGAGGGCGGCATCTAGAGTGTTGAGGTCAGGCTCGTCGCTATGGACATACTTACGCAGCTTTTGCAGCAGCCCCCAAATGTCTGGCACGTTCTGCACATCGGGTTGGGAGGTCATCACACTCTCCCATCCTCAAAGCGACCTTCTTGCGTGTCAATCTCAGGTTCCCCCTTCCGCTCGATGGCAGCGTCGATGGCTGCATCCCAGGTGGTCCCGTAATTTCCTGTGATGGTGTAAATGTGCTTGCCGTCTGCTTGATCACGTAACCACCGATACCTCGCCGCGTCCCTCGCCTCAGACGGGCTGGCCGGGGGCGGGGCGATGGCGTAGAGCGGTACGAGGATAGGCAAGTCTTTATCGATATCGTGCTGCTGTGTTGACCAGACTTCAGCCGGCTCGTTCACATGTAAGGTCTCCAGATCATCTGGATGAATCCACGCCACTGGCTCCGGCGCGGGCTCGGCCAGGGCGGTGTCGATGCGATTACGCAGAGAGTCCGGCTTTTCGGTAATCGAAAGCGGAGGATCCGCCATCCACTCGCGCGCCTCCCGCAGCAACTCCCTCAAGTCCTCGCTCACCCCGCCGCCCTCCACCGATACGATTCCGTCCAGGTCGCGCCCAGCTCGTTGAACGTGCTCTTCGCGATCGTGAAGCTCTTGGTCACGCGATGCCATTCCTCCGACCGCTCGGTCCGGACGAACTGGTACTCGGCCCCGATCTTCGCCAGCGGCGTGTTGCGCAGCGGGTGCTCGGGTGGCAGGGCGGAGAGGGAAGTGGTCACGTCAGTTCTATTCCGAGCTCGCTCGTTGCATACGCCTCGATTTTCTCGATGTAGCGCGAGAACTCGGCCACCGTCAGGCTCTTCGTTGACGCCGGATACGGCCCCGACGGGCTCTCGATCTTCGGCAGGTACAGCGCCCGGAAGTGCTCGTGCCATGCGTCGCGGCTGAACTGCCTGCCGTCCAGCCATGCGTTGTCGCTGATGTCCGACAGCAGCGCCCAGTAGAGGCGGTTCTGATCCAGCGAGCGCTTGTCGGACTCCGCGCCTAACTGGCACGTCATCGGGTGGCCGCTCTGAGCCATGGCACGCCAGTTGCCGCGGATCACGGCCAGCACGCGCTCCAGGATCAGCGGATCGCGGATCACGTAGCTCTGTGCGAACTGGCTCATTCGGCTTGAGCCTGAACGTCCGTGACTACGCCGTTCTGTCGGCGTTTTTCGCCTTCCTTTTTCAAGGCGCTGCGCGTCTTGCTGTTGGGCGAGAGCACGTTCCACAGCGCCAGGCGCTGTTCCTGGTCCAGGTTCTGGTCCTCCATGTGCTCGTAAGCGCCGAATGGATTGTTATCGACCTCGACCATCTGCACGAGGTTTGCCGCCAGCTCGCGCAACGAAACCATCTGGTCCGGGTTCTCTTCTGCCCAGTCGCCGAGCGCGTTCTTGACCGGGTTGATGGCCTTTTCCTCCTTCGGAGTCTCGAACTGCTGCACCTCCTCAGGAACGTAAAAACCGCCCGTAGCGCCCGGGAAACAGGCCCGCACGCCCTCGCTGATTACCCTGGCCCTGAGCATCTGCCTCGGATATTTGGCCCACATGCTGCCTTCCTTGCCGGTCAGCTGGGCAGCCTTGGCGCGGCGCATGTCCCAGTCGATTTCGACCGAGCCGCCTTGCGGATGCGTGAACACTGCCGATACTTTCTCGTCCGTCATGCTCGTCCATCTGACGGAACCGCCGGCGCTCTGAAAACGCGCCAGGATGGCATCGGCCTTCAGGGCAGGGCGTCCCTGGATGATGTTGAAGTCCATGGCGACCGAAGCCGGATGCCTTCCTTCGGCCTGGGCCACGAGCATCAACGCGAGCGCCTGCTCCGAAGTTTTTATACCGAAGAGGCCGGACTTGGCGACGGCCGCGGCCATCGTCTGGATATCGGTTACTGGAATCAGATCGGTTGCCATTTCTCACCTCCACGAAGTCATAGATCTACCCGGGGTGAGGGGGTTTGCCCTTGCCCTTGGCAGTGCATCGGATCTGACGGTCGATTGTTCGTCATGGCTGCCGGTCTTGGTCACTTTCAGCCGAGACGCCGTGCGCAGGAACCACCGCACACGGAACAGGCGATTGGGTGGATCGCCCCGGCGACTCTTCTGACGGCGGCTCATCGCTGGCCCGTTACCTGACGTGTGTCGGACGGCCGAAAATGAAAAAGCCCGGGAGAGCGGCGTGCTGAAGAGTCACCTTCAGCGCACTCGACATGGCGCTAGGGGCATGTCGACTGCTTGCCGCCCTTCCGGGCTTTCCTAGCGTCTTTTGCCGAGTGACAAATTCGGCGCACTGATTATCCACTTTCCTATCCTCCCGTCAACACGATTTCTTCGGCGTAGGCGCCGCGGCTAGCATGGCTCGATAGCAAGCATCAGCGATTGCTTTCCGACTTCCTTCCGCCGGAAACTGCATGATGGCTCTGTCCATTGAAGCCAGTCCATTGGCACGCATCACGTCGTCGGGCTCCCGCGGCACCAACTGCCAGCGATATTGATCCGCGACGGCGTTCGACAGTGCCATCGAGAGCGGTCCGCCGTTCGATGAATCAACCCATTCGTCGATGAACTGCTTGGCCTCTTGCAGCAGTCCCCAAATGTCAGGCGGTTTTTCGCTCATTCCGCCGCCTCGCAAGCCGCTTCGGGCGCCGACAGGTTGACAGATTCGATATCTTGCAAGATCTCGCGGTTGACAGATTCCCGCTTCTGCAAGGTTGCCAGCGGACTCACAGCGCTGCGCCTGAACTCGATGCCCTTGCGCTCGCCCTTCCTGCGGTCGTTCAGCCAGATCGGGTCGAGGATCAGGCAGGGCTTGAACGTGCCGTCATCGCGCTCGCTCATTGTGATGCCGGCGCGGATCGACGGCTCATTGCGGGCTAGGCGACGCATGATCTGCGCGTCGAAACCGTCGATGCATTGCCGATAGTCGACATGGAACCCGTGAGCGGTGCCTTTTCGCACGTACATGTACCAGAACTCGTCTGAGCCTTCGTTGATCGCACGGGTGACAGATTCGACGATGGTCACGTTCCCTCCTTGATGGCGGCGTCGTTTCTTGACTTCATGATGCGATCCATCATCGTGTCAAGCGATTTAGCGGTTCCCTTTCCATCTGCAAGAAGCCGCCACAGGTGCGCCATTCCTTGGGGATCTGTGAGTCCATAGCGCCACCTCGCCGCATCCTTCGCATCTTGTTCACTCGGCGCGGCCGTTTCGATCTTTGTCGCTTCGTCTTCGTCATGAGTCATCAATATCAGTTTGACCTGCACAGGATCCATGCTGAAGTTCTGCGCGAGTTGTGCGTCGCTGTAACCAAACTCGTCACGACTCCACGCAAGTGCTTTCATACGAGCTTGCAAGAATGCTTCCCACGGATGCACTGACGGCCTGCTCGTCATTCGAATATCCTCGACTGCGTTTCGATCAATTTCCATGTGCGCGGCGCCTGCGCAGCATCGATACGCTTCGCCTTGCAATTGGCGCAGCCGGTGTCTCGCTTGAAGTTCTGTCCGACGTTCGTCGAATCCGCCGATGCAAGCGGCCACGGGCCTTCGACCTGCCCAAGCATGCGAAGACCGTGCATCCACGGAAGGCGAATCCTTCTGCGACTTAGCGCATTGAACGCCTCGTCCATGCGCGCGCACCAGTTCGGTGAGCCAATTTCCCAGTAAGCTCCGCTTGATCCCAAGCAGACGCGCGGCCAGTGATCGGACAGTTCGAGCAGCCAATCGATCGATAGGCCAAGGTGCCAGACCGGTGCGCCGAGCAGCTGCCAGAATGGCCACGTATGAGTGAAGACGCGTTGCCGTCCAATGTCGCCGTCGATCACGTCCGGAATTACAGCCCAATGCGGATGCTGAAGAATCGGTTCGAGCCAGCGGTAATAGTTCATCACGTCGAGCTGACCGCCGCCGCGCTTGAACAAAGAGAAGGCGCCGTTATCGAACAGTACTGATTGCCCAATGCGCAGCACTACATCGAGGTCGTCTGGACGCGCGAAGGACACGCAGAAATGACAGCCGGCCATCGCGAGTAGTTCAACCCGCGGAGTGATCGGAGTGCCGTGATAATGGATCGTCATCTCACCGTGTCCCGTGTACGACCCTTAGCCGCTTCTTGACCTGCTCGACCGCGCTCGCGAACGACGGCCGCATCCTTGAGCGGACTCGTACGCAGGTGGCTCGCACGTCGACCAGGGCGAACACTGAATGGTGCGGGCGCTTCTCCAGCCGATAGTCGGCGTGGAAGACGTAGCCGACGCCGAGGTAGGATTTGGCTTGATCGATGTTCACTCGTCGCTCCAGCCGATGACGCTCAACTCGGATAGCTTCCATTTGATCTTGGGACCTTCGCCCCCTGGCGGTTGCCATAGATTCTTTTTTACCTTCTCAATAGCCTGCTCGCCGTCAGTGGCTAATATGTTGTGCGTTTCCGCGCCCATCCCATCTTCGCCGGCCGCATCGAAGAACGTCACTTTGAACAGACCAGTGTTCATCTCCTCAACTCCTAAAGTTTCTTCAACGCACGGATGCCAACCGCGCATTGTTTGTATCCCCAGTTCCATTTGGCATGCGCTTCACACTCCTTCGCCGCAGCTTCTAGACCGGCACGGTAGGCTGCTATGCGAAGTTCTGTGGCATCCTTTTCGCCGCATACCTTTCCTTCATAGCCAGCCTGGATCGCACCCAGAGGGCCTACCCATTGAGCCATGAAGAACTCTGGCAATGGGCACTCGGTATCGAGATCTACGCTCACAGTTTCTCTCCGCACCGCGCGCATCGCTCATTCGGTACGAGCCAGCGTTGATCCTGAGGCGTGCGTCGATCGATCGTAGTGGTCCACACGTGCCCGAACAGAAGGCAGAGCAGGCGGGCGGCGAGGGGGCGCATCAACAATTTGTCCCAAGAAAATGCATTGCTGTCACGACCCAAGCGGCTGGCGGCAGCAGTACGCAAACAATGGTGATCCACGCAGTTTTTGCTACAGCGATGCCGATGACCCAAGGCACTACTAGGCACAAATACAGAAACACGCTGGACCAGTTGGATGGCAATTCAACTTTCATCGCTGCGCGTCAAATCGGTCGTAGTCGAACGGTTCGTTCCAATCCACCCTCCGATCCGCCTTCTCCTGCGCCGCCACGTCGGCCTGATTGCCGACCCACATGCGCTCAAGCGAGCCGATCAGGTCCCACACCGTCGTGTTGAGCGCTTCCTGATCGCTGGCCGAGCGCTGCGACAGATGCGAGGCGGCGTCGAAGTCGACGCCATTGATGTCGAGCAGGGTGACGGTGACCAGCGACATGTCCTGATTCGAGGGCAGCGCGCCGTCGGGCATTGCGCGGACACTGACGCGGTACAGCTCGTCGTCCCACTTGATGATCTGGCCGTCAACGATCGGGCCATCGTGGCGGAAGGGCTTCGAGGCGGGAGCGGAGTCTGGCTCCTGGTGATCGTAGGCGCGTTGGGCACGGTCGAAGTTGGAGGTCATGACTCAATCTCGGTGATTGTGATTGTATCGCCAGCGTCAAGGATCATGTCGCCAATCCACGCGCACAACTCCTCGCGAATCTCATGGCCACCCTCCGGCTCCTCGACGTTGAAAGTGTGCGATTCTAGTTCGCCACCCTGACCGCTTAGCGTGAATTGGATCTTCACGCTCACACTCCCAGCAGAATCGCCCGCGCCACGGACAGCGGCGCCCCGAGACTGCGCAGATAGTTCGCCGCCTCCAGGACCGAGCAGCTCGCCATCAGCAGCCCGGCGAAGTAGGCCGCTTCTGACCAGGACGACAGGGCGGTGATGTTCCAGAGGCGTTCGATCGAGGATTTCATGGGGCGGGGCTCCGGTTGCGTGTTCGACAGAACGCACAGTAAAGCAATTGGACCATGGTGTCAAGGCCCTTGACGACGGCCATTTTACGGGCTATTCTGCGTTTATGGATCCTCAGCGCGCCGTCGAGCTGGCCGGAGGCACCCGTGCCGATCTGATCCGGGTGTTCACCTCGCGCGGCCTGAGAATGACCAAGCAGGCCGTGAGCCAGTGGTTCCAGGCGGGCCGGATTCCGCGCGATCGCGTGGACCAGCTACGGGTGCTGCGGCCCGACTGGTTCAAGGGACGAAACGGCGCTCTCGCGCACAGGGTTGAGCGGTAATCACAGGAAATCACCGATGTTCAATCGCAAAAAGCAGGAACTATGCACATGCATACGTTGTGGCTTAGCTTACGACGGCCGCTACGTGGAGGAGCGCTATCGGCAATGGTGCCCGGAACACAGGAAAGAGCCGATGGAGAGCGATCGTAAAAAGGCTGAGGTCCGATGCTGGGCGGAGCGCAATTGGGAAAAGCTGTATGAGCAGGCTAAGAGTGAGAACGCGGCGCTGGCACAGTCCTATGCCGCGTATTCGGCGGGCACCGAAACCCTGCAGGCACAAATGATGGCCGGCAATCCGTTTCAAGCAATGTCACAAGGGCTCGGTCAGGTTCTCTTTGGAAACCTAACAAGTGGATAGCTGTTCGTACCGCTTCCCCGCCGCAAAATTATGATCGGCCTCTCGAAAGCATTGATGGCGGTGCTGCGCGATAGCACTGCCAAGCGCGAAGTGGGAAAAGTTCATGCCAGGATTCGGAAAGCGGCCGCCCCCAATGCGTGCCCGCTATGCCATGCCCAATACGGCGAACCGTGTAGGAGTCCGATCGCTCAGCACAAAATTCAGGGCCACGTCCGATAGCAATCGACCCGGCATCGACTCGGGCGTATAAAAGTCGCACAATCCTAGGCAAGGGTGTGGGACATGCGGCCGGCCGCCGCCGCACTGCCCTCACAGTGCTTACCCACCCGATTTCTTTTCGACTTGAGGGAGTCGTCCAATGCCGAATCGGTATCTGCGCGAAGCCGTTCTCGATAGCACTCGTTACCATTCAGTCGGTCCGCTCGAACGTCTGGCATTTCTGGAATTGCTGCTGAACGCTGATGACTGGGGCCTGGTTCCGGTCCACGCCGTTTTCCTTGCCCGTAAAACAACAGCATTCGCAGGGTTAACAGCCGAAGCGCTCGCAACCAAGCTCGCGGCACTGGATCAAGCGGACCTTGTCAGGCTATATGTGTCTTTCCCCGGAGCCAATCCGTTCGCTTACATTCCGCGGAACGGTTTTTTCATCCGAAGTCGGCGTCCCAAGTACCCATTCCCCGATTTTGAAGCCGTTCAGAACGTAGGGAGATTCAATGAACTCAAGGACTTAGCCGAAAACTGCATTGCAGATGCAGTCGGATGCATTGCGGATGCGCAGCACATCCGGGACCCGACAGCGACAGCGACTGCGACTATTACTTCGACTACGACAACGCCATCTGGCGATCGCGCCGCGATCCCTTGCCCGCAGCAGGAGATTGTCGCCCTTTGGACCAAAATCCTTCCAGGCCTGCGACCGCCTCGCAGCTGGGGATCGGAACGCCAGCGGCACCTGGCTTCGCGATGGCGCGAACTCATGGCTGATGACGAGTTCGAGGATCGAGAATCCGGATTGCAATGGTTCGCGTGGCTGTTCGATTTCATCGGTAAATCCGCATTTCTGACGGGTCGCATTGCCGGTACCAACGGTAAGCCACCGTTCATGGCGAGCCTTGACTGGGTCGTTTTGCCGACCAACTTCGCCAAGATCATCGATCGCAAGTACCACGATCAGAGGACTCGTGTATGAGCAATCGCCAGACTCCGCATAACCCGTTCATCAAACCGCCTTCGCAGTACGCCTGCGCAGTGCCCGATTGCAACGAGCACGGCGTCTGGTCGCCGATGGTCAACGGCTCGACGTGGTACTGCCGAAAGCACGCCGAATTGCCAGAGCCTGTGCCGCGCTGGCAACCGAAACCGCCGCCGTATACGCCGCAGGAGATCGGCCGCGCCAAACGCCACGTCAAGAGTTTCATCGCCAACGGAAAACTTGTCCTACAGCTCGAACCACCCTCGGATTTCTGGTGGCAAGCGCTGATTACCCGCTGGCGCAATGGCGACAAATTGTTGCTGATCCAGCAGAAGATGGCCACCGATGCATGGGTCAACGCCCACCGCCCCGCCGACTGGACCCCGCCCGACGAAGAAGCGCGCCTCGAGCGCGAGGCAATCCAGGGCGAGGGAGCCTGATCCTGACCCCAGGAGCCGCGATCGGCCTCGAGCCCTTGTCGCAGTACCTAGAACAGTGTCCCCCGTTTTTAAAGCCGTTCTGGAGGCTCCCAGGGGTAGACAATTCCCGCGTTAAGGTCTACGTTCCGCCTCAGCCACCTCGCCGGAGTCGCCCGTGAAGAAAACCCACTCGATGAGCAAGATGACCAGCGCCCGGCAGAACACCGCCACCGGATCCGGCAGCAGACCCACCGGCGGCAAATTCCCGATCGCATCGACCGCGCCGAAAAACGCACGGCACCTGGACACGCGCGCCGCCAAGGGCTACCTGAAGTAGCCCCGGTGGCCACCAGAGGGAAAAAGATCGTCGCCGGCGTGCGCGCCAAATCCACCCGACCTCGCGCCCTGTCAAGTCCGCCCAAGCTCCTCGACGGCGAAGCGATCAACCCGAAAACTTCTCAACATCGTCAAGCTCAACGCCGCTCAATGCAGATGCAGAAGCAGACCAATCGCGTCAGAGGCGGGCTGAGATGAAGCCAGTGCATCTGACACCCAGAGTAGTCGCAGAACTGAAGAAGCTCGGCTTCAGCCATATCGGGCAGCTATCGCCGATGGAGCTCGCAATTGCGTTGGTGGCGAGCAAGATCGAAACCGAGAATTACAAGCCAATAGACGGAATGCATTGGAGACGCATTCCGAACTACAAATTGCAGGCATAGGACGCCGCAAAATGCGGCAAAGTTATGGCGCGCAGCAGCACCTCGGGTCAGGGTCGCCCGAAGGGCGCGAAGAACAAGAAGACGCAAGCTCAAGTCAAGGCCATCGAAGAGTCTGGTGTCACGCCGCTCGAGTACATGCTCGACGTGATGCGGGATCCGAAGGCTGAGAAGCCCAGGCGCGACGACATGGCACGCGCTGCCGCCCCCTACGTCCACCCGAAGCTCGGTCAAGTCGATATCGCGCACGGCACCAAGGACGGCAAGCCGTTCGAGATCACGCTGGTGCAGAAGGACGATGGCCTGTGACTGATCGCAGAGGATTCCTAGCTCAAATGCTCGCGTTGAGTATGGCGCCTGCGATTGTCAGGGCGTCCTCAATCATGCGTGTGGTGGCGCCTAGCATCATCATTGTTCGGTCGAATACGATTTTGACTCCAGCGATGATTACGCGTGAAGCGCTTCGCATTCTGGAACAGGAACTTACTGCGTTCAGTACATTGCCGTACGAAGAGTCAGACTATTTCTGGGGTGAGCCCTTCAAGGCTCATATCAACATCAGAAGGCCAGTGCGATTTGCTGGACTACCGACGTGACATATGACGTTTAAGTTCACCGTCAAGCAGGACGAGGCGATGACGCTGTTGAGCGGCGACTCAACTCACATCCTGCTGGACGGTGGATCACGCAGCGGCAAGACGTTCCTGCTCACACGTGCCGTCGTTGTGCGAGGACTCAAGGCGCCCGAGTCTCGCCATGCGATTGTGCGATTCCGATTCAACCACGTGATGGCGTCCATCGTGCAGGACACATTTCCGAAGATGATGGGGCTGTGCTTTCCGGAGTTGAATTACAAGATCGACAAGCGCGACTGGTTCGCGTGGCTGCCCAACGATTCTCAGATCTGGTTCGCGGGCCTGGACGACAAGGAACGCACGGAAAAAGTACTAGGGCTTGAGTTCTCAACGCTGTTTCTCAACGAGATATCGCAGATCCCGTACTCATCGCGCAACATCGCCGTCACGCGCTTGGCGCAGAAGGTGATGCAGAAGGTCAACGGCCGGCCGGATCAGTTACTCAAGCTGCGCATGCTGTACGACTGCAATCCACCTCCGAAAGGCCACTGGTCGTATCTGCTGTTCCACAAGAAGATCGATCCTGAGACAAAGCAGCAGTTGCCCAATCCTGCCGATTACGCTGCGATGCAGATGAACCCGCAGGACAACGTCGAGAACCAGGCGCCCGGCTACATCGACACCCTGAAGTCGCTCTCCACGCGCCTGCAGAAGCGCTTCCTGCTGGGCGAGTACGCCGACGCGACACCGAACGCCCTGTTCGCCGACGAGGTGATCGAGAAGTGGCGCCACTTGGGCGGCGAACTGCCCGACATGGTGCGCATCGTGATCGGCGTGGACCCGTCCGGCTCGGGCGATGTGGACAACGCCGACAACGATGAGATCGGCATCGTGGCCGGCGGCCTGGGCACCGACGGCAACGCGTATTTGCTGGAGGACTGCTCGGTCAAGGCGGGTCCTGCCACGTGGGGCAGCGTGGCAACGAGCGCCTTCGAGCGCCACGAGGCCGACTGCGTAGTGGGGGAGGTGAACTACGGCGGCGCGATGGTAGAGCACGTGATCCAGACGGCTCGGCCCAGGACTCCCTACAGGGCCGTCACAGCGTCCAGAGGCAAGGCAGTGCGGGCCGAGCCGTTCTCCTCACTCTACGAGGCCGGCAAGGTACGCCACGTGGGCAATTTCAGGGATTTGGAGGACGAGCTGGCGGGCTTCTCGACGGTCGGCTATCTCGGAAACGGGTCGCCCAACCGCGCCGATGCGTGGATCTGGGTGCTGGCGGAGCTGTTTCCGGCCCTGGTGAAGAAGAAGATGGCGGCCGAGCCTGCGAAGACCGAGTTCGTGCAGATGCGCGGCAGCGAGGAGGCGACGACCGACTGGCTTGGCGCATGAACACACTTCAGAGAATCGAAAGCCGGATCGAGCGCGTGCCGTTCTCCACGTGCTGGCTGTACACGGGACCATTAACGCATGACGGTTATGCGCGCGTCACCGTTTCATTGACGAAGAAGAAACAGATCTCGGTATACGGTCATCGCGCCTTATTCGAGCATTACCGAGGGCCGATCCCAGCTGGCCTAACTCTCGATCATCTGTGCCGGGTGCGCTGCTGTGTCAATCCTGTGCATCTTGAGCCGGTTCCGCTTCAGGTGAACATTGCACGCGGTAACTATGGCTGGCGAGGCCAGCAAACGCATTGCAAGTACGGTCACTTATTTGACGAGGAAAACACACGCAAGTGGAGTGGTCGACGCGTGTGCAGGAAGTGTGAAGCTAAATCTCAGCGCGCGTATCAGCTTCGGAAGAAGTCGTGAGACTGACCTACAGCGAATTCCAGCAGTACTCGCCGCTCGAAGACGAGCAGATGATCCGCCTGTCGGTCGTCTACAACGGGCGCGAGTTCTTCGCGCTGCTGGCGGCCGAGCCGCGCTGGCGCGACCGGCGCAACCGGGCGCTGGAGTGCCTGGCTGCGATCGTCGCAGATGGCGGCGAGCCGGGCGACTACACGGGCGAGGTGCGCACGGAGCTGGGAGAAAAGCTCTGCGAGGCGGTGTGCGATGGGTAGGCACTACGATGCGAGCGCCGATGAGTGGGTCGATAACTCGTGGCGGCGCGGGGAACTTGCGCTGCGCTCTCGCTTTCGCCCGCGCATCGGGCAGTTCGGCATGGGTGTTGCGTGGCACATCGAGGGCTTTTCTGCCATAGGGCTCACAGTGCGCCTTCGCTGGGGCCAGAACACTTCTCTGTGGGCCAATGCGCACGTCGGGCGGCTGTGCCTCTCGGCGAGCGCGTGGAGAATGCGATGACAGATCCAGATGATGATGACGACGAAGACGCGGGCCCATCGCCCTCGCCGTGGGAGTTCGACGGATCCTCGGAAGACGGAGAATGGGTACAGTGATGAAAATACGCATGATCGACGATTTGCTGCTGATACGGCGCTCGCAGGCTGCGACGCGGATCGGCTCCATCGAGCTCGCCCCGGGTGCGGTGGAGGAGCTGCAGGAGGGCGTGGTGATCGCGGCGGGCCCGGGCAAGCGCTTCGAGCGGCGCGTGCTGCCAAAGACCGATGGGGGCCTGACCATGCAGGACACCGCCCACTGGATTGCCAGACCCATGGATGTGGCCGTGGGCGACCGGGTGCTTTTCTCGCAGCACGGACACCAGCGCGTAAAACTACGCGGGCAGGAGTACGTGACGCTGCACGAGGAATCCGTGGTGGCGGTGATCCCGGAGCCGGAGCCTGGACAAGAACCAGCGCCGGAGCAGCCGGTGCCAGAGCCTGCGCCAGTCGAGCAAGACGACGAGACAGCCTTCCTGGACGAGTCGGTGCTGGCTTCATAGTCCTATACAAACTCTAGACAATGGCAGCCGACGCCGACAACCTACAGGAAAAGCTCGAAGAGGGCATCAAGCTCCCGCGGGTTGATGGCGCGATGGAGAAGAAGCCGCCGATCGCCACAGCGGGCACGGCAGCGACCAAGGGGACGGAAAAGGACGACGACACCCTGACGCGCGCGCAGGAGCAAAAGCTGCTAGCGCGCATGCGCAAGCGCTTCACCCGCTGCATGGAATCCGAGGCCAAGAACCGCGCCGAGGCGCTCGATGATCTGAAGTTCAAGGCGGGCCAGCAGTGGCCGGCGGATATCGCCGCCCAGCGCAACTTCGACAAGCGCCCCTGCCTGACCATCAACAAGATCCCGACCTTCACGCGCCAGATCACCAACGATGGGCGCATGAACCGGCCGACCATCAACGTGTCCCCTGTCGGCGGCAAGGGCGATCAGGAAGCCGCTCTGATGTACACCGGCATGATCCGCGCCATCGAGCACGACTGCGCTGCGGACATCGCCTACGACACCGCGTTCGAGTCGGCCGTGGACATAGGATTCGGCTACGTGCGGCTGCTGACCGAGCACGAGAGCGAGGACACCTTCAACCAGGTGATCGTGATCCGGCGCATCAGGAACTCCTTCACGGTGAGCCTGGATCCGGACCGGCAGGAGCCGGACGGGTCGGACTCGAAGTTCGGCTTTGTCTCGGATCTTCTGACGCGCGAGGACTTCGAGGACGATTATCCGGACGCGCAGCCGGTGCCGTGGGTGGCGGGCGGCGTGGGCGAGGACATGAAGCTGTGGAACACGCAGACACACATTCGCATCGTGGAGTACTTCGAAATCAGTTCGCGCACGCGCACGCTGATCGCCCTGGCCAACGGGCACACCGGCTATGAGGACGAGCTGCACGAGGATGTGAAGACCGCCATCGCCAACGGCTGGGTCGAGGTGCTCAAGCGCCGCACGGTGCAGGTGCCGCAGTGGTACTGGATCAAGGCCACGGCCGTGGAGGTCCTGAAGCGCAAGAAGTGGATGGGCAAGTGGATCCCGATCGTGGAGTGGGTCGGCAACGAGATCGACCTCGAAGGCAAGGTAGTTCGAAAGGGCGTGATCCGCGACGCCAAGGATCCGCAGCGCATGTACAACTACGCCAAGACGAGCGAGACGGAGCTGTGGGCGCTGATGCCCAAGGCCCCGTACATCATGGAAGAGGGCCAGGTCGAGGGCCACCAAGCGCAGTGGAAGCAGGCCAACACGAAGAGCTATCCGTACCTGCTCTACAAGGGCACGGATGTGAACGGCAAGCCGGCCCCGCCGCCGCAGCGCAACCAGCCGATGGGCCCGCCCGCGGCGATCCTGGCGAGCGTGCAGGGCGCGGCCGAGGACATGCAGGCCGTCACCGGCATCCGGTTCGATGCGACCAAGGGCGAGCGCCTGTTCGACGAGTCGGGCCGGGCGCTGCGCGAGCTCAAACGCGTCACCGACATCGGCTCGTTTCACTATATAGACAACGATCAGCGCTCCAAGCGCCAGGTCGGCCGCATCCTGGTGGACCTGATCCCGAAGATCTACGACACGCCGCGCACCATCACGATCCTGCGCGAGGACGGAAAAGACGAGACGGTCGGCATCCACCCGACGATGGGCACGGCCTACGCCGAGCAGCGCGATGCCAAGGGGATGACGCGCAAGATTTTCAACCCGACCGTGGGCAAGTACGGCGTGACCGTCACCATCGGCCCGTCCTACGCCTCCAAGCGCATCGAGGCGGCCGATTCGATGATGCAGTTCGTCAAGGCCCTACCGCAGACCGCCACGCTCATCGCGGATCTGATCGCCAAGAACCAGGACTGGCCCGGAGCCGAGGAAATGGCTACGCGGCTTGCCAAGGCGCTGCCGCCGAACCTGCTCACGCCGGATCAGAAGGACGTGCCGCCGCAGATCCAGGCGCTGCTGCAGTCGATGGACGCGCAAATAAAACAGTTAGGGCAGGAGCGGCAGCAGCTGGTCGCGCAGCTGACGAACCAGGACAAGGATCGTCAGATCATGATGGACAAGATAAACAGGGATTTCGAAGCGAAGGTGCTCAAGATCGCCGCGGACAGCCAGCAGCAGTTCGAGGCGGCCGTGACGCAGATGGAACGCATGCTGGAGCGGTTCGAACACTCGCAGCAGATTTCCGCGATGCAAACGCAGCTGCAGCGGCAGCAACCCGCCGGCGGGGACAAGCCCGGATAGGAATGCCCGCATGGGAACAGGACCCGACATACTGACCATTGCTCCATCACGGCAGCCGCCGGCGTTGAACGCCACCTCGGATATGCCGGTGATCGAAGCCAAATCCGACGCTGCGAAAGCAGCCGACGATGCCGCTGCGGCAGCAGCAAAGAAAGCAGAGACAGCAGATCGCCCGGCGGTGCAGCCCGGTGCGCCTGCGTCTGACGCAAAACCTGCGGAGCCTGCACAGCCCGCCGACCCGAAAGACGAACAGGCCGAAGAGGCCGCGGTCATCAAAAAGCCGTGGTTCATCAAGAAGATCGATGCGGCCAACGAAAAGGCGCGTGTAGCGGAAGCCAAAGCCCAGGCAGAAGTCGCGGAAAGGCAGCGGCTCGAGCAGGAGCTCGCTGCCCGCACGCAGGCGCCCGAGGTCAAACCCGAGGACGATCCCGAGCCTGCCAAGGCGGATTTCCCGGATCCTGATGCCTACACCGACGCGCGAGCGCGCTGGGCGGCCCGGGACGAGTTCCGCAAAGAGCAGAAAACCGCCCGTGAAGAAGTCGACAAGCGGCGTGCCACCGAGAACGAGGCGCGCGCCCGCAGCACCATCGAGGCTATGCATAGCGCGCACAACGCGCGCATCGAAAAGGCCAAGGCGGATCTGCCCGACTTCGACAAGGTGGCCCTGCGTGACGACGTGCGCATCCCGATCCCGGCCTTTGCGGAGATCGAGCGCTCGGAGATGGGGCCGCAGGTGATGTATGCCATCGGAAAAGATCCGTCCCTGGCGACGGCGCTGACCGAGGCGTACGGCGCGCCGAAAGATCTGTACGAGCATCAGCTGGGTTTGACTCGCGTGGTTCGTAAACTGGTCGATATCGAAGGCGCCATCCGCGCCGAACGCTCCAGAACCGTGACGAAGGCAGCAGAACCGATCGAGCCGCTTGCCAAGGGCGGAGGTGGAAGCACGCCGAAGGCTCCCGAGGACATGTCCATGGAGGAGTACGACGCGTGGTTAACGCCTCAGCTCAATGCCGGCCGGCGCCCGTTCGCCCCTGCGCCCCGTCGCAAAACGTAACCATGCGGGTGAGTTCTTTATGAGCGCCTGCATCGACATAGGAGAAGACTGTGTCTTCGCAGACGCTACTCACCCCAGCAATCATAAGCAAGGAATCGCTTGTGATTCTCCAGAACAATCTCGTCGCGGCGGGGAAAGTCAACCGCCAGTTTGAGAACCAGTTCGTCAAGATCGGCACCACGCTCACGGTGCGCAAGCCGAACCGCTTCATCGTGGCCTCCGGCCCGGCGCTGCAGATCCAGAACATCGCGGAGCCTTCGACTTCCATCGCGATCAACCTGCAAAAGCACGTCGACTGGCAGTTCACCAGCCAGGATTTGACGCTCACGGTCGAAGAGTTTCGCGAACGGTATGTGAAGCCCGGCATGGAGGAGATGGCCTCGGCGCTGGACTTCGACGTCATCACCAACTTCAACCAGATCTATAACGAGGTCGGCACTCCGGGCACGGTACCGAACGCCTTCTCGTTTCTGGCCTCGGTCGGACAACGCGCCGACGAGGAGGCCTGGCCGCAGGACGGCCGCGTGCTGATCCTGAACCCGGCGGCGTACTGGTCGATGGCTAATGGCCTGTCCGGTTTGTTCGTGGTGTCGGTGGCCGAGCCGGCCTTGAAGGGGTTCCTGGCCGCCATCGCCAACTTCGAGATCTACGAGGACCAGAACATCCAGAGCCAGACGGTCGGAGCCTACGCCGGCACGGGCGTGGTCAACGGGGCCTCGCAGACCGGATCGAACCTGGTGACCAACGGCTGGACCGCCTCGATCACCGGGCTGCTCAATGTGGGCGACGTGATCACGGTGGCCGGGGTGAACGCGATCAACCCGAAAAACCGCCAGTCGACCGGCTCACTGCGCAACTTCGTGGTGACGGCGGCGGTGAACTCGGATACGGGCGGCAATGCGACGATTCCGATCTATCCGGCGATCACGCCCAGCCCGATCGCAACGCCCGTGGCCTACGGCACCGTGACCGCCTCGCCGGCCAGCGGCGCAGCCATCAGCGTCAAGGGCAGCGCCAGCAACAGCTACGCGCAGAACCTCGGGTTCGTCCGCGACTGCTTCGGCCTGGTGATGGTGCCGATGGAGATTCCGAGCGGCGTGGACTTCGCGGCGCGGCAGGAGCATCGCAACCTGTCGCTGCGGGTGATTCGCGCCTACGATATCTTCAACGATGTGTTTCCGACTAGAGTGGACATGCTTTATGGTACCGCGACCTTCTACCCTGAGCTTGGTTCACGGTTAACCAACTGAGAGGAGCCGAGACATGCCAACGACAGCGTCTGTGGCCGTCCGTCAACTTTCGGATGCCAATTCCGTAGGAACCGTACTCGGTCAATCCACGACCGACAAGATCGCCTTTTACACCAGCTCGACCTCGGCGCCGATCGTGCAGCCGGGCTTCGCGCTGACCGGCAGCCAGAACATCGGCATCTTCACCGGGGCCGGGCAGGCCTCGACCGGCGTGCTGACCAAGTATCAGGCCAACATCACCAGCAATTCGGTGGCAGCGACCACCGCAGTCACGGCCACGGCGACGGTGAGCTCCGGCGTGATGGCGGGCCTTGCGACCAGCTCGGTCGTGTTTGGCAACAAGCCGGACCAGCAGGCCGGTCTTGGGGTCGCCGGATATGTGGCCTCCTCGGCCAACACGATGACGTTCAACTATGTCAACGTGTCCAGCGCCGCGATCATCCCGACCGTGACCGATATCTGGGACATCGTTGAGATCAAGGGACCCAGCCCGATCGTGACGACCGCCGTGCTGTCGCCCGCGGCCGTTCCGATCAACACCTCCACCGAGCAGATCTTCACCGTGACCGGCAATGCGTGCCTGCCGGGGACCGTGGCGATCGTGAACAAGCCGACCAACCAGACGGCGCTGGGCTACTCGCCGTTTGCCCGCGTGGTGGGACCGAACCAGGTCGGCATCACGTTCTTTGCCGTGACGAGCGGTGCGGTCACCACCGCCGTGACGCCGACGGCTTCGGAGACCTACCAGTTCGCCTTCCTGCCGCAGCTCAATGCATTCAACCCGACCTACATCTACACGATATCCGGCACGCAGAACGCGACCACGGCCTCGACCACGACCGAAGCGACCACCACGGTTGGGGGCATCCTGCTCACCGACCAGGTGGCCGGCATCTCCAAACCTACGGTGAACGCGTCCACTGCCGTGACCACCGGGCGCGTCACCGCGGCGGGCGTGATCGGCATCACCTACGTGACGCAGTCGGCGGCCTCGACGCCCTCCTCGAGCGAGATCCTGACGGTGGCGGTGAACCGGCAGGTGCCTTTGAATCCGGTGGCGATCTACACCACCACGTGTGCGGCCACCACGTGCGCGGCTACGACCTCGGTGGAGGCGACCACCACCGTCACGGGCCTGCTGGTGTCGACCTCGGTGGCGGTTAACAAGCCGACCCTGACGCCGGGCCTCGCCGTGGTCAACGCTCGCGTCTCGGCGGCCAACACGCTGGCGATCCAGTACATGAACTTCACCACGACCTCGATCAGCGTGCCATCCGAGACGTACACGATCGCCAACGTGCAGCTGCAGGGCCCAAGCACCGCGGCGTCGGTGTCCAGCGCCCAGTCCGTCTCGCAGTCCTACTACCCAGGGGTGCAGCAGACGCTGCAGGTGGCCGCTGCGACCCGCACCGCGCTGGTCGCGCTCGGATTGCTGGCCGGCATTTAACCAAAGGAAAATCATGCGAGTTTCGATCGTCATCCCGGCATTCAATGGCCGTAAATGGATCCGGGCAGCCGTCGACAGCGCCCTGGCGCAAGTCCTGATCGACAGCGACGGGCTGCCGGAGCTTTACGACGTTTGGGTGCGGGATGACGGATCGACCGATGGGACCCTGGATGCCTTAGACGGCATCCAGGACCACCGGCTGCACATCGTGCGCGACCCGGAGAACCTGGGCCTTGCGCACTCCTTCCAGCGCGCCTTCGACTTGGCCACTACGCCATACGTATGCGTGCTGGGCCAGGACGACCTGATCGATCCGGATTACCTGGCCAGCGTGCTGAAGGTGTTCGGCGAGCGCGATCTCGCCATGGTGTCGTGCCATCCGCGCTTCATCGATGGCGAGTTCGCCCCGTTCACGAACCTGGAGGACGCGCGCCTGAAGGTGCCGTTCCCGCAAAACGGTAACCGCGAGGAGATCCTGGCGCGCCTGTCCTACGGCAACTACTACTTCGGCATCAACACGTACCTGCGCCGCGCCGTGATCGATGCCGGCGGGTTCGATCCGAAGGCCGGGTGGCTGATCGACTGGGACCTGTACTGCCGGCTGCTCAAAACGCACGAAATCCACATCATCGAGCGGCCCCTGTGCAGCATGATGCTGCGCGCCGAGTCCACCAGCTTCATCCGGCGCGACCAGATCCCGCAGCAGCACGCCTATTTTCGATACGTGCGCGAGCGCCACTTCCGACCCGATCCGACCCGCATGAAGGTGATCCTGGCGACGCCCTTTTACATGCAGCAAGAAAACTCGATGTTCGGCCAGTCGATGATCGCCACCTGCACCATGCTCACGCAAGCCGGCATCCCGTGGGACCTGATCCGTGTCGAGGGCGACTCGTACGTGGACCGGGCCAAGAACACGATCGTCGCAAACTTCCTGGAGTCCGACGGCACGGACCTAATCATGATCGACTCCGATGAGTCCTGGAGCCCGATTGCGATCGCGCGCCTGCTGCAGCATCCGGAGGAGATCGTCGCGGGCGCCTACCCCTTCAAGAACCGCTGGGGCCAGTTCGCCGGCAACCCGTTGATGAGCGAGAAAAACGGCCAGCTCGAGTACTCTGGCCGCGAGCTTTCAGACGGATCGTGCCTGCTGGAGGCATACAGCATCGCGGGCGGGTTTTTGCGGGTGAAGCGCTCGGCCTTCGAAAAGTTTGCGGACTTCTATCCGAACGACGTGTATCAGGACGACTACGCCTGGCCAGGTCGGTCGGGGCGCATCTACACGGCGTTTTTCGAGTGCGGCGTGCACGAATATTTCCGCTACGGGGAGGATTCGAACTTCTCGCGCAAGATGCGCGCGGCCGGCATCAGGATCTGGATCGATCCGAACATCACGATCCGCCACCACGGCATGCACAGCTGGGAAGGGAATCTCCATGAGCAGCTGCTGCGGCCGCTGCCGGAGCGCGAGCGCATGCGCCTGGAGATGGAGGCGCAGCAGCAAGTGGCCGCAACCCTGGTGAAGGTGGCGGCGACATGAACTGCCGGGCCTGCGGCTCTCATTTGTCGGTCAAGATGATCGACCTCGGAGCCGCGCCCCCCTCGAACGCGTTCAACGCGAGCCAGGATGTGCTCGAAGAGCACTACCCGCTGCGGGTGTGGGTGTGCTTGGCGTGCGGACTGGCGCAGACCGACATCACGATGTTCAAGCTCAACCACGATCAGCTTTTCGTCGAGGATTATCCGTACTACTCAAGTACATCGACGCAATGTGTTGAGCACGCGCGCCGCTACGTTGAGCAGATGACCTATACGCTCAACCTGAATCAATCCTCGCTCACGGTGGAGGTCGGCTGCAACGACGGGTACCTGCTGCAGTGGATGACCACCCCCTGCTACGGCATCGAGCCCACCGGCACCGCAGCCGCCGCGCGCGAGCACGGCCTCACGGTCCTGTCGGAGTTCTTCGGTGAAGCCTGTGGGCGTGCGCTGGCTCGCAGCCGCAAGGCGGACCTGATGGTGTGCAACAACGTGCTGGCGCATGTGCCGGACGTGAATGACTTCGTGCGAGGCTTTGCGGCGCTGCTCGCCCCGCAAGGAGTTGCGACCTTCGAGTTTCCGCACCTGCTGAACCTGATACGCGGCTCGCAGTTCGACACCATCTATCACGAGCACTACTCGTACCTGTCCCTGACGGCGGTGGTGAACCTTTTAAAGCGCGCACACCTGACGGTCTTCGGAGTCGAAAAGCTCTCGACTCACGGCGGCAGCCTCCGCGTGCACGCCCAGCACGAGGGCGGGCCGCACCGGCTGGACGAGAGCGTCGTGCTGGTCCTGGCCGAGGAAAAGTGCCTGGCCGAGCCGGCCTTCTACGACGCCTTCCAGGCCAACGCCGACCGCGTGAAAAACGATCTGCTGTTCTTCCTGCTGCAGGCCCGCTCGCTAAGTCAAACCGTGGTCGGATTCGGAGCCGCGGCCAAGGCCAATACGCTGCTGAATTACGCCGGCATCCGTGCGGATCTGATCCCGTACGTGGTGGACGAGACGCCGGCCAAGCACGGCAAGTTCATGCCCGGCTCGCGCATCCCGGTGGTTCCGGAGTTCGGCGATCGGCCCGACTACGTGGTCGTGTTTCCGTGGAATTACCGCGAGGAGATCAGTGCCAAGCTGGGGCTGATGCGCGCGGCTGGCACGCGTCTGGTGTTCGCGATCCCGCACCTGGAGATCGTCTAGATGCGCACTGCTGCCTGCAGAATTTGTGGGTCACACGAACGGAATAGGTTCGATCAGTGCTTTCCTTGCAAGCGCTTGGCTAATGCCAAGCATCGTGCAAAGACAAGAAAGGACGCGGTAGCTCGAACGAAACGTTGGCAAATGGAACATCCAGAACAAAGAAAGCAACAAGCGGCTTTGTACAGGAGTCGCCATTTGGATCAAGTCAAGGCGTCCGTGAGAAAAGCAACGGCTGCTTGGAGAAAGAAACATCCGGATAAAGTCAAGGCAGACAATGCAAAGTGGTATGCAGATCATCCGCAAGCCATTCGAGTGAAAAATAGCAAGCGATATGGGAGAACGAAAGGAACGCTCTCGAAAGACGTAATTCAGAAACTATGGACCCTGCAACAAGGAAAATGCATTGTTTGCCGCAGAGCTTTAAGTGAAACCGGCTATCACTTGGATCACATTCTTGCTTTATCCACTGGAGGATTGAACGAAGATTACAACGTTCAACTGTTGTGTCCTGGGTGCAATCTTCAAAAACATGCGACTCACCCTATCGAGTTCATGCAATCAAGAGGATTTTTGCTGTGAAAATAGAGATCGACACCGACTTGAAAAAGTTGAACGGTGAGGATCTTTACTCAAAAGATTCGTTTGAACTTATATCGGATCTTTGGATGTCCGTCGGTTGGCAATTGAAATATGTGTACAGCTTTACATGGATGGGTCTTCCGATTCTTCAATTGCCCGAGGACATGGTGCGGATGCAAGAGGTGATTTTCCGGCTGCAGCCAGACATCATCGTGGAAACGGGCGTGGCGCACGGCGGCTCTCTGGCCTACTACGCGAGCCTGTGCAAGGCCATCGGGCACGGTCGCGTGATCGGCATCGAAAAGGGGCTGCGCTGCCGGGTGGCGATCCAGGCCCACGAGATGGCGCCCTACATCACGCTGATCGAAGGCGACTCGGTCGCGCCCGATGTGGTCGATGCGGTTCATCATCAGTGCGACGGACAAAAAGTGCTGGTGATACTGGACTCGGACCATTCTCGCTCCCACGTGGCCAAGGAGCTGGCGGCCTACCATGCGCTGATCCGGCCCGGCTTTTACATCGTGGCCTGCGACGGCAACATGCGCGACCTCGCGGAGGTGCCGCGCGGCAAGCGCGCCTGGCGGTTCGATAATCCGCAGGAGGCGGCGCGCGAATTCGCGCAGGCCAACCGCCAGTTCGTGATCGAGGATCCGCCCTGGCCCTTCAACGAGAGCCAGCTGTCCAAGCCGGTCACCTACTGGCCCAGCGCCTGGCTGCGGCGCCTCGGAGCGTAGATGACGACGCCCCTGTCCGCCGGCATCGTGGTCACGGATGTGCCGTGGATCATCGACCCGCTCACGGGCCTAGTGATCGGGCAGAAGTTGAACGGCTCATCTCAAGGCGCGGTGTTGGGCGCGGCCGATCAGCCGGTTGCGATCTACCCAGGCCAGCAGGGGGCGCTGAGTTCCTTTGCGCTGCAGTCGTTCACCGCGGCCGCAGTCCTGACAGCGGGCACGATCTCGTTTTTCGACTGCTCCAGCGGCTCGATCGTGGCCACCTTTCCGAAACTCGTGCTGCCAGGAGCGACCGGGTTGCTGCTCGTCGTGCGCGTCGATGGAACAGCCAACAATGCGGCTTCCGTGACCTTCGCCGTGGCCTCGGGCAGCGGCCAGTCGATCGCGGACTCATCGCCAAAGCTCGCCAACGGGCAGTCGCTGTGGTGGGTCTTCAGCGGCAATTTCTGGAAGACGCTGCGGTGAACCTGCCGACCGACTACAACTCGTACTGCGGCCCGCCGATAGGCTCCGGGGATGGACTTCCGATCCAGAGCGGCTATCCGCTGTGGATGTACCACCCGGTGCTTGCGGCCCAGATCGTGAACGATGGCAACGCGCAGGCGGCCCTGGTCGCGTCGGACCCGCGCTGGCAGATGACAGACCCGAACGCGACCACATGAAAGACCATCTGATGTACCAGGTGCACGTCGTGACCTCGAAGGGCAACCAGATCCCGATCGGGCCGAAGTTCTCGACCAAGCCGGCCGCCGAGCAGCTCTGCTACATGACGCGCCACGCCATCGCCACCGACCGGCTGCACGGCTGGCACGAACCGACCGTCGTCACATTGATCGCCGTGGAGAACTGACATGGGCGCTTTGATCCAGCAGCAGGCGTTTTCTGAATACCCGCTGGTGATGCACCACCCGCATCACCGCAGCGCCACCATGAAGCTGGTGCCGCGCACCAAGGCCGGCACCGATCCGGCCGGCACCGTGATGCACGACTCGATCGCCACGCCGGAATATCTGCCGGATGTGACGGTGCGCGACCTCGATGAAGAATTGCAATATGCGGCCAAAGGCTTCATGCGGGCCGGCGTCTCCGATCCGGCCGCCTATGCCGCGGCCCTGTCCGGTGCCCCGCCGCCGGACCATGACTTTCACGCCTATCCGAAGTGGAAGTACCACGCGACTCACGAGGCGCGCATCGTGGCCTCGCCCAAAGATGAATCCGACCTGGGTCCGGGCTGGGCCGACCGCCCGGATCTGGTGGCACCGGTTGCCGCGCCGGCCGCTCCAGTTGCCAGCGTCCCGAGCGCTGGTGCGGACCGCCTCCCGTCCGCCGCCGCCGGCGCGGCGCCGAAGATTGCCAAGCGCACCGTCAAGGCTCGCAAGAAGAAAAAGAAGCACAACCAGATGTCGCCTGAAGCGCGCGAGCGGGCGAGCGCGCGCATGAAGGCATTTAACGCGGCCCGGTATCAGAAGCCGCCGGAGTAGCCGATGGCCGTCGCGAGCCAGGTGCTACAGGCGTTAAGCAGCCCGATCCCGCTGGCGGTCGACGCCACCACGTTCGTGCTGCCCCGGACCGCGGTGCTGCGCTCCAGCGCCACCAACCGATCGATCCAGCTCTCGGTCGACGGCGGCATCGAGTTTTTCCAGCCGCAATACGACGCCTCCAGCGGGACCTTGCTGGCCGTGTCGATCATCTCGCCGGTCACCACCGTGCGGTTCAACGGTGCCAGCGGCGACCTGTGGGGCATCCAGTAAATGTGGCCTGCCAAGATTCTGCAGGTCGAGCAGGTCTTCCAGTCGGCGATCCCGATGATCGACGGCCCCAGCGGCACGATGGGAAACAATGGAGCGTTCACGCTGGGCACGGCGCTGGTGTCGGCGGTGGCCTACGCCAACGCCTACATCCAAATGCCGGCCGGCGCGATCGCAACCGGAATTCCAGCGGCTGCGACCTGGTTCTTCTGCCAGATGTCGAGCGCCACGGTCGGGGTCGTGTTCAACAACACGTACACAAGCGGCGTGCCGGCCATTCCGACGGTGCTCTCCCCGTTCGCAACCACCGGCCCGGGTGCCTACACCGGCGTCACCGGGGCCGTGAACGCCTACACGATCGCGGTCCCGGGCAACACGCTGGGGCCGAACGGCACCCTCCATTACGAGGGCGGAGCGACGGTCAACAGCAGCGGCAACAACAAGATCGTGGCGTTCCTGTTCGGCGGCACCACGTTTCACAGCCGCACCGACACCGCCGTGAATACCGAGGGCTTTTCCAAGCGCTTCCAGAATCGCGGTGTCAACAACATCCAGATCAGCAACGAGCCGCAGGGCCAGGCGGTGCCGGTCAATGCAGGCGGCGGCTTCGTGGTCAGCGCGATCGACACCACGGTCAGCCAAAACGCCGTCTGGCAGGCCAACGTGGCCACAGCCACGGACTGGATCGTGTACGAGCGGTTCTTCCTGGGCATTTTCCCGGGGTCGTGACATGACCGTTGCCCAGGACCTGTGCCAGTCCTCGCTCGAGATGATCAACGTCGTGGGTGTGGGCCAGACCGTGAACATTGCGCATTTGAACCGCGCCCTCGCCGTGCTGAACCGCATGCTCGATTCCTGGTCGACCGAGCCACATGCGTGCTTTGCAATGCGCACAATCAGCTACCCCCTGGTGGTGAACCAGGGCACCTATACGATCGGCGCGGGTGGCCAGGTGAACGTATCGCGCCCGCAGGACCTGCGCGTCGGTCCGGGAGCCGCGTACCTCACGGACACGACCAACAACCGCTATCCGGTCGAGGTCGTGCCGCAGGACAAGTGGCAGATGATCGGCAACATCCAGATCAACTCCCAGGTGCCCGACACCGCCTGGTACGACCCGCAGTTTCCGCTGGGGATCATCAACATCTTTCCGCTGCCGGCCCTTCCCTACACAATCACCTTCAACACGATCCTGGAGCTGGTGAGCTTCGCCACGTTGCAGACCGCCTACTCGATGCCGCAGGGCTACCAGGAGGCGATCGAGGCCAACCTGGCTGTGGCCCTGAAACCCTATTTTCCAGCCGGCGGGCCTCTGAATCCGGTCGTGGCCAAGCTCGCCATGGAGGGCAAGGGCAACATCAAGCGGGCCAATCTGAAGGAGGTCGTGGCCGTCTATGACGATGAGATCGTCTCGCGCGGTACGCCCACCTACAACATCTACCGCGATTCGAGCAACAAGTGAAGACGCCGTTCCTGGGCCCGGCCTACACCGCGCGCTCGACCAACCTGGCGGCCAACAGCGCGATCAATCTGTTTCCGGAGTTCGTCGATTCCAAGGACGGCCGCGAGGTCGCCGGCTTCTTCGGCTGCCCGGGTGCCGATCTGCTCGCCACCATCGGCACCGGTCCGCACCGCGGCGCCCGCGTGGCCCAGGCCAACACGGGTCTGTACGTGGTATCCGGCAATGCGCTGTACGGCGTCGGCTCCAATTTCGGCTCGAACCTGATCGGCACTCTGACGACCAACGCCGGCCAGGTGTCGATGATCGACGGGGCGACCCAGTTGCTGATCGCCGACGGCACCACCAGCGTGTATGTGCGCGACTTCTCGGCGCTGACCTTCGTCACCGTGACGTTGCCGTTCAATGTGACGACGTTGTTCTATCAGGACGGCTTTTTCCTTGCCAACGAAGCAGGTACCAAGCAGTGGGCGCAGTCGAATCTTAACGATGGTTCCACGTGGAACGCTCTTAACTTCTCCGCCGCAGACGGCCAGCCGGACCCGATCGTGGGCGGCATCGATGTCAACCGCGAGGCCTGGCTGATGAAGGGCAACGGCATCGAGGTCTGGTACAACGCCGGCAACCCGGGCTTCTCGTTCGCCCGCATCCCGGGCGTGTACGTGGAGCAGGGCTGCGCGGCGGCCTTTTCGATCGTCAAATACCTGGCCGGCCCGATCTGGCTCGGCTCCGGCGAGCGAGGCGCCGGCATCGTCTGGATGGCCACCGGCTACAAGGTCGACCGGATCTCCACCCATGCGATCGAAACAGCCATTGCCGGCTACTCGATCATTTCGGATGCCACCGGCTGGATCTACGAGGACAGCGGGCACACGTTCTACGTGCTCACCTTTCCGACCGGCAATGCGACCTGGGTGTGCGACCTCACCGAGCCATCGCGGCCGTGGCATCAGCGGGCCTATTTCAGCAACGGGGCCTTTTCCCGCCACCGGATGGCCTCGTATGCGTTTGCCTACGGGCGCGAGGTGTTCGGGGACTACCAGAACGGGAACCTCTACGCCTTCGACCTGAACACTTACTCGGATGCTGGTCAGACGCGCAAGTGGTTGCGATCCTGGCGCGCGCTGCCGCCCAACAAGGCGTCCGACAAGCCGCTGGCATTCGACCGACTGGCGATCCGCGGCGAGACCGGGATCTCGACGCCGCCGGCCACGAATCCTCAGTTCACATTGCGATATTCGGACGACGGCGCGCACACGTGGAGTCCTGAGCTGTACCAGCCGGCCGGGCTGACCGGACAGACGGCCCTGGAGGTGCAGTTCGTGAGCCTGGGGTCGACCAACCGCGAGACCGGGCTGGACCGCACGTTCGAGCTGTCCGGTTCGGACGCCATCAAGATCGCGCTGCTCGGCGCGGATCTGGACGTGCGATGACCGACGTCGCGCTACCCAAGCAGCGCGTGGCCTTCGTGGATCCGAAGGACGGCACCGTCACGCGCGAATGGTGGCAGTGGATCCTGAACCCGCAGATTTCGACTCTGGCCGTGGTGAACAACATCACAGTTCCCAACGGCTCTATCTCGGCCAAGCAACTGCATGCCACGCAGCCGATCACGGTACCCAGCGGGGGCCTGGGCATCGCCAGCGGCACATCGGGCGGCGTGCTCGGGTTCACTGCTTCGACGACGCTCGCCTCATCGGCGCTGCTAGGTGCCAATCAGATATTGCTAGGCGGGGGGGCTGGCGCCACGCCGTCGACCCCTGTTGGTCTTGGCACAACTACCACGGTGTTGCATGGGAACGTAGCGGGATCCCCGAGCTTTGCTGCAGTGAGCCTGACTACCGACGTATCAGGCATCTTGCCTGTGGCCAATGGCGGAACCAATGCAGCCGCGCCAGGAGCTACTGCCGCGAACAACATCGGCGCGCTCGCCATTGCCAGCAATCTGTCGGATCTGAACAGTGCGACGACGGCGCGCACGAATCTGGGACTTGGCAGCATGGCGGTGGAAAACTCGACCGCAATTACTGTTACGGGCGGCTCTATCGACGGCACAACCATCGGAGGCGTTACTCCTGCGGCAGGGTCCTTCACGACGCTCACAGCGTCAGGAGTTGTCGGCGCAGCCGGATCGCCTCTGATCAAGACCGCGACGCGGGCGGTGACAGCGATTTCCGGCGTAAAAGCGTCGACCACGCAAGCGGTCAGCAATGCGCTCACGGCGGATTCGGATCTGACGCTAACATTTAATGAAAACGGCACTTATGCGCTCGATGGCTACCTGTCCTTCTACGAGAGCACGGTGGGCACAGGTGGCTTTCAGTTTGACTTCAACTCCGGCACGGCAACGGTCGGAGCGATCAACTTTGGAGTTGAGGGCTTCGTCACTGCTGCCGTCGCCAATGCGGCTGTAACTTCGGTTGCGACCGCGACCTCCTTCGGCACCATTGTCACATCCAGCAGTGCGCCATCGTGGGTTCGAATCGCCGGCTATCTGACCATAACCGGTACAGGAACACTGGCGCTGCGCTGGGCGCAAGCGTCAACGCTCGCGATCGATCCGACCAATTTTCTTGCCGGCTCAAGGCTCATGGCAACCAAAATCGGATAGAGATTTCAATGACCGAGGTCGACCTCAAGGATCTGGATGTGTCGCACCACTTCGGAGGTGGCGTCTACGCGAAGCAGACGCAGATTCCGGCCGGCCACGTGCTGGTGCAGCACAAGCATGCACATGCCCACCTGTCGATCCTGGCATCGGGACAGGCATTGGTTTCGATGGGAGGGGGCTGCGCCAATATCACCGGACCGCGGGTGCTGAACATCGTTGCCAACGAGCTGCATCGCGTGCAGGCACTGACCGATTGCGTGTGGTACTGCATTCACGCTACCGACGAAATCGATGAGGCCAAGGTCGAGAGCACATTGATCCTG